>Ga0308170_10000485_pt1 | contig 49919 bp, 45 predicted proteins | sample PhyBR2_2_FD_202136 | JGI IMG/M metagenome (GOLD analysis project Ga0308170, IMG submission 202136) | Phyllosphere microbial communities from UC Gill Tract Community Farm, Albany, California, United States - DLSLSB.R2 | ecosystem: Host-associated > Plants > Phyllosphere > Unclassified | place... | reverse complement strand
TGTTCGAGGTCGACGGCGTCGACAACGAGTGGTACGAGTACATCACCCACTTCAGTGCGTTCCCCTTCTCCTCGAGTCCCCAGTACGACGTAGGAGAACTGTACTGACTCTTGACCTCCTGCAGACCTGCGCAAGACCGACTTTGGCGCCCTCGTCGAGACGATCCCGACCCAGCTCGCCCTCGTCTTCTTCGGCCTGCTGCACGTCCCGATCAATGTTCCCTCGCTCGCCATCTCGATCGGCGAGGACAACGTCGACACGGACCGCGAGCTCGTCGCGCACGGCGTGTCTAACTTCGCTTCGGGCCTCCTCGGGTCGGTCCCAAACTACCTCGTCTACGTCAACTCGGTCCTCTTCATCCAGAACGGCGGCACGACGCGCATCTCGGGCTTCCTCCTCGCCGGCGGCAGCCTCGGCGTCCTCCTCGCCGGGCCGGGCCTCATCGGGTTCCTCCCCGTCTGCGTCGTGTCGGCCCTCATCTACGTCCTCGCGCTCGACCTCGTCAAAGAGGCCGTCTGGGACACGTACTCGCGCGTGTCGTCGTTCGAGTACGCGACCATCTGGATCATCATCCTCACGATGACGGCGTTCGACTTTACGATCGGCCTCGCCGTCGGGCTCGTCCTTGCCTGTGTGCGTCCATGGCCTCCCCCTCCTCTCTCCCTCTCCATCGCCGCCTGCGCTCCCTGCTGACGCCGGTCCTCCTCCTGCAGGTCTCATTCGTCGTCATGTCGTCGCAGCGCCGCGCCATCCGCTCGATCCTGAGCGGCTCGTCGGCGCACTCGACCGTGCGGCGGCACCCGAAACAGAGCGCGTGGCTCGCCGACGTCGGCAGCCAGATCCGCATCGTCAAGCTCCAGGGCTTCCTCTTCTTCGGCACCATCTCAAACGTCGAGGCGACCGTGCGCAAGCTGCTCGACGCGGCGAGCTGGAGCGACAACCCGATTCGGTTCCTCGTCGTCGACTTCTCCATGGCGAGCGGTGCGTCCCGCTCTAGCTCCACAACATCGACGCATCAGATGCTCATCGTACTGATTCGGCTTTGCTGCGCCCGTAGGTGTCGACTTCTCGGCGGCCGAGGCGTTCGTCCGGATGCAGCGCCTCCTCGACGAGCGCGGCGTCGTCCTCGTCCTGTGCGGCTGCCCGTTCGACTCGTCGGTCGGCATCGCTCTCCGCAGCGTCGACCTGTGGAGCGACCACGCCGAGAACAAGGTCGTCGTGCTCGAGAACCTGAACGACGCCCTCGAGGTGCGCTCCCTTCCCTTCCTCCTCTCGCGCATTCACGAGGTGACGCAGCTGACGCTTTGCTCTCCTCCCGCTCGCAGCACTGCGAGAACGCCTTTCTACGCAGCCTGTACTCGAAGACGTTCCGCCCGCCCGCCATCAACGCCGGCCCGACGCACTCGGGCGTCGCCATCGCTTCTCAGATCGGTCCGTCCTTCCCTCTTGCTCCTCTCGCCTCGCGAGTATGTTGCTGAATCGACTGGACGAGCGCGCAGAGATGCCCAAGGCCGACCTCGACAGCGACATCGAGGGCTTTGCCTCTTCCCCTCGCGCCAACCACCTTCGAGCGGCAGCAAGGGAGACGATCTCGCGCGGTACGTCCATGTCTCTTCCACCGACGCACTTGAGCCCTGCTGATGCTCTTCTGTGCGCGCAGCCGAGGTCCCTCAGTCCAAGATGAACTTCCAGCAGCCGCTGCCGATCCTCCTCCAGGCGTTCCAGCCCTACTCGCCCGACCTCAACGAGGACTACTGCTTCGTGCGTCCTCGCCCTCTCCTTCCCTTCGATCGAGCGTCGTACTGACGTGAGCCCGTCGTGCGCAGCGTCTCGTGCCCTACTTCAAGCGCGTCAACGTCGAGCGAGGGACCCAGCTTTGGGCCAATGGGTCCGAGCCCGATGCGTGCGTCCATCTCTCTCTCGCCCTCGCTCTTTTTCTCGTGGACGTGCTGACGCTCCTCCTCCCTCGTTGCAGGTTCTACGTGATCGAGTCGGGCATGCTGCGCGCGACCTACGTCTTCGCCAACTCGGCGCACACAATGACCGAGTCGATGGTGGCCGGCACGGTCGCGGGCGAGATGTCGTTCCTGTCGCGCACGCCGCGCAACACGAACGTCGTCGCCGAGCGCGACAGCACGCTGTGGAAGATGGAGGTCGGCGCGCACGAGGAGCTCGGCCGCAAGGAGGGGTGGCAGTTTGCGCGCAGGTTCGAGGAGGTCGTGCTCAAGATCGCGACGGCCGAGACCGAGGTGCTCATGGTGCGTCCCTTTCTCTCTCTTCTTTCGAGGCTGGTCGACGAGGGACGACGAGCTGACTGCGCCTCGGGCGAGCCGCGCAGGGTCACCTCATGTCGAGCTTGTGAGGAGGACGGGCCGGGTCGTAGCTGCATCTCTCTCTCCCTAGATTAGTCCCTTGCATTGGATCGACGTTGTAGCAGCTTGTCAGGCCTCGAAGCGAGCGAGTCCGTCGCGACAAAGGCGCGCGAGCGCGGGCCGCCCGTCCGTGCGCCTCGGCGTCTCCGCGGCGCGCGGTCGCACTCGCTCTTTCTCCCCTTCCTTCTCCTCGAGGACCGACCTCACCCTAAGGGGCGGTGCCTGTGAGGAGAAAGCTCTTGCAACTGCGTCTGTGCCCCGCTGGCACTGCGTCTCTGCAAGCGTACGTCGTCCAGGAGCCGTCTCGCCGTCAAGTCCGTGTCGCCGTCGCCGTGGACCCCTCCCCCTCGCCGACCCGCCCTCGTACTCGTTCACGACCTGCACCATTCTACTCTTCTTCACCTTAGCATTCGGACGAGCCGGTCGGCGGGTCCAGGCGAGCGGTGGTGGGCCGAGTCGAGGAGGGCGATGATGAGCAGAGCACGGCCCTCGCGCAGCTCGCAGACGAGCCCGCGGCGGGCACGACTCGCTGGAGGGTGCTACCTTGGCGTAGCTGTGCGTGGAGATGTTGATCTTGCAGTGCACCTTGTCCCAGTCCGCCCTGGAGCCGTGGCTGATGAGGCTGGCTTCCCCGCGCTCGTTGGCCTCGAGCTCGCACCTTTGCACCGCTCCTCTCCCTCTCCCTCTTCCCTCTCAACCGCTGCATGGTCCCTGGTGGTCGCTAGAAGCTCCAGAGGGAACCGACACTAGCTGCCCCGGCACACACCCGACCTCCGCACTCGCTCCGCCGCCGCCCCAGCTCTCGAGCTCCCGGCCGAACTCGACCTCGCCCTCGCCAAGCGTCGCCCAGCTCGCCCGTCCTTCCCACCAGCGGTACCCGTCGCAAGGTCACCTACAGCACCCACACACACCGCACCCCACGCCGCCGTGCAAGATGACGACCTCGCCTCCTCCTCTCGACCTCGCCGCCCCGCAGCCGTCGGCTGTCGCCCTCGCCTCGCGCCCGCCCTCGCCCTCGGGCCGCCTCTCGGGTCGCCCCGTCCAGCCCATCGTCTCGCCGCCGTCGCAGGAGGTCGCCGCGGCGTACCCGGGCCCGGACGCCGAGCTCAAGGGCGCCGCCGCCGCCGTCCACACGGAGCGCATGCTCCTCGAGCTCGCCGACGGCAGCGCCTACGAGGGCTACAGCTTTGGCGCCGACAAGAACATCGCCGGCGAGTGCGTCTTCCAGACCGGTGCGTCCCCTCCTCTCGCTCTCCTCCCGCCTCGGCGCGAGAGCGACTCGGCTGACCTTCTCGCTCTCTCCCTCTCCGCGCAGGCATGGTCGGCTACCCCGAGTCGCTCACCGACCCGTCGTACTCGGGCCAGATCCTCGTCCTCACGTACCCGCTCATCGGCTCGTACGGCGTCCCCAAGCGGCCGACCAAGGGCGCCAACCCGGCCGACCTCCCTCGCGAGTTCGAGTCGTACAAGATTCACGTCGCCGGCCTCATCGTCAGCAACTACTCGGGCGCAGGGCAGGACTTCTCCAACCACGCCGCCTACTCGGAGCTCGCCGAGTGGCTCAAGGAGGAGGGCGTCCCGGCCATCTACGGCGTCGACACGCGCGACCTCACCAAGAAGCTGCGCGAGCGCGGCTCGACCATCGGCCGCCTCAGCCAGCGCGTCAAGGGCGCCGACGCCCGCCTCGCCGCCCAGGACTGGCGCGCGGCGTACGAGCAGGTCGAGTACCACGACCCGAACGCCGACAACCTCGTCGCCGCCGTCTCGGTCCCGCAGCCGGTCCTGTACAAGGCCGACGCCGGCGTCGAGCCTCTCCGCCACTCGTCGGGCCGCAACCTGCGCGTCCTGTGCGTCGACGTCGGCATGAAGTACAACCAGATCCGCTGCTTCACCAAGCGCGGCGTCGAGCTCAAGGTCGTCCCCTACGACTACGACTACCTCTCGCCGTCCGAGGAGCCGTTCGACGGCCTGTTCCTGTCGAACGGCCCGGGCGACCCGGCGACGCTCACGACGACGACGACGATCCTCGCCAAGGCCCTCGAGTCGGCGCGGTTCCCCATCTTCGGCATCTGCCTCGGCCACCAGCTCCTCGCGCGCGCGAGCGGCGCGAGCACGCTCAAGCTCAAGTACGGTAACCGCGGCGCCAACATCCCCTGCACGTCGCTCGTCTCGGGCCGGTGCTACATCACGTCGCAGAACCACGGCTACGCCGTCGAGCCCAAGTCGCTCCAGGCCGGCTGGAAGGAGCTCTTCGTCAACGCCAACGACTCGTCGAACGAGGGCATCTACTCGACCGAGCGCCCGTTCTTCTCGGTCCAGTTCCACCCCGAGTCGGCGCCCGGACCTCGCGACACCGAGTTCCTGTTCGACACGTTCATTGCCGCGATCCAGCGCAGCCTCGAGCAGCAGGCCAAGGGCGAGCAGCTCACGGGCGCCGTCACGTTCCCGGGCGGCGACGCCGCCGAGAACGCCGCCAAGTCGCCGCGCGTCGAGGTTCGCAAGGTCCTCGTCCTCGGCTCGGGCGGTCTCTCGATCGGCCAGGCGGGCGAGTTTGACTACTCGGGCTCGCAGGCCATCAAGGCGCTCAAGGAGGAGGGCATCTACACCATCCTCATCAACCGTGCGTCGTCGCTCTCGTCCTCCTCGCCCTCCCCCTCTGCGACACCCTCCCCCTCGAGCCTCGACAGCTGACGCTCCCCTCTCTCTTCCTCTCCCTGCTCGCAGCCAACATCGCGACGATCCAGACGAGCAAGGGCCTCGCCGACAAGGTCTACTTCCTCCCCGTCACGGCCGACTCGGTCCGCAAGGTCATCGAGCACGAGCGCCCGGACGGCATCTACGTCACGTTCGGCGGCCAGACGGCGCTGCAGGTCGGCATCAAGCTCAAGGACGAGTTCGAGGGCCTCGGCGTCAAGGTGCTCGGCACGCCCATCGAGACGATCATCACGACCGAGGACCGCGAGCTGTTCGCCCAGGCCATGGAGGAGATTGGCGAGAAGTGCGCCAAGTCGGCCGCCGCCGAGTCGATCGAGGACTGCGTCACGGCCGCCAACGACATCGGGTACCCGGTCATCGTGCGCGCGGCGTTCGCGCTCGGCGGCCTCGGGTCGGGCTTTGCCAACAACGACAAGGAGCTCGTCGAGCTGTGCACCAAGGCGTTCGCCACCTCGTCGCAGGTCCTCGTCGAGCGCAGCATGAAGGGCTGGAAGGAGATCGAGTACGAGGTCGTGCGCGACTGCCGCGACAACTGCATCACCGTCTGCAACATGGAGGTGCGTCTCCTCCTCCTCCTCTTCCTCCTCCTCCTCCTCATCTCCCTGCCCGAGCTCGACGACTGACCCTGCTCTCTCTTCCTCGCCTCGCAGAACTTCGACCCGCTCGGCATCCACACGGGCGACTCGATCGTCGTCGCGCCGTCGCAGACCCTGTCCGACTCGGACTACAACATGCTGCGCACGACGGCCGTCAACGTCATCCGGCACCTCGGCGTCGTCGGCGAGTGCAACATCCAGTACGCGCTCAACCCCTACTCGCAGGAGTACTGCATCATCGAGGTCAACGCGCGCCTGTCGCGCTCGTCGGCGCTCGCGTCCAAGGCGACGGGCTACCCGCTCGCCTACACGGCCGCCAAGCTCGGCCTCAACATCCCGCTCAACGAGGTCAAGAACTCGGTCACCAAGAACACGTGCGCGTGCTTCGAGCCGAGTCTCGACTACGTCGTCGTCAAGATCCCCCGGTGGGACCTCAAGAAGTTCACGCGCGTGTCGACCGCCCTCGGCTCGTCGATGAAGTCGGTCGGCGAGGTCATGGCCATCGGCAAGACGTTCGAGGAGACGCTGCAGAAGGCCATCCGCTCGATCGACCCGTCGTTCGCCGGCTTTAGCAAGGTGCGCTCTCCTCTCTCTCGCTCTTCTCTACCTCCTCCCACCTCCTCATGCACCGAGACTGATACGTTCTCGCTCTCGTTCGCAGAACAGCTACCCGGACGACCAGATCGACGAGGAGCTCGCCAAGCCGACCGACCGCCGCCTGTTCGCCATCGCCAACGCGCTCCACAACGGCCGCACCGTCGACGAGATCCACAAGCTGTCCAACATCGACAAGTGGTTCCTGCGCAAGCTCGAGCACGTCGTGCGCATCGACAAGACGGTCCAGTGCGTCTTTCTCCTCCCTCCCCTTTTCGACCTTCTCAAGTTGAGCGACCTCGTCGAACGCACGACGCTGACTCGCTCTCGCCTTCCTTCCACTCTCCCTCCCACCTTACAGGAAGTACACGGCTGCGCAGCTTCCGGTTGAGCTCCTGCGCACGGCCAAGCGCCACGGCTTCTCGGACGCCCAGATCGCCAAGATGCTCAACTCGAACGAGCTCGCCGTGCGCCGCCTGCGCCTCGACTACGGCATCACGCCGCGCGTCAAGCAGATCGACACGGTCGCCGCCGAGTTCCCCGCCTTCACCAACTACCTGTACATGACGTACAACGGCGCCGGGCACGACGTCGAGTTCCAGGACAAGGGCATCATGGTCCTCGGCTCGGGCGTGTACCGCATCGGCTCGTCGGTCGAGTTCGATTGGTGCGCCGTGCGCGCGATCCGCACGATCCGCGACCGCGGCTTCAAGACGGTCATGGTCAACTACAACCCCGAGACGGTGTCGACCGACTACGACGAGGCCGACCGCCTCTACTTCGAGGTCATCTCGCTCGAGACGATCCTCGACATCTACGAGGCCGAGACGTCGTCGGGCGTCGTCGTGTCGATGGGCGGCCAGACGTCGAACAACATCGCGCTCCCGCTCCACCGCCAGGGCGTCAAGATCCTCGGCACCTCGCCCGAGATGATCGACATGGCCGAGAACCGCTACAAGTTCTCGCGCATGCTCGACAAGCTCGGCGTCGACCAGCCCCTGTGGAAGGAGCTGTCGACGATGGACGCCGCGCACGAGTTCTGCAACAAGGTCGGCTACCCGGTCCTCGTCCGCCCGTCGTACGTCCTGTCGGGCGCCGCCATGAACGTCGTCTACTCGGGCGACGACCTCGACGCGTACCTCAACCAGGCCGCCGCCGTCTCGCGCGACTACCCGGTCGTCGTCACCAAGTACGTCGAGGAGGCCAAGGAGATCGAGATGGACGCCGTCGCGCGCGACGGCAAGCTCGTCATGCACTACGTCTCGGAGCACGTCGAGAACGCCGGCGTGCACTCGGGCGACGCGACCCTCATCCTCCCGCCGCAGGACCTCGACCCGGAGACGGTCCGCCGCATCGAGGAGGCGACGGCCAAGATCGGCGCCGCGCTCAACGTCTCGGGCCCGTACAACATCCAGTTCCTCGCCAAGAACAACGAGATCAAGGTCATCGAGTGCAACGTGCGCGCCGCGCGCTCGTTCCCCTTCGTGTCCAAGGTCACCAACGTCGACGCGATCGAGATGGCGACCGACATCATGCTCGGCCTCCCCGTCACGCCCTACCCGGAGCTCAACCTGCCCAAGGACTACGTCGGCATCAAGGTCCCGCAGTTCTCGTTCGGCCGTCTCGCCGGCGCAGACCCGATCCTTGGCGTCGGTGCGTCCCTCTCCTCCTCACTCTCGCGCGCGCTCTCTCTCTTTGCGCCCCTCGTGCTGACTCTGCGCTCCTCTCTCCCCCTCTTCCTCTCTCTCCTCCTCATCCTCGCGCCCGCAGAGATGGCGTCGACCGGCGAGGTCGCGTGCTTCGGCAAGGACAAGTACGAGGCGTACCTCAAGGCGCTCCTCTCGACGGGCATGCGCATGCCCGAGAAGAACATCCTGTTCTCGATCGGGCAGTACAAGGAGAAGCTCGAGATGCTCCCCTCGATCCAGAAGCTACACGCGCTCGGGTACAACATCTTTGCGACGAGCGGCACGTCGGACTTCCTCCAGGAGCACGGCATCCCGGTCAAGTACCTCGAGGCGCTCGACGACGAGGACGACCGGGCGGCGCAGAAGTCCGAGTACTCTCTGCGCGAGCACATCGCCAACAACCTGATCGACCTGTACGTCAACCTGCCGTCCAAGAACCGGTACCGTCGGCCGGCGAGCTACATGTCCAAGGGCTACCTGTCGCGCCGCATGGCCGTCGACTTCGCCGTCCCGCTCGTCACCAACGTCAAGTGCGCCAAGCTCCTCATCCAGGCCCTCGCGCGCAACCCGTCGCTCGCCATCTCGAACGTCGACTACAAGACCTCGTCGCACACGGTCGTCCTCCCCGGCTTCATCAACACGAGGTGCTTCGTCCCGGGCGTCGCCGTCGCCGGCTCGAACGACCTCGCCGAGGCGACCAAGGCCGCCCTCGCCGGCGGCTTCACGACGGTCCAGGTCCTGCCGACCGGCGACAAGTCGAGCGTTACCGACCGCGCCTCGCTCGACATCGCGCGCGACAACGCCGCGGCCGCCGCGTGCGACTACTCGCTCTCGATCGCTGCGACGGCCGACAACGCCGGCAACCTCACGAGCGAGCTCATCGGCGCCGCCCGCACCCTCTTCCTCTCGGCGTCGATTCTCTCGACGTCGTCCGACAAGGTCTCGACGGTCGCCGCGCACTTCCAGGCGTGGCCGCTCAACAAGCCGATCGTGACCGACGCGCGCACGACCGACCTCGCGTCGGTGCTCCTCCTCGCGAGCCTGCACGGCCGCAGCGTCCACGTCACCAACGTCCAGACCGAGAACGACATCCAGCTCATCAGCCTCTCCAAGGACAAGGACCTCAAGGTGACGTGCGACGTCTCGGTCTACTCGCTCTTCCTCACGCGCGAGCAGTTCCCGGGCGCGACGTGCCTCCCGACGGCCAAGGACCAGGCCGCCCTGTGGTCGCACCTCGAGACGATCGACGTCTTCGCCGTCGGCGCCCTCCCCTACCGCCTCGCGACCGAGCTCGACAAGCCCTACTCGCCCGCCGCCGGCCACGAGGAGGCGATGCAGCTCCTTCTGTCGGCCGTCGCCGAGGGCCGCCTCTCGCTCGACGACCTCACCTCGAGGATGTCGGACAACCCTCGCGCCATCTTCGACCTGCCGCCGCAGCCGGCCGACACGTACGTCGAGGTCGAGGTCGACCGCACCGTCGTCGTTCCCAAGCGCAAGTACTGGTCGCCGCTCGAGGGCAAGAAGGTCGCCGGCGCCGTCCACCGCGTCGTCCTGCGCGGCACGACCGTCCTCCTCGACGGCGTCCCGTCCAAGGTCTCGCTCGCCGGGCACGACCTGTCGGCGCTCGCCGGCGCGAGCAAGACCGAGCGGCGCCAGGCGCGCTTCTCGGTCTCGGCGAGCCGGCCGTCGATGCAGTCGCTCGGCTTCCCCTCGCGCGAGTCGATCACGTCGCCGACGACGCCGTCGGCCGCGCCCGCCGCCCTCGCCGCCAAGTCGCCCAAGCTGGGCTCGCGCTCGCCGCTCCTCGAGGCGTCCGACCACATGCTCCAGCCGAGCCTCATGTCGCTCGCCGCGCCGTCGTCGTCGGCCGTCGTCCCGGCGTCGCCCATGTCGAGCCTCCTCAAGCTCCTGTCGCAGTCGGCGCGCGCCTACCACCGCCGTCACGTCCTCTCGGTCCGGGCCTTTACGCGCGACGACCTGCACACGCTCTTCGGCGTCGCGTCCGAGATGCGCATGCTCACCGAGCGCGGCATCCCGATCGACATCATGCGCGGCCGCGTCCTCGCCAACCTCTTCTACGAGCCGTCGACGCGCACGTCGTGCTCGTTCGAGGCGGCGATGGCGCGCCTCGGCGGCTCGACCGTGACGGTCACGCCCGGCACATCGTCGGTCGTCAAGGGCGAGTCGCTCGCCGACACGGTGCGCACGCTCGGCTGCTACTCGGACGTCATCGCGCTCCGCCACCCGGCCGCCGGCTCGGCGCAGGAGGGCGCGCGCTACTCGCCCGTGCCCATCATCAACGCCGGCGACGGCATCGGCGAGCACCCGACCCAGGTGCGCTCGGACCCTCTCTTCCTCTCGTTCGTGCTCACAGCGCGCCCTCGAGCTGACCCTTCTCCCTCCTTGTACGTGCGCAGGCCTTCCTCGACATCTACACGATCCGCGAGGAGCTCGGCACGGTCAACGGCCTCACGATCACCATGGTCGGCGACCTCAAGAACGGCCGCACCGTTCACAGCCTCGTCAAGCTCCTGTCGCTCTACTCGATCTCGCTCATCTTTGTCGCGCCGCCGGCGCTCTCGATGCCCGAGTCGGTCAAGGCCGAGGCCGAGAAGGCGGGCGTCCCCGTCCTCGAGACGACCTCGCTCGCGAGCGTCATCGGCCGCACCGACGTCCTGTACGTGACTCGGGTTCAGCAGGAGCGCTTCGACACGCTCCAGGAGTACGAGGCGGTCAAGGACGCGTACGTCATCAACAACGAGGTCCTCGCCAGCGCCAAGGAGCACACGATCGTCATGCACCCGCTCCCTCGCAACCAGGAGCTCGACACGGCCGTCGACGTGAGTCCCTCCTCTCCTCGCTCTCCTCCTCCTTGTTCCTCCCTCTCCTCCCTCTCCTTCCCCTTGTTCCTCCCTCTCCTTCCCCTTCTTCCTCCCCTTCTTCCTCCTCCTTGCGCTCGTCGCCCTCTCCCTGCCCTTCCACCTCTTCCTCGTCCCGACTCTCCCTCCTTGCCCTCTCTCGCCGCTCTCCTACCTCTTTCTCGCCTTCTCTCTCGCCTTCTCTCTCGCCTCTCCTCTATTTGGCACCTCGTCGCCCTCGCCTCACTCCCCCTCGCCGCCGCCGTCTTGTCGCGGCCGCTCGGACCTCGTCCTCGTCGACTGTGCTACAAGCTGACGCTCGCTCTCTCCCTCCTCGTCCACAGTTCGACCAGCGCAGGGCAGCCTACTTTAGGCAAATGCGGTTCGGCCTGTTTGTGCGCATGGCGCTGCTCGCGCTCGTGATCCACTCGTCGTCGTGAAGCGTGCCCGCCCTTCTCTTCCTCCGTCAGCTCGTCCATTGTCCCCCCCTCTTGCATAGCGTCCTCACTTTCGTCTCATCTATCTCCATCTGCAACTTAGAGTACCGTTCATCTCGCACAGCGTGCGGCGGCAGCGTCTCGGCGTCGACAAGGAGGAGGACCGTGCGCTGGCTCTCTCTCCCCCTCTCTCTCGCGCCCGGTGCTCGCACCTTCCTTGGCCGAGGGCCGGCTCTCGCACAGTTCGACTTGCGCTCGAGGTGACGCTCGATCGAGAGCAAGCGGCAGGACAAAGCGAGCGGGCAGAGCGAGAGCGTGCCGCTCCTCCTTGTCTCCAATGCGCCTCGTCGGGCGCGCACTCCTTGAGACGCTTCGAGCTCAGCATAGCCCAGGCTCGTGGACGTCTTGGAACGTCGCTCTGAAGATGTACAGCTCGAGAGAAGCGGTAACGAGAGCTGCGAAGCGACTTCCCCTCGACGGGCTGCAGGTGACGCCCTGCGCGCTCGAGCCCCTTACTGCGCTACATCCTGTCGGAGGACGGTCTGCAGCCCGAACAGTAGCGCACCCTCTTCTCTCGGTCACACTCGCTCACTCTCGAGACGCAGCCGAGCCCCGCTGAGTTCAGCGTGGAGCAGATCGGGTTTAAGAACCTCGAGCACCTGCGTCGCAACAGCGCGTCTATGGTTGCACCGCGCCTCTACAGATCTACCTCGGCAGCACAAGCACGACTGGCGCCCTGCCCGGCGGCACCTTGCTCGCTCCCATGCCCGCCTCGCCGTCCTCGTCCGCCCCTCTCGCGCTGCGCAGATCCGCCTCGAGCTCGACCTGCGCCGCATCCGGCTCGACGACCGCATCGCCCTCGACGTCGACCTCGAGCTCGTACAGCCTCGGCTGCTGCGGCGGAGGCTGCGGCGGCGCGTAGCCGTTGTCGTCGGTGCGAGCCGGCGCCGGCGCAGGAGGAGGCCGCTCGACGCGCCAGACCCGGAGGCGGGGCAGGGCCCAGCTGCCCGCCGCAAGCGGTACGACGCGCACTTGCAGCTCGCGCGTCTCGGACGGGCCGAGGACCCACTCGGGCAGGCGGCGCGCGCCGGCAAAGGCGAAGGTCGAAGGCGTCTCGGGGCTGTCGAGCTGGGACGAGAGCGTGACGAGGCGGCTGGTCGGGTTCGAGAGGCGATAGGTGAGAATGGTCGGCTCGTGGAGGGTGAGGAAGGGCGGGAGCTGGAGCGTGACGGTCGGGAGGAGGGGAAGGGGCCGAGGCGCGGCGAGGCGCAGGCGTGTGAGCGAGAGGGCGTCGCTGCTGCCGCTCCGACGCCACTCGATGTCAAGGTGCAGGTGCGAGTCGGGCGGTTGACCAAAGTCGGGCTGGACCTCGAGCGAGAAGACGGCGTGGAACTCGTCGCCGGGTCGCCAAGCTGCGGGCGGTCGGTCGAGGTCAGCTTCGAAGCGCGACCTGCGGGCGCGAGGAACAGGGACGCACTCGTTGACGCGCTTTGCGAATCGTCTCCTGCGAGGTAGCCGAGGGAAGAGGCGATGACCCGTACCGAGGGAGCGTCCTGCGGGCGAACGAGCCAAAGTCAGGACCTTCTCAACTCGGGGATGTGCACGAGGGAGATGAACTGGTGCTCACCTCTGCCCTCAGCTGGATCCTCGCCACCTCGACGTCCCAAGGTCCCGCCGCCGTGAGCCCTGCGACGACCATGGCGTCGCTCGCGCCCTCCCACCCGTGCGGCTCGTCGAGGTCGAGCAAGGGCTTGACGTCCCGGCGGCGCTTGAGCATGTGCGTGTCGAACGAGGCGTGGATGGGGCGGATGGCGGGGAGCGACAGCGAACGGGTGCAGTCGGTCGAGTTGGGCAGAAGGGGGAGCGGCGCGGCCGAGGGAGAGGCGAGCGCGGTCGAGGTTGGAGGGACGGGTACGGCGTGGACGGTGACGTCGAGGTTGCGCGGTCCGGGAATGCCGCCGAGCGTTTCGAGGTAGAACGTCTTGCGGAGCGAGGCGCCCGGTGCGAGGGTGCCGAGCGGGAGCGAGTCGATGAGCGAGGTCGAGGCGAGGTCGTCGACGAGGATGCGGTCGTCTGCGGCGACAAAGGCGTCAGCAGGGCTCCTCACAGTGAAGAGAGAGCCGCAGGTGAGAGTGTAGACGTACAGGAACCCTCTTCTCCAGGCTGGAGGAACACGACGAGCGACACGTTGACCTCGAGCTCGTCCTCGTTGGCGACGTCGACATGCACAGGGAAGCGCTCGTCGAGGTACGCCGGGCTCGCGCACTCGGTCGAGACGTGCACCTTGAGATCTCGGCGAGAAATACTGCAGACAAGGAGTGCGCGCCCGAGTCAGCACCGACGACTGGAAGGAGGGAGAGGGGAGAGAGGAAGGGGACGCACCGACAGGTCGCCCCGCCGTGCAGCAACGGCACGCGCTTCTCGCCGACGTACCACACGCTCTCGTCGCCGGGAAGCGACGCGCGGCGAGGCTGCATGCCGAGCTCGACGGTCCAGCCGCCGATCTCGGCGATGAGGACGACCTTCTCAATCTGCGAGCGGCGGCGCCAGGGCGTGTCAGCACGACTACAAGCACGGCGACGGCCTCCTCAAGAGGCGAGAGAAGTGCAGGAGCAAGCGCGACGACGCACCGTGAGCTCGAGCTCCCTGTCGACCGACACGGTCCCGGTGAGCACCCTCGTCTCGCCCTCGCTCCACCTGAGGCGCGCGCCGCGCTCCTGCGCCGACCCGACATGGCCGACGCTCGTGCTCGTCGGTGCGTCCTCGCGGTGCGAGACGCGGACGGGCGGGCGCCCGTCGTTGAGGTGCAGGTCGAGGTGGGCGAAGGCGAGGTTGGCGATGCGCGAGCCGGCAGGCGCGGCGAGGACGAGCTGGAAGGGGACGGGCTCGGCGGCGTAAGCTGATGGTCGGAGGAAGGTGAGGTGGCAGTCGACTGCGAGCGTGCGGCGCAAGACGTTAGCGCTCGTCCCCGAGGAAGGAACGCAAGCCGGGCTAAGCAGCTCACGGATCGGTGCGACGTCGGCCGTGTCGAGCTGGACCCGAGCCTTGCCCGGCGGCGGAGCGCGCGTCTCGAGGATCTCAAGCAGCTCTTGCGCGTACTGCTCGCGCTGCGCGAGGGCGATCTTGGAGCCTGCGAGCGTGCTCGAGGGTGAAGGTCAGCTCGGGCTCGTTAGGCTCTCGCTCCTGGGCTGCAGAGGACGAGGACGTACTCGGTGCGAGGAGCTCAAAGCTGGCGTGGACGGCTGCGTCCCAGTCGGCGCACTGGACGGCGGCGCGAAACGTGCGCTCGAGGATCGAGTCGAGGATGTCGCGCCAGCCGTCTCGGCGGTACGACTTGGCGATGCGGTCGTAGAACCTGCTCGAGTCGGCGAGTCAGTCTCGAGTTGGACCTCGAACGGCGAGAGAGAGAAGAGAGGAAGGTCGACGCACTTGAGCGCCATGTCGAACTTGCCCGCCTCGAGGTGCGCGAGCGCAATCTCGTTCGCGACGCAGTAGGTCATGTTCTTGGCCCGGTGCGCCTTGAAGAACTCGTACGCTTTGGTAGAGAGCTGCAACACGCCGCCCTCGAGCCGTCAGCTCCCGTGCGCGAGGGCCGGCCGAGGACGAAAGAGAGAAAGGGGCGCACGCACCTCGACGATGACCTCGGCGTGGTCGACCTTGCGCTCGTGCGCCAGCGCCGGGCTCGGCACCACGGCCGCTCCACCGCTCTCGCCCGCCGCCTCGGCTGCGCGCGCCGCCTCCCTAAAGCGGTCCCGGCGCGCGACGGCGCACACGGCCGCAAGGTGGTAGTAGTGCCCGGCGTGCTGGAGGACGTTGAGCGGGACGAGGCCCGGCGAGGGGATCTGAGAGGGCGCGAGGCCGGCGGACGTTGGGGCGGGGAGGCGAGGGGTGGGCGGAGGGCGAAGGGAAGGAAGGCGGAAGCCGGCGCGCAGGGCGAGGGCGACGAGGTCGCCGAAGAGGCGATACCTGTTGGGGTACGAGCGCATCAATACGGCGCACTCGTGCAGAGAGAGAGGGAGAGGAGAGGGACGCACTGCTTGGAGAGCCACGACCAGAACTCGAACGTGTCGTCGCCGATCTGCCACGAGCCGCTCAGCTCTCGGAAGCGCGACACGTGCCGGTTGAGCTGGGCGAGCGCTCGCGCCGGCTCGTTGAGGTACAGATACATCTTGCTGACCTGCGTAGCGAGAGGAGGGCGAGTCGGTCGGAGCCCGCGAAGACTCGGAGCGGCAGCGGCGGGCGCACCTTGATCGAAACGCAGTCGGCGAGCACCTTGGCCTCGGCCCAGCGCTTGGTGCGGGCGCCGAGGAGGTCGGATTGCGCAAACATGTCGACGAGCGCGTCGTAGCAGTCCTCGTAGTGCCTGCGCGCGCGCGCCCAGAGGCGATTCAGCGCAGGCTCTCTCGGCGAGGCGGGAAAGGAGAGGGAGAGAGGACGGCGACGCACTTGAGCGACACCTCGATCTCGCTGCGCATCTCGGCAAAGAGGGCGAGCTTGTAGTCGTAGCGGACGGTCCAGCCGCGGTCGCTCAAGGCGGCACCGGGCGGCACCTGCCGGGTGCGCTTGCGGCGGACGCGGCGGCCATGCTCGCGGTAGTAGTCGAGTGCGGCCGGGTACAGCTCGTGCTTGAGGCTGGTGCAGAAGTTGGCGACCTCGGCCTGCGGGACGGGCGAGATGACGAACAGGCTCGCGCGCGAGTCGAGTCCGGACTGGCGGCGGATGAGCGACAGGCGCAGGTCGAGGGCCGGGTCGTCGAGGAGCTCGCGCGAGCACAGGAGGACGACGGCGAGTTTGGTGCCGCGCTCGAGGGTGGTGCGGCGGCGGTCGACAATGTCGCGCACGAGTTCGACGTCGGCCTGGCGCTCCTCGTCGAGGCGGTCGTCCGGGGTGCGATTCGAGCCCGGGGCCGACTCGTGGAGGCGAAGGACGAGGACGAAGACGGAGGGGACGAGCTCGCGGTGCTTGCGGACCCAGATTGGGGCGATGAGGCCGTCGGGGTAGAGGGGCGAGGTCGGGGTGAGTGGGGAGATGGGCGAGTGGAGGGCGGTGGTCGAGGGGAGGGCGGTGGGTGTTTGTTGCTGGGCTGCGTTGGCAGCTGGGCGGGCCTTGAGGGGCGGGAAGCGGAGGTTCTGCAAGCTCGAGGCAGCGTGAGCGGACTGAAGCCGCGGGAGATGAAGGAGGAGGAGGACGAGGGACGCACCTTGTCGACGAGGACGGCGTGGAAGTGGGTGGCGGGCGAGGCTGTGCCTCTGGACGAGTCCCACAGCGGGTAGGCCCTCGGCGAGGCTAGCGTGCGGGCGAGGGCGTGTTCGAGGACGAGGAACGGGTCGGTCGTGTTGGTCGACGACGAGGGGGCTGCGAGGCCTGCGACGAAGAGGAGCGGGTGGTGGTGTGCCGTGAACTCGTTCGGGTACGAGTCCATGCCCGCCCGAGTGCTTCGAGCAGAGGGAGGAGCTTGATCGGCCGCCTCCTGGTCGTCGTCGTCGTGGTCGTCGTCGTGGGGGAGGTTGGGCCTCGCTCGTCTCTCTCTCGCTCACCGCTCCCTCTGCACAGCCAGAGTAGACTCGCACAAGCTCAGCACCTCACCCCGCACCCGCCGCCAGCCATGTCCGACTCGCTCAAGCCTCGCGTCGAGCCTCTCACCGTCGTCCGTCTCGCCTCGTCCTTCTTTCGCCTCTCGCTCTACCACGCCCGCAGCTGACGAGTTCTCGATCCGCACACAGGATGAGGGCATCACCGACGGCCCGCTCAAGCTCACCCCGCTCGTCCTCGGAGCTGGTGCGTCCCTCCCTCCTCGCCGCTCCACTCTTCGTCCTCCGCCGCGGAGCCCACCTCCACTCCCCGCCTCTCGCGATCGACCACACCTCGAGCTGACTTGCGCCCCCTCCCGACAGGCGTCTACGGCTTCGACTACAACACAGCCGACACGCTCGAGTCGACCGTCCCCGAGCAGGCCGTGCGCACCGCCTTCCGCTACGGCATCCGCACCCTCGACACCTCGCCCTACTACACCACCAGCGAGACCGTCCTCGGCCACGTCTTTGACGCCATCCGCGACGAGTTCCCGCGCGAGTCGTACCAGATCATCACCAAGGTCGGCCGCTACGGTCGCACCAAGGAGGACGGCTTCGACTACTCGCCCGAGCGCGTCCGTGCGAGCGTCAAGCGCAGCATGGAGCTCATGCGCACCGACTACCTCGACGGCGTCTACTGCCACGACGTCGAGTTTGTCAGCGAGCAGGTCGACGACGCCGGCCACGAGGGCTTCAAGGTCGGGCCCGACGGCAAGATCCGCGACGACGACCTCGAGCGCTGGGGCCTGCGCGACGAGGACGCCGGCACGATCCGCGGCCCGGGCGACGAGAAGGTCCTCGCCGCGCTCAAGGAACTGTTCGCGCTCAAGAAGGAGGGCGTCATCCGCGCCGTCGGCTTCAGCGGCTTCCCGCTCCCGACCACGCTCCGCCTCGCTCGCCTCACGGCCCACCACCTCGAGCCGCTCGACCTCCTCCAGACCTACTGCCTCCACACTGTACGTCCCCTGCCCGTTCCTCGAGCGCGTCGTCGACGTCGTCGAAATGGACGCTGACTCTCGCCCGCTCGCCCGCCCGCAGCTGCAAAACAACACGCTGTCGACCTACCTCCCGCTCCTGTACGCCGCCGGCGTCAAGCAGATCATGTGCGCCTCGCCGCTCTCGATGGGCCTCCTGCGCTCGGCCGCCGCGCCTCAGTGGCACCCGGCGTCGCCCGCGCTCCAGGACGCCAACCAGGCGGCGATCCGCGCGTGCGCCGCCAAGGGCCTCAAGCTCGAGGACGTCGCGCTCGGGTACGGCTTCTCGTCGGCCAAGCCGCAGCGCGCCGCGGGCCGCGAGACGCCGACCGTCGTCGGCCTGAGCACGGCCGACGAGGTGCACGAGACGATGCGCGTGTACCGCGCGCTGTACCCGGCCGGCGGGGCCAAGCGCACGGGCCGCGAGCCGGGCGAGCCGCTCGAGGGCGCGGCGCAGGGGCTCGAGGCCCAGCTCGAGCTCGAGAAGGAGTGCGTGCGCATCTTCCAGGAGAGCGGGACGTACAACTGGACCTGGGCGGTCGGCGTCTAGACGGCGCGCTGTGCCGGTGTCGCAGGGTGCAGTAGAGATCTTCAAAAAGGGGCAGACCCGCCGTCGTGACCACTCTTTCGCTCTCGGTCCTCGCTTTCGTCGACGAGGAAGCACGAGAGGGAGAGCGCACGCATGGTACTTCTTGCTCGCTGCGCCCATGAGCTGAGCCTTTGCCTTCTCATGCGCCGTGCTGCACACTGAACCGGCTCGAAAGCGGTGGGAGCGAGCCGACTTGGCTCGGACTCGTCGGCGAGGAGAGCGCGGAGACGAGAGCAAGGAGATGGGCCTTCCACACCCGCTCCTCGGCCTCGCCGCAGCTCCAGCTCGCACAAAAGCACTTCCAGCAGTGCACTCAGCCCTCTACCGCCGTCCCTGAGCCGCCCCCCGAGCCTCGACACCCCGCCCTCGTCCTCATCTCTCGCCGCCGCATCCCCGCCCGCTTCCGCCATGGCCAACAACGCAGGGTCCGACGCGTTCGTGTTTGACGACGTCTTCACCGTCGTCGCGATCGACAAGGGTGCGTCCTGCTCACCTCGAGGCTGTGCGAGCTCAGGAGCTGACCCTCTCGACGAGCTCGAACAGATGGCAAGAAGTTCGACCGCGGTAGGCTGCACGAGTCGCCGTTCTGGACCGTCTGCGAGAGCTGACATGCCCTCTCGTTGCGCTCGCAGTGTCGCGCATCGCTGGGCAGTCGCACAACAACGACATGAAGCTGACCCTCGACGTCCGTCCCCTCTTCCCCTCCTCCCCGGCTCTCTCGCGCGCCAAGCTGACCCGAATACCATGCATGCAGATCAACACGGACCTGCTGACGCTGTCCAAAGACGCCGACTTCTCGCTCGCGCTCGCGACGACGCTCAACCCGGACGCCGACAAGAGCGGTGCGGCGGCGAGCGGTGGGTGGAGGGCCGACCTCCAGAGCGGCTTGGCAGACGACTGGGAGTATGTCATGTATGGCAAGGTGCGCTTCCTTCCCCACCTGTCCCCCCTCGCGCTCTTCGCGCCGCCAGAGCTGACCTCTCTTCCTCCTCCTCCTCTTCCCCTCGCTCCCTCTCGCTCTCGCAGGTGTACAAGTTCGACGAGGGCACGGCAGACGAGGTGACGGCGTACGTGTCGTTTGGCGGGCTCTTGATGGCGCTGACGGGCTCGTACCGGCACATCTCGCGCGTGACGGTCGGCGAGTACATCTACCTCCTCATCCGGCACTAGAGCCCGACGTGCAGTGCAAGCAACGAGTGTACCTCTCGTACGATGCAGCGAGAGAGAGAGAGAGACGAGAACTTGAGAGATAGCTCGTCTGAAATGCAGCGGCAAAGAGAGAGCGAGCTTCTACTCGTCAGCACGACCAGACGTGCAGAGCGTGGTCGTAGAACGAGCAGCTCGCGACGAGGTCCCTGCCCTCGCTCGTCTTCCCTCCATCGCTCCAGTCGACGCCGTACGCCAAGCTCTCGTGCCCGTCGAAGCGCGCCCTGAGCGCTCCCTCGCCCGGCCGCACCCACCCACCCGCCTCCTCCTCGGCCGCGCCCGCCTCGCGCAGCACGAGCCCGTCAAAGTCGACGACCTTGAAGCCGCCGTGCATCGCTGCGACGAGGAGCCGCTGCGGGTCGGTCGGGTGCCACTTGAGCCGCCAGATGCCGCCGCCGGCGTCGAAGGTCATGAGGGGCACGAGCGGCTTGCGGCGGTCGAAGAGGCGGACGTGCGAGTCGTAGCTGCGAACAAGGAGTGAGGGACAAGTGTAAAGAGCCGTCAGCTGAGCTTCAAGGGCAAGGAGAGGAGAAGAGCGGGAGAGAGACGCACCTGCCGACGGCGAAGAGGTTCTCGACGTGCTGGTGGCTCTGGATCGTCGTGACGCCGCCCTCGAAGCTGCGCGGCATCGATACGAGATTCAGCTCGCTCCACAGTATGTCGAGAGAGAGCGCCGACGCACCTGCGCTTGTTGACGAACGTCGGCGTGTCGCACCCTTGGCGCAGGTCCCACCCCTTGAGCGTCAAGTCGTCGCCGCCCGTCCAAACCGTCGTCGGCTGCCAGCAGTCGAAGGCGGCGATCCACGGCTCGAAGTCGTGCGCGTGCCACTCGCTCGTGACCGAGAGGGACGACTCGCCGCCGAGGGTGCAGATCGAGCCGGACGAGAGCGAGACGACGATCGACGCCGAGCTGCGCGCGCACGAGCTCTTTCGTCAGCGGCTCGCCCCACCGAAGAGCAAGAGAGGGGACGCACTCGGACGTAGCTTGTCGCCGGGTCGACCAGTCGAGCGAGAGGCACAGCGTCTTGTCGTCGGCGCAGTCGACCGTCTGGACGTGCGAGAGGAGGCCCTGCAGGGAGCGAGCGTCAGCTTCGGTGCGACCTCGTCGAGGAAGGAGAAAGAGTGACGCACTGAGTCGTCGTCGAGGCCGTGAAGCTGAACGTGACCCTTGGCGTCGGCGACGGCCAGGGTCGTCTTGCCCTGCCATGGCTGCGGGGACCTGCGTTTCGCCGGATCAGCGGGCGCGACGGGCTCGAACGGCTGGGTGAGATGGCACGTACCACTTGATGTCGAGGATCGCCGGGCCCTCGATGCGCTGCTTCTCCTCGCTGCGAGCGGAGGCGCTCGAGAGGTCAGCTGGTCGTTCGTCGAGGAGGAGAGGGGACGAGGCAGGACAGCACGCACAGATTCCGCCCCTCGCCATCCACCTCGTACAAGAGACACCGCCCGACCCTTGTCACCTCGGGGCTGCTCTGCTGCGCGTCGTCCTCGTCCTCCTCCTCAACGGGTTCCGCCCCACCAGCCGACTCTGCTGCGCCGTCGTCCTCGCCCTTGTCTGCGCTCGACTGGGGCGCACCTGCCCGCTCGCCCTCTTTGAGCACCTGATACGTCCCGCAGGCGAACAGCGACGGGCGACCGGGGCAGAACTCGAGGGCGCAGGCCGAGTAGTCGGTGTCGACGGACGAGAGCGAGGGGCGCTGCATGGGCGAGTGTGGAGGGCTGGCCGGCTTGCCGAGTATGTGTAGAGGTGCGGCGAGCTGAGCTGGGCCCTGCGCCGGGCGAGAGGCGACAGAGCGGGGCGGGGAAGAGGCGAGAGCAGCGATGAGGATGGTCTCGCGAGCCGAGCTGGAACGTAGCCTCGCGCTTGCGGTGCACGCTATGCGGGTGCGACGGACCATGACCCTTTGCAGCTATGGGCGGGAGGAATCTAAGCAAGGAGGAGAGGAGGGACCGAGAGAGACGCCCCGGCGAGCGCGAGCTCCTCGCCCAAGTCGGCGCCGACGACACCGACGAGGAAGGAGCGCAGCAGGCTGGTATAGAGGGACAAGAATGTGGGAGGGGTAGGCGAGGTCGGCGGGACCCAATGAGAGAGGGGTGGTCGACAGGAGGACGCAGAAAAGGAGAAGCGGTTGCGGCGATGCGAGGTGGGGGAGACTACGGCAAGTTGGGGTGGAAGAGGAACCAGGGAAGCATGACAGAAGAGTGAGGTCGAAAGAGGAGAACGACGAGGGTGCGAGAGAGATGTACCGGCGGGGAGAGGAGGGGGACGAGGGGCGGTCGGGAGAGGCTCGAGGGTGCGGATCGCTCAGACGCCGTACCGCTCGCGCAGGCGCTGCACGATGACAGGAGGGAGGTGCGCGAGCTGCGCGTCCCATGCTGCGCCCTCGGACATGCCCTTGAAGGCGTGCAGGATCTGCAGGGGGAGGAGCAGGACGAGTCAGTCGTCGGCGCTTCGCTCGGTGAGCGCAGACGGACGAGGTCGGGACGCACCGTCTTGAACATCTCGTTGAGCTGCTCAGATGGCCGACTCCAACGAGCGACGGCGTTGAGGAAGAAGCCGAAAGCCTGCGCGAAGGGAGAGCGAGTCAGCGATGAGGCTCACGGGCGAGGAGAGCGAGGGAGGGCGAGGCGACGCACCGTCGAGATGCCGTTCGGGTTGACCTGGATCGCCGCGCAGATGCCCCGGAATGCCGAGTCCTTCTCCTCGTTGTCCTTGATGTCGGCGAGCGCCTGGCACCACGCCTGGACGAAGACCTGGAGGTGCGGCGCGACGAGTTGCGGGCAGACGATGGCGAGGCGGCCGATCGTGACGGCCGAGTTCTCGGTGAGGCTCCGTGCCGCCTTGCTGCTGATGAGGATGGGCACGAGGCGCTCCATGAGCGGGTTGACGAACGGCTCCATGTCGGCGCCCGCCTGGAGCGCGATCTCGCCCGCCGCCCATGCCGCGTTGTTGCAGACCGAGACCTCGGCGAGTCGAGGCTCGACCTCGATGTGCGAGACGAGGACGGGCATGAACTGGGGGAGGAGGGGCTTGAGGATGGGGAAGCACGAGATGGCCGTGTCGCCGAGGAGGGCGTACGACGATTGGCGCACCGGCGCGTCCGGGTGCTGGAGGCACATGGCGAGGAGGGTGAGGACGGGCGGGTCGCTCGCCGAGTAGAGCTGCGTGATGGCCGTGTTGAGGCCCTGCGTCAGGCCCGACAGCAGGTCGAGCGACACGATGAGGAACGTCTTGTCCGGCTCGTCGTAGTTGATCGGGTCCTGCTGGTACTGCTGGGCCTCGATCAGGCTCGACTTGACGAGGTTGATGCACCGCGAGAAGACGGGCTCGGCGAACTGGCCAAAGCCCGGGCCGATGGCGATAACGACCGACGACATGCACTGCGAGCGCGACGGCGACGAGGACAGCATCAGCAACAGTACGTGCGCGCACGACAAGAGCGAAGAGGCATGAGAGAGGGATGGACGAGAGGAAGGAGGGAGCGAGGAGAGGGTGAGGACGAGGGGAGAGGGGACGCACCTCGAGGAGCGGGATGAGGTCCGGGTCCGAGTCGTTGAGCGTGCTCCACTTCTGAATGAGCGGCGGCATGAGGATCTCGATGTAGGGCGGGTGGTTGAGCGCCGTGCCGACCGCGTCGGCGAGGGTCCCGATCGCGTCGTAGAGGATGAGGAGGTTCTTCTGCTGGTACTTGTTGAACGCGAAGACGAGGTTGCCGAGGATGGACCCGAGGAACGGCTCGAGTTCGGGGCCGGCCTCCTCCTCGAGCGTTGCGAACGCCGAACAGCCGGCCTCCTGGACGCGCTTGTTGTTGTCGAGGCACATCTTGAGGAGGCCCTCCATGGCGGGGACGAAGAACTGCTGGCGGTGCTCGGGCGTCGCGTCCTCCTTGATCGTCCAGCTCGAGTACCGGCCGATGGTCCAGCACGCGATCGAGCGCACGAGCGGCTTCGGGTCGTTGAGCGAGTTGATGAGGAAGTTCATGAGGATGGGGAGGTGCGGCTCGATGCCGGTGATGCAGCCTGCGGGCGAGAGGACCGTGCACGGTCGTCAGCAAGCGCTCGGACGGACGGTCGAGAGTGGAGGAGGGAGAGCGAGGAAGAGAGAGAAGGACGCACCCTCGGCGATGGCTCCGAGCGCGAGGATGCCGCTCTCGCGGTCGAGCCAGTCGGGGCTGAAGAGCTTCTCCTTGAGGTAGGGGAGGAGGACCTCGAGCATCTCGACCTCGAACGCGACGGCCATGACGTCGAGCGCGGCGGCGGCGCACTTGCGCAGGTTCCACTCGGTGTAGGCCTCCTCGTCCTCATCGTCCTCGTCGTCGTAGTCGTCCTCGTCGTCCTCGTCCTCGTCCTCGTCGTCTGCTCGCTCGCGCGAGTGCCCGCCGGGCTGCGCGCCGTTGGCCCCGGCGGCGCCGGCCGCGTCCTCGAGGCGGTCGTGCGTGTGCGCCTTGGACGACAGGAGGTGGGGCTTGATGTCGGACGCCTTGTCCGGCACGGCGGCGTCGTCCTCGTCCGTGTCGAGGAGGAGGATGTCGTCCTCCGAGTAGACCATGCTCTGGACGAGGACGGGGATGACCTTGGGGAGGAACGGGCGCAGGTGGTTGACGAGCTCGGGGTCCTCGGCGAACGTGAGCCAGAACTCGCACGCCTCGAGCGCGACCTCGTCGTTCTCGATGTCCTGGGTCGAGTACAACATGAAGTCGACGACGTTGGCCATGTGCGGGACGAGGACGTCGGGCCGGGTCGCGAGGAGCTGGACGAGCGCCTGGCACACCGTCTTGCGCACCTCGGTCGAGTCGTCCGACGCGTGCTTGAACAACCCGACGATGAACGGCTCGAGGTGGAGCGTGAGGGCATTGTTGTCGGGCGAGATGAACTGGATCGCGCACGACAGGGCGTAGTTGCGGATCTTGGGGTACGGCGAGTCGATGTGCGACAGGAACTTGGGGATCATGACGTCGAGCGGTCGCTGGCCGCTCACCTCGAGCTGCTCGAGCGCCTTGGGGATGTCCTGGCACAGCTTGTCGAGCGACGCAAACGCACCCTGTTCGGCACGAGGGAGGGAGAGAGTCAGTGAAGGCTCTCTCGTCGTCGCCGCCTCGTCGAGTCGAGGTCAGGAGGGAGAGACAGGGGACGCACCTCTTGGGCGTACTGGTCGGACGAGTCGACGAGCTCGAGGAGACGGCTCAGGGCCTCGATGTAGTTCTCGGGCTTCAACTCGACGACGAGCTGGTTGATGACGGTCGACACCGTGTTGCGGATCATGCTCGTCGGGTCGGCGATGGCGCCGAAGATGTTGGCCTTGATGTAGGCGACGACGTCGGGCTGGATGTCGTTGAGGTACAGGCGGATGTTGTTCTTGAGGAGGAGGCCGGCCATGGACCGGACCGTGACATCCTCGCTCGGCATCTGGGTGAGGATGTACACCAGGTACGAGTTGTAGTCGGGGATCTTGTTGAACGACTCGAGGCGCTGTAGTGAGCGGCGCGAGGCGGCAGGCGAGAGTCGGGCATGGAGAGGAGGTGGCCGGGATGCGAGCCGAGGCGGAGGAGGAGGAGGGGAGGGAGACGCAGGCGCCAGTCAGCTTCGCCAGCTCGCCGGGGTGTGCCAGTACGGTGCAGGGAGAAGCCACGCACCTCTTGAATGCTCTCCTGGACCTTGTTGTCGGCCGAGCCCGACTTGCTCAGGCAGGCGACCAGCTCCTCGAGCCCCTGCTGCTGCGGCGCCCAGCTCATGTTGACGGCGGTGCGGGCGGAGTAGACGTGCTGGAGGGTGTCCTGAGAGGGCTGCGGCGGCTCCTGCTGCTGAGGGGAGAGCGGCCGAGGGCGAGAGGCTAGAGGAGCGACGACGACGCGAGGGACGACAATGCGAGTCGGGGGATTGCGGCGGGTCGCTGGACGGGGTGGCTGGCTGGCGTGAGGCCGCTCGGGCAGGTCGAGGAGCTCGTGTGCGGGCTGGGACGAGCACGAGAGCGACGCGGGGCCGGCCAGCTCTTTCTCGTCGAGCGGGGCGGAGGTTGGCCAACCTTTCCACCGCGCCGCACGAACGAAAGGGCGCAGCGAACCGCCTCACCTTGCAGTTGACTAGGTACTACGAATTATGCATCGTCGAGCTCGCCCTCGTCGTCGCCCTGTTCTCGCGCCTTTTTCTCCTCCGCCTCGACCCGCTCCTCCTCCTCGATGACCTCGATGTCGAGCGGGAAGCTCAGCAGCGCCGCAATACCCGTCAGCTGGTTCAGTTCTGCATGGCAGGAGGGCATAGCCGAGTCAGCTCGCGGCGTCCCAGCCAGAGAGAAGCGCCAGGGCGAGCGACGGCGAGGAAAGCTGTCGCCGCCTCGCTCGTGGAGGTCGCTCGAGAGAGAAGGCGGGACGCACGTTGGCCCGACTCGTGCATCGACGAGAACATGAGCACCTCGCCGCCGTACGCCTTGACGTCCTCGACGAGCTTGACGAACATGCGCCGGCGGGCGACCGACGGCGCGCTGCACAAGCAAGCCCCGTCAGCGTCGAGTTCGGCGCCAGAGACAAGACTCGGTGCGGCTGAGAACGAAGAAGACGCACCGGAAGAGCTCGTCCGAGACGAGGAGCTTGCTGATGGCGCCTCGCTCGGCCGCTCGCAGCACGTGCCCCTCGCCGTACCACGCTCGCAGCGGGTTCTCGTCGAGCATCTTGAAAAATCTGCGCACGAGGTGCATAAGAGAGTCAGGTGCGAGGTCGACGCAGCGAGGGAGAGCTAGTTGAAGAGTGGGACGCACTTTTCGAGCATGACGCCCTCCTGCGCGAACTTGGTGTTCTTGAGCTGCGACGAGACCTGCGAGCGCGGTGCATCAGGCTCGGCTCGCGCGCAAGGTTTTCGAGAGGAGAAGAGAGCGACGCACCTCGGGGCTTGACAGGATCTGGGTGAGCGAGTGCACGTGGTGCGTCGGCGAGTGCAGCAGGAGGAACTTGCTCTTGGCCTGCAAGAGCGACTTGTTGCCTTGTCGCTGCGGGTCATTGGGCATCAGCGCTGCGCGCGCGGGGCGAGAGAAGTGCGAGATGAGGAGGGCGAAGACGAGGACGCACCACTGCCTCCTCGATGAGAAACGAGTGCACGGTCTCCTTGGTGAAGCCGGGCGACGCGATGATGAGGACCTTGAGCTCGTCGAAGTTGAAGTGCCGCACAGCCGCGTCGTAGACCTGGTTCAGGAACTTGCCGCTCGCCTGCGAGGAGGATGACGTCGAGGTTAGCTCGAGGCGGCTCAAGCGCGCGGCGAACAAGAAGGGGTGGAGCGCGACGCACCCGCTCTGCGCCCAACGCCGTCCCGCCGCCCTTCCTTTTCCTCGGCACGGGCACGTCGATGCGCTGCTTGATGATGGTCGTGTGGTTCGTGATGATGCAGATGTTGGCTTGCCCTGCGCGCGGCGGGTCCGGGAGGGTCAGCACCAGGCGCGCGAGCACGTTGCGCCGTCTGAGAGGTCCAGGCGAGAAGGAGGGAAGCCGCACGCACCTTCTCCACACACGATAGCGCCCACGTCTGCGCCTCGCCCTGGCTCGGTCATCTCGCGCAGCCGCTCCTGCGCGATCGAGTCCCACTCGCCCTCGCCCTTGATGATGCTGAAGTCGCGCCCGATCTCGAGGTCGAGCGTGTGGTAGGCGCCCTTCTTGACGTGCTCGTTCTCGCTCGTGATCTTGCCCGATACGTGGAGCGTCGTCGTGCCGGCCGTGCCAGACGCGGCGGCGGCAGAGGGGGCCGAGGAGGAGGACGGGTCGGACGCGGCGGCGGCGGCGGCGTCTGCCGAAGCGGCGAGTGCCGAGTAGAGGACGTTCTCGACCTGGATGGTGAGCCGCAGGTGGACGCGGTGCGACGAGGTCGAGCCAGTCGCGCTCTCGCTCGTGATGCGCCTGCGAGCGCGGGTTCGAGGGTCAGCTACCCGAGCTTGTTGGAGCGGCGCAGGAGGAGGACACACCTGACTGCAGATCCTCGTAGCTCGTCGCCCTTGGAGATGAGGTTGTAGGCGTGCCACATGTCCTCGTCGTCTTGCGCTGCAGGTCGGAGCGAGAGAAGGAAAGGGTCAGCCCTGCTCCGGGATCGGTCCTGCTCCTGTGCCTACGCCTGACCATGCTCGATCGTCTCGCACCGGCCAGTGTCCCGTGCGAGCGGCGAGGGCGAGGGTGGAGGGGCGATCAGGTTGCGAGAGGAGGAGGAGGACTGACGGCGCAAGGTGACGAAGCCGCTGCCATCGCGCTCGATGTGCTTCTTGACGAGGAGCATGGCGGGTTCTTTGTGAAGCTGACTGCTCGGTCGGACGAGGGGGCGGTGTGGAGCGAGTCGAGCAAGCTGGCTACCTCATCGCTCGAACGTCGGCTCGGCAGCATCACTCGCACTGGCTGGGCTGGACGGTCTGAGCTCCCTAGTACATGGTCACAAGTGGCTCTGGCTGGACAGGTCCACCGTACGGAGCGATGCCAGCTCCCTCTTCGCCCGCTTCTCCGCGGTCCGGCGGCCCGCTCCTCCCTCTTCCTCCAACACACTCAGCTCGCGCCATGTCTCCCTACGGCGGCTCTATCCAGACACCCGAGCGCAAGGGCAAGCTCGTCCCGCGGTCGTACCCGCTGCCGCGCGCCGGAGCGTGCCTCACCGTCTTCCCCGTCCGCCGCGACTCTGTCCCCGACGAGCTCGTCAACTTCCTGCGCGACACGTTCAACGACGTCGTGCGCGAGGGCAAGACCTACCCGCAGATGAGCGAGCTCTCGCTCGACGAGTTTGTGCGTCCCTCTCGCTCTCCTTCCCCGACCCGACCTCGCTCGCCCGCGCGACCGCCTTGTCCTGCGTCCACAAGCTGACCTTTGCCCTGTCCCGCCCCCTTGCTCGTCCGATACAGTCTGCCTACTTCTTCGGTGCGTCTGGCGTGCGCCTTGCCACAGGTGGCCGTCCACATCGCTGACCCTTTCCTCCTCCCCCTCCCCCACTTGCGCTCCTCAACCCTCTCCTCGTCGCCTTCCGGGTCCTCTCTGCCTGTGCGCAGCCGCCGACTGCTTTGTTGGGCTGCTCGACGCTGCGCCGGCAGACCTGGCCGATGTATCTGCAGGGCTGGACCGCGACGAGGGCCTGACGCTCGAGAGCGTCGCAGCTGGGCGGGACTGGCGGGAATGCGTGTTGGGCATGTACTGTGCGTCGCAACGAGCTCTCTCCCTGGTCTTCTTCCGCTTCGTGCGCGCGCAGCTGACCTCGAGCGCGCCTGCACGCAGACGTCAAGGTGCGTCCGAGCCGAGTCCTCTCGAGCGCGACGACTTTGGCCGCCCTGCGCCTTGCACTGATGCCGCACACCCTCTCGCGCGCAGCCCAACTACCCGGGTCGCTCGTCGCACCTGTGCAACGGCGGCTTTGTCGTGCCGACGGTCCACCGAGGGCTGCGTGTCGGCTCGACGCTCGGGCGGTCCTACCTGCACTTTGCGCCGCTGTGCGGCTACCGCGGGAGCGTCTTCAACCTCGTCTACGTCAACAACGTCGCGTCTGTCAAGATCTGGGACGGGCTCGGCTTCACGCGCGCGGGCTTGATCCCTGGAGCGGGCAACCTCGAGGGGAGCGACGAGTTCGTCGACGCCATCGTCTTCCACAAGTCGTTCGTGTGAGCTCGCCGTCTCCTGCATTACGAGAGCTGCATCATCATTGCCGTGTGCGTCCTCTCGAGAGCGACTCTCCTCGCGCACGAGCCGATGAACGAGGCGGTGCTGGTGCCGCGAGAGGAGGCGCGAGCAGCCACTTGAGTCAGGCGCTGGACACGGCCTCTCTGGGCGAATCGGGCGGGTCGACAGAGAGTGTTTGAGCCTCGTACGGCTGCCCACGCTTGCGACGAGGCCGGTCCGAGTGGAGCGAGATGGCGAGCTGGCGGCCCCACCTTCGCCACGAGGAGAGGGGGGGAGGCCGCGTCGTCGCCTCTCTCCCTCCTCTCCACCACTTCACCCTCGCCCTCGCCGCCAGGATGAAGACGACCCTCGCCCTTCCCTCTGCCGTCTTTGCCGCGCTGTACTACGCCACGCTCGGCGCAGCCACGCCCTTCCCGCCTGGGGCCGCCGCCCTCCTCCCCGACACCTTCGAGCTGTCGCCCCTTATCTCGCCCCCGCCGCCGACCTCGGACTACGACAGCCTCGCCCACACGGATGCCCACATCGTCCGCGACTCGTACATCATCGTCCTCGACGACTCGCTCGACGCGCACGAGGTCGACCGGCACCATGCCTCCGTCGAGTCGCTCCACCGCGCCGACCAGCGCCTGCGCAGCCTCAAGGCCCAGGGCTCGGCGTCGCCGCACGAGGCCCTCGACGGCGTCAAGCACAAGTTCCACGTCGGCGGCAAGAAGCAGCGCAGCCACCGCCGCAAGAACCAGCTCAAGGGCTACGCCGGCTCGTTCTCCGAGTCGACCGTCGACGCCATCCGCGCCATGAAGGGCGTCAAGTACGTCGAGCGCGACTCGGTCGTGCACGCCTCGGACGTCGAGAAGGGTGCGCCCTGGGTGCGTCCTCTCTCTCTTCGCTCGTTCCGTCCTCCCTCACCTTGCCGAGTGGGGCCGGATGGCTGACTTGCCGGTCACGCGCTCCCTCTTGTCCTCCCTCGCCACCTCGCAGGGTCTCGCTCGCATCTCGCACCGCAACACGCTCTCGTTCGGCACCTACAACCGCTACGAGTACGAGTCGCAGGCCGGCGAGGGCGTCGACGTCTACGTGATCGACACGTGCGTCCCCTCTCCTCTCCCTCTGCACCACCGCCGTCGAGCATCGAGCTGACCCAGCCTTCGATCTTCCTGCCTGCAGCGGCGTCAACACCAAGCACGTCGAGCTCGAGGGCCGCGCCAAGTGGGGCAAGACGATCCCGACCGACCCGGACGAGGACCTCAACGGCCACGGCTCGCACGTCGCCGGCACGATCGCGTCCAAGACGTACGGCGTCGCTAAGAAGGCGACCGTTTACGCCGTCAAGGTGCTCGGCGCCGGCGGGTCCGGCACCATGGCCGACGTCGTCGCCGGCGTCGCGTGGGCGGCCGACCAGGCCGCGGCCAACGCCGAGCTCAAGGCGCAGGGCAAGAACCCGAAGCACAAGGGTTCGGTCGCCAACATGTCGCTCGGCGGCGGCAAGAGCCAGGCGCTCGACGACGCCGTCAACGCCGCCGTCGACGACGGCCTCCACTTTGCGGTCGCTGTGCGTCCCTCGCTCTCTCGCCTCGTCGCCTCGCTCGCTGCGCCCTTGCTGACCTTTACCTTCCCCTGCAGGCCGGCAACGACAACCGCGACGCGTGCGGCTACTCGCCCGCCGCTGCCGAGGGCGCCATCACGGTCGGCGCCTCGACCATCGCCGACGAGCGCGCCTACTTCTCCAACCACGGCAAATGCGTCGACATCTTCGCGCCGGGCCTCAACATCCTCTCGATCTGGAACTCGGGCAACCGCTCGATCAACACCATCTCGGGCACCTCGTGCGTCTCTCCTCCTCGTCTCCCTCGACCGAGACCGGCTCGAGCCTAACCCCCTCTTCCTCGTGCGTGCGCAGGATGGCCTCGCCTCACATCGCCGGCCTCGCCGCCTACATGCTCGGCACCGACTGGGCCAAGTCGGCCGCGCTCGAGGAGGCGCTCGCGCTCGAGATGGCGCGCGAGCCGACCTTCGCGCAGGCGATCGGCCAGTTTGCGTTCGGCAAGGCGGGCGGCCTCGTCGGCAAGCCCGAGAACCACATCTTGTCGCCCAAGGCGCTCAAGAAGGCCATGATCAAGGTCGCAACCAAGGGCGTCCTCCACGTGCGTCCCGCTCTCACTCGCTCTCTCCCTCGGCGCCTCGAGGAGGTGCTCAAGCTGACGCCGGCCCTCCTCCTGCTCACAGGACCTGCCGGCTGGCTCGCCCGACATCCTCTCGTTCAACAACTACACCGCTCCCGCATCGCACGAGGCGCCCAAGCGCGGCAAGTGGCGCACCGAGGAGGCCGTCGCCGAGGTCGACGCTGTCGAGTCGTCGATGGTCGAGGCCTACATCGAGGAGCTCAAGGACGAGATCGCGTCGCTCAAGCACGACCTCCTCGCCGAGGTGTCGGACCTCGTCCACGAGCTGCAGGAGTCGGCCTAGAGCGCCTTCGCGCTTCCCCTTCCTCTTCCCCCCCTCCCTCTCGCACCTGCACCGTCCTCATCTGCAGTGCAAGTATACCGCGCACTCTCAGGTATTCCCTCGCTCTTGCGCCTAGCTCCTCCCCGCCTCGTCGCCTCGCTCCACCGTACAAACCCCTCTCACCACAACGCCCTCTCGCCTGTCGTCGCTCTCCCCTTCGCCCCCTTCTACTGTACCTTTGTAGCGCCTCTCGGCCCTCGTTGAATCTGCAAGCCTTCGTCTTCGTCTGCGCGCGCACGAGAGGTCGGCTCGAGAGCTTTGTCGACCGAGAGCCTGCGCTCGAGCCTCTCGCTCTCGCTCACGCTTCCATCGGAACTCTCGCCTCGCCTTGCCCGCTCTTCTTTGCTTGTCGCCGCAGAGCGTTCATTCGAGCTCGCAGCCGGGCTCGGTCGATGTCATCCTCGGCCAGGTCGACGTTAGCGTGCGCGCGCAGTCTGCGAAGGTGAGGAGGAGCAGGAGCGGGGACGTCGCTTTGCAGCTCTCGCTACCGCTTCTCTCGAGCCGAGCTGTCTAGATCGACGTTCCAAGACGTCCACGAGCCGATGCCACACCTCTGAGCAGGTCCAGAGGAGTTCTCGCACGACTGCGCCGGCTGGGTCGGCCGGCTCAACGCTGTGCACGGACCCTCATTTCTCATTCGCACGCCCGCTCGCGCGCCCGCTCGCAGAAGCAGCTGGTTCGCAGTGAACAGTCTGAGCAATACAACACGCCGGCCCTCGATGCACAGAACCCCTACTCGCGCTTCTGCTTCTTGGCGTACCGACCTCCCTCGGCCTTGCGCTTCTCGTCGCGCCCCTTCTTGGCGAAGAACTCCTTCTTGTCCTCCTTCTCGCGCTCGCCCCGCTTGGCGTCCTCCCTGCAGGCGAGGAAAGGCGAGGGTCAGCGTCGCTCGTGAGCGAGGCTGCAACAAGCCCGAACCGGGGAGGGGGAGAGGGAGACGAGGACGCACTTTGCGAGCTTCTTGGCGCGTTCGGCCTTGTTGGCCTGCTTGGCCTCCTTGCGCTTCGACTCCTTGTCGCGCGAGATGGCCTGCACCTGCTGCAGGAGCGAGAGCGCCTTCTTCTCCTCGGGGTCCATGACGACGGCGCGCTTTTGCAGGTCTGCGGGCGACGAGAGCGTGCAAGAGACGGCGGGCAGGGTCAGCACGAACAGGAAGAGATGCTGCAGGGGAAAGCGAGAGAGGAGAGGCGGCGCACAGGTCGACTCGCGCTGCTTGGGCTGCATCTTGGGCTTCGAGGCGAACGGCAGCGCCGACTGCAGCTTGCGCGGCACCTTGAGCGTGTTGAAGCGGCGCGTCTCGCGGTGGATGGGCTGCACGACGAGGTAGAGAGGAATCAGCGAGTGCCCATCGTCGAGGCGAGAGAGGAAGAGGGAGAGGAAGACGCACCTTGTAGAGCGAGTTGACGTCCTGGGTGAGGGCGACGCCCTGGTCGCGCCGGACCTCGCCCGTGAGGCGCATGCCGGTCCAGGCCGTCTTGTCGCGCAGGAGGAGGTTGCCGACGGCGTTGTAGTACTGCCGCGGCTTGATCTGGTACCACGCGCGGAGGAAGACGATGTCGCTCATGAGGACCTTGTCCTCGAACGCGGCGCGGTAGCAGCCCTCGGGCTTGGCGAGCGCCTTCTTGACCTGGCCGCGGATGCCCGACACGGTGCGCACGTAGGCGCCCTCGAACTTGGCCACCTCGAGCGACGACGAGAACATGTCCTTGACGAACGCCGTGTTCTTGAAGATCTTGTACGGCGTGCCCGTCAGCTTGAGCTTCTTGACGATCTGGGTCGTGCCGTTGACGTCGGTGACGACGCCCGACGCCGAGACGCGGAACGAGGGCGTCTCGGGCGAGAGGCGCGTGAAGGCGCAGAAGCCCGTGTTGGGCGCCGAGATGGGCCCGTAGAACGTCGCGAGGCAGTGCATGTGCTCGGGCGTGTACTTGAGCATGCGGTTGCGCGTGCCGTCGTCGAGCGAGTAGATCGGGACCGTCTGGAACCGGCGCCACCCGAGCGAGAAGATGAGCGGGTCGTTCGTCTTGAGGATCTTGGGGTACCAGCGGTGCTTCTTGATGCGCACTTGGACGTAGCCGAACGACTCCTCGTGCGCGAGGAGGTGCCCGACGATCATGGGCGTGCGCGGGTTGAAGTTGTTGACGAGCTCGCACGGCACGTTCGAGATCTCGAGGCGCACGTACGCGCCCGGGCGGTACCCCTCGACGAGCGCGCGCGTCTCGGCGTCGTCGTCGGCGAACTCGTCGCGCGTCGCCTTGAGCTTGCGCTCGATCTCGGCCTTCTGCTCGCCGTAAAAGTCGAGCTTGTCCTCGTCCGAGTCGTCGTCGTACTCGGCATCGAACTTGCGCTTGAGCGCCTCCTTCTTGTCGGCGATCTCGCGCGCCTTGCGCTCGTCGTCGTCCATGTCGTCGAGCTCGGGCGGGAAGGCCGACTTGTCGCCGTTGGCCTTGGCGCCCTCGTCGTCGTCCTCGAGGTCCTCGAAGTCGCCGCCGGCCTCCTCGTACGCGTTCTCGCCCGCAGGAGCGTCGCCGCCGGTGATGAAGAGGTGCCGGATCGAGTCGAGGAACTCGTCGTCGTCCCAGACGCCGAGGCTCGCGAGGTTGACGGGCGCGCGGAACTGGTCGTCGTCGGCGCCTGCTGCTGCGTCCCGTGCGAGGCTGAAGATGTCGCCGTCCTCGTCCTCGTCGGCGTCGTCGCCGAGCGCCTCGCGGCGCGCTTGGGCCTCCTCCTGCGCCGCGACCGTGTCCTCGGTCTCGCCGGCAGCGACCTGCGCCGGCGTGAGCGTCGACGCGTAGATGAGGCGCATGAGGTTGCGGCGACGGCCGACCTGCATGGAGGCGGCGGCGCGCGCCGACAGGTTCTTCTTCCACTCGGGGCCCTGGGCGTCGTCCGAGTCGTCCGAGGCGATGTCGGCGCCGTCGTCCTCGTCGTCGAAGCCGAGCAGGCGGCCGCCGTGCACGTCGTCGTCGTTGTCGAGCCCGAGGTCGAGGTCCGAGTCCGACTCGGCGTAGGCGATCTCCTCAGAGCGAGGCCCTGCGCCGCCGCTCGCTCGACGCTTGCGGCCCGACGTGCCCTTGCCGCCCTTCTCGAAGGCGAGCTCGCCGCTCGGCGCCTCGTCGTCGTCGAGCGCCGCCTCGTCGTCCGTGTCGAACTCGGCCTCGTCGACCCGGTCGTCCTCGTCGCTCGAGCCGTCGTACTCGGCCGGGTCGTGGTCGCCGACGGCGTCGTCGAACGCCGCGCGGCGCTGCCGCTTGGCGACAGGGCCATCGACAGGTGCGGCGGCAGCCTGCTGCGCCTCGTAGTCGGCGGCCGTCATGGGCTTGGACGAGCCGAAGATGCGGATCTGGCTCTTGGCGACGCTCTCGGCGAGCGTCTCGTCGGCGTCCTGAAGGCCCATGACCATCTTGATGCCGTCGCCGCCGTCGATCGCGCTCGCGTCGTCGCCGCCCTCGCCCTCCTCCTCGCGCCGGCGCGAGAAGGTGCCGCCCGTGTTGATCCACACGCGCTCGCCGTCCCACGTGACGCCCTGGCCGCTGCCGCCGCTCATGGGCGCGTAGGCGACCTTGTTGCGGTCGCCCATGCGGCGGCGCTTCTCCGAGTCGTTGGTCGGGAGCGGGCACGGGTCGATGAGCTCGAGCATGCGCGACACCTCGAGCGCGTCGACGCCGCAGCCGGGGATGTGGACCCGGACCGAGTTGCTCGCGCCGGGAGGGCGCAGCGGGACGCCACGGAGGTAGCCGAAGAGGGCGATGGTGCGGTCGGCCTTGGGGTCCTTGCGCACGACCTCGCGCGAGGTGAGGTCCTCGAACCGGTCGGTGAGGAAGTACGAGTGGCTGTTGCGGAAGGCGAGAGGGCGGAACTTGGCGACCGAGATGAAGCTGTGCGGCGGGGCGAGACGACGTCAGCCGGGCACGCCGAGAGGAGGTCGGCGGAGAGGAGGAGGGGACGTACCGGCTCAGGTTGAGGATCTCGCGGTCCGGGTAGCGGCCGTTCATGACGCCCGACAAGTAGAACATCTTGGCGCCGTCGTACACCTCGGTCCAGAAGCGCTTTTTGAGGCGCTTCTTCTGCGCCTTGAGCGCCGCCGGCGTCTTGACGAGGTCAAGGTGCGTGAGGACGGCCATGAGCTTGGGCATGCCGTGCGACGAGAGCGCCGACAAGGCCTCGAAAGTTTCCTGCGAGCGAGGAAAGAGAGTCAGGTCGGGCGAGGAGGGAGCGAAAGCAGGAAGCGAGAGCGGACGCACCATCTCGAGCCCGAAGCTGCCGTCGATCATGAGGAGGACGAGGTCGGCGACCTTGGCCGTGTCGATCATGGCGCTCAGGTCGTTGGGGACCTCGATGAAGGTGAGGCGGCGGGTCTTGCCTGCGAGAGAGCGGGTCGAAGGAGGGTCAGCTCTCGCTCGAAGTGGTGGCGGCGAGGAAAGAGCGGGACGCACCCGAGACGACGGTAACGGGGCCCTTGATGTCGACCATGGTGTTCTTGGTGTAGCGACGCACGAGGGACCGGATCAGGGTCGTCTTGCCGACCTGCAGAGGGAGAGAGAGAGAGCGAGGTCAGCGGCTGCGGGGTTCTGTCGGCGGCGAGCCAGGCGACGAGGGAGAGGGGACGCACGCCCGAGGGACCCATGATGGCGACGATGACAGGCGGGATCTCCTGCTCGACGCCCTTACCGCCCTGGCCGGCCGTGCCGTTGAAGGTGCGGTCGACGGCGGGGACATGGAGGCGGGTCTGGTCCTTCTCGATGTTCCTGCGGGCCTGCTTCTCGGCGCGACGGAAGGAAGAGCTGATGAAGGCCTGTGTGGGTGGTTCTCAGAGTCAGCACTGCCGTGTGGAAGGAGGCAGAGGCGGTCGTGGTCCGGGGGAGAGATGAGAGCGGCGCACCTTTGGGTTGTTGCCCTTGCCCGGTCCCTGCTTGGGGGCCTTGGCGGGCCGGTGTGCACGGTTGCTCTGCTTGTCGCCGTCCATCGCTCGCGAGCCGGGTGCGAGGAGGGGTGGACGAGAGGCGAGGGCCACCTCCGGCTCGAGCTCGCAAGCTCAGCGGCGGACGGACTGCACCGCCTCGCTCTCTCTCTCTCTCGACAAGCAAGCAGGCAAGAGGGTATGAGCACACGGCGTTGCTCTGCACAGCTATCCAACGTCTACACCTCGCTACCGCCGAGCTCGCGCTTTTTGGTCCCGCCTCCAGCCTGCTCCCCCGCTCCGCTCACCACCTGCTCCCAGCCGGGCGCTCACCGCCCGCACCGGCACCGGGCGCACCCTCACGACGGCTGCGCGGCACCCACTTGCCGCCGGCGGCAGGCGAGGCAGCCGGCGCACCGGCCTGGCCCGGCTGCGCGCCGGGCGTCGAAGGGCGCGAGCTCTCCGGCGACGAGGCGGCGGCCGGCCCAGGCGACGCCGCGCCGCCGCGCTGCGAGGGCGGCACCCAGCGGCCGCCGGGGCCGGTCGACGACGGGCGCTCGGGCGCGGGCGAGGGCGCAGCGGCGGCCGGGGCGGCGGCGGCGGGAGGGGCCTCGGCGCGCGGCGACGACCGCGGCGCGAGGTTGAGGCGCGGGCGCTCGCCCGACGGCGACGACGCGCCGGCCTCGCTCGAGCGCGGCTGGAGCTGGAACCGAGGGCGCTCGCCCGACGGGGCGGCGGCACTGGGCGGCGGCGCGGCGGCGGCGTCGCGCTGACGGCGCCACTCTGCCGAGCCGATCGGGGCCGGGCCCGCGGCGGGTGCGGCGGCGCCCGCAGGGCGAGCGGCAGCACCACCGCCGGCACGGCGAGCGAGCGCCTCCTCCTCGCGCTGCGCCTGCTGGCGCGCCTTGGCCATGATGGCGTCCTGCTCGGCCTTGCGCTCGGCGAGGCGCGCGGCGGCCGCAGCCTTGGCCTGCTCGTCGGCGGCGCGGCGGCGCTCCTCGATGCGCTCGCGCTCCTCGGCCTCGCGGGCCTCCTGCTCCTCGCGGTAGCGAGCCTCCTCTGCGAGCGCGAGGAAGAGAGGGAGTCAGCGACGCGCACAAGAGAGGTCGAGGGGGAGCAGGGAAGGAGAGAGAGAGACAGGGACGCACCCTCCTCGCGAGCGGCGCGCTCGGCCTCGTCCTTCTCGCGCTGGATGGCCGCCTGGCGCTCCTGCTCGAGCTTGTCGAGGTGCTCGCGGCGGCGCTCGGCCTTGGCCTCCTCGAGCTGCTCCTTGAGGCGCTCCTGCTCGCGCTCGAACGCGGCGCGGCTCTCCTTCTCGGCGCGGGCGCGGAACGCCTCGTAGTCGGGGAGGATGCGCTGCAGGCTCTGCTTGATGGCGAGGCCCTGGGCGTGCTCGCGCTGCGACTGCTCGGCGCGCGTCACCTGGGCCGCCTCGAACGCCTCGCGGTCGCGCGTCTGCTGGCGCTCGTAGTCCTCGGCGATGAGCGGGATCTCCTCCTTGCGGAACGCGCGCTCGAGGTGGTCGAGGCGCTTGTAGGCCGTCGCGAGCTTCTGCGCGAGCGACTTCTTGTCCTTCTCGATCTGCTGGACCTGGAGCTGGACGAGGTCGCCGGCCGACAGCTCGGGCAGTTTCTGCGAGCGGAGAGAGGAGCAGGGCGTCAGCACGTGCGCGAGAGATGGAGGGAGAGAGGGAGGGAGGGAGAGAGGGAAGGAGGGAAGGAGGGGGAGGAGAGGAGGAGAAGAGGACGCACCTGCATGTCGACCTTGAGGCCGCCCTGGATGAGGCTCTCGGCGACCTTCTTGGCCTCGTCGGCCTTGACCTTCTCGACCTCCTTGCGGATGCGCTCGAGCTCGCGCTTCTTGAGCTCGTCCTTCTGGCGCTGCTGCTCCTCGTCGGCGAGCTGCTGCGCGCGGAGCGTGCGCAGGTGCTGCTCCTCCTTGTCCTTGCGCGCCGCCTGCTCGTCGGCGAGCTCCTTGCGGCGCTGGATGATCTGGACGCGCGCGAGCGCCGTCTCGCGCTCGTCGGCGACGGCGCTCGCGAGGTTCTCGAACGCGGCCGCGCGCGCCGCGACCGGGCCCTCGGTCGTCGCCGCGGGCGCGCCGACGCGCTGCAGCGTGTCGTGCAGGGTCGACGCGAGGCGCGCGAGGTGCGTGCGCAGGAGGGCCGACTGGGACGGCTGGAGCGCGTCGTGCGCGTTCGACGCCGTCGACGCCTCGTCGCCGAACAGGTCCTCGGTGAACTTGATCGAGCCCGAGGCGTGGTCGAGCGTCACGTCGACGTCGCCGCGGCGGCACGCCTCGGTGACGTAGCGCTCGACGCGCAGGCGGGTCGACGCCGCGTCGGCGTCGGACGAGAAGCGCGCGAGGCGCACGACGCGGTCGATCTTGAGCGAGGCGTACACCTGGGCGAGCTGGTGGAACAGGCGCGCGAGGACGACGTCCTTGAGGGGCGCGACGTACCGGGCCGTGTCGGGGTTCTTGTCGAGCTCGGCGAGGATGGGCTCGATCTTGCGCGTGATCGACAAGGGGTGGAAGTCGACCTCGAGGATCTGGTACAGGTCGCGCAGCTCGGGCGAGACGCGCTTGAGGACGTGGCGCGCGAGGGCGTCGTTCAAGAGGCCGCCGCGGGTCGGCGCCGCGCCAAGGCCGATCAGGGCCGCGAGGCGGTTCAGGCGGCCCTTGCCCTCGCCCTCGTCGGTGCCGTCGACGCGCTTGGCCGACTCGACGCCCGAGCCGAGCGGGACGGCGAGCGCGGCGAGGAGGACGCGGCTCGCCATCTTGTCGAGCTCGGCGTCGGTGCCGTCGGCGCCGCCGGTGAGGGCGACGCGCGCGGCGTGGAGCGAGTAGAGCTTGCCGTACGCCGCCGCGTGGAACAGGAAGTTGTTGCCGACGGCGAACACCTTGGCCATCTTGTCGTAGAACGAGGCCATGACGGACGCCTTGGGCGCGCGCTTGCTCATGCCGACGAGCGTGTGGATGTCCTCGGCCGTGCGGAACGCCTCCTGCCACAGCTCGAGCTCGACGGCCGTGTTGAGCTGCTGGAAGCGCGTGTCAAGGTGGCGCTGGAGCGTGTCGGGCTCGTTGAGGTTGATCGAGTGCGACTGGTGCGTGTACTTTTGCGACGACGCGAGGTGCGACCGGAGCGTCTCGCACAGGCGGCGGAACTCGGTCTTGCGCTGGTGCTCGAGGCAGAACTGGAACGCCTCGTGGCAGACGGTCTGGTACAGGACCTCGAGGCGGGCGTTGTTGCGCAGGATGTCGAGGGCGGTGCGGTACGACTCCCACAGGAAGCGGAGCCAGGGCGTGACGAGGGTGCGGTACGTGCGGTCGCGCGTCTTCTCCTCGGAGACGGCCGACAGGAGGAGGCTCTCGGGCGTCTCGGTCGCCTCGAGGTCGTCGAGGTCGCCGTCGACCGGGGCGCCCTCGATCTCGTTGACCTTTGCGAGGGCGTCCGAGAGCTTTGCGCGCGAGAGGTCGAGGAGCTTCTGGATCGTGACCTCGACCGACTGGACCGACGTGTTCTGGGCGACGTTCTTGTAGAGGATGAGGCCGTCCTTTGCGGTGCGGCCCTTGCGCAGGTCGACGCACAGCTCGAGGAACTTGAGCATGATGGGCTCGAGGACCGAGAGGGGCGTCATGCGGAACCGGCGGCTCGAAAACACCTCGGAGATGGACGACAGGGCCGCGAGCGGCTGGCCGACCGAGAGGAGCTCATCGGCGCGCTGTGGAGGGGGTTGGCGTCAGCGAGGGGGGTTCGTTCTGAGCGCGTGCTGGTGTGTGTCGAGCTCGGCGAGGGCTCTGGCGAGGCTGGAGTGCCTCGTGGGACGCTGTGCGAGGGTGCGAGATGCGCGAGATGCGGGAGGAGAGACGACGCGTGCGAGATGGGGCCACCACTCGACGCCGTCGCCCTCTGAGGGCACAGTGGCCGGCTCGATGTGCACGAGGACACGGTGTCGCGCCCCTGGGCGCACGGTAGGACCCACGCAGAGGGCGAGAGGTGCGGTTGCCGGTGTCGAGAAAAGGGTCGCGCGAGCTCGACGGGGACGAGAGGGGGAGGGGCTGTTGGGGTGCGAGGGAGGGAGGGGGACGTACGCGGAGGACGAGCTCTGGCCTGGTGTGGAGCATGGTGGGCTCTGGGTGGCCTGGGAGCGGTGCGAGAGGCCGAGAGTGCGTCGAGCCGAGGACAGTCTCTCGCTCTCGTCGTCGGCTCGACCTCGCGCTGCCCCTTTGTCGGTCAAGTCGCTCTCGCTCAGCAGCTAACTACAGGCCATGCACAGAGCTCCACACCGTGCAGCTACCCACATCAAGCCTCCTCGACCGCGACCACCACCCCGCGCAGCCACCGCCAAGCCCGCTCGCTCTCCTCGTCCTCCTCCCTCTCCCTCTCCACCTCCAGCTCCAGCTCGTCCTGCGCCCCGCATCGTCTACGAGGACCACCGCCACTTGGTCATCGACAAGCCCTCGGGCGTCGCACTCCAGGGCCAGCACGGCTCACCGCCCCGTCAGCACTGGGACCAGCTCGTTCAAGGTGCGCTCCCCCTCTCTCGCTTCCCCACCCACCGCTCTCTCGCTCCCTCGCTCACTCCCGCTCCCTCCGACAGCCCTCAAGGACAGGCCACAGTCCCCAGAACTCTACACCGTCCACCGCCTCGACAAGGTCCGTCTCTCCCTCTCGCGCGCGCCTCGGAACCGCCTCCCGCTCACCTCGTCCCCGCACTCCCGCAGAGCACCACCGGCGCCCTCCTCGTCGCAAAGTCGCGCCCAGCCGCAAAGGCCCTCAGCAGCCAGCTCTCCAAGCACGACGTCGCCCGCTCCTACCTCGCCGTCGTCCACGGCCGCCTCCGCGACGGCTTCGAGGGCCTCGTCGACCACCCGCTCCGCCTCGACCACGACAAGGTCCGCCTATGCCCCGAGGGCGAGGGCGTTCACGCCCTCACTCGCTGGCAGTGCATCGCCGCATCGGTGCGTCCCCTCTCCCTCCCCCTCTGTCGCGAGGTGAGCCCGTGCTGACCCCGGCCCCCTTTGCCCCCGCAGCGCCTCTTCTCGCTCGTGCGCCTCGAGCCCGAGACGGGCCGCAAGCACCAACTGCGCATCCACTGCGCCGACGTCCTCAAAGGTGCGTCCTCCTGTTCTCGTCACGGCTCGCAGCGTCAGCAGCTGACCCCGCCCGCTCGTCCGCACGCAGCCCCCATCGTCGGCGACTTCAAGCTCGCGCCCAAAGCCCCACACGCCGCCGCCCTCGTCGAGGTCGGCCTCACGCTCGACCATGTCCTCCTCCACTCGCACGAGCTGAGCTTCTACGTGCGTCACGGCTCCCCCTCGTCTCGTGCGCGCTTGAGCCCGTTCGAGCGACAGCTGACCCTCTCGCCCGCTCTTGCCCCCTCTCGCAGGCGTGGGACAAGGACACGGGCAAGCGCTCGCGCATCTCGGTCACGTGCCCGCCTCCTCCAGCCTTCGAGCGCTTCTGCCGCGCGCACAAGCTCGCCCTCCCGCCCTCGCCGTCGCCGCCGACGTCGCAAGAATGAGCCGGCGGCGGCCTTGTCCCCTTCGCGCCGTCTCGGGCGAGTTGTCGACGTCCGAGACATCGAGATTCCGACCTGGACGGGCTCGAGGGCGTGCTCAAGGGGCTCGCCCTCGCTATCTCGCGCCCGGTCGCGCTCGCCCTCGCCGTCGTCGCACGCACGCCTGCGCACCTCGTCGTCGTCTAGAGCAGCTCGAGCACCGGCATCAGCAGCAGCAGCGCCCAGCTCGGCCCCACGACGTCGCCGTCCCTCATCTGCCCACCACTCGCGCCCTCGTCGCCGAAACACCCTCTCGGTCACGACCCGCGCTTCGGTCGACCTCGCATCCTCGTCCTCGTCGCCTTTTTACCTCGCGCTGCAGCACTATCGGTACGCATCGCAGCGTCTCCCCGCACCGCTCGTGCGCGTTCAGAAGCTGACCCGCCCCAAGCCGGCTCTCCCTCGCTCCCTCCTCCTCCCCCTCAGCCTCGACCATGCCCGGCCCTATCGTCACCTCTCGCCCGCCTCTCGCCCTCGCCTCCTCGCTCCCCGACGCACCCACAGCAGCCCCACCCTCGCTCGACACCCTCCCGCCCGAGCTCCTCGGCACCATCTTCTCCCTCTCACCCACCCTCCTCCCGCCGACCCCGCCCTCGCTCGACCCCTACGCCCACTCGCAGCCCGACGCCCCGCTCGCCCTCGACCCGGCGTGCGTCGCAGTGTCGCGCGCGCTCCTCCCCGCTGCGAGGGCGAGCGCGTACGCGTGCGCGACGGTGCGCGGCGCGCGCAGCCTTGAGAAGCTCGAGCGCACGGTGACGGCCGCCGACAGCCGCGGCGGCGCACGGCTCGGCGCGCTCGTGCGCGTGCTCGAGGTCGTCGACGGGCGCGCTGCGAGCCCGACCGCCGAGCACGCCTCGCCCGACCTGAGCGCCGCCGCCAACCTCGCCCTCGAGCGCACGGCGCGCGCGACGCTCGACGCTCTCGGCGGCCTCGAGCACCTCGTCGTCGCGTGCCCGGGCGCGCCAGCGCTGCAGCGCGCGCTCCTCTCGCGTGCGGCGCTCTCGGCGGGCCCGTTCGCGGCTTCGGCGTCGCCGGCGGGCGAGGCGCACGACGAGGGCGTGCGGCTCTCGGTGCTGAGCGGCGGTGCGCGCCCGGTGTGCGTCGCGGACTTGGACGAGGGCGTGCGAGGGGCGGGGCCGCGGCTGAGGGCGGTCGAGGTCGTTGGGCGGATGGGGCTCAAGCGCGGCGAGGGGGAGCGGGCGCTGGGGCTGGAGCGTGCGCAGGAGCTCGGGCTGCAGGGCGGGCAGGGAGTCGAGAGGGTCGTCATGGAGGTCGAGGGGCATGCTCAAGGTGCGTCGTCGTCGTCGAGCTCGTTCCGGCACCCCGCCCCACCATCGCGGCGGACCCGAAGCTGATTGTTGACCCACTTGCACGCACAGGCCTCAGCACGTTCCTCGACGCCCTCCCTGCGCTCTCGCATCTCTCGCTGCGGTCCTTCTCGGCCGACGCACCGGCGACGTTCTCGGCGCTGACGCCGGCGACGCGAGCTCGGCTGCGCACGGTCGAGTTCCACTCGACGGGCTACCTGCACGTGCGTCGCTGCGCTCTCTTACCTCTTCTCCTCCTCTCCAAGCTCACAAGCTGACGCACGGCCGCCTCCCTCGCCCGCAGCGCCCGCTCTGCGCCCTCCCGCCGCTCCTCCCCTCGCTCACGCACCTCACCCTCTCGTCGCCCGCCCTCGTCCTCACGCCGGCCTTCCTCGCCGCCCTCGACACCTCGACACCGCACCTCGCTACCCTCGCCCTGCGCGGCCCGCGCGTCGACGACGAGCGCGCGGCGGGCGCGAGCACGCTCGAGCTCCTCGCCGACTGGGTCGAGGCGCGCGCCGTGAGAGTCGAGCACGAGCGCGCGCAGGGGCACGGTCTCGGGCCCGAGGAGTGCGCGAGCGCACTTGTGCGGCTCGAGGTGGACGTGCGGCGCCGTGCGGAGGGGGTGGTCGTGCTCGGGGACGGCGGGCAGTGGGAGGGGTGCGCCGGTGCGGCTGAGGAGGGCGGCGAGCTGGGTGTGGTCGGGCAGGGCAGGAGGCTCGAGCGAGCGTGTGCGAGGGCGGGCGTGGTGCTCGGCGGGAGCGTCGTCGAGGTGCTCGTCGGTGCGTCGTCGGCGGGGAGGAGGGAAGGGAGGAGGAGGAGCGGGATAGACCTTGACCGATAGACGTGTTGCCAACTTGCGCTCCTTTGTTGTTGCTCTCTCTCGAGCCTTGGGGCCTTGCGTGAGAGGAGCGAGCCGAGGTTAGCGAGGCCCGAGCGAGCCGCGTGGGCCGGCGGATGGCTTGATTTGGCGCCTCCCCTCTTGTCCATCCGCCAACTCGCTCATGGTGGGCCCACATCCGCTCTCCCGCACAGGGCTGCCGGCTGACTAGCTGATCAGCGTCTCTCTCGCGCTCTACAGACCATGGCAACCCCGCTCAACAGCCCCGCCCTCGCGCCAGCGCACCGTTTCCTGGACTTCGTCAACGCGAGTCCGACTCCGTTCCATGCGGTCGCCAACTGCGTCGCGCGCCTCGAGAAGGCCGGCTTTGCCAGGTGCGCATGCTCTCCCTCGCCGTCTCGAGCTACCCAGCCCTGCCGAGGCGGACGAGCTGCCGCGAGCAGAGGCCCCCTCCTCCCCCGCACCGCCCGACCCGACTGACCCTGGCCCTCGCTCGCCCGCAGGCTGCACGAGCGCGACTCGTGGGCCGACCAGATCAAGCCGGGCTCCAAGCTCTTCGTCACGCGCAACCAGTCGTCCATCATCGCCTTCACCGTCCCCGCCGACGCCGGCACCAAGCCGCTCGGCTTCTCGATCGCAGGCTGCCACACCGACAGCCCGCGCTTCATCCTCAAGCCCGTCAGCAAGCGCGAGAAGGTCGGCTTCACCCAGGTCGGCGTCGAGACGTACGGCGGCGGCTTGTGGGCGACCTGGATGGACCGCGACTTGGGCCTCGCAGGTGCGTCCTGCTCTCTCTCCCTCCCTCGCCGGCGGAGCTCCTCAGCTGACGCCTGCACACACACCCGCAGGTCGAGTCACCCTGTCGGGCGCAAAAGGCGCGAGCGCCGACACATACACGTCGCACCTCGTCCTCGTGCGCGAGCCCATCCTGCGCATGCCGACCATCGCCATCCACCTCGAGCGCACCCAGAACGACAAGTTCTTCTACAACCCCGAGACGCAGCAGGTCCCGATCCTCGCCCTCGCGAGCAAAGAGCTCAACAAGACGCTCCTCGGCGACGCCGCCGGCTCGGCAACCGAGGTCTCGTTCGCCGACCCGCTCGACATCACGAGCCACCACAGCCCGGTCCTCCTGCACACGGTCGCGCGCCAGCTCAGCGACGAGCTCGGCGAGGAGGTGACGCCGGCCCAGATCCACGACTTTGAGCTCAGCTTGTTCGACGTCCAGCCGGCGACCATCGGCGGCGCTCTCGTGCGTCCTCCTCTCGCTCTCCCTCTTGCTCGTCTTACCTGCTGACGCTTCCCCCGCTCGCAGAACGAGTTCATCTTCTCGGCCCGCCTCGACAACCTCTTCTCGTCGTTCGCCGCCACCGAGGCCCTCGTCGCCGCGTCCGAGTCGACCTCGACGCCCTCGGACGGCCGCGTCGCCATGATGGCCCTGTTCGACAACGAGGAGGTCGGCTCGGTCTCGGCGTACGGCGCAGAGTCCAACTTTATCGAGAGCGTCATCGAGCGCGTGGCGGTTGCGCTCAAGGGCGACGGCGAGACCGAGGCCGAGGCGTACCAGCGCACGCTCGCCAAGTCGTTCTTGCTCTCGTGCGTCGGCCTCTCTCTTTCTCTCTCTCTCTCATCTCTTCGAGCTCGTGCTGACGATTGTCGACCCGCTCGCAGCACCGACGTCGCGCACTCGGTTCACCCAGGCTTCGTCGAGAAGCACGAGGACAACCACCGGCCCTTGATCAACTCGGGCATCGTCATCAAGACCAACTCGAAGCAGCGCTACGCGACGACGAGCAACACGGTCTTCCCCCTGCGGCGCGTTGCCGCCGAGGCGGGCGTCCCGCTCACCGAGTTTGTCGTCCGCAACGACTGCGCGTGCGGCTCGACGAGTGCGTCTCTCTCCTCCCTCGTCCTCTCTCTCTTCCACGCTCTCATTCCCTCGCTCCTCTCGCCCTCGCTCTCCGACTCGCCTCTCGCCCTCGTGCGCGCACTGACCCTCTCCCCTTCCTCTTCCTCCTCGCCCGCCCGCAGTCGGCCCGCTCGTGTCCAAGATCGGCCTGCGCACCGTCGACATTGGCGCACCGATCCTCTCGATGCACAGCATCCGCGAGATGGGCGGCGTCAAGGACATGGCCCAGCTCGTCGCCCTGTTCCGGCAGTTCTTCCTCACGTTCGGCAAGGCCGACACGGTCGTCACCGACTGAGCGGGCGAGGCGAGCGAGCGGAAAGACGTGCAATGCGAGTGACGTACTGACTCGCTGCGTCGTGCCGTCGAGAGCGCGAGGCGAGGAGAGAGAGAGCAAAGCGGGGCCTTCCTGTCCTGCTCGAGCGCAAGGCCGTGCGAGGACTACTTGGAACGGTCTGGGATGAACGGCTCAGCGTCGAGTAGACGTCTCGATAGGCCCACCGAGCTATGCACCGCAGCGAAAGAGCGACGCAGGGAGGGGTCCAAGCGCCCCCCTCCTCCTCCTCTTGCTGCTCGAGCACAGAGCCGTGCGAGCACTACTTGGAAAGGTCTGGGATGAACGGCCCAACGTCGAGTAGACGTCTCGATAGGCCCGCCGAGCTATGCAACGCAGCGAAAGAGCGACGCAGGGAGAGGTCAAGGCGCTTCCTCTCGCTCGTCTTGCTCCTCGGCGCCTCAACGCTCGCGCGAGGCGAGCCCTCGAGCTTCGAGATACGACCAGGCCTGCGGCGTAGGACCGAGCGTTGCATAGACTCGGACGTCAGCGAGTGAAGCTGCACAGGCCGTGCACGAACACCCTCGAGGCCATGAGGCGCCGCAAGCCGGTCCACCGGAGCAAGGGCGCACACATCGGTGCTGCGCAGCTCGAGGAAACCGACATCTAGAGCAAGCAGGCGGAGCAAGCGTGTGCAAGACGCAGCAACAACAGCGTGCAGAGCACGGCGCCGACCCGATGAGGGGACGGCGGCGTTGGCGAGCCCGCCGGCACGAGCAGGGCCGGTGCAGGCGGCAAGAGCGCACACCAGCTGGCTGCAGCAGGAGCACGTCGTCCTGAGGAGTGGCGTGGACAGCGGAGGAAGGGGGAGAGAGAGAAGCTCGAGCGGGGCGACGACGAGGACGAAGGCGACCTCGGCCCTGCGGCTCCTCCCACCCTCGCCGCACTCACCGCGCTCCCTCGCCCCGCCGAGCACTTGGCTGTGCTTGCGAGCCGCGCACACGTACCCGTCCTGCCCATGGCAAAGGCCAGCGCAGCACCCGAAGCGCCACACGAGGTGCGTCGACCTCTCGTCCCTCGCTCGCCCGCGGCCGACGAGACACGCCTCGTCGCCTCATCTTCAAACCCGGATCCCTCGTCGCTGACTCGTCGGGTGGACTTGGTTGCTTCAGCAGGATCCTCACAGCGACTCTCGGGTCCTGCGCAGCCGAGCAGTGCAGCCCTACGAGGCCGCCGTCGCGTGAGTCTCTCTCGCTCTCCGCCCGCACCCGCATCCCTCTCGCTCGAGCCAAACACCGCCCCGGCTCACACAGTCCCCCGCTTCGCAGCTCGATCGTCGCCACCCGCCATGATCAACTCGCCGACCTGTGCATCGCCATGCGCGACAAGAACCGCCCTGTCGAGTTCGAGGCCGGCCTGAGAGGGCGGAAGCGCAGGAAGGTCGCCCAGGCCGCCGGCGACCCAGAGCCCGCGCTTCAAGGGCTCGACGACTTCCGTGCACGCTTCAACAACCCCGCAAGGTGCGTCCCTTGCCCCTTCTCAAGCTCGCCGCGACAAGAGCTAACCCTGCGCAAGCCGAAACAGCCTCGAGCAACTCGACCTCTCCCTCCCGCCCATGTCGCCCAGCCCGCCTCCCTCTTCATCCGCACCTGCACCAACGTCGTCAACGGCGACCGCCGCCGTCCAGTCGCCCGCAAAAGCCGCTCGCGCCGACTCGGTCGTCAACGACTCGGAGGAGGACGCCGAGGGAGAAGAGGAGGACGAGGAGATGGCCGTCGCCGAGTCGCTCGCCCCGCCCGGCGTCTCGATCACGTCGACCATGGGCATCGGCGTGACGACGAACGGCGGGCGACCGGTCGACCCGACGGCCGCAGCGCCCTCCGCTTCCGCCTCGACCTCGCGCCCTCAGATCTCCCTCACCGCCCCTTCCACGACCTCCTCGACCACGGCATCTCCCGCACCTACCCTGCCCTCCGACCGTCCCCTTCAGCCCACGACGATCGCTCCCTCCCTCCTCACCGCCGCACCAACCCCGCCTGCGAGCGCGAGCCCACAGCCGCTCGCGCCGTCGGCGCCGTACGCGGCCGTCCCGCCCTACCAGTCGCTGTTCGGCATCCACGAGGTGTCGTCCGACTACGCCTCGGCGCTTCCCCCCGTCCCGCACGACATCCTGCGCAACCGGCTCAACACGTCGCTCCTCCTGCGCTCCAACACGAAGAAGACGGCCAAGTCGCTCGCGCCCGCCTCGTCGTCGGCGTTCGTCCAGCCCGACCTGCACAAGCTCCACGTTCGGGCGCAGCACATGGGCGCCAAGCACTTTCTCGGGCCGGGCAAGCGCGTCGCCAACTCGCTCCAGACGCGCGAGTGGGACGTCGGCATCGACGAGGCGCGCTCGGTCCGCGCGTTCGAGCGCATCGAGCAGCTTAAGAACGACAAGCAGTGGAGCTTCCGCCAGCCCAAGAAGCAGCGCACCGGCGTCGTCCCCAAGGCGCACTGGGACCACGTCCTCGACGAGATGGTGCGTCCCTCCTCCTCCTCTCTCTCACACGCTCTCTCTATACGCCGTCGAGCCTCCTACTGACTCCTCGACGTCCTCTCGTGCCCGCAGCGCTGGATGCAGATCGACTTCCGCCAAGAAGCGCGGTGGAAGGTCGTCTCGGCGTACAAGCTCGCCCGCGCCTGCCGAGCGTACCATCGCGCCTCGCCCGACGCCCGCGCCGCCCTGCGCATTCGCACGAGGCCGGCCCGGGTGCTGAGCGACGAGGAGCTCGCGGCGCGCCTCGAGGACCGAGAGCCCCTCGAGGAGGACGAGCTTCCGGCGACGCAGGAGGCGATGGACGTGGACGGGCACGAGGACCCTGCGTCTGGGGCAGCGGCGGCGGTGGAGAAGGGCAAGGGCAAGGCGGCGACCGAGGCGGACGCCGACGCCGAGGGCGAGGCGAGCGCAGACGCCGCGGGCGAGGCCGACGAGTCGACGCCTGCGCCATCAACGGTCGCGCCGACGGCGACCGCCTCGGCCAATACGACGCCCGCACCCGGCGTCGTCCCCGTCGCGAGCGCGCCGCAAGGCCGGGGCAAGGCGGGCGGCAGCATGGGCAACGAGTCGACGCCGGTACCGCCGACGGGCGCCGTCTCGCGGCAGCAGGCGGCGCAGCTCGAGGCGCAGCGCGCGCACGCCCAGGCGCAGCACGTCCAGAAGCTCATCTTCTTCCGCAACCCGATCTTCGACGCCGGGATCGACGAGACGGTCGTCGACCCGCTCGTCCTCGCCGCCCTGCGCGACGCCATCACGCCTTCGCCCGGCTCGTCCTCCTCCTCCACCGCCGCCGCACCAGCTTCGACAACGACCGACCGCAAGCCCCTCCCCGCCGACGACCCCTTCCTCTCGTACACCTTCGCCGC
>Ga0308170_10000482_pt1 | contig 50407 bp, 50 predicted proteins | sample PhyBR2_2_FD_202136 | JGI IMG/M metagenome (GOLD analysis project Ga0308170, IMG submission 202136) | Phyllosphere microbial communities from UC Gill Tract Community Farm, Albany, California, United States - DLSLSB.R2 | ecosystem: Host-associated > Plants > Phyllosphere > Unclassified | place... | reverse complement strand
CTTCCTCCTCTGCGTCCGCCGCACGGTCCTCTCCTCCTCGCCGCCTCGACTCGCCTCCCTCCCCGCTCCGCCGCCCTCGCCTGCCCCCCTCTCGCGCACACAGCTTCGACCCTTTCCTGCGCACGACCGTCTCCAAGTGGTCCGACAAGGTCCTCGCCGCGTCCGGGCTCGCCCTCGCCAAGGACAAGAAGTTCAAGGCCGTGAACCAGGGCGCGCTCGCGCAGATCGACCACGCGCTCGCTTCCTCGGCGGGCGGCGGCGGCGCCGGCGAGCGCGAGCGGCTCGTGCGCCGGACGAGGGTGCGCAGGGGCGAGGGCGCGGTCGTCGGGCGGCCGGCGGTCGCAGCGGGCGAGGTTGAGGACGGCGCAGAGGTCGCGCTCGAGGGCGACAAGGACCAGGCCAAGGCGACCGGCAAGGAGGTCGACGACGAGTGCTTCGACGACTCGGACTATTACCAGCAGCTGCTGCGCGACGTCGTCGAGTCGCGCATGCTTGACCTCGGTGCGTTCGGTTCGCTCTCTCCCTCTCACACACCCTCTCCTCTCGTCTCCCCCCTCTCTCTCTCGTGGATCATGTCGACGGCGTCGTCGTCGTCGTCACAGCACGTTACTGCCGGCACTCGCGCGATCCAGAACTGACGCTTCTCTCGCTCTCCTTCCCTCGTCCCCTTCGCCTTCCCCTCTTCCCCTCCCTCTCTACCTCACCTCCTTGTCGCGTTCTCCTCGCCCTCCTGCCCTCGCCCTCGCAGACGACGCGACTCTCACCCAGCTGCGCCACGCAACGGCCCTCGCGCGCGGCAAGAAGGTCAAGAAGAACGTCGACACGCGCGCGAGCAAGGGGCGCAAGATCCGCTACCACGTGCACGAGAAGGTGCAGAATTTTATGATCCCCATCGAGGCTGGTGCGTCGGCCGTTCTCTGCTCTCTCCGTCGACGTCGACGTCGTCCCCTCTCCTCCCCTCTCTCCACCTTTTCCTCCCTCGGAACTGGACCTCGCTTTCGCACGCGCTCCTCATCTTCCCACACCTGTTTCGAGCACGCTCCTGACGCTCTCCTTCGCCCGCTCGCAGGCACCTGGCACGAAGAGCAAGTCGACGAGCTCTTCGCCTCGCTCCTCGGCCGCTCGTTCCCGCAGCAGCAGAGCGCGGGCGCAGCGGCGAACGACGCGCCGGCACTCGACCCGGCGCTCGATGATGTCGCGCCGGCACGGGCGGGCCAGATCGACGTCGGGAGCTTGAGGCTGTTTGGCTAGTTGAGTTCGAGCGGCGAGGGAGGGCCGGCAAGGGTGCAACTCGAGACTCGTTCCTGAGCGAGCGAGATCCTTAGCATCGTCTTCTCGTGCGAGAGCAGCTCGCTCGAGAGCTCGAACGAGCGAGCGAGGACGCGAGGGAAGCGAGCTGAGAGCGGCGCGAGCGTTAGAAGGAGGCAGTCCTGCTCGACGCTCTGACCTATGAGATCCGTTCAATCCCTGCTTCGAGAAGTGCTCGCTCGACCGCACCGCGCGGCGTCGTTGCTACAGCTTGCGCTCGTGTGCGAGGCTCGCTCGGCTCGGCGCGACTCGGCGCCGCCCTCGAGCAGGCGGCTTGCGGCGTCCCTGGACGGCTCTGTAGGCCAGGAGAGAGCACGACTGCGAGCTAGAACGAGAGCGAGCCCATGCCCGCAAGCCGGCGAGGGCGCGAGAGCCGGGCATTACAAAGCATCATTAGAACGGATTAGTGATGCCGCGTCGGTTCGAACCCGACTCGGGGTCGCGCAACAGTCGAAACCCGTTCAAACGGTCCGAGTCAAGCCGACATTTCCTAATCCCATTAGCTTTCCTCGACCGCGCGCCGACGACGACTGCGCCTCCCACAGACCTCCGCGCTGCTCGCCCCGCTCAGCGCACACTCGATGAGGTCCAGAGAGCACGCTCGAGCGGAACAGGGCCGGCAGGAAGAGCGCGCGCTCGTCGCCGTCTCGTCCGACTTGAGAAGGCCAAGGAACCGGTCCAACTCGCGCTCTACAGGACTAACAGGGCCAGGAGAAGCACACGATTGCACCGCAGAGACGTCCTCGTTCGATCGAGCGCAAGCAGAAGGCCGCAACCACGCTAGATCAAGAGATAGCAGTTGAGAGAGGGTGCGCAGCCTCCCCTGTTTTTAAGAGGTGGCCGGGCGCACGGTCGCGCCACAGGGGCGGTGTCCGTGCGAGCGACACACCAGAGTGCACCCGCGGCCCTCAGGGGCACGTGAGGGCGGGTACGGCCTCGGTAGGACCCGTCCCTGACGGCGCGAGGTGCTCGGCCGCCGGGACGAGTAGGGACGACGAGACGAGCTTTCTGGACAGCCTGGGTCCGACTGCTTTCTGAAGAGACATCATGAGCATCGACCGGCGCCGTCGGGAGGCGGCCGGCAAGCGAAGAGACGAGCTTTCGAGACGCGAACGGAAGAGGGTGCCATCGAGGGCTCGACTGACCTGCGCAGACGGTGAACGAGGTCAGCGCGCGGCTCACAGAGGTGCAAGAGTGCATGCTCGAGCCTGTGGCACGAGAAGAGTGAGCAGGAGGGACGTACAAGGACCGAGATGAACCGCTCGAGGTCGACCGCCAGCACCAGCGCCGCTCGTCAGGCCCGTCCACCCGTCGTGCGTGACCGCCCTGCGCGCGAGGGGCTCGAGTTAGCTCATCGTCGCGTCCTCGAAGCGTCTCGAGGAGCTGGCGTGGGCGAGAGAAGGCCAAGGAGGGGGGCCAGGGGAAGGAGGTGGGGAGGACGAGGACGCACCTGCTATCCCGCTGCAGCAGAGCCCGCCCGCCCTGCTTCGAGCGCGTCTTGTACCTTCTCGGACCTCGTCGAAAGGCGTCCGCCAGTCTACGAGCCGCCGTCGGTGTCGAGAGAGGTCGGTCGACGAGGTGCGCTGATGAGGACGCGCCGAGGTGGTTCTGCGCCGGGGGCGAGCGCGGCTGGTGGCGCAGGCGATGCACAGAGATGCTGACGAGTGGTGCAGGTCGCGATCCGAGGCCCAAGTCGAGTGCCCAGTCGGGAGGGCGAGTGAGAGAGGAGCGACGAGGAGCATTAGCCGGGCGCGCTTGACTTGCTCTAACCGGCATTAGCTCTGCGCGCGGAGGGTGCGCGCGCGCGCGGGGCCGGCAACGTTTTTTTCGTTGCCGGCTGCTCGACTAATCAGAGCTAAGGCGCGCGTTCCTATTCACGATTAGCTTTCCTCGGCCCGCTTCAGACGACGATTGCGCCGCCCACAGACCTCCGCGCTGCTCGCCCCGCTCAGCGCACACTCGATGAGGTCCAGAGAACACGCTCGAGCGGAACAGGGCCGGCAGGAAGAGCGGCCGCTCGTCGCCGTCTCGTCCGACTTGAGAAGGCCAAGGAACCGGTCCAGCTCGCGCAGCACGGTATCCACTGCACAGACGACGCTACGCCATGCTCGAACAAGCTCTCGACGCTCACGGTGCGCCCGACCCGAGGAGAAGGCGACCTGCAACGCAAGAAGAGCTTGCGTCAGCGCTCGAGGAAAGCAGCCGAGCGAGAGGGAGAGAGAAAGGGACGCACCTTGCTCTGCGCTCTCACAGGCCCTCGCCCTCTCCCTCCTCCTCGAGCTCGCCCAGGTCGTCGGCCGACTCGTAGACGGGCTCGACCGTCTTGCGCCAGTGCATCTCGCGCGTCTCGGGCCGGACGTCGAGCGGGTCGTAGACGCGCGCGAGGAGGTGCTCGAGGCCGTCGCGCTCCTCGAGGAGCGCCTCGGCGAAGGGCTCAGGGAGCGGCACCGAGAGGGTGAGGCGCTCGACCGAGGCCGGGAGGGCGTCGACGAGGCGCTTGACGGCCTCGAGGACGGCCGCGCTCGTCGGGCACTCGGCTTCGGGCGCGGCCGACACATTGATGTCGCGCAGCTTGACGAGGCGGACGAGGAGGACGCTGAGCGCGTCGATGGCGGCGACGTCGAGTTCGTGGTCGTTGACGAGGCGGAGCGTCTCGAGGTTGACCATGCGCCCGAGCGCGATGAGGATGTCGTCGTCGCGCAGGCTGACGTGCGCCTTGAAGATGAGGAGGCGCGCGAGGTCGAACTGGAGGAGGAACCGGCTGCGCAGGCACGCAGAGCGGCGGTCGGTCTCCGAGTTGGTGTCCGAGTTCTTGATGTCGAGCGTGAGCCAGTCGACCTTGATACGACGACCTCGGGGAGCCTCGACCGCCTCGTTGATGCAGGCTTGGTCGCCGTCGTACGTGAAACGGCGCACGTTGATGCAAGTGCGGAGGAAGGCGAACAGGAGAGCGGGCGAGACGACGCGGTCGACGGCGCCCGAGCGCGTGTACCAAGTATAAGGCGCGTAGACGATGAGGACGACCTCGAGGAGGTTGCACAAGTCGACTTTGTCCTGAAGCACCTTGAACTCGGGGCCTGGTTGATACCTGCCGTGCAGCTCGAGGCGAGAAAGGCGAGGGCACGACGTGATGAAGGTCGGCGATGTGACGCCGTCGTGCCACTGGAGGAGGTGTTGGAGGTCGACAGAGAACGACTCGACGTGCTTGTAGAGCTTGGGGTGCGCCTCGAGGTGCTTGATGACCGGGCTCGACGTGTAGTCGAGCAGCTCGACCTCGCGCCAAGCCGCCGCCGTGCCCGCCGCCTGCCACGCCTTGCAGACCCGTGCGAACGACCTCGCGTCGCGGCGGCGGTCCTCGAACGTGTGGTGCCGGTGCTCAGAGGTGTCGAGCGTGAGGTGCTTGGCGACGAGGGCGAGGACGTCTGGCGGGAGCTTCTGCGCGACGGCGAGCTCGTGGGGCGGGGTAGGGCTGGGCGAAGGGGTCGCAGGCGTGTTGGAGCCGCTCATGGTGGGCCCGAGAGTGGTGCTCGACGGTGAGGACGAGGTGGCCGAGAGAGGAGGAGCGTCGAGCTGATGAGGTCGACTCGGCTCTCTCGCTCACCGACGACCGGCTCTGCTCGACTCTGAGCAGCCTTGCACGACCCCACCAAGATGCAGCACAACATCCCAGGCCTCCCACCCGCTCCCGCCATCGTCCCTCCCCTCGTAGCCTCCTCGTCCTCCTCGACCTGCCCCACCTCGCCTCGCACTCCTCGCCGCAAGATCTTCACCGACGCCGACCTCGCTCAATGGTTCCGCAGCGAGGCCTACGACCACCTCCAGGCTACCATCCTCCGCCTCACCGCCGCCGTCGTCGGCCGAGCCAACGACCACGCCTGCTTCGAGTCCGAGGTGCGTCTCGCTCTCCCTTGCTCCTCTCGCTACCTGCACAGCTCACTCACGTGTACCTCGCAGGCCACCTCGATCCTCGTCCGGTTCCTGCGGCGCGAGAGGGACCGCATCGCCCAGGTCCCGCTCCAGACGAGCCCGCAGCGCTTCGGCAACAAGGCCTTCCGGGACTGGCTCCAAGGCGTAGAGCAGGTGCGTCCCCTCTCGCGAACGCTCTCAGTGTCGCTGAGCGGAGCTGACGAAGAAGCGCCCGCTCGCAGGCCGAGCCAGAGCTGCAGCGCACCCTCCTCGCCCTCGCCCCTGACGACCTCTCCGACTCGCTCAAAGCCGCCGTCACGCCCGAGCTCCACTTCCACCTCGTGTCGTCCTTCGGCTCGCCGCAGCGTCTCGACTACGGCACGGGCCACGAGCTGTCCTTCGTCGCCTACCTCGTGTGCCTCGTCCGGGCGCGCGTCTTCTCCGAGCGCGACGAGTGCGCGCTCGTCCTGCGCGTCTTTGCCGAGTACATCGAGACCGTGCGCGAGGTGCAGAGGGTCTTCAGGCTCGAGCCGGCGGGGAGCAAGGGCGTGTGGGGCTTGGACGACCACCAGCACCTCGTGTACCTCTTTGGCGCGGCGCAGCTCGTCGGTGCGTCCTCCTCTTGCTCGCGCTGCCGTCTTGGCGCCCCACTCGACGTCCACTCGAGGAGCCCAACCCGCTGACGCTCTCGCTCCTCGCCCGCAGGACACCCAACCCTTCGCCCCTCCTCGATCCTCTCCCCCACGACCCTCTCAGCGCAAGCTCCAGCCTCGCTCTTCCTCTCGTCGATCCAGCACATCCACACGCTCAAGCGCGGGCCCTTCGCCGAGCACTCGCCGCTCCTGCACCAGATCGCGACGACCGTGCCGTCGTTCGCCAAGGTCGCCAAGGGCCTGTGGGACATGTACCGCGCCGAGGTGCTCGCCAAGGTGCCCGTCGTGCAGCACTGCCGCTTCGGCGACGTTGCGCTGCGGTGGGTCGACCGCGAGGGCGGCGAGGAGGAGCTGCCGTCGTCGGGCGACGGGCGAGAGGAGGATGCGGGGGAGGAGGGGCTCGAGCGGGAGGAAGCGGGTCTCGCGCAGGGCATCACGCCCGCTCCTTGGGCGGCGGCGGGCGGCGCACTCGGCACGAGCGGCAGCGGCGTGCGCCCACTCCCCCCGCCCTCACGCCTCGGGGCCTCGACGACCATCTCCTCCTCCGCCTCGAGCGCCTCGACCGCCTTCGGCCGCCGCCAGCACCCCTCGTCCTTTCCCCTCCCTCCTCACACTTCCACCGCGCCGCGCACGTCTTTCCAGCCCCCGACGCTCTTCCCCTCGCGCGCCCCGCACACAGCCCCGCCGCCGAGAACGCCGACGACGATGACGCTCGCCGACCAAGGCGGCGCAGCAGCGGCGAGCTCGCCGTTCGGAATCCTGCCGCGCGTCGGGCTCGGGAGCGACGCGGTGCTCGAGAGGGGTGGCGGAGCGGGGCGTGAGCGGGCGGGCGAGGAGGGCGAGAGCGGGACGAGGGCTCCTTGGGCGCAATGAGGACCCTCTTTGCATGACTCGACGAGCTCCTGCGCTCTGCAGCTCCGTGCAGCCTCGCCGAGAGAGAGGAGAAAGAAAGAGCGAGCGAGAGGGGTTGCTTCCTCGCCGGCGACACGCCCTCTCTCGCGCTCGAGCCCCTCTCGCTCGCCCGGCCGTGCCCGTCGAGTTAGAACAGCGAGTTGGCATACAGGACGATGCGCACAGAAGGAGAGCCTAGACAGGAGGGGTATGAGGGTGTACGAGAGGGACAGGAAGGAGGGCGAGCGCGAGAGGGCGTGTGAGAGCGGCAGGAGCTCAGTCGTCGTCCATGATGGCGTCGATGGCGCCCTTGGCCTCCTCCCACATGGCGAGGTTCTGCGCGCGTGCACACAGCGTCAGCACAGGCTCGTCGAAGAGGAGAGGCAAGAGAGAGGGACGCACCTTCGCCGCCCACTCGCGGTGGAAGCTCGCAAAGTCGAGGCACATCTCGCGCAGGTCGCCCACCTTCTGGCGCTGGAACCGGTCGAGGTCGCCCTGGATCGTCGACGAGGCGAAGCGCAGGTCGTTGGTGAGCGCCTTGATGGCGTCGTCGAGCTGCGGGCGGGCGAGAGAGAGAGCGTCAGCGAGGGTTCGAGAGGGACGAGGGCGAGGGCGAGGAGAGGAGGGCCGAGCGCACCTGGTTGATCTGCTCGCGCGTCTTGCCGATCGAGCTGCGCCTCGTCGCCTCCGGGTCCGAGTCGACGAAGCCCTTGACCGAGTGGCTGAGCGCGCTCAGGAGCCCGCCGCCCTTCCTCGCCGGCGGCGACGCCGGCAACGACCCGCTCGAGCTCGGCAGCGGCGGGAGCGGCGCCGTCGCTGCGCCGGCGCCCTCGGCTGCTCCACCGACGGGCGCGGCGGCGCCCTGCGACGGCGACACGGCGCGGTCCGAGCCGCCGTCGTCCGTGACGATGCGCACGCGCTCGAGCGCCTTCTCGAGGCGCTGCGCCTCGAGCTCAGAGCGCTCGAGCTCCTCGAGCGTGGCACGCTTCGACTCGAGGAGCTCGCGCGCGGCCTCGTACTGGAGGTGCTTGCTGTGGCGGTACTTGAGGAGGCCCTTGATGATGCTCGAGAACTGCGTGTACTCCTGGAGCGGCTCGGTGAAGTCCTGCTCCCACTTGCCGAGCTGTAGGAGGGATGCAGAGAGAGGGAGTCAGTGAGGGCGCAAGGAGAGGGCGCGAGCAGGAAGGAGAGGAAGAGCGGGACGCACCATCGAGTTGGTGAGGGTGTAGCTCGCGTCGACCGCCATGCCGACCTTCTCGGTCGCCTCGTCGAGCCCGCCCGAGCCGTCCTCGCCCATGCGCAGCGCGAAGCCGTTCAGGCCGCCGCCCATCTCGCCCCAGTCGCCCGCCGCGTCGGTCCACCGCTTCATGAGGCGCCGGTTGACCTTCTCCATCGAGCCGCTCAGGTGCGCCGAGAACTTGTTCGTAAAGACCTCGCTGTCGAGGAAGCGTTGGTCCGGGTGCTGGAGCGCGGCCGACGACGAGGGGAGGGGAAGGTTGGCGAACAGGGCGAGCAGGTCCGGGTCGGTCGGGTCGCTCGCCGGGGCGCGCAGGGCGTTCTTGGGCACGAGCGTGACCGGCGGCGAGTGGAGGACGTCGACCCAGGGCGTCTCTGGGTCGAGGAACCGCCGGAAGACGCGGTCGGTGCCGAGCGTGCGGTGCTCGAGCGTGCGGTTGAGGAACGTCGAGAGCATGCGGCGCCGACGCGCGATCAGGGCCGCGTCCTCCTTGGCCTTGGACGGGTGCGTCCCGACGACGGCGTACGACGCGAGCGTGTTCTTGGGCGGGAGCGGCGGCACGATGAAGCACGGGTGCAGCGTCGCGAGCGCTTGTCGCAGCGAGACGAAGTCCGAGTACCGCCGCCGCACGTCGCGGTTCTGCGCGCGAGTGGGACATCGTCAGCTTGTGTGCGCGCAGGGAGAGCGGGTGAGAGAGAAGGGAGCGCACCTCGAAGCGGATGCAGTAGACGATGTAGGGCGAGCTGGCGCCCTCGCTCGTCTTGAGCGCGTCGACGATCTGCGAGCGTGTGCGCAGAAGGTCAGCCAGGATCACGGACAAGGTACAGGCCGAGCGCGCCCAGCCATCCCATCGTCGCCTCGAGAGCCGAGCACCAGGACGCACCTGGATGGCGTCCCTCCTCGTGCGCTCGTACACCCTCTGCTGCGCCTGCGCCTTGCCCTCCTGTCCGTCCTGCTCCCCCTCACGCTCGCCCTCGCCCGTCCCGCGCGAGCCGTCCTCCTCGCTCGTGACGATCCCCGCCGCGCCCGCCTGGAACGACGACGAGGGAGGCGAGAGGGGCTCGTCCTGCGGGTACGGGTCGGCCGAGAACGGGTACGCAGCGCTCGCGAGCGGGGCGTCGTCGTCGTCCTGGTCGTGGGCGAGCGCGGCGGGCGGCGGTGGGCCGGACGAGGTCGAGGGAGGAGATGAGGACGAGGTGGGGAGCGCCGCCTCGGTCGACGACGAGGGCTCGGGGCGGGGCGACGAGGGTGCGGCCGGGTCGTCAGAGAGCGTCTCTTCGACGAACGGGTTCTCGGCTGCGTCGCTCATCGTGCGAGCGAGCGAGGCGGTGGGAGCGAGCCCTCCTCCGCCGGGCGACGACGACGAGTCGGCTCAAGTGCTGCGCTCTCGCTCTCTGCTGCGGCCTCGATGCTGCAGTAGCACGTACGAATGCATGACAAACAACACGCGCGCATCGGGCAAAATCTACAGAGTGAGAACGGGCGAGAGAGCGGCTGCGAGGAGGGTCGAGGGGGAGCGAGGTGACGTTCCTGCGCCGGGCGCACAGCGGTTCGACGCCTCAAGGGTCGGCGTTGCGCAGGTGCGGCCTGCGAGCGTAGGCAGGAGGAGTCAGTCTCTCTCACCGAGAGGATGATGCCGCCGAGACGAGGAGGAGCGAGGACGCACGGGATCCACTCGAGCTTGAGCAGGCGGAAGCAGTCGCGCTCGGTCTTTGCCTCGACGGGCTCGTTCGTGTCCTTGCTGCGGATCCCGCCCGAGTCGAAGGTGTAGCCGCTGCAGGGAGGAGGAGGAGGGAGGGTGGGAGGGATCGAGCGGGTCAGCGAGCTGCAGGACAGGCGCACATACTCGCGTCTTGCGCTGCGGCTCAGTAGTACGAGGAGGAAGACGAAGAGAGAGGGAGGAGCGAGAGGGACGCACAGCTTGTTGGCATGCCTGCGCAGGTCGCGCTCAAACTGGGTCGACCCAGTCCAGCCCAGCACGGCCGGTCCCCAGTGCGGCCACGCCGCAACGACCAAGTCGACCCTCCTCCACACGTCGCGCATACGCGTCGTCCCGTTGGCCGGGTGCCGGAACACGACGAGCGCCTTGTCGAGCGTGTCGCCGAGCGACGCGCGCTTGTTGTGCCACGTCGTGCGCGTCGAGCCGGCCTCGGTGAGGCTCAGGACGCCGCCGTCGCGCGGCACGAGGCCCTTCTTGACGAGGCGCGCGACGAGCCTGCGCAGGACGCCGCGCTCGAGGCCGTCCTGGTGCGGGAACGTGACGAGGACGTCGATGTCGCCCGAGGTGGCCTTGCCGCGACGGTACCCGCCGCACAGCTCGAGGTGCGCGCCCGGCAGGACCTTGTCGATCTGGAGGCGCACAAAGTCGCGCACGCTCTCGACCTCGCTGCGCGGGACCCTGCGAGGCGGGAGTGAGAGGGGTCAGAGCGAGCTCGCGAGCTCGACAGGAGGAAGAGCGAATGAGAGCGACGCACGGTTCCTGCAGGTCGGCGTAGAACTTCATGTAGCGCATGATGTCTTGGCGGTCCTTGAGCATGACCTGGAGGTCGTCGAGCGTGCGTGCGCCCTCGTCGTACAGCTTGTTCGCGAGCGCGTGCCCTGTTTCGCAGCGACGAGGTCAGCTCGCGCGCAGGAGACAAGCAGGACGGCACAGAGGACGACGCACCGACACCGTGTACCGTCGTGAGGAGGCGCAAGACCTTGAAGCGCTCGAGCTGCTGCACGTCGCCTGCGAGCGGGGGATGGTCGAGGTCAGCCGGGAGCGGACGAGCTCGAGAGCGAGAGTGGGACGCACGTGTTTCCTGGATGAAGCCGTTGTCGAGGTACTCCTGGATCTTGATGACGAGCTTGGGGCCGATCTGCGTGCGCAGGCGAGAGCGTGAGCTGGGAGGACGAGGGGGCGAGCTGGCGCAGTAGGGGGGGAGAGCGAACCTTGGGCAGCGCGCGGGCTTGTTCGGCCGAGGCGATGACAAAGGGTGTGCCGATGATGACGCTGACGGCCGTCGCGTAGCTGATGGCCTCGGGCTCGCTGCCTGTGGGCCGGGCGAGGAGGAGAGGGGGAGAGGGAGCGGGCGTCAGCGGCTAAACCTCGCCGTGCAGGGGGAGAGGGAGTGGACGCACTGCCGTGCTGGAGGAAGCGCCACTCGCGCAGCGGTTTGAGCTGGTCGACGAGGCCCTGGTTGAGGGAGGGGCGAGGCGAGGTGCGGAAGCAGGCGAGCTCGTGGACGGCAGGGAGGGCAAGGGCTGAGTTGGGCTGGGGTGTGAGCGAGCCCTGAGTGGCGTGTTCGAGCGTGTGCGGCATCGTGTGCGGTCACATTGGTCGAGCTGGAGAGCGTGGGACGACGAGGGAGGACGAGGAGCGAGCGAGGCGGTGCAAAAAGGTGGGGCGGCGTCGCGGCCGAAAGGTTTTGTCCGGCCTTCTTTCCTTCCTGCTCCTTCCTCCCTCTGCCCGCCTCCTTGTCCTACAGCTCTCTCGCTCTCTCTCTCTCTCTGCAGCCTCTGTGTACCCGCCGCACAGCACGCCCACCCGCCATGCTCACCGCACCCGACCTCGCGACGCTCGACCCGCTTCCCTCGTCCGCCGTCGACCCGCCCGTCCGCAAGGTCTACTCGCAGCCCGACCTCGACAACTGGACCCACTCGGACGCCTACGACTCGATCGACCGCTTCATCCAGCGCCTCAGGGTCGCCAGCACCCAGCCCGTCGCCGAGCCTCTCTCCAAGGTGCGCCGACCTCCTCCTCCTCCCCCTCGTCCCGCTCTCTATGCTCACTAGCCCCCCTCGACGCTCGCAGCCCGTCCAGCTCATCGTCGACCTCCTCACCAACGCCGCGTCGTGGATCCAAGAGCCCGACGCGAGCGCCACCCCGACTTCGAGCCGCACCGCCTTCCTCGCCTGGCTCGACCAGCTCGAGCGAGCCGCCGCCGACCTGCACCGCGCATTCGTCGTCGACCCGAGCCACGCCATCGCCCTCCCCGAGCTGCACGCTCACCTCGCCGCCGCGTTCGGCTCGCCCCAGCGCCTCGACTACGGCACCGGCCACGAGCTCTCGTTCCTCGCCTACCTCCTCGTCCTGCGCCGCGTCGGCCTCGTCTCGGCGACCGACGAGCCCGCCCTCGCGAGGCGCATCTTTGCCGACTACACGGCCCTGATCCGCAAGGTGCAGGCCGGGTTCAAGCTCGAGCCGGCGGGCAAGCTCGGCGTGTGGGGGCTCGACGACCACGGGCACCTGGTGTACCACTTTGGCGCCTCGCAAGCTCGCAGTGCGTCCCTCTCTATCTCTCTCAGGCTGAGCTCGAGTCCAGGGAGCGAGAGCTGACGGCGTCCCTCCCCGCAGTCCACCCCTCGAAGCGCCCCGCCTCGCTCCTCTCGCCGCCCAACGCCTCGCCGAACCGCATCGCCTACCTCTTCCTCACGACGCTCCTACACCTACACGACGGCGCCTCGTCGCGCGCGCCCGACGCCGCCGAGGACGACGGCCTCCTGCGCCTGTATCGCGCCGAGGTTCTCGACCGCCTCCCCGTCGTGCAGCACCTCGTCTTCGGCGCCGTCCTGCGCTGGGTGCGCGCCGGCGCGACCGACGGCGCCGAGCAGCTCCCGAGCACGGGCGACGGCCTTGACCCGGCGGCGCAGCTCGCGCTCGCCGACGTCCTCGACCAGCGCGTGCGCGACGAAGGCACCGTCGCGCCCTGGGCGCTCCCGGCCCTCTCGGGCGAGGTCCCCGCCGGCGAGATGCTCGAGCGCCTGCCGAGCCCGCCCGGCTCGACGAGCCCGAGCCGCAGCCCCGGCAGGACGGCGAGCCCGGCGCTCGGGCCGCCGTCAGCCGTGCCGGTGCCGTATCCGCAGGCCGGGATGCTCGGCTCGAGGCGCGCGTCGCGGCTCAGCATCAGTGCGTCCTTCGATGCCGACGAGGGAGCGGGCGAGGGCGAGGGCGCGATGCGCGAGGAGGAGAGGGAGCGCGAGCGCGGCGAGAAGCGGTGAGCGAGGGCGGAGCGTGTGCATAGCTTGGTCGTGGTCTCTCTCTCTCTCTGTACATGGTCGTCGCTGTAACTCGCACGTCTAGCTGTTCAAGGGTCGGTCTATGCGGGCGAGAGACGCTCGCTGCGTTTGAGAAGGTCCGAGAGCAGGACGAGGTCGGGCTGCGCTCGCCCGTGAGCCAGCTCTCGCTCACGCTCGCTCGATGGACTCGTCAGAGAAGGAGACGGTGTACAGAAAGCCTGCCCATTGTCGCCGCCAAGCAACTACAACAGCTCGCGCCCTCGCTCGCCTTCCCCTTCGACGCGCACCTCCTCTCCTCGCTCGCTCGACAGGACCGACGCACAGGCTGCGCGCAGGGTCAGCTCACGGGTACGAGTTCAGAGAGGGCGCTGTTACCTGTTGGGCGTTGAGCGCCGGCGAGAGGGCTGCACGTGCGGCGGAAGCGAGAACTTGCGGACGCTCGAGCGCTGCTGGACGAACGGACGACGACGAGCCACGAGAGACGGAGGAAGGGAACCAAAGAGAAAGCTAGAGAGAGGGTGTGCTGTGCGACGAGGGTGACGGCGGCGAGGTGAGCCGGTGCGAGGTCGGCGAAAAAGGGGGCCCGTGCGGTCGGCCGAGTGGTCGACGAGGATGGTGCAGGCGGGCGACCGATGCGCAAGTAGGGTATCGACGACGACGAAGACGAACGACGAAGGGACGAAGGTGGTATAGACAGCGAGGCAAAGGCGAGGTAGTCGGCGGAAGTTGCGGTGCGGTGGGGCGTGAAGAAGGGTGGAAGGGGAGGAGGCGAGCCGGTCGAGCAGCGCTCAGGACGAGGTGGCGTCGACAGGGTCGGACAGTCGGGGACGCTTGGCGTCTGCGGGCGGAGCAGAGGGTCAGTGACCGCAACTCGAGGAGAGAGAGGGACGAGCGGGACGAATCGACGCACCTGCAGCCGTCTCCTCGCCCTCGGCGTCTGGCTCGTCGTCGTCCCGGCTGCGCTTCGACTCGAGCGAGACTTCGGGCTCGGCGCCCGACGGCGTGAGCCCTGCGCTGCCGTCGAACGCGTCGTCGTAGTCGATGACGAGGTCGGCCGGGCCAGCCGGCTTCTCGGGCTCGTCGACAGGAGCTGCAGGAGAGGAGCGCCGTCAGTACGAGCGCGCACGAGCGAGAGGGGGAGGGGAAAACAGAGACGCACCGGTTGCAGAACGCTGAGCAGCAGAAGCGAGGTCAGGAGAAGCGTTCGGCGCCTCGGGCGCCGACGACTCGAGCTCGACCGCCTCGGCAACGGCGCCGTCGATCTGCGGCGCCGCCTGCTCCTCGATGGGCGCATTCGTCTGGACGACCGGCGTCGAGGACGAGAAGTCGTCGGTCGCAGCCGGCGCCGAGACGGGCTCGTCCACATCGGGAGGGCCGTGCGGGCCTGCTGCGACCTCGGCGGCGCCTGCGCCAGCCGCATCGTCGAGCGCACCCTCGACCTCGGCGCCCTGCTCGACGTCCGCCGCCTGCGACGGAGCGTCCTCGAGCGCCTCGGCCGGCTCGCCCGCATCGTCGAGCGGCGGCCCGACGCTCACCTCGTCCTGCGCCGCCTCGTGAACATCGAGCGCCTCGTCCGGCTCGCGGTCGCCGCCATGAAGGAGCAAGTCCTCCTGCGCGCCCTCGATGACGGCGACGACGTCGTCGCCGTCGAGCTCGGCGAGTGCCGACTCGAGGTCGAACTCGTCCTCGGCCGGCTCGTCGTCCTGGACGGGCTCGGCACCGTCGCGCTCGGCCTCGGGCTCGTGCGAGTGCGAGTCAACGAGCTCCGAGTCGGGCCCGTCGTGGTCGTCCGCCGGGCCCTCGGCGACCTCGCCGTCCTCCTCCTCCTGACCCGCTTCTCCTTCGGGCCCGCTGCCCTCCTCGGCGCCGCTCGGCCGGGGCTCGCCCTCGCCCTTCTGCGCCTCGTCGAGCTCCTCGTCGTCGCCCTCCAACGTGCCCGACTCGTCGTGCCCCTCGTCTTCCTCGTCGCCCTCGAGCGGCTCTCCCTCTGCCGGCTCCTGATCGCCCTCGCCTTCTTCCTCGCCCTCGCCGTCGTCGTCGACCGACTCGTCCTGCGACCCGAGCGCGATGTGCTGCGCGAGCGCGTTGAACCCGCTCGAGAAGCGCGGCTGGGTGGCGAGGTTGGCGTGTAGGCGGCCCGGGATTTGGCAGCCCGTGTGGATGCGGTCAAAGTCGTGCAGGGTGACCTGGTGCGTGTAGACGTTGTCCTGCAAGCACGTACGGCAACGAGCGTCAGTGTCGGCGCGATGTGAAGGGAGGTGAGGGAGGAAGAAAGAGCAGACGCACCTCGGTGATGCTGAGACCGATCTCGTCAAACTCGAGCACGAGCTCGTCGCCGTCGTGCCCGAGGAACTCGAGCTGCGCCCTAAGCGCGCCGAAGAGCGCGTCGAGCGGCTTGTAGTACAGCGCGTGTTGCGCCGTGTCGCTGAGCAACAGCTCGACGTCGTCCTCCTTGACGTGCTCGTCCTCGTCTTGCTCGTCGTCGGCCGCATCGCGCCGCTCGGCGTGAAACAGGCTGTAGGTCGTCCACCCGTGCGGCGCGCCGATGCTGAGGAAGACGGCGGGGACGCCGCGCGACGAGGACGAGGAGGGGTCGGCCGGCGCGCGGACGGGGACCTCGATGTCAACGAGCGGGTCCTTGTTGACGAGCGGGCGAGACGAGGTGCCCTGGAGCTGCGACGATGACGAGGCCGACTCTGCGCCGCCGTGCTCGGGCGCAGGTGCGGCGGGCGCGGCGTACGAGTCCGTGGGGCTCGCGGCGTCGTCGCCCTCGGGCTGCGAGCCCGGCTCGCCGGTCTCGCCCTCGGGCGCCGCCGTCTCGATGACCGTCTCGACCGGGTCCTCGGCGGTCGTCGCCTCGTCGCCGTTGGGCACGAGGTCGAGCTCCTCGGCGAGCTCTGCGCCGGTCGATGGCTCAGGCGGGGTGAGCTCGCGGGCGGGCTCGGCCTCGTCGAGCGTTTCGAGCGCGGAGACGGCTGCGCCGCCGTCGCCGAGCGAGAAGGCCGTGTCGGACGGCGGTGCCGGCTCGGCGGGAGGGGCGGCAGCGTCGGCGAGAGCGGAGGAGGAGAGGGCGGGTTCGGGCTCGACGAGGGTCGGGTCGGCGGCGACGGTAAAGTCGACCTCGGCGAGGGCGACAGAGGCTTCGGGAGCGCTCGGACCGGACGAGAAGACGGGGATGGGCGCAGTGTCGATGGTGGAGAAGGGGACGTCGTCGAGGGCGGAGGACGAGGGAGGGAGGGTGAGACTGTCCTCGTCGATGGCGATCTCGGCGTCGCCTGCACTGCTGTGGCGTGCGAGTGCATCATCGTCGACCATGTCGGCCTCGAGGACGGTGAGGTCGGTGAGGTCCTTGGTCGGGGAGGAGGGGGGGTGCTCGCCCATCTCGGCGTCGCCTCCTTCTGCTGGGTGGGCCGCCGGGTCGAGGTCGTAGTCGATGGTCATGGCCTCCTCTGCGACGCTTGGCGCACCGTCGAGCGCCTCGGGCTCCATGCTGAGTCGAGACGAGGGTCGGAGGTGACGAGGTCGGGGAGGGTGCTGGAGTGACTTGGGCGGGCGGTCGACTGGCGGAGGGGGCGCTTGAGCAGTGTGTGACGGTGCCCGAGTTGCTCTAGTGCTCTCACAGCGTTGGTGGCTGGAGCGGATGAGGACGAGAGCTGGCTCCTCCTCCTCGTCCCTCCTCAGACCGCGACCACCAGCGTGAAAGCTCTGCCGGACTCCGTGTGGGACCTCGACAGGCTCTCATGCTTCGCTGCGGCCCTCCCCAGAGCGCCCAACCTGCACTGCGAGGTGTCGCGAGCCGTGGCTTTCCTCCGCTTTCGCCGCCGACCCTTCTCGCCGCCCTCGCTGGCCGAGGTCGGCTGCGAGCTGCGCCCCTGCCGCTGCTCGCACATCCCGAAAGAGCTCGCGAAGGTGCGTGCATCCGCAGCTCGCCCCGAGTGGGCCTGAGGTCATCGTCTCCCGCTCGAGCGCGCGGCCCTCTCTCTCTCTCTCTCTCCTTGCTCTCACTCGTCCCTCGAGCTCTCTACTCTCGGAAAGGTGCGTCCAGCCTCGCCTTCGCCTTCTCAGCGAGCTCTCGTGCTGACACGCCTCCACTCGTCCCACCGCGCCCGCAGCCACCGCCCCATGTCGTACCACTCGAGCCTCTTCCCGCCCTCGTCGGTCCAGCACTCGCGCTCGCGCGTCGTCCCGACCCTGTGGCACAACGTCTTCGACCGCGACTTCGCCCAGATCGAGCGCATGTTCGCCCCGGGCGCGCTGTGGGAGGTCATGCCCGCCGCCTCGCGCCCCTTCTTCTCACCGCCGCTCCCCATGACGGGCGTCTTTGACGTCAACGAGACGCTCGACTACTTCAAGCAGATGCGCGACAAGCTCCTCTCGGACGCCAAGGTGCGTCTCTCCTCCCGCCTCCCCGTTCAGTCTCTCGCTCGTGCAGGACTCGCTCGCTGACCCCGCTCGGTCCCTCCCTCCCCCGCAGAGCTTCGACCTCAAGGACTCGTCGCAGGGCGAGAACTCGCTCACGGCGCGCTACGTCACCAAGGGCAAGAACGACAAGGGCTCGTTCGACGTCTCGCACACGCTCTTCCTCGAGTTCGAGCCCATGAGCGACAAGATCGCGCGCGGCGTCGAGTACATCGACAGCGGTGCGTCGTGCCCTTCCCTCTCCCGCGCTCACTCGACCGACCCAGCTCTGATGCGCTCCCTCTCTTCGCGCTCGCAGACTCGATGAAGCTCCACCTCAAGCGCGACGCCGACAAGACCAAGTGGGAGGAGGTCGAGCCCGCCGCGCTCCCGCTCAAGGCCGGCGAGGGCGTCGCCGCGGTCGAATCGAACGGCCAGCAGAAGAAGGTCGAGGACGGCAACAAGAAGGAGGAGCAGGCCAAGGCGTGAGCGAGCGAGGGGGAGGAGGAGAAGGTGGTTGCGCTCGAGGCTTTTTTTTCTGTGCCCGCTTGCCGTTGTAGCTTTCTCGGCGTCCCTCTCGCAGTGTAGACCCTCATTCGTCGTCCGCATTTCGTCTGGTGCCAGCGAGCGGCGGGTTGAGCGGTCCGAGCGCGCGACGACTTTGGGCCGCCGAGCGAGCGACGGTGCCGTCTCGCCGACAGGCCCAGAGACGGGCAGGAGAGCGAATCCAGAAAATGTCGCTGCACCGAGCCTAGCTATCGAGCGAGAGCGGCGGCTTCAGACGGAGGAGCCAGCGGCCCCCTCGAGAGAGCCCGACTTGAGAAGGCGAGAAAGCTCTCGAGCGCGAGGGGAGCGACGCGATGAAACGGTTGCGAGTCTGCAGTGCGACAGTGCGAGCCCATGATGCTACAGGACGAGACGACGAGAGAAGAGAGCGAGAAGAGAGGCTAAAGATGATGGTACAGGACGACGCACTCCTCTCTCCCGCTCAGAGCATGCCCTTGACGCCCTCGGCCCGGTCAGCCAGCTCCCTCACAGTCCCCACCGCCCGCCCAACGTCCCTAAGGACGCCCTCGATGTGCCCTTCGAGCGCCCTCAGCGCCTCCTTGAGCTGCGCCACCTCGCCGCTCGGACCGTGCCCGGCCGGCCCGGTCGAGCGCTGCGCGTGCGCCGCGTTGAACTGGCCGAGGACCCGCTCGACGGCGCTCGCGACCTCGGCCGGGTGCCCGATGCGCGCCTCGCGCACGGCGGCGGCGTGCTTGCGCAGCGAGATGAGCGTGAACAGGTTCGAGAAGGCGAGGACGGCGACGATGACGATGAGCGCGACGACGAGGCGGTCCGGGTCGAGGAGCGAGTCGAGGAAGCTGCCGCCCCCAGACGACAACGACGAAGAGCGCTCGGCGGCGGCCGTGTCGGTGCTCTTGACGCCCGAGGCGGGCGCGGCGGCGGGTGCGCTCCCGGCGACGGCGTACTCGTCCGGGTTGGCGGCGATGTGCTCGCGCACGGCCGCCTCGAGGTCCTTGTGGTACCCGACCTGACCGTCGACGGCGCCGCGCTCGATGACGCCGCGCAGGAGCCGGTTCACCTTGGTCCACTCGACCTCGGTCGTGACCCGGACGCGGCAGCCGCCGCCCTCGGCCCAGGTGAACGCCGTGCGCGTCATTGTCGCAAAGTTGTCGCCCGAGGGCACGTCCTGCAGAGGCGAGAGGCGACTGGGTCAGCTCGGCGAGGAGGAGGTCCGAGCGAGGGCTGAGGGAGGGGAAGCAGCGACGCACAGGGGTCTTGGTGCTCGTCAGGTTGACGATGACCGAGTCGTCGTCGCGCTGCTCGTTGAGGTCGTGGATGAGGCAGTGCGTCTGCTTGGGCCCGACAGGAGCGTTGAGCGGCTTGAGGTAGGTGAGGTCGCGCTCCTCGCACGCGCCGTTGGCCGGCTTCCACGCGCCGATGTCGACCTCTGCGAGACAGAGGAGGCGAGGTATCAGCTCGAGAGACCGAGAGAGAGAGAGAGAGAGGAGCGAGAGAGGAACGAGAGGGAGGAGGAGCTGGACGCACCCTTGAGGCCCTCCTTGTTCTCCATGAACGCCTTGAGGAAATCGGCGTCGGCGAAGAAGAGCTTGTACGCCTTGGCCGGGCTCGTCGGAAGCACCGTGTCGAGCGCGACGTTCTTAAACTCGGGCCCGTCGTACGACGTCGCCGCGTGCGCGCCGTCGCCCGCTCCTGCGCCCGAGCCCGCCTGCGCCTGCGCCTTGACCTTCTCGGCCTCGGTCGGCCCGCCGCCCGCCGAAGCCGACGCCGACGAGGTCGAAGCCGACGAGCCGCCGAGCTTGCCGATCTTGAGCGCGGCGAGCGTGTGCTTGAACCGGTGGCGCTTCTTGTGGCCGTGCTCGTCCTCGAACGTGATCTCGCTCTTGGCGTCCGAGTCGCCGTCGGTGTCGCTCGTGAGCTCGGGCGCCGAGCGTGTGCTGGCGGCGGCAGAGCTCAGGGCGCGCAGGCGGCGCTTCTCGGCCTTGGCGGCTTTGCGCGACTCGGCTTCGAGCTGATCGGCTGCGGGCGGGTCGGCGAGAGGGTCAGCTCGTCGCTTGTGCATGCGCCGAGGCAGGTGCAGAGCAGGGGAGGCTGGAGGAGAGAGGACGCACCCTCGGGATGCACGTGCTTCCAGACGGCGACGACGAGCGCGAACGAGGCGTCGCGGGCGACGAACGACGAGAACGTGTGCGTGGCGTGCAGGGTGCGGATCTCGATGGCGTTGGGGATGATCTTGGCCGTGAAGCGCTTCTCGATCGAGACGATCTCGGTCCAGGGGATCTTGAGCGTCGTCTCCCAGCCTGCGCGCGAGAGTGAGTGTGCGAGTTAGTGCACGTCGGAGGGGACGTCCCGCTCGAGAGAGAGAGAGTCGACGCACCGAGGATCGAGGCGCGGAACGAGAGATAGTGCTCGCTGACGTAGAGCTTGCCCTGGACGAGGATCTCGCGCTGCAGGGCGCACCGGTAGTCTGCGAGCGAGCGAGCAAGGCGTCAGCGTCGTCGAAGCAGGCGCACGAGAAGAAAGGACGCACCTTCGATAAGCTCCTCGTCCTCGGGCAGCTCGTTGAAGATCGAGTGGAACTTCTCCTGGGTCGTCGCCGGCTGCGAGCAGGTCGGGCAAGGTCAGTGCGCGGTCCTCCTCGCCGAGCGCACGAGAGCGAAAGGAGGACGCACCTCGGCGTCGAAGCTCTCGAGGATCTTGTCCTTGACGCTCGTCGTCGCGCTGATGCCGCTCGCGCTGCCTGCGGCGGGCGCCGGAGCCGGGACGGCACCCTCGGGCGTCGAGCTCGGCGGCGTCGCGCCCTCGGCGCTCACGCCGACGTTGAGCGGGACGGGCATGCCCTCGTGGTCGGTGACGATCTTGGTCGCGGCCGCCTTGGTCGCCTCGTCGTCGTCCTCGCCGCCGACGACGCCCTCGTCGAAGCTGACGGTCGAGCGTTGCCCGACCGAGCGCGCGCGCCCGCGCCCGAGGATCGAGCTGCCGCCGCCTGCACGCCCGCCGGACGACGACGTGATCGAGCTCGCGTCGGACGCCTTGTCCTTGATGCTCGCCGCCGCCGTCGAGAGGCCGTCCTTGACCTTCTTGAACCACTTGGGCTTGCCGCTGCCGCTGCGGCCGGCCGCCTCCTCGTCGTCGTCCTCGTCGACGGGCGTCATGCTGCCGACAGCGCCGTCCGGGAGCGACCTCGAGTCGGTCGTCGGGCCCACGACCGTCTCGTCCTGCCCGGGCGGGCCCTCGCCGCCTGCGCCGCCGCGGTCCTTGCGCACCTTGACGATCCACTCGGGCTGGACGCCGTAGCTCTCACCGACGACGCCCTCTGCGCCGCCGAGGACCTTGCCCGGCGCCTCGAGGTGGGCGCGCTGCTCCTCGCCGGGGCGGCCGAGGCCGGACGTCGTGTTGGCCGAGGTCGGGGTTGGCGCGGCGACCGTCTCCGAGGCCGTGTCCTTGATGACGCGGACGGGCGGCGCAGGCGAGGCGGTAGAGAAGTGCGAGGCCTTGGCCGCGAACGGGGCGCCGCCGCTGACGGCCGAGGAGGACGAGTCGACAGCGCGCGAGAGGCCCGGTTGGCCAGAAGTCGGGGCGGGCGTGTTGCTGCAGGGTAGCTGGCATGTCAGCTCCACTGTGCACGCTCAGGAGGGAGAGAGGCGCGAGGAGGAGAGCGACGCACTCGGAGCTGGCGAGAGGTGGGGAGGAGGGGCGAGAGACGAGGACCGGCTCGCTCGAGTCGCTCGGGGGGCTGCTCTGAGCCATGTCGTGGGTGTGTAGAGCTGTGCAGCGAGCGCAAGGAATGCGCACGAGAGGGTGGGAGCGAGAGCCCTTTGCTCGGCGACGGTGACGCTCGTCTCTCTCCTCGTCGGCGGTCCAGGCTCTCGAATTCGCCCTCGTCAAGCTGCGGCCGCGGGTTTTCCAACTGCGACGACGACGACGACGACAGAGACTCTGTGCTGCTCTCGACAAAAGTGCGCACGGTGTAAAGAACAGCTGGTATAGCAGATTTTCGGCTCTCCCTCCGCCTCCTCGACCACCGCCCAGCTCCACTGCGCACGACTCGCCTCTACTCTGAGGCCGGTGCCGAGAGGAAGCGCACGGTGCGGTCGATGCCGGCGACGACGAGCTCCTTCGAGTCCTTGCCCCAGCGCGCGCTCGTGAGCTCGGCGGCGTTGTCGTCGCTCTTGGCCAGGAGCGCCCACGTCTTGTTGGCGTACACGCGCGCGTCGGCGCCGGCGACGGCGAGGAAGTGGCCCGTGTAGTCCCACGCGACGACGTTGATCGGCTGCTGCTCGACGTCGATGCTCGCCGTGCAGCTCAGCTTGCGCAGGTCCCACACCTTGGCCTGGGCCGAGCCGTGCGCCGCGCTCGCGAGCGAGTAGCCGTTCTCCGAGAACGACAGCGACGCGACGTCCTTGGCGTCGGGCTCGGCCGAGTGGCCCTCGAACGCGGCGACGCACTTGCCCGTCAGCGTCTCGAACACGCGGATGCGCGAGTCGGACGAGCCGACGGCAAAGATGATGCCGTCCGGGTGCACGGCGACGGCCGTGTTGCTCGTGCCCTCGGCCGCGTCGGCGGGGAGCGCGCCCGTGAAGATCGTCTCGGGCTTGTCGCCGCCGGTGAGGTCGTGGATGGCCCACGTGCCGTCCGCCTGGACCGAGACGGCGAGCGAGTTGGTCGGGTGCAGCGCGACCTGGCGCACCTCGGCGCCGAGCGACAGGTTGCCCGTGCAGCCGTACACCGTCTTGTTGCCGTTGGGCGTCCACACGCGCACCGTCTTGTCGAGCGACGACGTGACGATGAACGACGGCAGGCCCTCGTCGGTCACGTCCGGCGACGCGACGACGGCCGTCACCTTCTTGGTGTGGCCCTTGAGCGTCGCGAGGATCTTGCTCGTCGAGCGGTCGTACACGATGGCGTTCTTGTCGAGGCTGCGGGCGCGCAAGAGGAGAGGGAGGAGCGGGTCAGCACCTGCTCTCGACTTTCGGCGGGCGAGCGAGGAGGAAGAGGACGCACCCGCCGGTGACGACGAGCTCGCCGTCCTTGGCGAGGCTGAGGGCGGCGATGCCGGGCGGCTTGGTCGTGTGGAGGGAGGGGATGGTCGAGCCCTGGACGAAGGTCTTGACCTCGTCGGCCGTGGCCGCCGAGGGCGGCGTCTTGCGCTTGCGGCGGGTCGCCGAGAGCCTGCAGGAAGTCCTGAGCGTCAGCACGTCGCCGAGATCGCGTAGAGCTGCCGGACCGCAACGAGCGCGGGCGCAGGCTCGGACGAGGAAGAGGAAGGGCCGACGCACGTCTCGTGGGTCTGCTCGACGCGCTTCTTGGCGTCTGCGGGCAAGCTCGCCTCGTGCTGCTCCTCGACGCCCTCCATCTGCGCGTCTGCGCCCTGCGCCTCGGCGCCCGCGCCCTGGTACGCCGGCCCGAGCGTCGCCTTGACGCTCGCGAGCGCCTCGCGGGCCTCGTCGCGCTCACGGCTGACGCGCGCGAGGACGCGCATGGCGGCGTCCTCCTTGTACAGGGCGTGCGACAGCTCTTGCCGCAGCTCGGCCGACTCGCGACGGAGGTTGAGGCACTCGAGCATGGTCGCGTCCCACTCCTGCTGGAGCGTGTGGAGGAGCGACGGGACCGAGGTGAAGGTCGGGGCGCGAGGGGGTGCGGTCGGCTGCGATGGAGCTGCGTGCGGTAGAGAGAGCGAGTCAGTGATCGTGCTCGCCGGAAGGAGAACGAGCCGGTCGACGAGGGCGGACAGCCGCATCGGCTCGTTCCTGGACTGGCCGCAAGGGGAGAGCGAAAGGGAGAGGCGACGTACCGGTCTTGATGTCGACAAGGTCATCGGCGGTGAGCTGCTCGCCCGAGATGGGGTCCTTGCCGTCGTTGTCCTGGAGGGCCTTGAGGACGAGGTCCTTCTCGTAGACGTGGCCCGACTTTGCCGAGACGACCGGGTGGAGGGGCTGGGTGCCCGAGATGGAGCAGAAGAGGGACATGGCGGGGCGGGGCAGTCGACGGGGTGCCGAGAGCGAGGGCGAGATGAGGGAGGGAGGGAGGGGGAGGAGGAGGAGGGGGGAAGAGGGCGGCGGGGGAGGCGAGGCAGGCGGGTGCGGCGCGGTGTGGGTGTGCTGTCGAGTGGTGCCTGGGGCGGTCGAGCTGCACGGGTAGAGTACAGACGAGCGGGCGAGGGTGCGGTGAGCGAGGCGAGCGAGGGAGGCGACGAGGCGACCAAGACACGGCACCGCTACCTCTCGCTCTCTGACCCTCTAGCAGGTGCAGGCTCTGGCTTGGAAATACAGAGAGGGTATGACACAGCACTGGAACGGTCAAACACAGCGCCTCGCGAGGTCGAGCTGCTGCCGCTGTCCGACTCCGCCAGACGGCTCGTCGCTGGAGCTGCTCCCGCTCGCCCACACCCTCGAGAGGCTTCAGTCGCACAGCCAGGTCGCACATCTACCACCTCTAGCGACTCCCAGCCCTCTAACCCCCCTCATCGCCGCCGCCGCCGTCCGCGCCGGACCTCGCCTCCTCCCCGCCTCGAGCTCGACTCGTCGCCCGCCCTCGTCCTCAGTCCTCATCACCCCTCGCCCAGGATGCTTGTCCTTCACGAGTCCGCGATCGGCCTCGCCCTCTTCAAGGTCAAGGATGGCAAGCTCGACGACAAGGACCTCCACAAGGCCTTCGAGACCGAGGAGGGCGCCAACAACCTGTGCGTCGACCCGCTCTCTCGCTCCACCCAGCCTCGTGGGCCGCATGCAGCACGGCGGAAAAGATTGCGACCGCTCGAGGACATGGCAACACCAGCCGCGCAGGACTCAGGGCGGCGAGGCGAGGCCACACGAGCTCTCGCCTGCGACCAGCTCCTCCTCCCTCCTGCCTCCCGCCCGAGCGAGGCTGTGACGCCGCCTGCATGCAGCACTAGCACCGCCTCACATCCACACGCACGAGATCACGACGCTGACCATGCATCTTCCCTCGCTCGCAGCGTCAAGCTCCAGGCCATCCACCGCTTCACCTCGACGGCGTCGGCCGTCGAGGACATGACCGCCATCGGCGAGGGCAAGCTCTCCAAGAGCCTCAAGAAGTTCCTCACCGACGAGGTCGTCGGCAACAAGAAGCTCAAGAGCGAGAAGCTCGCCGTCTCCGAGCCCAAGCTGGGTGCGTCCCCGTCCTCCTCGTCGCTGGGTCCTCTTCCTGCTCGCGCACGGCACTGACTCGCTCTTCCTCCCCCCCTCGCAGCCGGTGCCATCGCCAAGAAGCTCGAGCTCAACGTCGTGTCCGACTCGTCGGTCCAGGACCTGTACCGCGGCATCCGCCAGCAGCTGTCGTCGCTCCTCGGCGACATCGACCCGCGCGACCTGTCGACCATGGAGCTCGGCCTGTCGCACTCGCTGTCGCGCTACAAGCTCAAATTCTCGCCGGACAAGGTCGACACGATGATCGTCCAGGCGATCGCCCTCCTCGACGACCTCGACAAAGAGATCAACATCTACGGCATGCGCGTCAAGGAGTGGTACGGCTGGCACTTCCCCGAGATGGGCAAGATCATCACCGAGAACATCACGTACGCCAAGGTCGTCAAGGCCATGGGCTTCCGCACCAACTACAACACGACCGACTTCTCGAGCGTCCTCCCCGAGGAGCTCGAGGAGGCGCTCAAGTCGGCCGCGGCCGTGTCGATGGGCACCGAGATCTCGGACTCGGACCTCGACCACATCCACCTCCTCGCCGACCAGGTCATCTCGATCACCCAGTACCGCACCGAGCTGTACGAGTACTTGCGCAACCGCATGGCCGCCATCGCGCCCAACCTGACGGCCCTCGTCGGCGAGCTCGTCGGCGCGCGCCTCATCGCCCACGCCGGCTCGCTCGTGTCGCTCGCCAAGCAGCCCGCGTCGACCGTCCAGATCCTCGGCGCCGAGAAGGCCCTGTTCCGCGCCCTCAAGACCAAGCACGACACGCCCAAGTACGGCCTCATCTTCCACGCCTCGCTCGTCGGCCAGGGTGCGTCCTCCTCTCTCTCTCTCCTCGTCGTCCTGGTCTCGCGGCGTCGAGCTCGGCTGACTCTCGCTCCCTCGCCCTCGTCGCGCAGCCCCGCAAAAGCTCAAGGGCAAGATGGCGCGCATGGTCGCGACCAAGGCGTCGCTTTCGATCCGCCTCGACGCGCTCGCCGACGCCGACACCAAGAGCCAGCCGCTCGACGGCGGCGCGACGATCGGCATCGAGAACCGCGTCAAGCTCGAGGCGCGCCTGCGCCAGCTCGAGGCCGGCCAGGGCTTCTCGAGCCTGCGCTCGATCGCAAAGGCCAACGGCGGCGCCGACAAGCAGCAGAAGAAGTTCGAGCTCAAGGGCAACGGCGCCGGGTACGCCGCGGGCGCCGACGCGGTCGCGCTCGTGCCGACGGGCGTCGAGCCGGGCATCGGCGGCGACGAGGGCGTCGAGGTCATGAAGGTCGACGGGCCCGTCGAGGGCGAGGACGACGAGGCGCGCCGCAAGCGCGAGAAGAAGGAGAAGAAGGAGCGCAGGAAGTCGGAGAAGGGCGGCGACGACGAGGACGAGGTGCGTCTCTCTCTCTCTCTCTCTCTCTCTCTCTCCCTCCTCGTTGATTTCCTCCTTCGCGGACCTCGACTCGACAACTGACCCTGTGCCCTCCTCGTTCGCAGGCGGCCAAGGCCGAGCGCAAGCGCCTCAAGAAGCTCGCCAAGGAGGCGGCAAAGGCCGGCGAGGGCGCCGAGGAGACGCCGTCCAAGAAGGACAAGAAGAAGCGCTCGCGCGACGAGGACGGCGCGTCGCCCGAGAAGAAGAAGTCGAAGAAGAGCAAGGCCGACGCATAGGCGCTCGCCGCTGTTCGTCGTCGTCGTCGTCGCCGAGGAGGAGGAGGAGGAGGGCGCAAGACGGAGGAGGCGCACTTGTACTTTTTGCCTCGCAGCATCGCCCTCCCTGTTCTTCTATCGCCTTTGCGCATCCGCCTACGTCTCGTCGCTGCCCTCGTCGTGGTCGTGAGAGGTGCAGAGGACGCGCTGCAAGGCGGCCGCCGACGCTCGGGCCCCGTCATCGTCGTCCTCCTCTCGAGCTTGCTCCCGCTCTCGGTGCATCGCCGCCGAGCGCTGCGACGGCTCGAGCCACTTCTTGTCGTCAGCTCTGACCTGCATGCTGTACGCAGGTCTCAGCGCGTGAGACTGCGACGAGGCTCGAGCGAGCGCCTGCTGACCTTGCTCCGCTCTCCTCTCGCTCGCTCTCGCCTTTGCTGCTAGCTCGATTGCGTGAAAAGGAGCAGCTCGTCGTGCACGAGAAGGCTGATACCGAAAGAAGAGCGAAGGGAGCGCAAGCAGCGAGTGAAAACGCTCGAAAGCCGAGGAGACGAAGAGGAGGAAGGGCGCTCGCTTCGCTCAATCTCTCGCTCGCTCTCGCAGACGCTCGCAGACACGAAGAGAGGATGGACGAAACAGCGCAGAAGTTGCAGCTATGGTAAAGGGTGGGGGACCGCACAGGTCGAAAGACGAACTCCTCCTCCTCCTCGGGACCGACAAGCGGCTCCTCCTCGAGCGACGGCGATGCGCCTACTGGCCGAAGCCGTACTGTGAGCAGAGAGGGAGAGAAAAGAGAGTCAGCTTGAGTGCCGGGAGAAGGAGAGAGAAAGAGCGAGGAGGGAGCGAGACGCACGAGGGTCTTGCCGGCGCGCTTGAGGGCGTAGACGACGTCGAGCGAGGTGACCGTCTTGCGCTTGGCGTGCTCGGTGTAGGTGACCGAGTCGCGGATGATGTTCTCGAGGAAGATCTTGAGGACGCCGCGCGTCTCCTCGTAGATGAGGCCAGAGATACGCTTGACACCGCCACGGCGAGCGAGACGGCGGATGGCCGGCTTGGTGATGCCCTGGATGTTGTCGCGGAGCTGCAGGAGGGCAGGCACGAGTCAGCAGAGGCGCGCGAGGGCAGGAGCGAGGGGGAGGAAGCGAAGAGGAGGACGCACGATCTTGCGGTGGCGCTTGGCGCCGCCCTTGCCGAGACCCTTTCCGCCCTTGCCACGGCCAGACATGATGAAGAGGTGTTGTAGTGGTGGGAGGGTGAGGGGAGAGAGTGCGAGTTGGTGCCGAAGCGAAGTGGTGGCGGAGAGTGGAGTGAGGAGAAGGGAGGAGAGAGGAAGGGGCGAGCCGGCGGCGAGGGTCGTTCGGCGTGCGGTTTGGCTGTTTGGCGCGCGCGCCCGGTAAGCGGGAGAGCAGCCCGCGACGCCGGCCGCAGCGCTCGGTGTGCGGACGTCCGCCCCCGCGGCGTTTCCGCGTACGCACCTGCCAGATCGAGGGTGCGGATTGGCCTTTCCCGCTGGATCGCCTACTGTCTCGTAAGGCCTAGGGCTTTGCTCGCAGCCGTTGGCGAGTTGTTTGCGTCCGCCGCGGCGCGGTAACGCCAGCTACCTCCCGCCCGCTCCCCCTCTTCTCCCCTCTCTCCTCACCTCGCTCTCTTCGTCACCTCTCCACCAAAGCTCTACTTTATCTCTACAATGGCCCGCACCAAGGTGCGTCACTCCTCTCTCGCTCTCTCGGGCGCGCCTCTCGCCGCACGCACCGCGTCCTCGTCGTTGACATCTCGCCCTCTCCCTCGTGCAGCAAACCGCCCGCAAGTCGACCGGTGGCAAGGCCCCGCGCAAGCAGCTCGCTGCCAAGGCTGCCCGCAAGTCGGCCCCGGCCGCCGGTGGTGTCAAGAAGCCTCACCGCTACCGCCCGGGAACGGTCGCCCTCCGCGAGATTCGTCGCTACCAGAAGTCGACCGAGCTCCTCATCCGCAAGCTCCCGTGCGTCTCTCTCTCGCTCTAGGTATCGTCGTCGTCGTCGTGAGCCCCTGACTGACGCTGCTCCTCGCCCGCCCGCAGCTTCCAGCGCCTCGTTCGCGAGATCGCCCAGGACTTCAAGACCGACCTGCGCTTCCAGTCGTCGGCCGTCATGGCGCTCCAGGAGGCCGCCGAGGCCTACCTCGTCTCGCTCTTCGAGGACACCAACCTTGCCGCCATCCACGCCAAGCGTGTCACGATCCAGCCCAAGGGTCCGTCCTCTCACTCGCTCTCTTTGTCTCTCTCGTGCTCGACTGACTCTCTCTCTCGCCCTCGCGCAGACATCCAGCTCGCTCGTCGTCTCCGTGGCGAGCGTCAGTAGGTGGCTCGGCCCCCTCGTCGGCTGGCCCTCCGCCTCTCCTCCCCTCCCTCCTTCGTCTTTCGCCTGTTGTTCTCTTCGGCAGCAGTTCTTACTCTCATTTTGTCGCTGCAACTCGACGCGCGCTTTCTACCACTTCTCACTGTCTGTCCTGGACTCGTCACGAGCGAGAGAGCGAGCGAGCGCCGCCCGAGCCTGTTCAGCGAGCGCTGCCCCTCGTCCCGGCTCGCCTTCGGCCCTTGTGAGTGGTTAGGCTCGCGCTGCATGACCATGAGAGCGCCTCGCTGCAGTCAGACTGGCCGACGAAGCGCGAGCCGAGGCGGGAGAGCCGGCCAAGGTGAAAGGCGTGAGGGCGTGAGGGCGTGAGGGCTCGCACCTCGACCCTCCAGCTCGCCATCACGCAGCACGACGCTGGTCAGCGCAGCTGCAGCAGCTCAGCTCGCAGACTCAGCACGGCCAACCATCCGCCGCCCGAGAGGGCTGAGCGAGCCTCGAGCAGCACTCGCCCCACACCTCGCCGATGAGCCCGTCGTCGTCGCTCCTCCCTGCCGGCGTGCAGCCACCGCCGCGACTGGCCGACCGCCTCAAGCTCCGACTGCGGCATGAGCGCCCCCGGCGCACCGCCCTCGTCGTCGTCGTCGGGCTCGTCGTCGTCTGGCTCGCCGCGCGAGGTTGGCGCAGCTCGGCTCTCGAGCGGCAGCGGCGGGCGGCGCGGCACGCGCAGCGTCTCGAGGGGTTCTCCGAGTCGAGGATGGACCTCGTCCCGGCCGGCCTCAAGACGCCGTACGACCTCCCCTTCGACGACCTCCTCGCCCACCCCCTCCTCGCCGCGCACCGCACCCCGTCCTGTCGCCTCAACACCTTCCAGCAGGACCGCTACGCCCCTTTACTCCCCTCGTACGGCTCGGGCGGCAGGCGGGCGCACGCCGTCAAGCCGACGCCGCCGCACGACGTCCCTCGGCACCACCTCACCTACTTCGTCGCCATCAACCTCGTCGACTCGGCGACCGTCGTACCGTCGCTCATCCGCGCCCTCTACACGGTCGTATCGTCCCTCGGCCCGTCGCGGTTTCACGTCTCGGTGTACGAGAACGGCAGCCGGGACGAGTCGCCGGTCCAGCTGTTCCTCCTCGCCAAGCTCCTTCGCCAACTCGGCGCCGGGTTCACCATCGTCAGCGACCCGCAGCGTCGAGCTGGGTGGACCCAGGGCAAGCGCATCGAGGGCCTCGCCGGCCTGCGCAACCTCGTCCTGCAGCCCCTGTTCGACGCGCCGGCCGTCTCGTTCGACCGGGTCGTCTTCCTCAACGACGTGCACCTGTGCGAGGCCGAGATCCTCGAGCTCCTCCTCCAGCACGAGGTGCAGGACGCCGACATGAGCTGCGGTATGGACTGGAAGGAGCTCCAGATCCCGGAGTTCGAGGGCGACTACCCGCTCCTCTTCTACGACGTCTGGGTCGCGCGCGACATGCAGGGCCTGTGCGTCCTCCTTCTCCCTCTTCCCTGTCGTACGTCCAGATGAGCGGCTTGCTGACGCCCCGACACGCCCCTCCTGCAGCCCGTTCTACGAGATCAAGCAGCCCGGCGGCGACTGGGCCCTCCCCTCGCCCGTCCTCCCCCTTTCGGCCTCTCGACCTCGATACGACTCGCTCCTCCCGATCCAGGTCTACTCGTGCTTCAACGGCGTCGCCGTCCTCGACGCCGCCCTGTTCCTCCCACCGCACTCGCTTCGGTTCCGAGCCGGCTCGGGCGGCGGCGACGAGCACAGCGAGTGCTTCGTCCTGTGCAGCGACATCTGGCGCACCCTGTCGCCCATCCGCCTCGACGGCACGCCCAACAAGGACGGCCGCGGCGCGCGCATCCAGGTCGTGCCGCGAGCGAGCGTCGGGTACCGCGTCGACGAGTACGACAAGGCGCGCCGGGACCGCAACACGACGGCGTTCGAGCTCGACGGCGACGAGCGCAGGGCGCAGCGGGCGTCCGAGATGGTCGAGTGGGAGCGGTGGCCGCCCAAGCTCGTCACGACGTACCCGTTCGGTGCGTCCTCGTCCTCCTCTTCGTCCCTCGCGCGACCTCGCCCTGCGCAGCCTCGCCTCGCCTTGCGCTCTCTGCACACGTCCTGACCCATATTTATGCGCATGCAGCACGCTGGGATGAGCAGGTCCGCTTCGTCTCTCCCTCTCGTCGTCGCCCGCTCGCCGACCTCGCAGCTCGCTGACTCTTCCTCACGGCTCGCAGATCTCGATACCGCCCTTCTAGACACGCGCATAGCCTCAGCGCACCTGTAACGACTCTTCTCGCGCCGACTTCCGACCGTCTCCCTCGCCGCTCATCTCCGAGCCGTCGAGCCTCCTGAGCCCCTGTACGTCCGCCCGGACCTCGTCGCTCGATCGCCGCGCTCGCCTGCGGCTCGGCGCCGAGCTCCAAGATTCGATGTATGCGGCCTCGCTCGTCAGCAGAGCCGAGGCGAGGAGATGACCCGCCGCCGAGGGTCGAGCCTCTCGTCGGCGCTCGTGCGCTCCTCGCTCGTCCTCTCGACCTCGCTCTTCTCGCTCTCGGTCGTTCAGCCTTGTACGTCCCTCCTTCGCTTCCTTTCGACCTAGGGCAGGGACTGACGCTCCTCCGGCGGCCCTCGCAGCTCTCGTCGCCTCGCGCTCCTCGACCCGCACCTCTCGACCATGGCCAAGTCGCGCAAGATCTTGCGCCCGCGCAAGACCAAGACCAAGCAGCTGCCGCCCGGCACCGTCACCAAGGAGAGCTCGTGCGCCGTCTGTGCGTCCCTCATCCTCTCGCTCTCGCTCGCTCGGCACGGTCGGGAGCTGACCTCGCTCTTCTCGCAGGCCGTATGCGCAAGGTCAAGTGCAGCGGAGGTGCGTCTTCATCCTCTCCTTCCCTTCGTACTGCCTCGCTGACCCTCCCTCCGTCGTCGTTGCTCGCCCGCAGATCGTCCCGCCTGCGCACTTTGCATCAAGGGCGCCGTCGCCGAGGGCCGACTCGCTTCGGGCGTGCGCTGCCTCTACAGCGCGTCGAGCGTCCACGCGACGGCGGCCGACAAGGAGCTCGAGGCCGCGCTCGGCGGCAGGGGCAGCAAGTGCGCCTGGGGCGAGCAGGAGCCGGTCGAGGAGGAGGAGGAGCCGGCGGGCCCGAGCGACATCGAGGTGGGGTTCGGACCTGCTCTTTTCGACGTCTACAACGCGTACGACGCCGACGCAGGTGCGTCCCCTTCTTCTCCTCGCTCGCGCGCTCGTGCCCGATCTGACGATCGACCCTCGCAGCCGACCCGACTTTCCCGCCCTCGAGCTCCCTCAACTCGCCGCCCTCCGCCTTCGCTCCGCCCTCGAGCGCGCCCGCCTTCTACCTCCCGATCCCGCCCGCCTTGGCGCACCACATGCAGTCAGCGCCGAGCCTGTCGGTGCCGTCGTTCCCGGCCTTCCCAACTTCGGCGCCGACGACGACCGCCCGCCTCGCGCCCGCCGCGCCCGCCTTCGCCGCGCCGCGCCCTCGCACGCCCCTCATGCACCAGTTCGAGGCAACGCACGGCTCGGCCTCGCGCGCACTCGGACCCGTCGTCGCCGCCGGTCCGATCGTCGAGCGCTCGTCGGCCGCGCTCGGACCGCCTCGCCCGGCTGCGGCACCTCTCGCCTTCAAGCAGGAGCCGCTCGGCGTCGACGACTATGCGCTCTTCCGTCGCACGGCGCCTGCACCCGAGCCGGGCTGGTACGCGCCGAGCGCCGAGCCGACCGTCGAGCCGAGTTCGCTCCTCGACTTCCTCCCCGCGCCGCCCCAGCACGACCCGCCGCCGCCCAACTACCTCGAGCCGACGCCTGCGTACAGCAGCTACTGGGTCCCTCCGCCTCCCGCCGCGCCGGCGCCGCGCCGCGCAACGTACACCGCCCCGGCCCTCCACCTCGACACGGCCCTCCCCTCCTTCTACGACGTCCCGCCCGCCGCCCCGCACGCGCTCGCGCACCCCTTCTCGACCTCGACCTCGACCTCGACGTCGTCGGCGTCGGGCTCGTCGCAGCAGGGCGGCACCGCAGCGGCTTACCTCGCGTCGACGCCGCTCGAGCCCCTCGCGGCAGCGCCGGCGGCGTCGTCGTCTTTCTACGGCGGCGACGCCGGCTTCGGCTGCGGCCTCGGCCTCGACCTCGGGCTCGGGCTCGACTTCGGCTTCGTCTCGCCGCATCCGCAGCCGCAGTCGCAGCCGCACGACGCGCAGCCGTCGTCGGCGAGCATGGGTCCGAGCGCGAGCGCGAGCGACGCCTCGGCCTTCTTCAGCATGTTTCGCAGCGACCCGTGGGACGGCGTCGAGGAGTACGTTGTCGAGGAGCAGGAGCACGGGCAGGAGCTCGGGCTGTGGGAGGGGGAGGGCTTCGGCGGATGGAGCGGCTGAGCGAGGAGGGGAAGGAGCTCGGGGGACGGAGGAATCCGCATCCGCATGGCATGGTCTCTTGCATCCGCATCGCATTCTCGTACTCGCATCTCTCTCTCCTCCTCTTGAACAGCCCGTGCAACTCATCTTGTCGCTTCAGAAAGAGCTCTCGCGCTGACGAGAGCGGCTCGTCGAAAGCAGGAGCAGGAGCGAGCTCGACGAGAGGCAGGGACGGACGCAAGAACTGATTCACAGACGAGGAGAACTACTCAAGGGGACCAAGCGAGGAGGGAGGGAACGTGTCGAGACGAGAGGAGGAGGAGGAGGAGGCCCGACCGGCGGGTTTTTGTGTGCGAGGAAAGCTGCGAGCGACGATGACGACGAGGTCAGGACGCCGCTCGTTGCTCGGATTATCCCACAGTTGACGAGCTGCAGGATAGCGAGGAGAGAGAGACGCACCAGAAGCCGCTCAGGCCGCGAGCGAGAGGTCCCGGGCCATCTTGGCGACGCGCTTCTTCTCCTCGCCCGACGAGCGCTGCCGCTTGTTGGCGAACCTGTTGCACGCTTTCGTCAGCTCTCGCTCAGGAACAAGGTGAAGGAAGGAGATGGAGAGAGAGAGACGCACCAGTTGCGCACCTGGACCCTCGTCATGCCCGTGCGGCGCACGACCTCGTCGAGCGCGTCCGGCGCGGGGTAGTACATGCCGCGCGCCCAGACGGCCTGGAGCACGCTCAGCTCGTACGGGTTGAAGATGGTGCGCTTGCCCGAGCCGGTGCCGGCGCTCGCGCCGTGGATGTCGTCGGCCGACGAGGACGAGCGGCGCTGAGGCGGGATGCGCGGGTCGTCCGGCGGGAAGTCGAGCGGCTTGCGCGGCGGCGAGACTACGGCGAGGGGCGTGGAGGTGCGCGTGCAGCTCGAGGGCAACGAGGGGCGGCGCTGGAGGAGGTGCGAGTGGCGGGGCGACGTCGCCGGCGGGGCGGGCGGGGGCGAGATCGGCGGCGGCCTGAGCGCAGTCCTGCCGCGCACCTCGTCGACGTCGCCCTCGTGCTGGCCCGCGTCGTGCACGCGCAGGTCGAACGCCGTGAGCGAGCCGCGACGCACGAGGCTGCGGAACCCGGGCGCGTTCGAGCGCACGGTGCGGTGGCGCTCGGCGGGCGAGAGGTGGGCCGAGGCGGTCGGCGAGGGCGGGATGCTCTCGGGGCCGGGCGAGTCGAGCTCGACCTTGCTGTGCGTGCGGCGGAGCGAGGCGCGCGCGTCGGCCGGGACGACGAGGGAGGAAGGGCGGGCGAGGTGGGCGCTCGAGGCCGCCGAGGAGCGAGCCGAGGAGGACGAGGACGAGGTCGAGGCCGACTGGCGAGCGCCGGCCTGCTGCTGCTCTTGCTGCGACGAATGGAACGACCTCGCGCGGCGGATGGGCGACGGTGCGCGCGCCGGGACGACGCTCGCTGACCTCGGCGGCGGCAAGGCCGACTGCCTCGACGGCTCGTGCGCTGGCGGCTCGCTCCACTGCTGCGCGACCGGGCCCGGCGACGACGTGCGACGGAGCGCCTGCTTGGGTAGAGGAGCTGCTGCCGTCCTCGCCGGCGACGGCGCCCTCGCAGGGAGCTTGCCGCCGCCGATGCGCTTGCCGAGGGGTCTGGGCGGCGGAGCTGCCGGTGCCGACGACGACGACGCGGACAACGACGAGCGGAGGGACGCCCAGCCGAGCGAGTTGGACGACGACGAGTGGCACCGAGGGTCGGCCGACTCGCGCGAGAGGGCCGGGTGCGGCGGAGGGAGGAAACGCCCGAACGAGGGGAGGAGCGACGACGTCGAGGCGGGCGGGCGAGGACCGAGGACGAGGTTCGACAGGGCCGTCGTCGAGGGGCTGCTCGTGTACCGGCGGTGCTCGTGGCGCGACGAGGGACGAGAGAACGAGGCGAGAGGCGAGGCCGTCGGCGACGAGGTCCGTGCAAACGGCGACGGCGACGCCGGCCGGCTGTGCGGAGCGAGGGCCATCTCTCGCTGCGCTAGCTGGTCGTCAACCGAGTGCGAGAGGAGGGAGAGCAAAGAAGAGCGGCCTCCGACAACGAGGCGGGGGCAACAGACGGCCTCGAAGCCGAGAGGTCCGCGCACCTTCCGCAGCGACGCGGACGGAGCGCAGACAGGAGGTTCAAAAAGTGAGGCCGGCACCCACCGGCTCGTCGAGCACAAGGTCCAGCGCCCTCTCGACGCCTGAACAAGCATGCTGCACTCGCTGCGAGTTGCACCCGCTCAATCCGCAGGCCCGCCGGACCCCTCCTTGCTCCGCCTCTTCCCGCCCTCCCCCTCCTCCTCCTCGACGACGCCGCCGCCCTCCTCCTCGACGTGCACCTCCTCCCTCGGCGCGTACCCGCCTCCCTCCCTCGCGCCCGCCCCCTCGCCCGCATCAAAGCTCACCTGCCGCCGGTGCGTCGACGACCCTCGCGACGCCTCTCTCGCGCGCGCGCCGCCGACGCCCTGCAGCGCCGCGCGCTGGTCGGCCGACGAGCGCCGGTGCGCGACCGTGTGCACGGGCGACGGCGCGAGGCTGAACGACGCGAACGGGTCCGGGTCGCTCGAGATCGAGCCCGAGCGCAAGGGCGAGCGCGGCACGGTCGAGTGCACGGTCGACTGGAAGTTCCACAGCGAGCTGACCGTGTCGATGCCGGCGAGAGAGGCTTTGCGACCTGCGAGCACGAGAAAGCAAGCGTCAGTGGAGCCCGGCTGAGGAGAAGGAGAGCGAGAGAGAGGAGGACGCACGGCGGTGCTGGCGGTCCTGGAGCGGCGGCAGCTCCTCGAGCAGCGACGAGACGAGGAAGCTCTTCTTCATGGCGCCGCGGAAGAAAGGGTGCTGCAGAAGCTTGTCGGCCGTCGGGCTGCGCGTCGTGTCAAAGCGTCAGTCCTGCTCGAGCGAGAGAGGGTCCGAGCGAGAGAGGGTCCGAGCGAGCGAGGGACGCGCCGTTTGTCCGGGTCCTTCTGCAAGCACGCCTCGATCATGTCCTTCATCGCGCGCGAGTACTGGAACTTGCCGCCCTCGCGGTCGAGCGTCGGCGGGTCGTCCATGATCGTCTTGCTGAGCGCCTTGGCCGGCGGGTACAGCGAGTTGGGCGCTCGCCCGGATGCGAGCTCGAGCGCCGTGATGCCGAATGACCAGATGTCGGCTGCGAGATTGCAGTGAAGGAGGGAGTAAGCTCGGGCGAGGAGAGCGGGCGAGGAAGGCGAGAAGAGGGAGGCGACGCACCTTTCGAGTCGTACGAGCGGCGCTCGACGACCTCGGGCGCCATCCAGCACGGCGTGCCGACAAAGCTCTTGCGCGGCTGCTGCTGCTGGCCCTCGGCCTTGCCGATCGACGCCGCCGGGTCGATGAAGAGCGACGCCGAGACGCCAAAGTCGGCGAGGAGGACCGTGCCGTCATCTGCGTGCGCGCGGTGCCTCGTCAGCGACGGCGAAGAGGAGCGCCGAGGAGGCTAGAAGTGGACGCACCGTCGACGAGGAGGTTGCCGGCCTTGACGTCGCGGTGGATCCAGCCGTTCTGGTGCAGGTACACGAGGCCGTACAGCGCCTGGACGAGCGCGGCGGCGATCACGTCCTCGGGGAAGCCGTCGGGAAAGGCGTAGCGCGAGATGTCGAGGAGAGAGCCTGCGAGCGACCGCTCGAGTCAGCACACGAGTCGAGGCGGCTCGAGCGGGACGAGGAAGGCGAGCGCACCGTGCGACATGTACCGGACGGCGATGCAGAGCTTGTGGCCCTCGATCCACTCGCCTCGGACGCGCAGGACGTTGGGGTGCTTGCTGAGCGCCATGAGCTGCGTCTCCCTGCGAGCAAGAGAGGCGGGATCAGCTTTGTCCGGCGAGCGAGAGCGAGAGGGGAAAGGCGACGCACATGCGCAAGCGCTGGATGTCGGCGTCGGTCGCCATGCGGTCGACGTCGATGATCTTGACGGCGCACGTGAGCGGCTTGGGCCGAGGCGTGACCCCTGCAGGGCAGAAGGACGCGAGGTGGACGACGGCGGCGGCGCCAAACCCGACGGCGGGACCGATCTCGTAGTCGGAAGGGCGGCAGCTGCGGGCGAACAAGGCGCGTATCAGCCTCAAGAGCTCACTTAGCAGACTCTGAGCGAGACGAACGCACCTGTAGAGCGGCCACTCGTCCTCGACGGCGCCGATGATGTTGCGCGGCGGGATGACGGGCATGTCGAGCGCCTTCGCCGCCGCTGGCCGGCCCCTATCCTCGCCCGTGCCCGGTCCGTCCTGCTCCACGCACTTCTCCTTGCCCTTGGGCGAGCGCGCCTGCCCCATGGGCCCCTCGGCGCCGACGCCTCGTCCCCCACCGGCTGACGAGGAGGAGGAGGGGTCGGGCTGGCTCGAGTCGAGGTGCGAGGCGGTGGTGGAGCTGTTGCCGAGCGATTTGAAGCCCGCCTTTGCGCTCGAGAGCCAGTTGGACGCGCGCTTGCCCTTGACGACCGAGGTCGCCATTGAGCTGATGAGCGAGCGGTCGACGAGGCGGGGGCGGGACGGCTCGGCGGACCGGCGGGCGCGGGTGGTGCAGTAGGCGGCGGCTATGTAGAGCGGTAGATGGGCGGGACGAGCTACTCTGTGCTGTCGGCGGGTGAACAGCGAGCAAGTGGGGGAGCGAGCCTCGAGAGGTTCGACGAGGCGAGCCACCTTCCGGGCGTCCGGCCCCGCGCTCAGTCTCTTTGCGAGGGCTTCAAAGCTTGCAGACTCTCTCGATAGAGCTCGCCTCGGACGGCGAACGATCCAAGAAACGAGGCGAGGCTGTTGCACCGACCCTCGCACTGTCCTCCTCGCCGACCGGCACCGCCGCAGCTCAAGCTACAGCGAGTCGGCGTAGAAGAAGTCGGTGCTCGCCGGCACGCCCCTCACCTGCTCCCTCGTCTGCACCTCGACCCTCTCGCCGCTGAGGTCGAGCAGCTTGACCTTGACGGCGATCTCGGTCAGCGCCTGGACGTAGGCCGCCGTGTCGGGCGTCGAAATGGCGCCGTTGGGAAGGAGGAGCGACAGGCCGTCGAGCCACTCGGAGTAGAGAGAGGGCGACGAGGCCGTGAGGGTGACGAGGGGTCCGTGAGCGCCGACGAGCGTGAACGAGAGCGACGTCGGGCCCTTGGGCGCCGGCGCTGACGAGGCCGCGCCGTTCGAGAAGGCCTCCTTCGACGAGAGGAAGCTGATGCGCGAGGCGCCGCCGCCGCCGGGTGCCGCCGCCGAGGTCGTCGAGCCAGGTCGACCGAGCCCGCCGACCTGCGAGACGCGCGCCGGTCGCTGCTGCGTGCCGCCCGACGAGCTCGAGGGGACGACGTCCGTGATCATTGTGATGTCGACTGCGAGCGCGGGAGTGTGCATCAGCAGGTGTGCGCAGCTTGGAGGTGAGGACGAGCGAGGACGCACTCTTGTCGGTCAGCTCCTCGAGGCCGGGTCGCACCGTCCTGCGCTCGCCCGCCTCGCACCAGTGCAGCGTCTTGCGGCTCGTAGCCAGGCGGTAGAAGCGCCATGACGCCGGACCCGCCGCCGCACCGTTCTTGTGCGACCCGCTCGGACGCCGCGAACTGGTGGCCGACGCCGGCGACGAGCTCGACGGCGAGGAGAGGAACCAGGCGCCTTCTTGCAGGCATGCGATGCGCTGGTTGCGAACGAAGTCGTACGACTCGAGGTACAGGCGGCCGCGAAGGTTGCTGCGAGCGGGAAGAGAGGGTCCGAGCGTGTCAGCGCTCGAGCCACACGACGACGAAGGAGAGGGACAAGGAGAGACTCGACGCACCGTACAGGGGCCTTGCTAAGCAGGTCATCCTCGAGCTCCATCTCGCGCATCTGGCGCTCGCGCACCTGGCGGTACTCGGCCGTGAGGAACTCGCTCCGGATCGTGAACCACGTCTTGCCCTGCCGCGCTCCTGCTCCACCTGCGCCGCCCGGCGTCGTGCTCGCGCCCCCTCCATCTCGACGTACCGTGCCGAGGACGTACGCGACCTGGCTGCGGCCGAGAGCGGCGATGCGCTCGAGGTCGGGCATCGACGCGTCCGACTCGGTCCAGAGCCGGACGAGGAACTGGACGACAAGGGCGTGCAGGTCGTAGAAGCGGAAGAGGTACGGCGAGGGAGAGGTCGAGGGCGAGGTAAGGGTCGAGGAGGGCGTGAGGGCGAAGTACTCGGCGAGGATGAGGAGGGCCGAGTTGGAGAGGGTCGAGAGCGGGCAACGGCGTGAGTCGGGCCGTGCGGCTTGGTCTTGCAGCGTCTGCGCACATCATACCGTGGGTCAGTACAACCCGGTCGTAGGCGGCGACACGGCGGCGAGCCGAGACGAGACCGAGAAAGAGACGCCGACGGACCTGGCTGAACTCGTTCTGCTCCTCCTCGGCAAAGCGCCGCAGCGCCCTGAGCCCAAGCAAGCCCGTCCTCGAGAACTCGTACTGCGGGCTCTCGCTGACGAACCCGAGCCGGCGCCAGCGGTTCGACTCGTCGACGTCTTCGAGCCGCGAGGCGATCCACAGCTCGTCGAAGTGCGGGAAGTGCTCCTCGAGGATGGGCGTGGCGAGGGCGAGGCGCAGCGAAGCGACGAGGCTGGACTGGAGCGAGAGGAGGAGGGCTGGGTCGGCGCCCTTGGTGCCGTCGAGCAGTTTCTGCTAGCGCAGGCCGGCCGTCAGCTCTCGCGCGCGGTGCAAAAGGACGAGTGCGACAGGGGGACGCACCCGGATGGCGCGCCAAGCATCGAGAGCGTCGAGCTCGTCGGCGAGTCGCAGGTCGCCCAGGTCGGTGCTTCCCCGCAGGAGCGTGTCGAGGAGGGCGAGGCTGAGGTTGGTCACCTCGACGTCGCCGCCGGCGAGCCGCTCGACGACGATGCGCAGGAAGTCGGGCTGCGCGAGGATGGCCTCGAAGACGACGGTGAAGCCGGATCGAGAGGATGCTGCTGCGGCGGCCGAGGTGGAAGGAGAGGAAGGCGCGAGGACCGGCTGCGAGGCGAGGCGGCGCAGAATGGCGGTTGCCGGGCGGGAGATGTTAATGAGGCGCTCGGTGGCTGCACGAAGAGCATCATCAGTACCGGCCCTCTCACCGGCAAGGAGAGAAGGACGAGCAGCGCACCGATAATGTCGACGACGCGAGCGACAAAGGCGCGGTCGAGCCCGGCCCACCCGTCGTTCTTGAGCTCGAGGAGCGTCTGCAGGCTCAGCAGCGCGTAGGCGAGCGTGTTGCCCGTCGTGCGGCGGACGACGCCCTGCAGCGCTGCGACGCCGCGGCGGGCGACGAACTGGTCGAGGAAGGCGCGCTCCTGGATGCGGCTGCGGAGCGAGAAGGTGGCAGGCTTGAGGACGGCCGGGTCGGTCGACGACAGCTTGTCGATGAGCTCGACGGCTTCGAGCATCGGCGACGAGACGAGCTGGAACCTGCAGGAGCGTCTCCCCACAAGGTCAGCGTCGGCTCAGGCGGACGAGGGCGAGGGGGAGGGAGGGAGAGCGAGGACGCACGTGGTGGCCTGTTCAAGGAGCGCGCGCATGTTGTCCTTGGTGACGAGCGTGCCCGAGTCGCGCTCGCGCAGCGCAAAGAGGGCCGGCGGCTCTGTGACGGCGAGCTGAGGAGCGGCGCACAGCTGGCGCAGAACCTCGTCGAGCGGGACCTCGGGGTCGATGCGGGCCTTGACGCTGCGCTGCCCATAGTGGAAGTAGTGCGCGCGTGGCGGCGCTGGTGGTGCTGGTGCGGCGAGAGGGTCGGCGAGAGATGAGGAGGGGGCCGGTCGAGTGGGTGGGGAGGGGAAGTCGGGCTGGTACGAGGCGGCTGACGAGCCTGGTGCGAACGAGCGTGCAGCAGGACCTGCCTGAACGGTGCTCATGGCTCGCAGGGCGAGGGCGAGGTGGGCGAGCTGGAGAGCAAGGAGGAGCGTGCGAACCGGCTCGCGGTCAGAGAACAACGGACCACCCAGCCTCGTCGCCTCCTCCTGGGTGCTTACGCTCGCTCGAGAGCACTGACAAGCTGCTCTAGAGTGGGCTCGAGAGCGGGCAGGAGCCGCGCACACACAGGCCTCGAGCCAGACCCTGCTCGCGCTCACAGCTCACGGACGACGACGACGGCGACGAGCGAGAAGAAGACCACATTTTCGCATAGCACACGCACACACTCGACTCGAAAAGAGACTCCCTCCAACCCCTCGGCCGCCCCCCTCGCACCGCCCGCTTCTATACGCCGCCTCGTCACCGCTCGAAGGCCGACATCGTCCTCGCTCTCCAAGGCAAAGCCGCTTAGTGCTTGACCGAGGGCGGGTTGTCTGTTGCGAGCACCAGGAGTCAGCGAGGCTGTCGCAGACGAGATGAGAGCAAGCGAGAAGGAGAAGCGAGGACGCACAGACGATTTTCCGGCTCTTGATCGGCGCCCACTTGAACTTCTTGGTCCAGATCGAGAGGGCGAGGAGGCCCGAGAGGATGATGGTGGCCTGCATGCCCATCTTCTTGCGCTGGTCGAGCTCGGGCTCGGCGGCCCACGCGAGGAACGAGACGACGTCCTTGGCCATCTGCGACGTCGTCGCCGGCGTGCCGTCGTCGTACTCGACGAGGCCGTCGTACAGGACGCGCGCCATGCCGATCGCACCGCCGGGGAAGTACGGGTTGTAGTTGAGGCCCTCGCGGATCTCGACGCCCGCGGGCGGGTCGACGTAGCCGGTGAGGAGCGCGTAGACGTAGTCCTGCGGGCGGGCGAGGTAGCAGGAGGAGAGCGTCAGCGCGAGCCGTCCTCGGTGCGCACGAGACATGAGGAAGGAACGAGGGACGCACCGAGCCGCCGTGGCGAGCCTTGGTCATGAGCGACAGGTCGGGCGGGAGGGCACCGGCGTTGCCGGCACGGGCGGCCTCCTCGTTGGCGTACGGGCGCGGCATGTAGTCGGCGAGCTTGCCCGGGCGCTGGAACATCGAGCCCTCCGAGTCGGGGCCGTCCTCGTACTCGATCTCCTCGGCCATCGTCTTGGCCTCGTCGACCGTGTGCGAGACGCCGACCAGGTTGCGCCACGCGACGCGGTCGAGCGAGTGGCAGGTCGAGCACACCTCGCGGTAGACCTGGTAGCCACGGCGGATCCTGTGGGAGAGGGAAGTAGAGGCGCGCCGAGGTGGGGAAGTGGCGAGGACGAGGAGGGAGAGGGAGGGCAAGGGTCGGTCAGTGCTCGCTCTGAACGGACGGCTGGGGTGATCTAGGCGGTGCAAGGCCTCGCGAAGAGCGCAGGAGAGGCTCGAGGGGAGGGCGATCTCGAGGAGTGGGGGCGAGCCGAGATCTCGGAGGGAAGGGAGATGGTGTGGGAGGAGGGGAGGAGGGAGAGGGAGCTCACGAGGAGTGGTCGAACGTCTCGAAGGGCCCGTTGTGGGCCCACGGGTACGCAGCCGGGTGCAGGCCGTGGTCGGCGGCGCCCTCTGCCTTGGCCTCGGGCACGAGAGGGTTGCCGAACAGGGCCGAGTACCACGCGAAGGTGCCCGCCGAGACGAGCGAGAGGGCGACGGCGGTGCGGTTCGACGAGGCGATCCGGGCAGCCGCCGACTGTTTCGAGCAACAGTGTCGACGAGGTGGACCACGGCACAGGTCGGACAGGCAAGAGCGCGGCGGGGAAAAGGTCGCAAGCGGATTGGCGAGGGGCGACGAGGCGGAGGGGAGAGGAGAGGGAGGCAACGGCGTCAGCTGGGCGAGTTCTGTGCGGACGAGGTGCTGCTGGCTGCGCTCATCGGAGCACTGCTGGTGCAGGCTGCCCCGCGGAAGCGAGTGGTCGAGCCGAGTGGCCACCAGGGAGGACGAGGGGGGAGGGACGACGACGAGGAACCGGCCAAACTCGCCTGAGGAGCGCTGGTCGAGGCGTTGCGGGCAAAGGCCGGGGTCTGCTGGGCAGCCCGGAGGCCCTGGCGCAGGAACTGGAAGCGGCCGCTCATCGTGGGTCGAGAGTACAGAGGACGACCGCTCCTCGTCCTCCTCGTCTCGAGCCGCTCCGAGTGGCCAACCCGCTCCCCGTCGATCGGGTACGAGTGCACCTGAGGAGTGCATCTCTAGTACTATCATACAGCTACTGCCTGCAGCAGCGAAATTCTGCAGGCCGTCCTCGGTTTTCGCGAGCGGGTGCGCGAGCCGACCATCTCACTTCTCGCAACGAGTGAGACGAGAGCTGCGTTGGGAAAGCGAGTGGATGAAAGACTGTCTGAGAGCGCTACAGGGTAGCCAGGAGCGGTAGACAGCGAGGCCCGCGGCCGACGCGGCGACGAGGCACCGACGAGGGAGCACCGCGGCCTCGCTCCTCTCGCACACACACCACGGCGAGCCATCATGGCTGATGCTCCACGGCCTGCGTTCAGGCCACAGCGCACCCGGGCCTCGCTCGGGGCCGTCCCCTCGGCCTCGTACGCCCTCGCGTCCCCGGTCAACAAGGAGAATCCCTCAACCTCGCGCGACGACTCGACCACGCCCGCCCCTGGGTCCGACGCGCCCGCCTCGCAGCCCTCGACCGCCCAGAAGCGCACCAAGAAGCGCGCCCAGAGCCTCGGCGGCGACGCCCTCGAGATGGCCCGCAAGCGCCTCCAGCTGGGCGAGCCTCCCCGCCTCGAGATGAGCCCCGGCAAGCTCGAGCGCAGGCAGCGGGTGCGTCCGCAGTCCTCTTGTGCACTCTCTGTCACCCTCACGAGCTGCGTTGACCCCCAGAGCCCACCCCTCCCCGCCCGCAGGCACCGCGCCGCTCCATCCTCAAGCAGACGCCCGCCAAGTTCGACGAGATCGACCACACGTTCACGCACTCGACCACGATCAACGGTCGCATCACCCGCTGGGAGGAGGCGCACGCCCAGACGACCGACCTCTCGGGCCTCAGCGCCTTCAGCTCGACCGCCGCCCCTTCGTCCTCCGGCGCAGCCCCTCCGGCCCAGAACCCGGTGCAGCGCCGCCGCTCGTCGCTCAAGCGCCGCTCGTCCGTCGCATCGGGCAACTACGACGACAGCGACGCGCAAGGGAGCGACATGGACGAGGAGGACGAGGTCACCGACGACGACGACGACCCGAACGGCAGCCTCGACATGGACGTTACCCGCTTCGAGAACGACACGGCGCTGTACGACATCGGCGGGAGGCGCAAGAGCGTTGCCCACTCGCGCAGGGTCAGCTTTGCCCCGTCGGCCGCCATCCGGTGCGTCTGCTCTTTCCCTCTCCCTCGTCGCGCTCTCGCTCCAATAGGTCGCTGACGCTCTCCCCTCTTTCGCTGCAACAGCACCTTCACGCCCGACAAGCCGACCGCCGAGGCCCAAGCCTACGAGGCCGCTCGCCGCCGGCTCGAGGAAGAAGCCGCCGAGGCGACCGCCGCCGGCGAGCCGTCGCTCTCGTACGCGTCCGACGAGGCCGACGACCTCGTTGCCGAGCACGACGACGACGACATGGACGCCGACGAGTCCGAGGCGTCGATGGAGATCGCCGGCGACGAGGTGACGCTCGCCTTCCGCGGCCACTTTGCCGGGACCCAGATCCCCGTCTCGGCCCTCCAGGACGACGACGACGAGCACGACGAGGGCAGCAGCCTCGAGCGCAGCGTCGACGACGACGACAACGGCACGATGGCCATGGACGAGGTGACGGGCGGCGTCACGAGCGCGTTCGCGGCGCACTTTGCCCAGCCGGCCGCGGCAGCCTCGTCGTCGCAGGAGGCCGGCGAGGGCGGCTTCGACGCCTCGGCCGTCCACGCGCGCGCTCAAGCCGAGACGACGCCGGCCTTCCCGCTCTTCGGCGCCCGCACGCCCGCCGCCGGCCCGTCGTTGCCGTCCGCCGCCGTCACGGCCGCCGACATCGCGCAGGCGTACAAGCGCGCCGGCCCGCGCCCGTCCGAGCTCGCGCGCCAGGAGGATGAGGACGACGAGGCCGTCATGCGCGAGCTCGGCTTTGCGCGCGGCGGGCGGCCGCGCAAGAGCCGCGTCGGGTCGACCATCGTCGAGGAGGACGAGGACGACGAGGACGACAGCGAGGGCGACGGCGAGGTCGACATGGAGGACGCGACGGGCGCGATGGACATGACGACGGCGATCGGCGGCATCGTCCAGGCGTCGGCGTCGCAGGAGGGCCCGGCCGCCGCCGAGGAGGACGACGACGAGGACGACGAGATGGACTCGGACGCCGAGGTCTCGTTCCAGCTCATCTCGGGCGAGCGCACCGTCGACATGACGTTCGCGACCGACGGCGACGGCGAGGGCGTCGACGACAAGGACAACGAGCCGGTCGAGCACGAGCAGGACAACACGACGACCGCCAGCGCCATCCTCCCTCCGCCCCAGCCTGCCGCTCCTGCGCGCACCTTCAGCTTCGACATCACGTCCGCCTCGACCTCGGCCCGCCAGTCGTTCTCGACCTCGCTCAGTGCTCCGCCGCACCCGTTCGAGCGCGCCGGGTCCGCCCCGCCGTTCCAGGCGCAGTCGCCGCACAAATCCGCCGCCGACCGTGCCGCAGCGTACGCCTCGCCCGTGCGCGCGTCGGCGTACTCGTCGGCGTCGACCGGCGCAGCCCGCCCGGGCCTCAGCCGCGCGCTCTCGGTCCCGCTCGAGGCGGCCGGGGGCGCACGGACCCCGACGCGCTCGCCCTTCCTCGGCAGCCGCGGGCGCTTCTCGACGAGCCCTGCGCCGCCGGGCGCCCGCTCGTCGCCGTTCCGCTCGCCGCGGCGCGTGCCGTTCGACTCGCCGCGCGCCGGCACGTCGAGCCTCCCGGCGGCCATGCTCGGCGCGCCGCCCAAGCCCGCGGGTCACGCACGCCGCGAGATGTCGCCCGCCAAGGGTGCCTCGGCGTCGTCGCTTGCCGAGGTCGAGAAGGACGCCGCCGCCTCGGCGACCGCCGCCGCCGCCGCCGCGGCAGCCGCAGCCGCGCCGCTCAACGGGCTCGACGCCAAGGAGCAGCAGCCGCCGGCGAGCCCGGGCATCACGATGCGCTCCCGCTCGCGCTCTCGGTCGCGCTCGATGTCGCCCATCAAGCAGGCCCAGGCGGCGATGACGCCCGGCCGCACAGCCTTCCAGCCGCGCGCGCTCGCGCCGCCGCAGTCGGTCGGCCGCTCGCCCGGCGGCAGCCTCTCGCTGCGAGCGCTCCTCGTCAAGGGTGGGGCCAAGGACGAGGCGGGCGGCGCGGGCGACAAGCGCGTCGCAGAGCTCAAGGGCGGCGCAGATGGCGACGAGCTCAACCTCACCGGGACCTCGTTCGACGGCAGCTTCTCGCACGACAACGTGCGTCCACCGCTTCCCTCTCGTCTCCTCTCTCCTCCCTCGACGCGACGCAGAGTAGAGTCTCTCCCCTGCGCCGGCGCGGCATGCTGACGCTCGGACCTCTTCCCGCTTGCAGGACACGCCCGCTGTGCCAGCTACGCTCGACGCCTTCTTCGCCCTCACGGGCACCTCGTTCGTCAACGACGTCGTTGCGCTCGTCGACGTCGAGAAGTCGGCCGCCAACCGCCGCAAGAGCATGGCTGCGCCGTCGACCGGCGCGCGCGGACCCTCGGGCCCGCCCACCTTCGCCGACCTCGCCGTCGCCGGCGCGATCAAGAACCTCGTCCACCAGCTCTACACCAACGAGTCGCAGATCCTGTCGGAGCAGATCGACGAGCTTCAGCACATGTCGCGGCAGCAGGAGGAGCTCATCCGGCATGGGCAGCCCCCGGCCATCTTCCGCACGTGGGCGACCGCGAGCGAGGAGGCCAAGAACGTCATCAAGGTGCGTTCGACGTCCTCTTTCTTCCCCTCCGGGCCGAGCAGCACTGACCTCGTCGCCGCGTCTCATGCACACAGACTCAGCTCGGGCAGATCAAGCTGCACTACCTCTTGGCGTCGCAGCTCGAGTTCACGTCGAGCCGCTCGACCAACTATGGTCAAATCGTCGGCGCCATGGAGCAGAGCTTGTTCGACATCCAGAAGGTGCGTCCTCGCCCTCTTCTCGCTCTCAACTTGCCCGACACGGTCCTGACTCCTTGACGACCGCAGGACCGCGAGACGCTCGCCCGCAGCGAGGTCGCGACCGTCATCCCCGACCTCGAGACGCGGCATGCGGCCCTGCGTGCCGAGCTCGAGGCCGAGCGCCAGCTCGACGCGCAGCTGTCGGCCATGTCGCCCGAGGACGTCGAGTACCGCACGAGCCTGCTCGCCGACTCGGATGAGCAAGAGTGCGTCCTCTCTCTCTCCTCTCAAACCTGAGCTTACTCGTCTCACGCGCACGTCACTGACTCGCTCCGTCGTCCTCCCCCTCCCGCAGAGAGCAGCTCAACGGCAACGCCGCCAAGGGCATCACCGGTCAGCGCCCCGAGCTCGACCGGATCAAGCAGCACCTCATCAGCTACGAGGAGACGTTCGACAAGTACTCGACCGAGGAGCAGCGCCTCGCCGACGAGATCGCCATGCTCGAGGACCTGCGCCGCGACAAGCGCTCCAAGGCCGACCTCGTGCGCCTGCGCGCCGACTTTGACGCGCTCCAGCACCTCCAGGGGTGGACCCTCGTGCGGTTCGACCCGACCGAGGTCGAGATGCGGTGCGGCGACGACTTTGTCGTGCGGCTCGGGTTCGAGAAGGAGGGCACGCTCGCCGTCGTCGAGGCTCCGATCGAGATGGTGCCGCTCTCGAGGAAGATGGCCGGCTCGCTCAGCGCCCAGGTGACGACGGCGCTTCTCACGTTCGTCAACAAGGACATCGAGCACAAGCTCGCCAAGCGCAGCGTCGACGCGAAGGTGCGTCTCGGCCTTCTCCTTCTCGTCAAGCTTTCTCTCTCTTTCGAGCACAGCTGAATCGTCGCCCTCTCCTGCTGCAACAGGTCCTCCTCCGCTACATTGGTGCGCGTGCGACGATGCTGCGCCACGTCCGCCAGGAGATCGTCCTCGCCTCGCTCCGGTACCCGACGACCCTCGCCCTCGCCAACCCCAACAACCCCTCGGCCTCGCCGACGCTCTACATCGACGTCTTCTGCGCCTCGTCGCGCCGCGGCTTCGTCGTCGCCGTTCCGCTCTCGGGCGACATGCTCGAGGCGCACGAGCCCGAGAAGTGGGCCGCCGAGAGCGCGAGTGCGGCGGTCGACGCACGGTTCGGGTTCGTCAAGGGCGGCAGCGTCAACGCGCTCGCGCTTGCGCAGACGGTCAACGACCGGTTGTCGGCCGGGTACGGCAGGAGCGCGCTCTTGGACGCCGTCGTCGCGGCCGAGGAGGAGGCCGACAGGGCCTGAGCGCGAGCCCCGAGCTCTGCAGCGTCGGCCATGATACCCTTTCTTTGTCTACCTCTCCATCCATCCTCTTCGTCTTTCTCTTGTCTCCTTCCACCTTATCTATGCGTGCACTTCCTCACGACCTCTTCATCTGTGCAATCGAGCCCTGTCTTTGCCGTTGCCCGCTCTCTGTCTCTCGCTCTCTCTCTCTCTCTCTTGAGGACGACGAGCTGTTCGTGGATGCAGTTACACAGCGACACAGCTACCGAGCCTCGCCCCTGACTGCCTCGAGGATGTCGACGACCTGCGCCGCGAACCGCTCGACCTCCTTGCGCTCCTCCTCGGTGCTCTGCAGGACGCGCAGCCCTGCTCCTCCTGCCCCTGCTGCTCCCCCTCGCCCGCCGCCTCTCCCTCCTCTCGCGCCGCCCCTCGCCGCCCCTCGTCCGCCCCTCGCCCCGCCATTCGAGCTCATGCTCATGCGCTCCTCGCGCATCGCCTCTGCGCTCTGCACGGCCGTCGCGAACCGCTTGCCGCCCTCGGGGCGGTACACGCCCGGCGCGGGCTCGGCGGGGAGGCCGAGGAGGACGCGGAGCGAGGCGGTGCGCTGGTGGTGCGGGAGGGAGAGGAGGCGCGAGAGCGGGGTGCGGATCGAGGGTTGGGCGAGGAGGGCGCGGATGGCGGGGGAGGTGGCTGTTCGAGGGAGAGGGGCGTCAGAGTGGGGCCTTGGTGTGCAGGGAGAAGAGGGGAAGGGACGCACCGACGGCCTCGAGCTCAGAGTGTCGCACGGGCTTGATCTCGTCGCGCTGGAGCGGGTCGTCCCACAGGGTCGGGTCGGGCTCGGCGGGCCAGTGCAGGTCCTTGAGGCGCTTGCGGGGTCGGTCGTCGTCCTGTTGCGGCTCGCTCGCTGCGCAGTCCTGGAGTCAGCTCTGCTCGAGAGCGCGACACAGCTTGAGAGGAGGAGGACGAGGGACTCACCGACGGGGACGACAGGCCGTGCGGGAGGCTGGTAGGCGGCGGTCGAGAAGCACCCGTCGGCTTTGTGCTTCTTGTAGCACACGACCGAGCAACTGGAGGAGCAACGAGGCCGCAAGGTGAGCTCGAACGAGGCGGTGCAGCGAGACGAGGACGACGAGGACGCACTAGGGAGCGTGATCGGTGGGGCACGTGTACTTGCCACAGTCTGCTTTGGCACACACCTTGCACGGCGGGAGCTTGGCAACCATGCTCGAGGTGCGTGCGCGGTCGAGGCGGTCGAGAGAGAGCCGAGAGCCAGATGGAGCGAACGAGAAGCGACGACGGCTCTTTCTCTCGACAGGGAAAGTCAAGACTGCAAAGACCTTGCAAGTGATACAACTGAGCTACTGCTGCGAGTCCTCCACCGATCAAGAGTACATGTTGCCGTTGTTGCCGTTGGTCGAGTCGCCGCCAGCTCCTCCCGCACCACCACGGCCGCCCGCACCGCCCATCGCCGAGCCGAACTGCTCCGCCATGCGGCGCATACTGTTGCGAGAGAGGGATAGAGAGGAAAGAGTCAGGGTGCTGCCGACGAGGCGAGAGGGGAGGAGGACGAAGAGACGCACGTCGGATCGTTCATGAGCTCGCCGATGTCGGGCATGCCGCCACCACCGCCGCCCATGCCGTTCATCATGCGCTGCATCATCCTGCGGGCGTCGAGAGAGAGAGTCAGGACTCGCTCGATGGCGTGTGAGGTGGACGACGGCCAAGGGAAGCGACGCACGGGTTGTTCATGATCTGCTCCATGCCGCCGTTCTGCATCAGCGACTGCGCCCTGCGGACATGAGGACAGGGAAAGAGTCAGTAGGAGTTTATGAGCAAGGAGAGAGGCAGA
>Ga0308170_10000478_pt1 | contig 50938 bp, 51 predicted proteins | sample PhyBR2_2_FD_202136 | JGI IMG/M metagenome (GOLD analysis project Ga0308170, IMG submission 202136) | Phyllosphere microbial communities from UC Gill Tract Community Farm, Albany, California, United States - DLSLSB.R2 | ecosystem: Host-associated > Plants > Phyllosphere > Unclassified | place... | reverse complement strand
GATTATTTTGTTGGTCGATAATCTTGATTAACCAAATATTGAAAGCGTAAATCTTTTAATACGTTACTAAAACAAAAGGATGCAGGCTTTAGTTCTAACAGACAGTTATGGATATTAAAAATTTAGATCACCTGGTACTTACCGTGTCAAACCTGGAGAGTACCTGCCGCTTTTATAACCTGGCCTTAGGGATGGAAATTATTGAATTTGGACAGAATAGAAAGGCATTGAAATTCGGCAATCAAAAAATCAATCTCCACCAGCACGGAAGCGAAATTGAACCCAAAGCTTTTAAACCTACCCCCGGAACAGCCGATTTATGTTTCATTACCGATTTTCCGTTGCGCGTGGTAATGGAAGAACTTAAAGAGAAATGTGTCGAAATAGAAGAAGGGCCAGTTGAAAGAACAGGAGCAAACGGTAAAATTATTTCTATCTACCTGCGCGATCCGGATATGAATTTAATTGAGGTGAGTAATTATTTGTAGCAACAAATTAATGCCACGGAGGCGCGGATTGGCACGGAAACGCCTTTTATCGTCCGCGTTTGTAAGAAATATTGTGATCAAAATACTCAATCGTCCGCGTTTGTAACGCGGATGCACGGGAATGGCGATTGTATCGCCACTGTTTAAATTAATCCTCAATCTTCGAGTGGTGTTTGGTATCTTTCATGGTGGTGTATAAAATGAGCGAGATTAGAATACAGCCCGTAACATACCAATAAAAATAACTTTCGTGCCCGATGTTTTTAAACCAAAGCGCGAAATACTCCGCCGTGCCACCAAAAATGGCTACAGTTAAAGCATAGGGTAAACCTACCCCTAAAGCCCTGATTTCTGCCGGAAAAAGCTCTGCTTTTACTACAGCATTGATACTGGTATAGCCGCTAACGATAATCAATGCGGCAATCATTAATAAAAATATGATTGTGGTATTGGCCTCGTGGGTTAAACCGATTAAAATTGGGTAGGTAAATAAAGTACCCAGCACGCCAAAACCTATGAGTAAAGGTTTGCGTCCAATTTTATCTGATAACAAGCCAAACAAAGGTTGCATAATGGCAAATACCAAAAGCGAAATAAACGACAGCGTGGTTGAAGTTTCTTTACTGAGGTTTACGGTATTAACCAGAAACTTCTGCATGTAGGTACTAAAAGTATAAAAGGCAATAGTTCCGCCTAAGGTTAAGCCCACAACAGTAAAAACTTCTTTAGGATATTGTAGCAACACTGCGATGCCCCCTGTTTTATCGGCTGATTGTTTACTTTTGAAAGCGGTGGTTTCATCGATATGTCTTCTTAAATACAAGGCAATAAAAGAGAGAATTGCACCAATAAAAAACGGAATCCGCCAGCCCCATTCGTGAAGCTCAGCAGGGGTTAACAGCCAGTTTTGCAAAATTAGCTGAATACCAAGGGCCAATAATTGCCCGCCTATTAAAGTTACATATTGAAAGCTTGAATAAAAGCCGCGGTGTTTTTTGGTTGCCATTTCGCTCAGATAAGTGGCAGAAGTGCCATACTCTCCACCTGTACTTAATCCTTGAATCAACCTTGCAAATATCAGCAACAATGGAGCTGCAATACCAATTTGTTTATAACCTGGAGTCAAGCCGATCACCAGCGAACCAATGGCCATTATCAATACCGAAAGCGTCATGGAGCGCTTGCGACCCATTTTATCAGCAATACTACCGAATAACCAACCACCAATTGGCCGCATTAAAAAACCTACCGCGAAAATGCCCGCAGTATCTAACAATTGGGCAGTTGGATTGCTATTCGGGAAAAAAGCCGGAGAAAAGTAGAGGGCAAAAGCCGAATAGGTATACCAATCGTACCATTCGACCAAATTACCTACAGAACCACCAAATATTGATTTCAAGCGGTATTCTACATCTTTGATTTCGTTCTGTGAGAATGTTTCCTTCATGTGGAATGATTGAATGAGTGGATTTTGAATGATTGAATGACAAATGAAACATTAGACCCAATAATTCGGTTCTTAATCAAAAATATAATAATTTTATAAACAAAGAGCGGAGTTCTTTTTATCCTGCCCCATTCACTCCTTCTATCATTCAATCATTAAACAATGAAAGATAACTTTTCTACCCAGGCCGAAGGTTATGCCATTTACAGGCCAACCTATCCACAAGAATTATATGATTATCTGTTTAAGTTAACGCAAAACAAGCAAATTGCGTGGGATTGCGCCACAGGAAACGGGCAGGTTGCGCGTGTGCTCGCTCAACATTTCGATAAGGTGTATGCCACCGATATTAGTGAAAACCAATTGAAAAATGCACTGAAGCTGCCTAATATAACCTATAAAGTTGAACCTGCAGAGCAAACTTCAGTGGGCGATAATAGTTTCGATCTCATTACCGTAGCTCAAGCCATCCATTGGTTTAATTTTGAAGCGTTTTATGCCGAGGTAAAAAGAACATTAAAACCCGACGGACTTTTTGCTGTGATTGGTTATGGCATTATGTACATCGATAAAAAAGTAGATAAAGCGGTGCATAAACTTTACGAAGATATTTTGGGTAAATATTGGGACAACGAACGCCGCTATATCGAAGAAAACTATAAAACCATCCCTTTCCCTTTTGAAGAAGTGGTTGCACCGCACTTTCAGATTAAAACCACCTGGAATTTTAACCAATTAATTGGCTATTTAAATACCTGGTCGGCGCTGCAACATTACAAAAAAGCAAACGAGCGCAATCCCTTGGAATATATGTTTACCGAATTAAAGCAAGCCTGGGGTGATGATGCGGAAAAGGATGTGCATTTCCCGGTTTTATTGCGGACTGGAAGACTTGTTTAACCGCAAAGAAAAAGAAGTCACCGCAAAGCGCGCTAAGTGCATATTTAAAATACACTTGGCATTTCTTTGCGAAAATCTTAGCGCCCTTTGCGGTTAATAGGCTATTTCATTAAATCCAAAATACCCAAAACGGTCAGTTTTTTCTGCTCGCCGCTTTGCATATCTTTTAGTGTAAGTTCTCCGCTGGTCATTTCGTCACCACCGATTAAAATTACGTAAGGGATATTCTTTGCATCGGCGTAAGCCATTTGTTTTTTAAGCTTGGCCGAAGTTGGATACAGCTCTGTGGCAATACCTGCATTTCTGAACTGTTGTAAAATTGGCAAGGCATATTTTTCAGCTTCGGTATCGAAATTACTGACCAGCACTTTAGTACCCACTTCTGCAGCGGCAGGGAAAAGGTTTAATTCTTCGAGTACATCGTAAATACGGTCGGCACCAAATGAAACACCTACCCCTGTTAAATCTTTTAGGCCGAACATACCGGTTAAATCGTCGTAACGGCCTCCGCCGCCAATGCTACCCATGGCTACTTCGTTGGTTTTAACTTCAAAAATACAACCGGTGTAATAGTTTAAACCTCGTGCTAAGGTAATATCCAGTTCCAGTTTAGCAGTTAATGGCAAACTGTAAGCAATAAGGCTTTCTACATAAGCAAAAACCTGTTCAATTTCGGCAATACCTTTTAAGCCGGTTTCCGAAGTGGCTAAAACTTCCTTCAAACTAGCTAACTTCTCTTCGTTATTGCCCTCCAACAAAATTACCGGACGCAGTTTTTCTAAATCCTGTTCGGTAAAGCCACGTTCTAAAAGTTCTTTGCTTACCCCATCTAAACCAATTTTATCCAGTTTATCGATGGCCACCGTCATATCGATAATTAAATCAGGTTTACCAATAATTTCGGCAATACCCGATAAAATTTTACGGTTATTAATTTTGATACTGAAATCTTTAAGGCCTAATTTGCCCAAAGCTTCGTTGTAGATTAAGATAAATTCGGCTTCGTTCAACAAACTTTCAGATCCTACTACGTCCACATCGCACTGATAAAACTCACGGTACCTGCCTTTTTGCGGTCTGTCGGCACGCCAAACAGGCTGAACCTGAAAGCGTTTAAAAGGTAAAGTAATATCGTTCTGGTGCATCACTACGTAACGGGCAAAAGGCACCGTTAAATCGTAACGCAAAGCTTTTTCAGAGATTAAAGAAATCAGTTTATTACTGTTATCTTCTTCTGCAAAATCGAAAGATTTCTTTTTGGGATCTTTCAAAAATTCGCCGCTATTTAATATTTTAAAAATCAGTTTATCGCCTTCATCGCCATATTTACCGGTTAAGGTAGATAAGTTTTCGAAACTTGGGGTTTGAATTTCGGCATAGCCATATTTCCTGAAAACTGTTTTAATGGTATCGTAAATAAAGTTCCGTTTTACCATTTCAACCGGAGAAAAATCGCGCGTACCTTTTGCTAATGAGGGTTTAATAACTGACATAGCCGCAAAAATACAAAAATGTAGGGTTTTAAAAACAAACTATATCGGAAATAACCACAAAGGCACCAGGCACACAAAGTAGACTTTGTTATCAACTAAGTAGCAATTGTAGGTGCGAATTGAATATTGCCTTAGGTTAGTGTTCTTTGTGTTTTAGTGGTTAAATTGCTAAAGGTTATTTTCCCAATAACTCTTTCACCATTTCCCGATTGGGTTTGCTTACTGGTATTTTATCGCCGCTACGATCCTCTTTAATCGATACGCTCCAGAACTGAGTTGAAAAATTTATCCTCCAGCCTTTTTAGCTTTATAGCCGTCTTTTTGCAGAATGCCCATCACCTTATCCCGAACATCGCCCTGAATCATGATTTCGCCATCTTTAACTGAGCCGCCAACGCCACATTTGGTTTTAAGCATTTTACCCAGCACTTCTAAATCTTCGGTACGGCCTTTAAAACCGGTAATTAGTGTTACAGCCTTACCACCACGGTTCTTTTTATCGAGCATTACCCTTAAATCCTGCTGGTTATTTGGCGAAGTAACGGTATCATCTACTTCTTCTTCATATTCAAATTCCGGATTGGTAGAATACATAATTCCGCCTAAATCACTTAAACTATTTTTTTTTGGTTTCATGTTTTGTAAATGTTCATTGGTTCAGTAGCCATTAGTTTATTAGTCAATAGCTAATGGTTTATGGTTAGTTTTATCTTCGCCATACGCTGAGCGCTTCTCTCAAGGGACAATCACCTGCAATGATAAAGGATGTACAAGTGCTTCAATCTCAGTTCCCATTTGTAAGGGTTCGCCATCTACATGCACCGCTCCGGCTTTTTCTCTGGTAATTTTAATGTCTTTCCCTTTAATAATTTCAATCATCTCCGAGCTTTCGGCCGTTCCCCTTAACATTACATAACCCAAAACAGGCAGTTTTATTATCGGGAAAGGTTTAATGATACAAACATCGAGCAAACCATCCTTTACCGAAGCGTTGGGCGCAATGTAAACATCGTTGCCATATTGTGAGGAATTGGCAATACTAATGGCAAAGGCTTTACGTGTGTAGGCGACACCATCAATTTCCAATTGGTAGGTTTGCGGTTTATAGTTAAAAACTTCTTTAAAGCCCAGCTTTACATAGCCTGATAAGCCGCGTTTTTTGTCTTTGGAAAAAACAGCGCTCAAATGAGCGTCGAAACCCATGCCTGCCAGATTAAAAAAACATTTATCGTTAAACTCAGCAGTATCTATGCTGTCTGTTTTAAAATTGTTGATGAGGCCAATAGCATGCCTTAAGTTTTTAGGGATTTTTAAAAACCTGGCCAAACCATTGCCCGATCCTAGAGGCAAAACACCCAGTATTTTATGGTGTTTAAGTACCTGAGTAGCCACTTCGTTAATGGTTCCATCACCTCCTGCAGCCACAATTACATCAAAGTTTTTCGTTGCAGCTTCGTCGGCCAGTTCACCGGCATGTCCCACATATTCGCTAAAAACAAAGTTTGCATTAAATTTTTCCTTATCCAGGTATTGATCGATAAAATCGGGAATACGTAGCTTTCCTCTCCCACCCGAGATGGGGTTGATAATAAAAAGGATATTGATCTTTGTATGCAAAGTGTAAGATTGAATGCACAAAATAATCTATAATTTTTGAAATAAAGAAAATATGCTAATTTTGCAGCAGTAAAAAAGTGGATTGATTTGCTATCCCGACACTTCGGGACCGGATTGCAACCACTTAAAAAAATTGCTAATGCCTCCTTTCAATCATTTTACCACTTGTTTCCAAGGGGTGTGGCAATTATAAAATTGTTTATTTACCATTAATTTATTTAATAAATGTCGTATTTATTTACATCAGAATCTGTTTCTGAAGGTCACCCGGATAAAATTGCCGATCAAATTTCGGATGCATTAATTGATAACTTTTTAGCTTTCGACCCGGAATCAAAAGTAGCCTGCGAAACATTGGTTACTACTGGTCAGGTTATTTTAGCTGGTGAAGTAAAATCTAAAACTTATTTAGACGTACAACAGATTGCCCGTGATGTGATTAAGAAAATTGGTTACACCAAAAGCGAATATATGTTTGAGGCAAACTCTTGCGGAATTTTATCTGCAATCCACGAGCAGTCTCAGGATATTAACCAGGGAGTAGATAGAAGCAACAAGGAAGAGCAAGGTGCCGGCGATCAGGGTATGATGTTTGGTTATGCAACCAACGAAACTGCTGATTACATGCCTTTGGCTTTAAACTTATCGCACAAGCTTTTACAGGAACTTGCTGTGTTAAGACGCGAAAACAACGAAATTAAATACCTGCGTCCGGATGCAAAAAGCCAGGTTACTTTAGAATACGATGATAACAACAAACCTGTTCGGATCGATGCCATTGTAATTTCGACCCAGCACGATGATTTTGATGAAGAAGCCGCAATGTTGGCTAAAATCAAAACCGACCTGGTAAATATTTTAATTCCACGTATCATTAAAAGCAATCCGCAATACGCGCATTTGTTTAACGATAAAATCGAATACCACATTAACCCAACTGGTAAATTTGTAATCGGTGGTCCGCATGGCGATACCGGTTTAACAGGCCGTAAAATCATTGTAGATACTTACGGTGGTAAAGGTGCTCACGGTGGTGGTGCATTTTCAGGCAAAGATCCAAGTAAAGTAGATAGAAGTGCGGCCTATGCAACCCGTCACATCGCTAAAAACTTAGTAGCTGCTGGTGTGGCTGATGAGATTTTGGTACAGGTATCGTACGCGATTGGTGTAGCCAAACCAATGGGTATCTACATCAACACTTACGGAACCGGTAAAGTTGGTAAAACAGATGGCGAGATTGCTAAAATTGTAGAATCGATTTTCGATATGCGTCCTTACTTTATTGAGCAACGTTTAAAATTGAGAAACCCGATTTATAGCGAAACTGCTGCTTACGGACACATGGGCCGTACGCCAGAAACAGTAAGCAAAACTTTCAGAACACCAAACGGCGAAGAAAAAACAGTTACTGTTGATTTGTTTACCTGGGAGAAATTAGATTACGTAGATCAGGTTAAAGCTGCTTTCGGCATTTAATCCATCAGCATAAACTCTAAAAAGGCGTTTTGCAGCAATGCAGAACGCCTTTTTTGTTTTCGTGCTGTCAGCTGTTACCAGCTGACTGTATCCAATCCCCTGTTTGGTGGCTCACCAAACAGACCCAAATCAAACTTCCGAAGTTTCGCTAACGCACTGGCCATTTAAACTTCGGAAGGGGGTCTAGCTCAGGTTGTATTTTAGTTCGTGGTGACTGCCTTGCTCTACCACCTGCCCCTTATCAAGCACAATAATTTTATCGGCATTATTTAAAGTACTCGAACGATGGGTAATTACAATTACCGTTTTTTGTTCAGCTTTTAAAAGGGCAATCATTCTTTGCACATGCTGTTCTGAAACCGAATCGAGCGAAGAAGTTGCTTCATCCAGGATCAGGATTTCCGGGTCACGATATAAGGCCCTTGCAATGGCAATCCGCTGGCGTTGACCACCCGATAAACTGGTGCCGTTTTCGCCTAAATAAGTCTGAAAGCCCTTGGGTAAAGCCTCAATAAAACTCATCAGGCCCAGTTTACTGGCAATATCAATAATCCGTTGCATATCTGGCTCTTCTTCGCCAATGGCAATATTTTCGATTACATTACCAGCAAACAAATCAATTTGCTGAGGTACTACTGATATCATCCGTCTGAGCGAAGCATTGGTAATGTATTTCAAGTCGTAATTACCTATACGCACATTGCCTGACTGGATGGGATAAATATTTTGCAGGATGGACATAAGTGTGGATTTCCCCGATCCGCTTTCGCCCACAATAGCGGTAAATTTTCCTTGCGGGATGGTTAAATTCAGGTCTTCAAAAATGGCCAGCCTTTTACCGTAACGGAACGATACATTTTCGAAATGGATGTCGCCGATTTTATCCGTACTTAATTCAATCTGATTTTCATCGGTTTCCCTTTCCAGATCCATGATTTCGAATAAACGATCGGCAGCAATAACCGCATCCTGCACCGTTTTGTTCATGCCAATCAGCGATGAAACCGGTCCGGTAAAATAACCAATCAAGGTATAAAACGATAAAAGTTCGCCAGGGGTAATCGAATTACTCAACACGTAGCCGGCACCTACCCACAGCAAAATAATGGTAATAATACGCGAAACAAATTCGGTTGAAGTACCCGAAACCACCGCATTAAGATTTGATTTAAAGCCTGCCTGCAATAATTTGATAAAACGTGTTTCTGTTTTTTCGTTGGCATGATCCTCTAAACCGAAACGTTTAATGGTGCCTACAGCATTTAAACTCTCTACCAGTTGCGATTCGAGTTCGGCCGCATCCTCCATTAGCCGACGCTGCGTACGCTTGTTAAATTTATCGGTGATAAAATAAATGACGAGGTACAACGGAATAACGGTGAGCGTAATCAAGGCCAGTTTCCAGTAGTAGGTAAACATCATGATAAACGAAAAGAAAACAATAAAAATGTTTACCAGAAAGTTTACGCATACATCGTTCAGAAAGGTCCGGATTTTTACCGCATCGTTAATCCGCGAAATAATTTCGCCTACACGCATGGTATCAAAAAACTGTTGCGGCAGGCGGAGCAAATGTTTGTAATAGCCTAAAATAAGCTTTGCATCAATCAGCTGACCGGTTTTTAAAGTAAATACAGTTTTGGCCGAACCAATAAACAGCTGCACCACCAAAATCACCATCATCGAAATGCTCATCAGGTTGAGCAAATTATGGTTGCCATCAACCAGCACAAAATCGACCAGTTTCTGCACAAAAATAGAGGTAGATAAACCCAACACAGTATAAACAACTGCACCAAATAAAACTTGTGTCAGAATGCCTTTGTGCGGTTTAATCAAATTCCAAAATCTTCCCTGAATTGATTTTTTTTCATTGCCAACCTGAAAATTTTCTGATGGCAGCAACAATACCAATGCACCAGTCCACTCCTTTTTAAATTCATCATGTGTTTTACGATGCACGTCCCCATCTATAGGGTCTATCACCTCTATTAATTTATTGTTTACTTTATATATCACTACAAAATGTTGCAGCACATCATTTACAATAATATGCGCAATGGCAGGTGTAGGTATTTTAAATAAACTATCAAAAGGCGCTTTTACACCTTTAGCTTCAAATCCTAATTTTTGGGCAGCCTCTACCAAGCCCAAAACAGTAGTTCCTTTTTTATCAGTGCCGGCAAGCTGCCTGATGCGGGCAACTGCTAAATTTAACTTGTAATGCGAGGCCACTGAGGCCAGACAAGCCGCACCACAATCGGTAATATCTCTTTGCTTAACCTTGGTACTCATGGCTTGTTATGTTTTTTGGATTAAGTTTGGATTAACCCAGTCGTCTACTTTATCGTAAAGCAATTGGAATAAACTGCGATCGGTTACTTTAAAACGGGCCGTAAAATTCATTCCTTTTTTTAAATAGCCTTTGTAACCATTTTTAAGCATCAGGTAATTTTTATCCATCAGGCATTTCACTTTAAAAGCAGGCTGGTTGCCATTTAAAATTACTATATCGTCGGCAATATCAATTACTTTACCTACCGCAAGGCCCCACTGGTTATAGTTGTAGGCATTGATCTGGAAATGCACCTCCTGCCCTTTTCTAATCAGACCAATATCTGAGGGATTGATGTAGCAATAAGCGGCCAAACCGGCATCGGGCGAAACCTCGCCGATTTTTTGATTGGCAAAAACGTAAGCCCCGTTTTGCATACCCACTAAGTTTTGAACAGATCCATCAACCGGGGCGCGCAGCACATATTGCTTTTTCTGTTCGTTTAGTTCTGCTTGCTGCCCGGTTAGCTCGCGCAACTCATTACGATAGCCATTCGCTTCGGTTTGCCACTGGGTTTTATATTTGGTGCGTACCATGAGGTAAACCGATTCGGCCTGCTCTAGTTCGTATTTGTACTTTTCATATTCAGATTGGGTAAGCACTTTATTCTGGTACAGTTTATTGTACCGCGCAAAGGTGCTTGTTGCCTGCCGTTTGGCAATGCCGGCATTTTTTAGTTCCTGCACATATTGTTGCCACGAGGCCACATACTGTCCTGTTTGCAGGCTGGATGAGCTGCCGTTGAATGATAGCAGAGCGCTAATATCCTGTAAAAATCGGGTAATCTGCTTTTTACGCGTTTCAACCAGCGCATCTTGTTGTTTAGGTAAACCCGCATCAATAGCCAACAAGGTATCGCCCTGTTTCAACCTTTTATTATCAGCAAGTTTATACTGGATTAAACGGCCGTTTACAGGCACAATGAGTTCTGTTTTTTCGATTGTTGATTGTAAAATACCTGTACCATTAATACTGATGGGTATTTTAATAATAGGAAGGGCCACAAGTACCACTAAAATAGCCACCACGGTAACGATGTAAATTAACTGGCTGGGCTTGCTGATTTGAGAACGATAAACGAGGGCGGTATAAGATATTTTTTCGGTTGAGTAGTTGGTTAAAGCCATAGTATTGAGTTGATAAAGCATCCGCTATTCTGAAAATCAGAACAGCGGATACGATAACTTTGCTTATAAGCTCCAAACAAGTTTCAAAACATTGGTTACTGTTTTGTTTAAAAATGTTGAAGTATCGGCACCAACTGAGTTTAAAGCAGTTGAAAGTGAAGCTAAAACTTCGGTTAAAGTATTGTTAACAATACCACCACCTTCAACTTGAGACATTTCGGTTTTGTTCATTTCCTGAACACCAAGATTGTTTAATTCTAAACTTTTCATACTAGATTTTTTTGAGTTTTTAAGCTCCCTACTCTTTAAAGGTTTTTCGGGATTGCCACCTCATGCTTGGCCAAACACTGCGACGAAAGTAAACATATTAGCAATACAGATGTAGTATTAAGCATCTAACCTAAAACTAACACTCCCTTAACAAGACCGCTAAAACCGCTCAAATACGCTGCATTTGGCTTACTCAACCAAAAATCATTGTATCATTAATCATATTCAATTTATTCATTAGAGAAAAATCAACGCATATTCGTTTTATTCGCTGATTTTTAGCCTTTTTACATACCTTTCGATTTCATAAATCCTGATTCCTCGCTAGTGATATGGTCATCGTCTATGGCGTAAGATTTAATTCCGGCAATTTTCATTTCATCTATCAGATCCACAAAATCCTTGAATTTGGATGTTGCGGTAGGTTTGATAATCACAATCATATATTTTGCGGGATTATTGGCGTGTGTTTTAGCCACTTTAAGTTCGTTTGCCCTTATCTCCTCCTGAATATTTTTAACCGCCACCACTTTCATATCTGCCCCAGATGTGGTTCCCATATAACAAACCGACTGGCTGTTCTTTCCCAGTAAAATGGTCATGGTTCTGGATGCGGGATAATCGGCAGTAACATCAATGGTTTCTTCAGGTTTAGCAATATCTGCCGCATTGAGCGAGCCCAAAGAGGTAGTGAGCATAAAAAATGTGGTTAGCAAGAACATCAAATCTACCATTGCGGTAAGGTCTACCCTTGGTGCTGTTTTTTTGGTTCTTCCTTTTGCCGCTTTGCGGCCTTGCGATTCGTTTAGCGTTGCCATAATGTTTAGGTTTTTTTATGATGATGACAACAAACCTGAAATTGCATAAAAAAAGCGGCTAAAAATTAACCGCTTAAGAAAAGTCGTCATTGCGAGGAGGAACGACGAAGCAATCTTACAACTGTGGGTTTATGACTACTGCATTAAGACTGATTCGTCGGCTGAAAAAGCTTTCTCGCTATTACGATCATATTAATATTGTTACTTCACCGCTTCAATTACACCACAACCCACCCGCGGGCCTGAGTTTCCTGTTGGTTGAGTGGTATAATCATCGGTACCGCCGTGTACAATAATCCCACGGCCAATAATATTTTTAATATCGGCATCTTTAATGCTCCACCTGTCGGTAGTTACCGATAAAGTTGCGTGTCCTTTATTATCAAGCATAATGTTGCCAATATCACCACTGTGGTAGGCTGCTGAGCCCCATTTGCCATGTGCTTCTTTGGTAGGGTTCCAGTGGCCGTGGGTGTTTTCGCCCATGTTGCCGCAATCGCCGTGTTCGTGAAAATGCACGGCAACATTACTATCGGCCCTTGCCGCAAAATTCATTTCAATATCCATTTTAATTTTTCCATCGCTCAGCTCGTAAAACTTGGCTGTTCCAATGTTTTTTGATGGATCGGCCGTTTCCGTCAGGTTGGCCTGGGCTACCATTTTATCGGTTTTGGTACAGGCACTTAAACAAGCTGCGCCCATAACGAAAAGACTTAAAAAATATTTTTTCATGGTTCAAAAAATTTAGTTTAATAAGAAACAGCCTGAATGCTATTTGGTTTGTTTTTAAATGATTGATACTAAAACCATTTCAGAAACCACTTGTTTAAATAGTATAAAATCGTATAACTATGGAACAGCCAATTGCAATGAACACTTTGAGCCAGATTTTGGAGAAATTGAGGCTGAAAGGAAAAGATAACGAATTAAAAATAACCGATCACGGCAAGATGCAAAGCAAAACGCTGGGCACTATTTATAAACCAGAAGATTTAACCATCGTAAAAACTTATCGTTTTGAAGGCGATTCGGACCCTGCAGATAATTCAGTATTGTACCTTGTAGAAGATCAGGATAAAAACATTGGCTATATACTGGATGCTTACGGCATCTATTCGGATAACGAAGGGCCACTGTTTGATGATTTTTTAAAGAAAATCCCGACCGAAAACCGGGATGAACAGGAACTGTTTTGTTAATAACCTATTGAATTTAAAGGGAGAATTGTCATAATCTGATTCTCCTTTTTTAATTTTAAAAAATCTGGAAAGCGATAATTCCGTAATTTTGCGCCTCATTTTACGAGCACCAGATGAAAAGCAAACTCAATATACCGCCTATACCCGCTGTTTTACTGTCCATTATCAGTGTACAGTGTGGCGCGGCTATTGCAAAAGGGCTTTTCCCTCAAATTGGCGCCGCCGCTACAGCTTCGTTAAGAATTGGTCTTTCAGCTATTATTTTAATGATTGCGTTCAGGCCTAACCTATCCAAGTTAAATTTCAAGCAGTGGAAATATGTAATCCTTTACGGAATCTGTTTGGGTACCATGAACATGATATTTTACATGGCCATTGCGCGGATCCCGGTTGGTCTAGGCGTAACGTTAGAGTTTGTAGGCCCGCTTTTACTCGCCATTTTCGGTTCAAAAAAAGCTGTCGATTTTTTATGGGTAATATTGGCTGCAACTGGTATTGCTTTAATTGCCCCCTGGACAAACACCGGACTGGATATAATTGGCGTATTACTGGCACTTTTGGCCGGTGTTTTTTGGGCCGGTTACATTATATTGGGTGGGCGGATTTCTAAAATCATGAAAGGTGGCGACGCTGTGGCCATCGGAATGATATTTGCGACCATCGTAATTCTTCCCTTCGGTGTTTTTGGTGGTGGCTTAGGCCAATTAAACCCTAAATTACTGGGTTTAGGCGCAGCACTTGCGCTACTATCAAGTGCCATTCCTTTTACCCTCGAAATGCGCGCACTGAAACAACTCCCGGCACGCACTTTTAGTATTTTAATGAGCCTCGAGCCTGCTATGGCTTCGCTGGCCGCATTGGTATTCTTAAACGAGTATCTATCGCTAAAAGAATGTTTTGCAGTGGCATTTGTTGTAATTGCCTCGGCAGGTTCTTCACTTACGGCCCGCCGGGCAAAATTATAATTAAGCCAGCTTATCGGTTTTGTAAATGGCGATGCTTTCGGTCAACTCAGCAGCTCTGGCCACAAAAGCCTGAATGTAAGGTTGGTCATTGTGAAAATCCAGGCTCGCCTGGTCTTTCCATTCTTCCTGAAAAATAAAGGTTTCCTGATCGGCAGCTTCATGCAGATCGTACTGGATACAGGCAGCTTCCTTACGCGAATTTACTACCAGATCCAATAACACGGCCCTTAATTCGGCTGTGGTTTCTTTTTTACTTTTAACTATTGCAGTTAGATAAAGACTCATATACTTCGGTATTTAAAAATGTTTCGGTTAAATGTTCAGTGTATTTTTTAAGGTCGGTAATAATATCCGCATTTTTTTCTACATCATGAAAATGGATACCATTAATTCTTTCCATTCCGGTAAAAGCGTTCATCCGGTGGAAACCAAATAACACGCCATCATCCACGCTGGTTTCCATAAAAAATTCGCCAGGTAAAGTAAATGCTTCTTTCGGTGCATTCCACGAAGAGGTGACCATATATTTCCGGCCATGTAACATTCCACCCGTTCCGTAATTACGCGTTGGGTTATCCGATTTGCGGCCATCGCTCAGGTAAATACCTCTGTTATGGCCTTCGGTAAATACCACATCAATATATTGTTTAAAAGCATGCGGCACCTGAAACCACCAGATTGGGGTATGGTAAATTACCACATCGGCCCAAACGTATTTGGCTACTTCAGCTTTGGGATCGTAAGCCTCGTTAATATTAGTGGTTTGCACTTCAAAATCTGGCAATTGCGAAAAGAAATCTACTGTTGCGTTGGTGATGGTTTCGTTAAATTTTCCGCCAGAGTGACCAAATTTCTGGCCGCCGTTTATGATGAATATTTTTGTCATTTCGTTTTTTTTATTTTGATAATACAAAATTACTGCACGCACAGCTATTATTAAAACAAGTTAATTTATAGATTTGTATCAGAATTATAATAGCAAGATTATGGTTAATTTAGAATGGTACAGAAGTTTCAAGGCAATTTATAAAACGGGTACTTTAACAGGTGCAGCCGAAAATCTCTTTATTTCGCAACCAGGAGTGAGTTTGCACCTCAGCTCGTTAGAGAGTTATGTCGGCTATAAATTATTTGAGCGTACGGGTCGGAAAATGATCCCTACTGAAAAAGGAAAAGTGCTTTATAACTTTATTGTAGAACCGCTGGCCAAGCTCGAAGATGCAGAAAAGCACTTCCAAAAAAGCACGGAGAAACATACCCCAACCATTAGTGTAGGTATGTGTTTCGAAACCTTCCAGATTACGCTCGAGCAATACATTTCTACCTTACCTTTTAATGTAATTATCCGCTTTGGCGAATACCCTGAAATGCTCGATCAGCTGGATAAGGGTATTTTAGACCTGATTATTACGCCCCAGAAAGGTAATTCGTCCAATGTAGAACATGAAGCCTTTTCTTCGGAAACCATTGTATTGGTAGGCGGGATCGAAACCGATGGAGCGGCTTTTAACACGCTGGCTACAAAGAATGATTTAGAAGGTATGGAAGACTGGCTGAAACAACAAAAATGGTATGGAACCGCAGGAGATATGGAGCACTTGCTCCGTTTCTGGCAGCTTAATTTTGGTAAACATGCCGATTTCCGCCCGAATTATATTGTCCCAAACTTAAACTCCATTGTCCGCTGCTTATCTGGCGGCAAGGGGCTTGCCATTATTCCCGATTTTCTATGCAAAAAAGAAGTAGAAGAGCAGAAAATAAAAGTGATTTGGGAAGGCAGTAGCAAACTGAAAAACACCTTATACTTTGGCTGCCGGAAAAACACCCAATACGCCCAGGAAATTAGTGTAATTAAAAAGTTGTTTAAAGAGGTAATGGTAAGTTTATAGCAAAAAAAACGTTCCCGGTTAAGTGGCAACGCTTTAATATTTTTATAAATCCAATCCTTCCAACAGGTCATCATCAACCAAATGTGGTAAGGTAATGGTTAATGCAGGGCTACGTTCCATTTCGCGCTCAATGGCAAAACGGGCTTCTTTATTACGCGCCCAGCTTCTTCTGGCAATGCCGTTATTTACATCGTAAAAAAGCATTTGCTGTAATTTTTCACCGGCTTCGTTAGTTCCATCCAACACCATTCCAAAACCGCCGTTTATAACTTCGCCCCAGCCTACGCCGCCACCATTATGGATGGATACCCAGGTAGCGCCCCTAAAGCTATCGCCAATCACATTATGAATGGCCATATCGGCAGTAAAGCGACTCCCGTCATAAATATTACTGGTTTCCCTAAACGGCGAATCTGTTCCGCTTACATCGTGATGATCTCTACCCAAAACAACCGGAGCCGATAACTCGCCTTTCTTAATGGCTTCGTTAAACCGTAAAGCAATTTTGGCCCTGCCTTCTGCATCAGCATATAAAATCCGGCTTTTCGAACCTACAACAAGTCTGTTAGCTTTGGCCGCTGTAATCCAGTTAATATTATCCTGTACCTGCTGTTCAATTTCGGCAGGTGCCTGGAGCATAATATCTTCCATCACCTCTTTGGCTATCCTGTCGGTAATATCCAAGTCGCCTTCGTTACCAGAGGTACATACCCATCTAAACGGTCCAAAACCATAATCGAAGCACATCGGCCCCAAAATATCTTCCACATAGGATGGATACCTGAAATCAATGCCATTCGGCGCCATAATTTCTGCTCCCGCGCGACTACATTCTAATAGAAAAGCGTTACCATAGTCAAAAAAGTAAGTGCCTTTAGCTACATGGCGGTTAATGCTGGCGGCCTGGCATTTTAAGGAATTTTGAACATAGGTCTTAAATTCATCGGCATCACTTGCCATCAATGTATTGGCTTCATCAAAACTTAAACCAACCGGATAATAGCCACCAGAATAAGGATTATGCAACGAAGTTTGGTCAGAACCAATGGTTACTTCAATATCTTCCTCATCAAAACGTTCCCAAACATCAACTACGTTGCCCAAATAAGCTATTGATACTGTTTCTTTTTGGTGTTGTGCCAATTTTACCCTTTCTACCAATTCAGCTAAACCTGTAACCAACTCATCAACCCAGCCCTGTTCTTTTCGTTTAATGGCAGCATGCGGATTTACTTCTGCGCAAACGGTTATGCAGCCAACAATGTTGCCTGCCTTGGTTTGTGCGCCACTCATCCCGCCCAATCCGGCCGTTAAAAATATTTCCCCTGCGGTATCTTTACCGTAAAAACCTTTTTTCCTGAAGGCATTCATTAAAGTAATTGCTGTACCATGTACAATACCTTGCGGCCCGATGTACATGTACGATCCAGCCGTCATTTGGCCATATTGTGTTACCCCGAGGGCATTAAATTTTTCAAAATCGTGTGTAGAAGAATAATTTGGCACCATCATTCCATTGGTAACTACTACCCTTGGTGCTGCTTCACTAGAAGGAAATAAGCCCTGCGGATGACCGCTGTAAATATTAAGGGTTTGCTTATCGGTCATGCTGGCCAGATATTGCATGGTGAGTAAGTATTGTGCCCAGTTTTGAAAAACACTGCCATTGCCTCCATAGGTAATCAACTCTTCAGGGTGTTGCGCAATAGCCGGATCGAGGTTATTCTGGATCATTAACATAATGGCCGCAGCATGGATGGTTTTACAGGGATATTCGTTAATTGGCCTGGCGTAAATAGCATAATCGGGCATAAAACGGTACATGTAAATGTGTCCGTAGTTATCCAGCTCAGCTAAAAATTCGGGAGCCAGTTCGCTGTGCCACTTCGCCGAAAAATACCGTAATGCATTTTTTAAAGCCAGTTTTTTTTCGGCCGTATTTAAAACAGCTCTCCGAACCGGAGCATGGCTAAGTTCAGGGTTTCTGTCTTTTTTACCTGGTAATTCAGCCGGGATACCAGCTAATATTTCTGCTGCAAAATTCATATTCTTCAAGCTAAAATTTTAATGAAGTGCTTTTTCTGCCTGTTTGGCTACCGATACAACTTTACCTCTTTGCACCAGACTGATAGCAGCTTCCATCCTATCGTACATAATCTGGTCTTCTTCAAAATGATCAATCTCAGATCGTACAAAACCATGTACTGCAGACAAGATTTTACCAGGTTTTAATGGCGCATGGTAATCAACCGCCTGTGCAGCGCAGAAGAGCTCAATACCCAGTATTTTTTCTACGTTTTCGATTACCTGCAAAGCTTTTCGGGCACCTATAGAGCCCATACTTACATGGTCTTCCTGACCTAATGATGTAGGGATGCTATCGGCACTTGCCGGAAAGCAAAGTCCTTTATTCTCACTGGCCAATGCAGCCGAGGTATATTGCACAATCATAAAACCCGAATTTAATCCGGTTGCGCGCATCAACAGTTTAGGTACTCCAGGCGTATTTCCTTCCAATGAAAGGTAAATCCGCCTGTCGCTGATATTACCAATTTCGGATGCCGCCAAACACGCGTAATCCAGAGGCAGCGCTAAAGGCTGTCCATGAAAATTACCGCCGCTGATGGTCAGCTCGTCGTTAAAGATGACCGGATTATCGGTTACCGAATTTAATTCTATTTCTACCGCTTCTTTTAAATGTAACCAGGCGGTACGCGAAGCACCATGCACCTGTGGAATGCACCTGAGTGAATACGGGTCTTGTACTTTTGCACAATCCTGATGCGAAGGCATAATTTCTGATCCTTGCAAATATTTACTGATTTGTGCAGCTACCGCGATATTGGCCGGATAAGGCCTTAGCTGATGTAATTTTGGATGGAAAGGCTTTTCAGACCCCATCAAACCTTCGATCATCATCGCCGAAATAATATTTGCCGATTGCAGTACATTTTCAAGACGTGAAACCACTTTAACGGCATGCGCTGCAATAAACTGCGTGCCGTTGATTAGTGCCAGCCCTTCTTTTGGCCCCAATTGCAAGGCATCCAGCTGGTGATCTTTTAACAATTTTCCTGTTGGGATAATTTCGCCATTATAATGCACTTTCCCCAAACCAATTAAGGGCAGAAAAAGATGTGATAAGGGAGCCAAATCTCCCGACGCCCCTACCGAACCTTGTTTCGGAACCACCGGGGTGGCGCCAATTTCTAAAAACCAGATCATCCTATCCAATGTTTCAATCCGGATGCCTGAATAACCTTGTGCCAGCGATTGCAACTTTAACACCAACATCAAGCGAGAGATTTCGGTATCAATCGGCTCACCCACACCCACGGCATGACTCTTCAGGATGTTTTCTTGTAACTTACGGGTATCTACAGCCGAAATCATTGAGGTACATAACGGACCAAAGCCAGTGTTGATGCCATAAACAGGTTTGCCTGATAGTGCAATCCGCTCTACTACCTTACTGCTTTCGATCACTTTATCGCGCACTGCTGCGCTAAGTATGCCTTTTATTGTGCCGTTGCTGATTGCCAGGGCAATATCGGCGGTTAAATGATCTGTTCCGTAATTAAAAATCTGTTGCTCGCTCATGTTAGAAAAGGTTTTAAACAAAAATAACAGCTATATTTGATACCTATAAATACCAATTACATCATCATGTAATAACCATGAGTTATCAAATAGAGCTTAGGCATTTTAAATATTTCCAGGTATTGGCAGAAGAACTGAAGTTCAGGAAAGCTGCAGACCGTCTTTTTATTTCGCAGCCGGGCCTTAGCCGGCAGATAAAACAGATGGAAGAAATTTTTAATGCCCAACTGTTCGACCGGACCAAGAAAAAGGTAACCCTTACCCAGGCTGGAATATACCTCAAAACGGAAGTTGATTTTTTGTTTAGCCATATCGAGAACATTAAAAAAGAGCTAACCAATATCAATGAGGGCAAACAAGGCGAACTCCGCATTGGCTTCCTCGGCTCAGCAGCTCAAAAAATTGTTCCGGAGTTAATTTTCAGGTTGAATAAAGATTTTCCTGAAATCAGAACCAACCTGGATGAGATGACTAATAAGCTGCAAATTGAATTACTCGAAAAAGGTATGCTAGATGTGGGTTTTGTACGGATAAATCAATTTAAGGAAGGTATTTCTAAACACATCGTGCACCGCGATACTTTCTCGCTTGTATTGCCCCGAAACCATCCGCTTAAAACAGCAAGCTTTGAAGCGGTTAAAAAACTAGGCGACTCACCTTTTATCTTTTTCTCGAGCGATGACAGTCCCTTTTATTACGACCTGATTATGAGCATCTGCGAAGATCATGGTTTCAGGCCGAAAACTTTTCATAAATCGGTTAATGCCTTAACGATTTACAAACTGGTAGAGGAAGGCCTGGGCATTGCCATTGTACCAACTGCATTAAAATACGGCTACAAGGAAAATGTAAAGTTTGTAGAGCTTAAACACATTCCGCAGCGCACCGAACTTTATATGATCTGGAAAGATGCGAACAGGAACCCGGCATTAAAAAATGTGATTGATTTGTTGTTGAAATAGGAGAGATGATATATTATCAATAATAACATCGACTATAAGTGACATCCGTATCTAAACAGCGCCACCAATACTACCTTTTAACAAAAAAACTCTTTTTTTGCTTTTACACCTACTTTCTTATCCGAAATTTGCTGCCGTTCTGGATTTTTCACCACTTATTTTTTCGGCGACACCCTTCTTCCCCAAAAAGGCCACCATGCTTAAATAAAGAAAGGAAAGGTTAAATGCAAGACAGATGACAATCAAGGCATCGGCCTTTAGCCGCAAAACAACTGAAATCAAATAGAAGCCTGCCGCAAGCGGAACGGTTAATATGAAGGCCCGCAACAAACTAAAAAACTGTGTTTTGGCATGATCAAAAGCATCGACAAAATCATAATACAAACCCAAAAGATTGAGGCATAGAAAAACGGCGACCATAATCAAAAAACCCGTATGGCCAAGAATATACTCATTGGCACCCGTAACAATGGTAAAAATCCCCCCTAGTGCATTTTTGAAAAGCAATAACGGAATTCCGAAAACGGCAAGTAATACACCAGTGTAAACAACCCAAAAGAAGGTTTTTTTTGAAAAGCTTTTGGATTTATCTTCCTGATAGCTTTTGGCAATCGTTTTATTGAAGCGCGATGGCCTGAAGCTATACAATATAATAAGAAAAAAATAAAACTCCAATTGAAAAACGGTAAGCTGATATCCATCATTTGTATGCCTAACCAAACTTTCGTTAGCAGTATGAACAATAAAGGAATATAATAACGAGCATACCGTATAGAGCCGAATAAAAATGAAATAAGAAAATAATACAGCGGAAATTCTTTTGGCTATCATGTTTATTAAAGCTCGTGTTTATCTAACGGTTTCAAAATGGCTTTTTACATAAAGAGATAGCGTTGAAAGATCACTTTTCTAACAATATCTTATGTTTTAACATTACCCTTTTTAAACCTAAGTCTTCTCTACTGTATACAAGTTTCATTTGTTTAAATTGTCCACCTTCATCAAAAGTCATCCAAATAAAACTATTACGTAAATCCAGATTTTTTGTTTCAATGAGTGTAGGAAGATAAGGTTTTAACAAGCTAAACATCCGGGTAATAAGCTCGTTGTCATAAGCACGATAAATTCTAAATTTTTCGGTATTAAACATCAGAAATATTTGGAATAATATTTTATAAAACCAGGTTTCCCGGGTTAATTCATATTGCACTGGTTTGTTAAAATAGGTAAACAGTTTATGTTCATTCCACCCCCGATGATATGAAATAATGATGTCATCAATTGAGTTAATGGCAATTTTTTCTTTTAGTAAAAATGTTTCGATAATCAGGTCATTATTTTCCAGATAGATTTTATAGAACATATTCAACTATATAAATTATTTTATTAGAAATAGGAGTACCCTACTATAGGGTCATTATTTACACTTAAACATTGCTACATAATGAATGATTTCTTCAATAGATTTATCATACCCACCTATATATATTTTCTTCACTTCGCCATGATAGATAAATCTTAAATGTGTGGCAGTAAACAGCGCTCGTTCATAATCAAATTCTTCGGAACAAGTAAGATCGAGGATTTCTGACCATAGATATAAACGGTCTTTTTCGGTAACACCTATATTGTTGATAATGATTATCGGTTTCTTTTTAAAGGTGTATTTATATCTCCAAAGATATCCGATTGCACTAATGATAAGCGTTAAAAAAAACACCATTAATGTAACCTTATCTATAAAAAATAAGATTACTGAAAGCAGTAATACAAAAAACTGCCATGCAACCCGGATCACTGTGTGATTCAAATACTTTTAAGGTATCATTTTTTGTAATTAAACTAAATTTAGGAGAAATCTTTATTTCAAGTTCGTCTTCCAAGTACCCATTACCAGTTTTTTCCATAATGCATTATTAAAACCAATTTTACACTACTTCCGCTAATACTTTTTCCATTCCCAATAGCCTTTAAAAGCGAGATAAAGAAAAGAAAGATTAAATGCCAAACAGATGTTAAAAACAATATCTGATTAAAGCACAATGGATATTGAGGAACCTGCTGTTTTTTTATGGAATAATATATATTCGATAAACGCATCTTCTTCTTTTTCGTTGTCGATATATATACCAGGTGCCTCATTTAGCATCTGCAGCCCAACAAATTTATTGTTGTTGTAAAATACCAGTTGATATGTTTTTAAAGGGTGTAGCTTAACCAGGTTGTGGGTGACGCCGCTTAAATAAGATGCTTCCTGTTTTTTTCTCCTTTCATTATCCACATAAAGTGAAGTAAAAATATTCTCCTGCCGCTCACTTGTTAATTTTTGATAGGCACTTAGGTCATTATTTTTAAAGGCTTCAGTATACTTAATGTATTCTTTTTCTAATGTTTCTCTAAGAACAGTCCAATCAATTCTTTTTAGATCAACAGAATCAACATAAGATAAAGTATACGGAACATCTGCATTAAATATTTTCTTGTCGGTAAAAACCCCTGTTGCATATGTTTTCAAGTCAGGTGTTTTATAATCCATAACCGTTTTACGCTCTTTAGGTGTGTTTTTTTCAAATTCCTCAATTTTCAAAATTACTTCTGCCCCCACAGGAAACTCTTCTCCTGTATTAACGGATAACAATTTTAAAGTGATATTTTGTTCTCCACTTTCGGGAATAAAACTGTTTATAGGTAACCGGAAAGAGGTTGCACCAACTTTATAATGGAAATAAAATGGAATATCATTTACCAATAGCTCAAAATAACAGCCTCTGGCATCTATAAATAGTTCGTAAATCGGCTTTACACCCATTGAGATTGTGTTAATTGTTATCAATCAATTTAGTTTGCGGGCTAATATTAATTCCCGAACTCTTTTAAGTATCCTTTTGTATCCGGATTGATGTAGGCAATTGCCAGTTCAAAGAAATTTGAATCTTCTGATTTTCCAAAACTAAGCTGGATCACTTTATCTTTTGCCCACCATTCGTAATTAGTAATCCCGGTTGATTGTGGCCGTTCTTTAAATTTAGCGCCTTTATTCTTAGCTTTTAAATCTGCTAATAAAGTATTGTATTCTTTTACGCCTCCATTATGCAGATTTCCTGATTGCAATCTCACTCTGACTAATTTATTCATTGCAGTAGAGCTTGTATAAATGCTGTTAAATGAAATTTCTTTGAAATTCCAATAGCCAAAACTCCTCAAATCAGGGTTTCGCATACTTAGTAAAGGAGCAATACGATCGATGCCAAATAAATCACCGTAGGGTTCTCCTTTTTTTATCATATGGTTTTCCCTCTTTTTATATCGCTCTAACAAGGGTTGTTCGGTTATGTTATATAATGTAAACCACTTAATACTCAAAGGTGCATCCTTAGCATTAGTATGTTTATCAACGCCCATTATATTTTCTTTCGAATAGGCAAGTTTAGCAAAAAAATTATCCAGGTTTAATTTTTGGAAATCGACTTTGGCCAGATCAATCGGCTTTCCTCTTTCTAAAACTGGATTGACACCTTCACTTTTACAGCTACTTATCCCTGTAAAACACAAAACTGAAAAAATGATTATTTTTAACTTATTTCTTTGCTGCTTTTTTATCATCTTGATCTGTATAAATTTTTTCTGGGCCATACCAAATACTTTCACTTAATAATACAAACTCTTTTTTTGCTTTCGCATCCACTTTCTGTTCTGAGACCTCTTTCCATTCAGGGTTGTGTACCGTTTTTTTCCTGCGCACTAATGCCGAATAAACTTCTATTTCGGCTTTCATACCCGTAAATTTCACTTGTACGGTTTTAAATATACCTCCCTTATCAGCATCCCAGCTTTCAGTATACTCTACTCCGCCACCTATCGAAGCTTTCGCTTTAAAAGTTGCTACAGTTTCTTCCGTAGTTCCTGCTGGAAGAGCAGGTCCGGTAACCGTAGCAATAACTGTTCCTTCATAATCTACACCTGCTTCCAAAGAGGCGTTAACCTTAATTTTCAGTTCGCGTTTCAAGCCGGAATCCCAACCATCGAGGTTATGGTATCCGAGGGATACTTCTCCGGCAATCTCTGCATTTAATTTAAAGTTAAAATAGATATCCAGGTTATCCACAGCATATTCCAATGCTTCAATTATCCATTGAATGGCCTTACCAACTAATCCGCCAACTTTCCCTAAAATAGAAACGAGGTCAACAGTAATACCAATACCCACAAAAGGTTTTAATGCTACTCCGCCTTCTATTCTCGTACCAACCTTACCTTTGTTCTTGTCTAATTTAGAGAGTGCATGTTTCCATTTTATTGCAATTCCTACATTGGGTGGGTCTATGTTAAATTCGAAAGTTCGGATAGCCCCGGTTCTTACGGCTGCAGAGCGTCCTGCATTGGCATCTCTCCCATCAAACACTTCAAGTCCTCTGTAAACAGCATTAAAAGTGCCAACTACCTTTTTAATGGCATGTTCAATTTTATAGCCAACTTCAAATTCAGTACCACTTGTTGCAGCCTTAAGCGTAAAATCTACACCTACCTTTTCTTCAGTTTCGGCTTTTGCCTCTAGTTGCCTGTTTGTGTACCTAAAATTAAAATTATTGTGGTATCCTCTTAAATCCTGTCGCGTTGCAGTAAATTTTAATGTTACCTTTCTTGTACCCGGAATGGCGATCAATGCTGCTAATTCCCACTCCATGTCTGGAAAAACACGTACTTTAACCAACTGATTTGGGTAGCGGCATGTACTTATCGGTAGATAGTAACTTTGAGATTTGGATTCATCCAAAATAAAATAATTGAAAACCCAATAAGTATTTAAAGCATCACTGGTCTGTGTTGACACCGTACTTTGGGCCTTTTCTAAAAATGTTTTATTGTAAACATATTTTAGCATCAGTACAGCTTCGGCATCGCCATTAAATTTATAATCCCTGTTCAACTGCCATTCCTGTGTTTCGCTTACATCATTTGATAGGCCTCTTTTGTTATCTGGCTGTACATCATAATCGCCTTTTTGACTTATATCAGGCATGGTAATAAATACTCCGTTATCAAGCCTTAATGCAGGCATTACCCTCCCAATTTGGAAAAGGTTCTTTTGCTCATTGTGTTTTTGCCCTGCCTGTAATAGAAGTCCATTGCAAAAAACACCCTTGGTTGTAAGTTTACCAACCTTTATACTGATGGTTTTTCTACTATCACCTGCAATAATATCAAATGTTTGTGCCGTGTTATCAATCGGTTTGTCAGTTGCATCTTCATCAAAAATGACTACTTCTGCATCATCGCTTTTAACGGTGATGGTAGAAAACCCGCATGGGTCAAATTCTTTACGGGTATAACGTACGTCGCCAATGTATTGAATCTGATTAGCTTTTTGCACTTTAATCCGATTTAAATAGCTATCCATTAATTCTTCGGATACCATAAATCTGCTCGATTCTGAGGGCTTATTGTCTAAATCTTCCAGTTTTAATACGCTGCGATCGTATTTAAGCAGATCCATAGTGGGTTCGGCGGCAAAATTCTTTGAGGTAACCAAATTCAGGACTTCCTTACCCCCCCTGTCTTTATCTTTCCGATAAACTTCGAGTGCAATCGTAAAATTCTTCTGCCGATTTTCACCCTTTTTCCATTCGATATTAATTGGAAAACCACTATTGAACCTAAAGTTATAATCATTAGCAGATGCAGCGCCTTTGATGTCAAATACTTTTACCTTATCCCAAAGATTATTTTCTTCAAATGTTTTTGTATCCCGGAATGCAACGGCACGTTCTTTTTCGAAAAGATACATTTTAGCCATGTAAGACTTTCCTTTTTCCATATTATATCCGTGGAAGGCAATCTGATAGCGAATATATTCTCCGTATCTACGTATACGTTCACTTTCAGTAAAATAAGCAAAAATAATACTTGGCTTGGCCATCGGGATCACATAAAAGTAAAAGCCGGATCCCGGTTCGAAGCTAAACACTTCTACACGCTGTTTAAAACCATAATAGAAATTTGATCCAGCAGGAGCAAATTTAATACTGCCCCCCACTTTGTAGCGGGTTCCTAGCCCCCACTTGTTTACTGCAATTGTTCCTCCTGAAAGATTCCCCCATAAAGAATTATCCTTACTTTTTTGAACATCTGCAAAAAAATCATTGTATATAAAAGCCCACCTGGCTCCATTTGCAGTCGCCTGCTTATTTTTATTAGATTCTTCAATACAGGTTTCATCAACGATAAATTCATTTATATCATCTACGTTGAGTAGATATTCTCCACCCATCACTACCTGGCCTAGTTGACCATTATTCTTTTTCCAATAACAATGTTTTATCCCTCTGGCCATACTGTTTATTCGGCATTTAAAAATTCGTAAAAATCAGTCTTTTCAAGCTCCTTCATATTCACCAACGGATTAATCTGTGCCTGCTGTTCCTCATCAGCATTATCGATATTCTGCTGAGATGGCTGGCCTTTCTGGCCTGTTTTAGCAAACAAAATGCAAGGCGAACCACTAATCGTGCAAACACCTTTGCTATCTTCAACCAAAACCTGCCCATTGTTAATTAAAACCATTTCTTTGTACATCTCTTTCCACTCAGTTAGTGCGGGTACACAGGGCTTAAAACCTCCGGGAGTTGGTTGGAGCTTGCATTGACCGAAAGTATTTTTCTCAAAGGTCATCCCAATATCTACATGCGAGGCAATTAATTTTTGAGCCCCGTCTTTATCATTAACGTAATGCTTTTGCTGAGTAAGTACTTTTAGCTTATCGGTTGCGGTACCAAACTGGCATTGGCAGGTGGCGCCTTGTACAATAATTTCTTTCTGTGCCATAAATCCTCCTTTATTTAACCTAATACCCGGGTCCAAAATCCTTTTTTCTTTTCAACAGGAACAGCACTGCTTCCTTCATGTGTATGTAAACCTTGATGGGCTGCCTGAATGCTGCTTTCAATTTCGTAAGCTGTGAACTGTATTCGTTTTACTGCAATTTCGTTTGGGTCTTCCTTTTTATACAGCTTCCAATCAACCCGGGCATGTTTAAGCAAACCTCCGTCGCGATCCAAATCACAAATCGCATTTAATTTCATTTTAAATGCTCCTTCTTGATTCAAAAGCGCAGCCTGCTCTGCCGTAGTCTCACTTTCTGAATGAAAATTCACTTTAAATGTTCCATAATCTGTATAATAGGGCTCTACTGACTGTATGCCTTCAAATGAGACATTTTTATAAGCGATAACCGGAAAGCTAAAACTTATTTGCTGCGATAAATCAGGTTGATACTTTAAAAATTGGGGGTGAAAAAAAATATTCCAGAACATATCAACCCTAAGTGCATTTTGCAGTTCATATCGGTCTGCAATCTTATTCTCCATTTTTGATAAAAATAGTTCTACATACCTACCTTCATATTTATCACTAATTTTTTCGGCTACCTGCTCCCATCGCTTTAATATTTCACCGTGGTTTACAATTCCTCTAAATACTTCATTTACCGAGTTCACATCAACCTTAACAGGATAAATTGCTGCCATAGCCATACTGGCAAGTTGCTCACTTACAAAATCGGGTTCATGCCTATCAATAAAAAGATCGCTCTTATTAAAACATAACTGCCAGGTTTTATTTTCATCCCGAAATTGGTTAACCAGCATATGGATCTGATAATCGATCCTTTTTGCCACATCTTCGCTCCCCTGATTGTAATATTTAATCGTAACGCCGTACTTCCTTTGCAACCGTGGTTTTGGTGCAAATTCTATAGCATGATCAAGGTTAAGCTTAATCTTGTTTTCTACAATTGATATTATCGGCCTATCTTCATTGAAAAATATACTCATAAGTCTAAATAGTTATTATGGCATGGCTCCGGGGCTTTATTCGCATTAGTCGGTATTGATATCTATGTTATAAGATTACTATTTTTCATACTTCCACATGTTTTCCAGATCTATTTTTTTGATGGTAAATTCTTTTTCTTCTTGTTTAAATACCAGCCTTCGATTGCTTAAATTTTCATTCATCCGCAATACTATTTCTATTGGCTTTTCAGGATCTACTTGTTTGAATAAATCAAATATTTCTTTCTCGTCAAAATATTCTACCTCAAAAATATTGACCACGCCTTTACTATTTTTGAAAGCAAAAGATAATAACCTAGGAATAGCTCTTGGCTTAAAATCATTTTGTCTATCAACTCCATTAAATAGAGTCTCTATCTCTCCATTATACATATCCATTCTAATTCTTTCAAATGAATGATTAGGTATTTCTATTCGTGAACGCCAGTTGTATTTTTTTCTATAAATATCCCATATGTCATATTGAATACCCTGGCCTTTAAGATTTTCATAAGCTTTTGGAACAGATTTAGATACATCAAAATATTCTTCTGGTGTAAGGGTGGGATTTGACGGCACAACATCCTTTATTGCTAAGTTTATTTCTGTCGCCTGGAAACGAGCTACTTCTATTTGTTGATCATCGCCATAAACCCAAACCACCACTATACCGCCCGGTGCACAACCAACCGTTATTAATGAATAATTTGAAGGGTGGGTATCATTACCTCGCCAATCTGTGGTTCCTTTTTCAAAGAGTTTTTTAATCTTATCAATGGGCATATCCCAACTGCCTGTATAAAATTTTTTTTCTAGAAACGATGCCCAAGTTATGCTCAATTTTACGGGTAATGCCTTTAAATCCTCACCCTGTGAGTGCAAAGGGCCGCTTTTGCCCCAACCTGTATGATTTATTCCAGAGGTAGGTATATAGACGCTTTTTCCATCTTCTAAAGCAAAACTGCCGCTACAGATATTCGTTGGGTATAATTCTGGTGCATTAGCTGTTGGAAGCCATTCATATTTGACCATCATAGGTTTATTTTTACAAGAGATTAATATTATTGCAAATAACAAGAAACAGTTAAGTATTTTTTTCATGAGTTGGGTTCAATTAAGCGGCTTCTAACAATTGTTTTACCTACTATCTTAAAGTTGGGCACATATGCCTGTGGTATATCTCCATATTGAGAGTTCCAATGAATGTATTTATGCCTTAATTTTATCAGCATGTTATGATCTTTTACTATGCGGTTAAAAGTATCAGTAGCCATCTTTTTTTCCTTTTCTTGTTTTCTAAATATCTCTATTTGCTTATTAGTATAGTATTCCATTTTTGGTTGACTACCATTTATATACGCGGTCAATCGTTCCTTTACCTTATTCAAATCTAATTCGTCTGGTTTTGTAGATTTTGGGATTCCATAATATTTATTTAGTTCAGCTATGTCAATCGTCCCAGCATAATATGCATTGAGTTTTTCTGACATCAGGCTTAACGTAACAAAGCTATAGGTGTTACGTATACCTGAACGGTTAATATGAGTTTCGTGCCACTTGTTTGGACGAGTAACTTCTTTTTCACTTTCAATGAACCATCCCTGTGCAATAAGGTCATTTAAGTCATTATTTAATATTTCATTATAATCTTCGTCACTATACCCATCACCTATAGTATTATCAAAATCCATTATCTGTTTAGACTCATTCATATTATCGGTATAGCAACCACCAACATCAGAATGTACCCCAGGTAAATAAAAATCTTGTCCACCTGCAGCTTTAGCAGTTGGAGTTAACATAAAGTTCTTGCGATGCTCGTCATTAGCGCAAAAATGAATTATTTTTTGAGCACTAATGCTGTTCAAATGAAGTTCAGCCACATCGTTATTATAATTGGGATGCCTTGTTGTGTTTGTAGCATTTGGATCATAAGATGAAACGGTATCATAAAGCCCAACAAAGCGTATGATGAGTTTATTAATTTTTATTTCTCCTAATACCTTCCCCAATTCGCCATGTGCGGGTAAATCATCAACTGTAACCAGTTGTTTGTGATCATCAAACCTGAGTTTTCGATTTTCATTCACTCCACTCCCAACACCTTTAGAACGATAAGGTTTCTTATTAACTTCATAAATAAAATTTCTTGCTGCAGCAGATCCGCGACTAAAACCAAAAACGTCCAATGTTAGCACATTGATTTTCTTATCTAACTTTAATAGGCTCACTTTTTCGGCCACTAGTTTACAGCCTTTTTTAACTTTTTCTATAACGCCCTGTGCACCTGAACCAAAGGCAACACCAAGGTGATTTGTTGCATCGTCAGAATCTTCTCCAAAGTCATCGGTACCAATTCCTTCTATGTACACACTATCTGCATATTTGTCTTTGGCATAATGTAATTCTTTACGTGCGACATTAGAAAGATCGTTCATGTAACTATCGTCTTTATGATTGGACATCTTTTTGTAGGCATCTGTTGCCGTCTTCTTTTCTTCTTTGTCCTCGAAATTACCTAGTCTCGCATTTGTATTTTTTCTGTTGTTTTGCGTTCCATCAAAAAAAACACCAATCCTTATATCAACAGTACCTTTTGGTAATGGAGGAGGGGTATATGATCCTAGTTTAATACTCTCTGCCATAATTATTGGAATGATTTTGCTCTTTGAAAGTTTTCATAGCCTATTCTTTTAGACTGAACTAATTCATAAACATTCGATTTTTTACTTTTTTTGTTCTTCACAACCCATGGTGATCAGCGTTAATTCTGATTACCCATTACTATTTCTTGCCGCTTGATACAATTTTTTTACTGCTCGCTAATGATAGGTTTTGCGCTGTAGCCTCAATATTCATTATCTGGGCAATCTTTTCCAATTTAACGCCAACACGTAACTCGTATTTCTGAATCACCTCTACAGTGATGTTTTTCGCCTGCTTGATGATTGCCATAATTAAAAAAGGTTAGATTTTTCTGCACTGTTTAACTCCACAATTTTACCACTCTGTATCGTCATGTTTTCTTTGGCGCTAAACATGCTAATTTCTGACGCGATTTCGTTTGAAGTATCAGCTGTTCTTTTAAAATCCTTTGTGGCAAGCTCTGTTCTATTGTTAGATGTTTCTGAAACATCACCAACCGCACTTAACGAATAATTGTTGCCTGCAGTTGTAGCAATGTCCTTACCAGCATTGGTCGATTGATTTTGCCCTACCTGAACATCCATATTCTCCTGCACATTAATCTGCATATTCTTACAGTTAAGCGTCATGTTTTCTAATGCCGTAATCGTGATGTTATTCCCCTTGGTATCAATATGGATAATATTGTTGTGGATATCGGTAATTTTTATCCCCTGAGTATTGGCATCATCATCAAATTCAACCAGGTGACCACTTCTGGTAATAATACTTTTCAGGTGGTTTTTAATCAGCGGGCTACTATCTACATTGGCGCTGTGGTACATACTTCCCATTACCACCGGACGGGCAATGTTTCCTTCCTCAAAGGCAATCATTACCTGATCGTCGATTTCGGGAATGGCGAAATAACCGCGGTTATTTCCTCTATCACCAATACCTGCACTGGGCGTAACTACGCGGAGCCATTCAGTTACATCATTGGTTAAACATTCCCATTTAAATTGTACTTTAATCCGGCCCTGACCTTGCGGGTCGTTATTATCAATCACATTGGCCAGCTGAAGGTCAGGCTGTGGCTTCTCGAATTTTTTCACCAACAAGCGTTCGGTAGTCGACACTTTGCCTTCAAACGTATTGTGGTATTTTCCGTTCTCGTCTATATGGTGATTGATGCTGGTGATCAGAAATTTGCCCAGACTTTCGGTTGTAAAAGCCAGTTCTTTACGCAAACTCATTGTAATTTCGGCAATGCCACCAATGCTCAAACCGGCATTATCACCCCGGGCAGTTACTTTTAGCAATTCACTGACATTAGCCTTTTCCTCATTTTCTACCAGGTTTTTAATATCATTGCTATTATCAACACGTATTAAAGTAGGTTGATTGAAGGTTTTGCTATAGGTTAAGTTGGAGGCTTTAACAGCATGCGATAAATCAGGCGGGCCATCTACTTTCCCCGTACTTTCGCTCAGCAATATTTCATCCTGTTTGGGGTTGTAAGCAAAGCGTTTATTCTTAATTGGGGCTATTTCCATCGCATACTGCATTTCCTGCACATCCCTTCCGTAAAACAAAGCAATTTCTTTCTGAGCATCGGGTTTACCGAAATTGAGCTGTTTTCCATCGTAAAAAAACCACTCGTGGTATTCGGCAGAAAGCCTGTTCAAAAAAGCAAAATCACTCTCTTTATATTGTATAATGTAATCTATTGTTTCTGATCGCGAAGATTTAGCTACGATTTTAAGATCGTTGGCAGGTGTATCCTTGGTAGCCAGTTTTACAATAGTATTTAAGTCTTTATCTAAATATGAACCCAAATCGGGTCCGCGGTCGATTAAAATAGTTGGACTATAACCGCTTACAATGAGTACACCATGATAACCATGGCTTTGAGAGAGTTGTACTTTAGCTACGAGCCCAATAAAATTTTGCATACTTTCTGGCGAATGGCCAAAAGATGCGGTTAAAGTTTTACCGACGAAATCGCGGCTATTATCTAAACTAATCAGTCCGGGTGCCCCCATCTGATCGTGATTGAAGCGCAATTCGAAATAATGGTGATCGTTAAAAGCCTGTTTTAAGGTAAAGGAAGCGAAATGTGTAATTTCTTTCCCCTCTATATTGATTTCTGCAATGAGTTTCTTTTCCATATTGATTATCCATCTGTAGCACAACAATTATTTCAAGCCCAATGGACCACTCCAATAAATTCGCTCCCTTTTCGTTGGAAAAAAGCTAAAATAATGCGCTTAAGTACCAACAATTCCTGATCTTGTAAACACCAACGAAATAAACAGTTATTGCCTCAATATGTTTAAGATGGTTAGACATAGATAGCGTTTAATTTACGAGGTGATCAAGGTTGATCTATTTAAGCCTTAATGGCTTGATTAGAGAAGAGCTGTAAATCAGATAAAATTTAGGTATGAAGCGACTGGCCAAAACCAGCCGCTTTTAAAATTTATGACTGACAGGAATTTAAGCCTTCGGCCAATCGTTTTCGTGTTCGGCGTTGCCCAGCTTGAGCTTACGGGCAGATACCACAAAAGTAAGTGTCATCGGACTATTGTCGTTTACGGCAATACCTTCACTATATTGAATGATGTAGGCATCTTCGAAAGAAAGCTCTTTCATTTTTGCATCTTCTTCGCCTTTTTTGAATACTAATGTGCCCGAAAGCGGCTTGTACTGGTTGTTAACCATCGATTCGATTACCGAAGTATCTTCTGTCGATTCGATTTCGATACTGATGGTACCACCATACACACCTGAAGACGGACGGCCTTTTGCGTCAACATCTCTGTTTAATGAAAAACTGCATTGCAGTACATCAAATTCTTTTGATCCTAAATTTAATCGGGTTTTAAATGCCATTGTAGTAAAGTTTAAATGTTTTGAAATAAGTTTAGCGGCTGGCGTGAAGCGTTTGGCGTTCAGCCTTCCATGGAGCATAGGGCAAAGAGCGTGGAGCCGGGTATTTGTCTACCTCAAGCCTTCCAACCTTCAACCCTCAAGCCTTCCCTAAGCTTTAGGCCAGTCATTAAGGTGCTCTGCGTTTCCTAATTTAAGCTTTCGCGCCGAAATCTGGAATTTAAGGGTCATCGGGTGATCGCCTACAATGTTTATCCCTTCGGAATATTTAACAATGTAGCCATCCTCGAAATTTACTTCTTTCATTTTGGCATCTTCCTCTGTTTTTTTGATCAACAGAGTTCCGGTAATAGGTTTGTACTGGTTGTTTACCATCGCCTCGATAATTGAGGTGTCTTCGGTTGATTCGATCTCAATGTCGATGGTACCGCCGTAAACTCCGGAAGAAGGTCTTCCCTTAGCATCTACATCGCGGTTTAACGCATAGGCACAATGAAGCACATCGTACTCCTTGCCTGAAAAATTTAATCTAGCTTTGAAAGCCATAGTTTTAAAATTTAAAGGTTTATAAAAAATTAATTATTTGCAGTCTCCACTGCTGTAATAATCTAAACCAATTATCAGGCCAATATCTTATATCTTGCTCATATAGAACAAGTAACCTGATTAAGAAAACTACGGAAAAAAGCGAAAACCTTCATTTACCACCTAAAAACACAGGTTGTTTTGTGGATAAAATGTGGAAAATTATTTGATCAACACTAAGAATGCATAGACATCATACTTAAAAATAAAACTACAAAAGTGTAGCTATTCTCCACAAAGTGTTGACTTTTTGGTCAGCATCGGTTTGAAATATTAAATTAATTGTGCGCCAAACTTCTCCATTTTAACCAGCCACTTCTGACTATAGTGGTTATCCAGCGAATGCAACTCGCCAATGGTATTGGTAAGTACGGGGCTCATGCGGCATTTTTCGAAAATTACCTTTTTAATGGAAAGATAGGTGGTCTTTTTATTGACTTTCCAATCTTTAAATGTTGCCTCGTCTAAAATAGAAACAATCCTGGCCGAGCGGCCACTAAAATTATTGTTTACCTGTTGTTGCTGGGTAGCGAATATTTGATCGGGCATAAACAAGCGATCGAAAAAGCCCTTAATCTTGGCTGGAATATGATCTACATACACCGGACAAAAAAGCACCACATGGTTACTCTGCCTGATGGCCGTTAATGCCCGCTGTAAATCGGGTTCCAGCTCGGCAATCTGCCGGTTGCTAAAAAGTTTGTTCGAATTGAATATAAGGTCGATGATGGCCAACTCCCGCACGGTTGCCCCGGCACTTTCAGCACCTTTTTTATATGCGTTAATCAGGAAATTTGTAGATGCGTTTTTTTCTATATCTCCGTTGAGGAGAAGTACTTGCTTCATTTTTTTTGATTAATCTGATGGGGCGGATGCATTACAAAATTATAAAGAATTTGTTATTGTTATGCATGGCCCATAAAAAAACCCAACGCGGGGTTGGGTTTTTATCCTTCAGCTACCAAAAAAATTACTGCTGGTTGTACTCGGTATTCCAGGTGGTGTTTTCATCTTCACCTTTGTGGCCATCTAATTTTACCACAAAACTTTTAGCCGGAAAATACGGTGTAATGTGGATATCGAGATGAATCCGGTCTTTTTGTTGCTCATCTCTTTCGAAACGCATAATTTTAAATCGTTCGATCAGGCGATCAGCCCCCTGAATGCCATCTAAAAATTTCACGATCTGGCCGCGTAAATCTTGTTCGGTTTTTGAAGTCCAGTTTTCGAATGCCCTTCTGTTCAGGAAATCGAATAATACTTTGGTAATGTAATCGAACACCCTCACCACCGAATAGGTTTGTAAACCAATGTTATCGCCGTTAAATAAAGTTTTGGCCGAGAAAGCCATTACCTTACCATATTCATTTACCATCGGTACCAGGCCTACACGCTCTAAATGAGAGATTTCGCTCTTCTTTAAATCGAATTTCACACCATCAACCTCGTTAATGGCACCATGTTTTTTACCGGCGGTAACCTGCGACATTAATGTGTAATACATTTTGCCTGCCAATGCAGCTGATCCTGGCACGGTAAGGTCATCTTCTTCACCAACTTCGGCAACTTTACCACGGCCAACCAACCAGTTACAGGTCATGATTACGTTCGATCTGAAAGCATCACCACCCGTAAAATTTGCGGCGGTAAATAAATCGAGTACATCATCCGGCTGATCTAAATCGGCAAAATCGGTTACCAGCATGGCTTTGTTGTTGTGCGCAATCTTGGCCCATCTTTCCAGCACTTTGTTCGAACCCATATAGCCCGGCACTACCATTAGCGAATAGTTTTTACGTAAATCTAAACGGTCGTAGTTTTGTTTCAGTTCATCGTCTACATATTCAATAAACCGTGGATTGTCCAGATCTTTTATCTGATCCATCGATGCGTTTAATAGCACCACATTTTTAAGCTTATCGGCTTCAGTGTTTTTATAAAACAGGTGCACAGAACGGTAAGCCTGCTCCAGCTCGCGAGTACTTTCTAAAGCGGTACCGATGTTTTTATTCAGATTTTCTTCTGCTGCATTCAGTTTTTCGGTGCTTTTTTCAACCATATCGGCAACCGAACTGGAAGATTCGAGCACATCAATCCACAACTGGATTTTCTTTTTCAGCTCTTCGCGTTCTTTTTTCTTTTCATCGCCTGTTAAAAAAATCTGCTTTCGGGCTTTTCTTTCGGGATTTAAATTCTGAAGCCCATCTACTGTAGCTTCCAATAAATCGAAACCACCAACCCTGGCTAATTTTTCGAGGTTATCTTTAAGGGCTGTTTTTTCAGTGGCTTTACCTTCAGCCGGTTTAAAACCTGCCTGGGTAATATTTTGGTCTGTTTTTAGTTCCTGAGGATTTGACATAATTTCTGCGAGGTTTTAGATTATTTATTTTGCTCCAATTCATCAACAAAATTCTTTAACGCGCTAATAAAAGCGGTTTTTGTTTCCTCATCATCGAGCGTTGCTTTTAAAGTTTTGTTTGATTTTAACTGCTTAATTACATTTAACGACATTTCGCGCTCAATGTTTACATCAGTTAAGTAATTGCTTTGGTTAATGATGTTTTTCACACCAAAATCGCCAAGTTCCGAGAAATTCAGGGTTTCACCAACGGTAGATCCATCTTGTTTTTCGAAAGCCACCTTAACATTGGGTTTGTAGTGTTCAAATACTTCTTTTACCGTTTTTAACCCTTCAACCTTTTCGGGTTTAATGGGATCGTTATCGGTTAGTTTTTGTACAAAAAGCGTTTTGTTGTGGGCAATTTCTGCGAAAGCTTCTGAAGTATCTATTTTCCGCTCGTTACCACCAATTTCATAATTAAACATAGTATGTAGATTTAGGTTTACAATTAAAATTTTCTAAACATATAACAGTTAACGTTTTAACTCAATTTTTGTTCCAAGATCGGCACAACCTCCGGCTGGATGATATTCCACTCCAATTCATCAGCATCAGCCTTTTTGCTCACTTTAATTTTGGAGCCTTTTTTTAACTCGCCCGAAATGATGTATTTCGAGATGGGCCGGCGCAATAAATTCCGGATGACTGCCGAAAGCTGCCTGGCGCCATATTTGGGCGTGAAACCGTCTAAAGCAATCATTTTCTTGGCATCATCTTCGATTTCAAAATCAATACCCATTTTATTAAGCGCCTGTACCAGGCTATTGAGCTGGATCTCAAAAATGCGCACTACATTGCTTTCGTTAATTGGAGCAAATGGAACGATTTCTGAAATACGCGCTAAAAATTCGGGACGGAAATGCCCGGCCATAACCTCCATCAGCTGGTTCGAAGCCGGAATAGTTCCTTTGCCAATTTGCTCAGCAATCCATTCACTACCAATATTCGATGTGAAAAGAATTAAGGAGTTACTAAAATCTCCTTCTTTGCCGAGGCGATCGTGCATGTGGCCTTCATCGAGAATTTGCAAAAAAGTATCAAATACAGAAGGGTGTGCTTTTTCGATCTCATCAAAAAGCAATACCGAATAGGGCTGCTGCCTGATTTTATTGACCAGTAAACCGCCTTCTTCATACCCCACATAACCCGGAGGCGCACCGTATAACAATGCCGCACTGTGTTCTTCTTTAAATTCAGACATGTCAAACCGGATCATCGCCTTTTCATCGTTAAATAAAAATTCGGCGATTGATTTGGCCAGCTCGGTTTTACCCGTTCCGGTTGGCCCCAGTAAAAAGAACGAACCGATAGGCTGCCCTTTTTTATTTAAACCGCTGCGCGACTCGAGAATGGCATCAGAAACAGCCTTTAGGGCCTGATCTTGCCCCACAACACGTTTTTTGAGGTATTGCTCCATGTTGAGCAGTTTTTCCTTTTCGCCAGCCTGCAGTTTTCCCATTGGGATGCCTGTTTTGTAAGCTACAATCGAGGCAATATCCTGTTTGGTGATGCGGTCGCTCTTTTCAGCGGCATATTTTTTTAGCTCCTGAAGGCTGCTATCAATATAACCCTGATATTCATCTGCCGTTTCGAAGGCATCAGTTTGGGTTTCATCTGTTAAACGCCCTAACAGCACCGGACTCAATTTATTTTGCAACAAAGAAAACAGCCATTTATAATCGGAAAATTTTTGCGGTTCGGCCAGTTCGGCATTGCCTTTTAAACTTTCCAGCTCCATTTCCAGGCTTTCAATTACCTGGTCGGAGGTATCATTCATCATCTTCATTGCGGCCATTGTACGATCAAGCAAATCAAAAGCCGAATCGGGTAAACGTCTGTCTTTCATGTAACGTTTAGCCAGGCGTACGCATTCGCCCAAAGCATCGCGTTCTATCGTTAAGGCATGATGATCCTCATATTTTACAGCCAGCTTTTCTAACATTTTAATGGTACTTTCTTCATTCGGTTCATTTACCTGAAGTACTTCAAAACGCCGGTTAAAAGCCTGTTCGGGCTCAATAATTTTACGGTACTCATCAATAGTTGTGGCACCAATAACCGTTATTTCGCCACGGGCCAGTTCGGGTTTTAGCAAATTGCCTATTCCAGCGCCCAAAGGACCTTTGCTATCTAAAAGCGTGTGGATTTCGTCGATAAACAGCACCGCTTTTTCAAACTGTTTAATTTCTTTGATGATGTTTTTTAATCGGTCTTCAATTTCACCTTTGTAAGATGCCCCCGCAATCAGCGAACCTAAATCGAGCTCAAAAAGCTGTACTGGTTTTAAACTATCGGGTACGTTTTGTGCCACAATATCCAGCGCAAAGCCATCAACCAATGCGGTTTTACCTACCCCGGCATCGCCAGTAAGAATTACATTCGGCTTGGTTCTGCGGCAAAGGATTTCCATCATCATCCGGGTTTCTTTATCGCGCCCGATAATGGCATCTGTTTTTCCATCGCGTACCAGCTGCAGCCGGTCTATACAATATTTGTACAAAGCATTGCCCGTAGTTTTTTTATCTGTACCAGAGTTAGTAGTATCGGGAGAAACTGCACGCGCAATTTCCTCGTCTTTTACATAGAGGTCTAAAATTTCGCGTTCTTTTACCGGAAAAGATTTTAACTGATCGGGCTGAAAACCAATGCCCGGCTTAGCCAAAGCCGTTAATACACAAACCGGCGTAATTAAATCGAGCCCCAGTTTTATGCGTACATTATCTGCTTCTTCAAAAATAACGGCAATTTCTGGCGCCCCACTCACGCTATCGCTAAAGCTTGCCGATTTGGTTTGTTCATCAATACGCACTTCAGCCCACTCGCTAATGTATTCTTCATCTTTACCGATTGAAGCCAGAAAAGCCCTAAGCCCCACATCCTTATGCATCAGTCCCTTGAGCAAATGAGCGGCAGAAAAAACTTCGTTCCTGTACTCTTTTGCCAGCGATTGCGCTATATGCAGTGCTGTTTTTACCGATTCGCTTAAATTTGTTACTGCCATGTGCCTAATTGGTTTTTGGCGAAACTGCCTGGTTAAAATTATTTTCAGTGATGTAATAATAGGTCTTGCCGTTAGATAAAAACTGCTGCTCTATTTGCGTAGCCCTTTTAATCTGCTGCACCGATTGCCCTATTAATTTGATGTAATTTTCAAACTGATCTAAAGGCATTTTCGAAGTCCTTTTTAAATCGGCAACGGTGTATTGCGATAAAAATTCGTTATTTACCGGTAAACCAGTTACCAATTTGATATAATTGGCTAAAGTCATCGCCTTCACATCGCTTGATGAAATTTTCATACCGAGCAGTTGCTTAGGTATTTTAACATAGTTTTTTACCAGCTTACTTCTGAAAGAAGATTGATCGGCCTGCAGGTTTTCGCCCAGCATGATCGAAAACACATCAACAATTTGTTTATACTCCATGTTGTTTAAAACAATGGCATACTGTAGGGCCGAACGGTTGTTTTTAACGGCATCGGCCGATAAACTGGCTGTACTGTAATATTTGAAAGCGTTATGCGGCATGCGATCGGCCACTTCATCGCCAACTGGCTCTGGCAACAATCCCTGCACTTCTGCTGAAAGGTTTTTACGCGAAATACCCGTTAGACGGAAAGCACTGTCTAACGAGCTGATTTGCGAATAAATATCGGCATTGGTTTCTTTTACAAAACGGCGCAAAGCCACCGTCATACTCTGGTTGGAGTTAACCGTTCCTTTGGTTGGGAATACCACCCCACCCTGAATTAAACTGTTTTTAGGATAATCTAAATAATACGAAATCGAATCCTGCAAACTGGTATTGTAAGGTTGAAAGCTTTTTAAGCCCTCGCCTTTAACCATGGTATTTTTACGGTATTCGGCCGAGCGGATGGCGGATTCAGAAACAAGTTTACGCGACTGGATTACGAAATCGTTAAAAGTCGAATTAAAATCGCTGTACACCTGTAATGCTAAAATACGCGCATCAGCCTGGGCCACCTGCTCACTTAATGCGTTAATTTGGGAATTATCGGTTCCGCCGGTAGTTCCGGTGCTGCCTACCAGGATAATTAAATTGGTTTCGTTCTTTTTACCTTTAAAAAGATTTAAGCCAGCCTTTAATGCGCCAAAAACAGGTTCTTCTGTTATCTGGCCATTGCACCGGATTGTATTTTTAGCCTGATTGGAAAGGAAAGTCATTAATTTACGGTAATCATCCTGAATAGGGTTTACAAAAATTCCGGGCACTGAACAGCCAGATTCGCCGCGGTATACCACCCCGCCAAAGTTTACTTTGGTACCTTTACCAAAATCGCCCATAATACTTTCGAAAGACGATATGGTATTGGTCATTCCCGAAAAATATTTGGTCATCGGGCTTCCTCCATCTACGACAAAAACCACATTTACTTTGTTCTTATTTTTGCGCAGCTGCACATAGTCCTGATAGGAAAGCGCCGAGCCATTGATGGTTAAAATTTTGTTATCCTTTTTGTTGTAAACATCGGCGGCTATGCCAACCGAATAATTACCTTCATCATCCGAAACAACCGGAACACTTCTTAATATCAGGTTTTCTCTTGGTAATAATGGGTCGACCACAAAGGCAGTGCCTTTGGTAATCGCGCTTTTAACCGCTGTTGCAGTCGAGTCGTCGTAATCGTAATTGCCCGGTTTTACAGAGGTGATGTAAAGCCTGTCGCCCCAACTGTGCACGGCCGAAGCAGCCACCCAGCCGTAAATACTTTTTAAAGCGGTATCGGCCACCAATTGATCGTCTGATCCAATCAGGTATTTTTTACCATCTTCTGATTTTTTGAAGATGTAAGCAATTTCATGCAACCTTACTTTGGTACGTCTGTCTTTAAGCTCGGGCGTGTTATATACCAGAATAGAATCGGTTGTATCGTAATAAAATTTAGGTTCGGTTAATGGGTTTTTTCCGTTTACAATACCGATGGCTTTTTCTGCATAACCGGTTTTTTGATTAGAGAAAGCTCTTTGCCAAAGCAACAACTTAGATTTAGCAATCCAGCCGTAACTAATGGCACTTCTTTTATCAGTTATTTTCCTCCCCCTAATCATCCCGGCTTTGTATTTAATGAGTTTCAGGTAGCCATTTTCTTCTTTCGATACATAAAAAGGTTCCATAAAACCGATTTTTTTCATAATCAGGCTTCCTCCCGGGGCGGTAGTCGTATAATTGTCTTCTCTGTCCGAAAAAACAATCCAGGGTAAACTACTGCTGCTGGTACTTTCGTTTACATTGATGCTTTCGGCAGGTTTTTCGTACGATTTTGGCATGTATTTTACTTTTTTACCAAACGAGGCCGGCGATTGGGCATAAGCAAACGATATTCCTAATAAAAGGATGGATAAGAGGTATTTTTTCATAGTTTTTTGTAGATGAGCTTTAAAATTAGGTTGAGGTTAATCTATCTGGTTTTCGCGGGCGTTTCTGTAGCGGCAGTTGCAGCTGGTTGGGCTGTTGCCGAATGTTGTTTAATGTTGAGTAAACTGGCGCAGGTAGAATTGGGCTTAATGGTTAACTGCGCTTCATCGATGGCTATTTCGCCGCCAAAAGTGAGCCCCATGCAATACGAATAAATATCGGTTTGCTTTTTCTTGCCATTCATTTCAACGTTCACACTCACTTTTTCGTTGCTGCACATGTATTTGTTAATGAGGTAATAATAATTTGAATTAAAATCGGCTCCATTGGCTATGGCCTGTAAGCGCGCCCTGATATCATCGATGGTTTTGCGTTCGCCATCTCCCGGGGCAACAATATCCTCCACAATTTCGGCATTGGGATCGGTAACCAAAATGGTTAAGTAAGCCGGTTTAGGACTTTTATCCGACCGGAGTTTAACCACGTATTTACCTGGTGCCCTGTAAGTATAAAGAGCCGTTTTACCTTTCACATCTACACGGCCGGTTTCGCCGAAAGACCATTCGAATTCTTTGCCTTCGCCATCGCCTTCCAGCCTGATTTCTTCGTTTACCAAACCCGCAGTTGGGCCACTAATGGTAAGTGCACTATCTACGAGGGCAGCCCTAACAGTATCTCTTACGGTTATCGGAAATTCCTGGCGCAATTCGCCATCAACGGTTAAGCGAACAATGTACGTATCGGGTTTGGTGTAGTGATAGGAACCTGTTTTGGTGGTAGCCTTTGCGCCATTACCAAATTCCCACAGCCATTTTGATGCTTTTGGTGTGTTATCGGTAAAAACCAGGGCTTCGTTCAGGTAAATTTCATCTTTGAGGATACGGGCGTCAATTACCCGTTTTTCGAATAGGGAACTTTTAAATAAAAAAATAAGACCGGTTAGAAGCAGTACAGCCAGCAGGATGTAAAGGATAACATAGCCCTGCGAATTGGAATTAACTTGCTTGGTGTTTGTATCAGACATAGTAGCGTTTTTTATAGGTTGATTAGGGATTTTTATCTGGCAGATATGGTTTGCTGTAACTGACGCCTGTTGGTTATGCAGTCGTCTAATTGTTTTTTATGCAGCTCTATATCAGTAATGTTTCGGTTTTGTTCCTGCCTATCGTAAAACAACCGGTCGTACAACTGTGCTGTTTGCGCAAATATTTTGTAACGCGAATCGGATGCTTTGCGGTCAAACGCAGCCCTGATTGAGCCTAGCAAATTCTGGATATCGTTCTTTAAAAAAACGGCCTGTACATTTGGGTTGTAACGGGTAATTTGTTTGTAGGTGCTATCAACAGTAGGCATGGTTTCTTTCACCATGGCTTCGAATGCGTCGTTCTCGCGAATTTTATCTTCGAGCTCATTTTTAGAAATTTCATAACGCGATTTATCACTGTAAAATATACCAAAGCTTAAAAGCCCTACTGTAAAAATGAACAGGGCCATAAAAAACAAAAATTGTTCGCGTCTTTCTTTTATACTTAGTTTTATCATCGCTGTAATTATCTACTGAAACGGCCGTTCTTAATTTTTTTTACTGCTGATTGGTTTGCACGTGAGCAATCGTCTATTTGCTCTTTATAGCGTTGGATATCGTAGCGTGACTGGTTGAGCGAGTCCTGTAAACCTGCCATGGCGCCGACATTATTGTTTAATTTTCGGTACAGATCGAAACTCAGGCCCGATTCTGTTTTATTGGAAACCAGATCTTTAATTTTATTATTGGCCGCCTGTATGTCGTTGAGCAAAATGGCTTGCTTGCTCATTTCGTTTGCATTGTAATTGCGGTACTGCGCCAGTTCCTTAAAACGCAACAGAATCAGATCGAAATTGGTATTGATATCTTTTCTTAAAGAAGAAAGTTTTTCGGTTTCCCTTACCTTTTTATCGAGCAGGGTATACTCATAATCGGATGCCAGAAAAAAAAGATAGATACTTAAAATGGAGAAGCAGGTTAACCATACAAAGTTGAGAATAAATTTAGCGTAGGCACTTCTAATTTCTGTTGCATTAATTGGTTTCATAAGAGCATTACATTATCAATATAGCATTCGAATAATAATTAATCTGACATCAATACTACCATAAAATCACACAAACCTTTACAAATTAATTCTGTTCTATAACAATTTTTAATATTTGTTGTTTGATTATTAAAAAGATATTTTTTATTCTACTTTTAGCAAACTTTAAGCCAAACATCTATGTCTGGATTTTTTTTAAATAAACCGCTCCGATTTAACAACATTTTTACAGGCACTGATTTACAGTCAACTGACCTCGGAAAATCAATTTCCAACCACATAGAACTGATCATTTTTACCCGTTTTGGGGAGCACCGCCACCAACGCGATTTTGGGTGCGAAATCTGGGACCTCGATTTCGAATTAATCGTTAGTGAGAGCATTTGGGAGGAAAAATTCAGAAAATCGCTACTAAAATCCATTACCGATTACGAACTCAGGATTTATAATACCGAGGTAGAAGTACGGATTACGGAAGTAGAAAATGTATATCCATTACGTAAGATAACAGAGATCAAAAAGAAGGTCGATATTATCGTAAAATCACTAATTAAAAATACAGGAGAAAAATATTTTTTTAACACGGCACTGTTCCTTAGCCCACTATCAACCTAAAAAACGCCTTAAATTTTCTACACATGAAACCAATTTTCTACTCCTCAAAAGACGAGATCCGCAATAGAATTTTAAAAAACGCAGAAGATTTCTGGAATGTTAAAAACAGCCATGATTTCGACCCGCTGGTTAAACTGATTATTGAAGCTTTAAGCAACGAACTTTTTAATGTATCAAACGACGTTAAAAATCTCGAGAACAGGATCTTTGATAAAATAAGCCGCATTCTGGCACCCGATCACTTGACTTCTTCGCTACCCGCACATGCTATTATACATGCCAAACCAGTAGAAAAAGATGATTATCTTTCGCCTTATACCCAGTTTGCATTTAAAAAAAACATTCAGCAGGAAAATGATAAGACTGTAAAAACCGACATTTTTTTTAGTCCGCTACACCAGGTAAAGGTTTTGCGGGCCGATATTAAATACATGGCCACAGGCAATACGCTGTTTAATGTAGAGCAGCTCAGTAAATATCCCTCTCTAAATACTTTACCAGGTTTTAATGTAGAAAAAAACACCATGTATATTGGTTTTAGTGGCATTCGGGATTGGATGGACTTTAATAAACTGAATATCTTTTTCGATTGGAAGAATTATTCGGTTCCGGATAATACCTACGATCTGCTCTCGCTGGGCAAATGGTACTACCAGGACAATGAGCTTACGGCCTACACCGAACGTTTTATGGATGAGCCTTTAACAGGTAAAACAGAACCTCCGTTTCAGCACAAACAGTTGCTAAATCTGGTTAAAGCCGATGTACTGCAATATTACAGCAAAAGGTTTATCACCCTGGGCGACCTAAATGATTTTAATGTCAATGCTGACAAAGAACTTCCTGCGGGATTTGAAAATATTTTCCAGCAGGCCAATCTCAACCAGATAGACAAGCAGATTAAATGGCTTAAAGTTGTTTTTCCGGCAGCCATCACTCAGGAAATGCTGAATGAACTTCATGTACATATCAATGCTTTCCCGGTGGTGAATAAAAGGTTGAGCCAGGTTAAACACCGGCTTAAAACCATGAATAACATTATTCCGATTAAAACTGAAGCGTTAGACCAAATGCTGGCGGTAGAAAGTTTGAAAGATAACAAGGGAAAAAGCTACAATGAAATTCCTTACACCAACGAAAATGAAAAAGGCGATGGTTCATTTTCAATCCGTTATGGAGGTACCGAGCGCTTTGATACCCGGAATGCCAAAGAACTGGTTGATTATCTTTTTGAATTGCTCCGCGATGAAAAAGCTGCCTTTTCGGTTTATGGCCCTGATTTTTTGGGTACGATATTAAAAAACCTGGAGCAAAACATCGCTTTAATTGAGCAAAAAAGTCAATCGGCACTGAAAGATATTAAAGAATTGCCGAGTTACATAGTAATTAAGCCAATTGATGATGCCGACATCTTGTTTCTCGATATCTGGGTAACACAGGCCGAGGAGGCCAACCACATCAATACAGGCAGCAGGTTAATGGTATACAACAATAGTAAAGTAAGTGCAGACAGCATTTTTCTACTAAGCCCAACCAAAGGCGGCCGCTCTAGATTAAATGCCAGCAACAGGGTGCAGGCTTATAAATACGGATTAACTACGGCTGATCGCATTATTACCAAAGCCGATGTGATTAATTTTTGCCGTTATGAACTGGGCGATAAGCTGAAAAGCGTTACACTGGCCAAGGGCATTGTTATGGATAATAAACCCAATGCTGGCTTTATTAAAACCACCGATATTATTATTGAACCGGCAGAACAAGCCAATTTAAATGTGCAGGATTGGGACGAATTGTTGCACCTTACCCTGGCCAAGCTAACCTTGCGCAGCACCATGAATGTGCATTACCGCATGTTGCTTAAACCTACTGTACTTAAAACGGTATAAATTAGCATGCAGTTTTTAAATATAAACGGTATAACCCAGAAAGGCGCTTTCACCATTGGCACTTAATACGGTTTCCTGAAAATCGGTAGCGGTAAGCAATTCCACATTTACTTCGGCATCAACAGGCATGAGGTAACTAATGGCCATGTCTAAAATTGCCCTGTTTTTTTGCCCCGGAATAAATTTTATCAATTCTTGCGGTGATGTAGGCCCGATGTTAATATTGTATGATTCGATATCCGGAATAAAACTATCCCCAATAATAGTATCTACTCCCAATGCTCCAGCCCCAAGTACAATCTGCAAATCACCGCCAATTTTTACCGGAGCAATGTTGTCGGTTGTATTTACCAATGTTACGGGCAGGTTAAAAAGGGCAGTAAGAACTTTAGATACAAAATCTATATCGTTTCGCTTTTGCTGTATTTCGGGCAGCAAGTGCATCCAGATAATACTCTGTTCTTTATTAAGCAGGCTAAATTCTTCCCAGCCCAATCCAAAAACCTGGCTTAACTCGGTATAAGTTGTTTTCTTATCGAGTCGGTTCTCATAAAGCTCGGTCATAATCCTTACCTGATTGATCTCTGCATCAAAAGGCGTAAAAAATAACCTGGCTTGCTTTTCTTCTTCCCGTCTCTCGCGTATATCTTTGATCATCGACTCCTCATCCATGCTGGCGCTCCCGGTAGGAGGTCTGTGGAAAAGCCCTTCGGGCAGCATATCGTACAGGCTTTCGCGGTTGCTGGTAATACGGATACGGTTATGCCTCCGCTGCTCGGAGTAATAAATAACCGCATCATCGATATCTTTAGCATAGGCGCGTTTATCTGGTCCAACAGGGATCACTTCTATCCTGTCGGCATCAGTTTCGTTGCGCTCAATCAAATCGGCAGCATGCGCTACAGCCTTATAATCTGTAAATAATTCGTTATGCACTATAATTTCCTTTTTCATTTAAACATTAAACCTGCTTATTTGTTATAGGTTAAATTTTTATTATAGAAGTAATTAGCATTATGATCACATATTAAAGATACTATATTTGTAATACATCACATCTATCAAATTAATGGACGTTAAATCTTTTTTTATTCGCTTTCTCCTATTCCCGTTGATTTTTCTCGTTTCAACGGCAATACTCTCTATTATTAATAAGAAAAATCAGTTTCTTAACAACAAAAAATTAATTGTAAGTGTTTTGCTCACCGGCATCGCTTTAGCGCTTCCTGGTTTTCTGGGCTTCCTCAATTTCAATTTTATGCCCTGGGGCTATATTATTTGTTGTATTTACTATGTTTTAACCGGTATCATTTTCGTTTACCTGTTAACCAAATACTACCCCAAAGAGGCATTAGAGCGCAAGGTATTTATATTTTTTGCCACACTGGTTTCTGCCATCTTAGCCTTGTATTTATTTCAGCTGGCCTTTAACTGGTTAAGTTCTGTAAATTTTGGCTGGTTTGGTGCGGGCAGTATTACCTGGTTCTTTGTTCCGCTTATTTTCTGGTGGGCTTATGTTTCACTACTCAATATCCCATCAGAGATTTATAAAATCTGGAAATATCCCGATACCCCGCTTGATATCAATATGGATCATGTTGACTTTAACAAATTATTGGTACTGGAACTGGAGCTGTATAAAAAAAGTAGCGACCCTGAGCCACTTAAAGTGAAAGTAAAGGCGGTAGAAAACATGAACTTTGGTACCTGGTTTCATAAGTTTATAGACGATTACAACCTTAAATTTGCCAAAAGCCCGATAGAGTTCAAAACAGATGATGCCGAAAGCTACAAATGGATCTTTTTTATCAAAACATCCTTTTTTAAGCGCAATATTTTCATTGATCCTGATCTGGATATTATCGAAAATGGCATTACCGAGAAAATGACCATTTATGCCAAACGGGTTTCGGAAAATGTAAACAAACCGAACGAAGTGGGAGAAAGTGCTATCTTTATCTAATCTACACTAAAAAAAACAGCCTACCATGATAAAGCCGTTAAGATATAAATCCATTAACTGGGTTAATGGCATGAAGCTTTCGAGCGATCATTTTACCCTGAACGATCTCTATTTACAGGATTTTGTTAGAGATGCCGTATCCTTAAACCTGAACAACAGCAATTACGGTTTCTTACCACCCTTTGCTGGTTATAAAAGCTCGCACGAGATCGAAATTATCGAGAAAGCCACTAACCATATCGAAATCAGGATAAGCTATTGCAATGCGGTTACGCCCGAAGGATGCCATATCGATATTGCCCAGGTCAACCATAACGATATGCTGGTGCATAACCATTACTTCGGGCAATCCGAGCCCCGTAATTATGCTATTTTACTGGCGGTGAGTCCGTTTAACCGTACACCGGCCGGCATGCCAAACCCTGAAGAGAGCCCAATCCGTTACCCTGAACTTGCCAAAAGCTACTCCATTGTAGTGTTGCCCGAATCAGAAGTGGGTACACAAGGCGCTGATAGTTATTTTTTAACCATTGGCCAGGTGTATTACGAAAATGGAAGGTTAGCTATCAACCGCAGTTATATTCCGCCCAGTTCAACCATAACCAGTCACCCGGCCTTAATCCGTTATTACGAATCGCTAAGTGTTTTATTAAATGATATGCAACTTGCTTGCTTTAAAATTATCGATAAAACAGGGGGGCGTGATAACATTACGCCGCTAGGCAAAAATATCCGCCTCATTTCTGAAAAGATAGTTGATTACGTAGCAGGCCTATTTTACGAATACCGAAACATTGCCCACCGCGAATCGCCGGTTGTTTTGGTCGGGTATTTTTCAAGTTTGGCGCACATTTTCTTTACAGCGATAAAACTGATCGATCCACGAGAAAGAGAGGAACTACTGAAATATTTTTACGAATGGAAAGATGTAACGCCTGGAAACTTTGAGGAACTATTGGCTAAAACCATCGAATTGGTTTACGACCACAAACAAATTAACCAGAGCATGCTCATGGTTAGCGAGTTTATGAATGTAATGGTTGCGCTCTGGAATAAACTAAGTGGCTTAGAATATATTGGCCAACGCAAAGAAAATATTGTTGTTGCCGAACAGCAGGTAGTGCAGCAAGTACAGGCTAAAAAAACCTGGACCTTGCTAGACTAAAATTATTTCTCGGAGTAAATTATAATACGGCTGTACCCTTAAACAGGTACAGCTTTTTTAATCGAAGGCAATTTGATCAGGGCCAGAAAGCTTCGCAATGTGACAGGCACATTCTCCACCGCTTACTTTAATAACCGCGGATTTGGTTTGATTTGTTTGAACTGAGGTACCGGTAATTTTTAAGTTATCGCCTTGTTCAGATAAGCTTCTAAGGTTTCCGTCATCAGCAATAATAAATGCGCCTCTTACCAAATCGCTAACCGCATTCGAACTAGCTACTACTTTTTCACCGGTTCTTTGGTTAATTACGTTAAAATCTTTTACTTCTGCTCCCTCGCCTTTACTATCCATAAACCGAAAGCCCACCGACCTAAATTCGTAGGTACACATTTTATCCATGCAATCGGTTTTCGTTTTGTTCTTTTTGCAGCTTAGGGTACTAAGCCCGATTAATAGTAACAATGCAGTCTTTTTCATCATCATATTTAGTTTAAAATGAAAACGATAGCAACGTTTGAAACGCTACAGTATGCATAGTATTACATTATTAAACATGATTATTTTTAGAAGCGCAAAGCCTGTGCTAATCGGATGGGTTCTGTCCTGCTGTTCGTTGCAATCCTTTTGGAGGCCTGATGCAAGTTTAATGTGTCTTTCCAGCCAAAAGGGATTTCCACTGCCATCAGGGCTATTATTTAAAAGCTTAAAGCAAAAAGACTAAAGACCAAAGCAGGTTAAGCTTTCTGCTTTGGTCTTTCAGCTTTAGTCTTTGGTCTCCAGAATTGCTATAAACAAGAAAACCCTTCAACATTGCTGTTAAAGGGTTTCTTTTAAGATTTGGCACCGACCTACTCTCCCACGTGTTACCGCAGTACCATCGGCTCTGGTGGGCTTAACTTCTCTGTTCGGAATGGGAAGAGGTGGACACCACCGATATAGG
>Ga0308170_10000475_pt1 | contig 51280 bp, 38 predicted proteins | sample PhyBR2_2_FD_202136 | JGI IMG/M metagenome (GOLD analysis project Ga0308170, IMG submission 202136) | Phyllosphere microbial communities from UC Gill Tract Community Farm, Albany, California, United States - DLSLSB.R2 | ecosystem: Host-associated > Plants > Phyllosphere > Unclassified | place... | reverse complement strand
CGGATGCGGACACCGAACGTCAGACGGCGTTCGAAGATGTTCGAGCCATACCAGAAGTTCTTGAACTGGGCGTATTGCTCCTCGTTCTCCTTGGTCAGGTTCGAGCCCTGGACGAACATGGTGAACTTCGGCGTGACGTCGTAGCTCGCCGACGCGTCGAGATAGCCCGTCGCGCGATTCCAGACCGCCAGGTTGTCGTCGGCTGCGGACACGAAACCGCCGAAGCGCTTGCTACGGTAGTTATATGCTACTCGACCCTGGACGGGCCCCTTCTGATAGAACAGCACGGCGTTCGCCTGATGCTTCGAGTTGTCCGGCACCGGCAGCGACTTGCCGAAGAGATCGACATTGGAGCTGCCGCTGTCCGAGTAGGTGTAGTTCAGCTGGCCGCCGAAGCCGCTGAGCGCGCCGGGAAGAAAGTCGAACACCGTCTGGAAGCCGACTTCGACGCCCTTGATGGAACCGCCCTTGCCGTTGACCGGTCGCGTGACGGGACCGCCCTCGCGAACGACGCCATCGGCGTCGGGCTGAGCCTCGATCAACGTGTTCGTCTGAAGGAAGCTCTTCACGTCGAACCAGAAGGCGGCGACCGAGAGGAGGCTGCTCTGGTTGAAGTACCACTCGTAGGAGACGTTGTAGTTGGCCGATCGCGGAAGTTCGAGATTTGGGTTGCCCGCAGATCCGGAGCTGTAGCGCTGGAGGCTTGGATCAAGCGCCACCCCTTGATAGGTCCGCGTTCCGTTCACCGCATAAGAAGATGCCAGACCGCGTCCGAACTGCGAGAGGTCGAGCTGGCCGAGCGTCTTAGCGTAGGCGAACCGGAGATACATGTCCGGGCGCACGTGCAGGCTGAGGTTGGCGTCGGGCAGGAAGTCGTCGCTGTCGTTGTTGGACTTGGTCGTCCCCGTCGCGATAGCGACGCCGTTGAACGAAAGATCGCCGATGAACTGGCCGTTCGTCGGGAAGGAGAAGATCCCGAGCTTGGTCTTCACGTAGCGGACGCCCGCGTTTCCGGTGAATTCAAGCGACCCCAACGAGCCGTCGAAGTTGGCTTCGGCATAGGCGCTGATCTGCCGCTGGGTGACCCGGTAGCTGTTCTGGGGATCGAGGTAGGCCTTGGTGCCCGGGAAGAGCAGGGCGTTGTAGGCGTTCACGTCGTTCAGAGCGCTAGGCGCGATGCCGGGAACGTTCGGGATGCCCGTGATCGGACCAAAGCCGCCGGCCGAGTTCACGAGGCCTGGAAGATCGTTGAACTTGCGGATCGGAACCACGCTGTAGCCCACCGTGTCGACGATGAGGGGATCCTTGTAGAAGTAGAGATGCCCGGCGGGTCCGATAGGTGACAGATAGCGGAACGCATCGTTGCCAGCCTCGCGATTACCATACCGGCCGCCGATGCGGATGTTCTTGAGCGGGCCCAGCTCAGTGTCGTATTGTGCGTCCGCACGGTATACGTCCAGCGTCGCCTTCTGCTTCGAGCCCTGCGACCAGGTGGAGGTCAGGGAGTAGTTGGCCGGGTTCGTCACGTCCGTGAGGAAGTTCACAGACGGCTCCGATCCGCGCCAGTCAACCGTTGCGCGAACGGCCGCGAGGCCACCCGGATTGGCGTAGCTGCAGTTGGCGGGGATCGTGGCTCCGGCGCAGCTCGTAGGAAGCGAACGCGGGACGACGCCTGCCCTGGTGGCCCAGGAGTCGATGTCGGTCTGAGTCGAGCTGTTCCGCGAATCCCCGTGCACGTAGCGCAGCGTCGCACTGAACGGCCCGTCGTTCTTGAAGCGCGCCTCGAGGTTCGTATTGATCGACCGAGCCTTGCTGTAGGCGTTCAGCGTATGGACCTGGAACCGCGACAGGTTCAGGTCAGCGAACTGGACGACGCCGTTGCTGTCGATGATGGACGACGGGAGATAGCTGTCGTTCGAGAAGTTGCCGTGCAGCACGGCCGTGTTGCCGGAGTTCCTGTTGCGGAAGCGGGTGTAGGCGACGTCGCCGATGAGCTGGATTGAATCCGTCACGTCGTATTGCACCGAAGCGTTCGCGCCGATGCGCTCGCGCTGCGTGAGCCCGTTGTCGAACTCGAGCGCGACCGGATTGTAGAAGTAGTCCTTGTCGGCGAGCTTGGTGCTGTTCGTGATGTCGCCGTCCTTGCGGACGTCGAAGCCGGCCTGCGCGTCGGTCGTCTTCAGGATGCCGTTGGTGACGCGCGGGTTCTTGTTGCTCAGGATCTCGTTGTCATACGAGCCGGCGACCAGGAAGCCGATGCGGCTGCCGTTGTAGGCGACCAGGGCCGAGGCGTTCTGGCTCCAGTCCTTCGTTCCGCTGCCATAGGTGTCCTGCACCGCGCCCGTGGCGGTCAGCCCCTTGTGGAGGTCGAAGGGCCGCCGGGTCTTGAGCGCGATGATGCCCGAGTTGCCACCGGTGAGATCGCCGGCCGTCGGCGACTTGATCACGTCCACGCCCGCGAAGAGGGTGGACGGGATGTCGGTGAGGTTCGGCTGCGCCCCGGTGATGTTCGAGGCGCCGAGGAACTGCTCGCCGTTCAGGGTCGTGAGGACGTTCGCCAGGCCGCGGATGTTAACGGACGCGCCTTGCCCGGCGGAACGGGTGATCTGCACGCCGGTGACGCGCTGGAGCGAGTCGGCGATGGTCACGTCGGGCAGCTTGCCGATGTCCTCGGCGGCGATCGAATCGACGATCTGCGACGCCTGGCGCTTGACGTTGATCGCCTTCTGCTGAGCGCCACGGACGCCGGTGACGACGATGTCCTGCTCGTTTGAGGCGGCGTCTTGGACCGGCGGCGTGCCTGCGTCCGGCGCGGCGGCTGCCGGGCCGTCGGACGTGGTCTGCTGCGCCGTCGCGGACTGGGCGCCGAGAAGCGCGACCACGGAGCTTGCCGTGAACAGAATCGATCGTAGCGATGTCAATCTAAGCACTTCTTTCATCCCCTCGTCCTGACCGGGGGGATTGAGACACGCACGGCGCTGCGGCGTCGTCTCATGCTCCTCCCCACTCGGCTCTTTCCAAGCCCTCTTGGTCCGACTCCAAGAGCACCTTTCCAGGTAAGTTGCAATACTTATTCAATTTGATTGAATATAATGTCTAAGAAGTTTTTTCATTGTTGGTGGACCCGCCTCGACTGACCGGAAACGCGTTGTCGTCCCATGAGGACAGAGCTGCTCGCGGTGCTCCGGAACCGATCATGATCGAGGAGGCCTGAAATGCGCCCAACCGGCTTGGACAATCAGGGCTTCGTATGGCCGACGCCCTTGTGCGCGGACAGGAAGCGCCACATCAGCCGGGTGTCCGCGACGGCCCAGTCGTGGACGCCTCCCTTCAGGACATAGGAGACCACCTCCGACCCCGATCCGCAGCGGAGATAGCGACGCTTCGTCCTTCCGGTCCTGCGCGACTCCGATACCCTGACGCCTCGGCATTGGTCGATGTCCGCCCAGCGTCGTTCCGCCGCCAGCAGGCCATACTGCCAATACTTCGCTCCACCGCCGTCAATGGGGTTCGTGGCGTCGGCGCTGCCGGAGAAGGCCACGACCGGCATCGGTCTCGCCGGAAGGCAGGTCGCTGCGTCGGGCCTCCCGGGCGTCGAATGATCCGGCGCCCCTGCCCTCAGCCCGACCACCGGAGCGATCGCCGCGAGGCGGTTCGACAGGACGCAGCCGAGCAGCGAGACCATCCGGCCGCCCCCCGAAAGGCCCGTCGCGTAGATGCGATCGGCATCCGCGCATCCGTCGGCGACCAGCGCGTCGATCAGCGCGGCGACGTGCGCCACGTCGTCGGGAGCGTCGGGAGGCGGCAAGGTCCCGGCGGTGGTCGGCACGCCCGGGATGTTCCAGGCCAGACCGCCGGACGGAAGCGTCAGCCCGCCGTCCGGCGAGGCCACGATCACGTGACGCCGGTCGGCGAGCTCCGTCAGTCCCGAACGGTCGAGCTGCTGTGCGCCGTTCGACCCGCTGCCATGCAGGTTCAGGATCAGCGGCAGGGCCTTCGGCGAACGGAAAGCACGAGGCACGTAGAGCAGCACCGGGCGCGTCGTGCCCGGCTTTCCGATCTCGATGACCTGTCGACCGGACGCCAGCTCGCAGCGTGGCGCCGCCGCAGAGGCGACCGCGCCACCCATCAACGCGACGATGGCGAGGGTGCCGCGCATAATCCATCCGACGAGCCGGGCCGATGGCGTCTTCCCAGTCATAGCCGGATGCGGACCCCGCCCAGGACCCGACGTTCGAATATGGCCTGGTCGAGGTAGAAGTTCTTGAACTGCGCGTAGCGCTCCTCGTTCTCCTGCGTGAGGTTGGTGCCCTGCACGTAGACCGTGAAGCGGGGGGTGACGTCGTAGCTTAGGGACGCGTCGACGTAGTTCGTCGGCTTGGTGAAGACGGCGAGGTTGTCGCTTCCCGCCGGCGTCAGCCCGTTGAAGCGCTTGCTGCGGTAGTTCGCCGCGACGCGGCCCTGGAACGGCCCCTTCTGATAGAAGACGACCGCGTTGACCTGATGGCGGGAGTTGTCGGGCACGGGCAACGTCCTTCCGAAGAGATCCACGTTGGAGCTGCTGCTGTCCGACAGCGTGTAGTTCAGCTGGGTGCCGAAGCCGCTCAGCAGACCGGGAAGATAGTCGAACGTCGTCTGAAGTCCAATCTCGACGCCCTTGATGATGCCGCCCTTTCCATTGGCCGGCCGCGTCACGGGGCCTCCCTCGCGGACGACGTCGTCCTCGTCCGGCTGCGCCTCGATGGCGGTGTTCGTCTGGAGGAACGACTTCACGTCGAACAGGAAGGCGGCCACCGACAGGACGCTGTTCCGGGAGAAGTACCACTCGTAGGACATGTTGTAGTTCGTCGACTGCGGAAGCTTCAGCGACGGGTTGCCGGCGGATCCGGAGTTGAACCGTTTCAGATCCGACGGCAGGGTCTGCCCGTTGAACGTCCGCGAACCGTTGATGACGTAGCTGAACGCGAAGCCCTGCCCGAGCGTCGCCAGATCGTAGGTCCCGACGACCTTGGCGAACGCGAATCGCAGTCGCATGTCGTCGCTCAGCTCGAAGTTCAGGTTCGCGTTCGGGAGCCAGAAGTCGCTGTCGTTGTCGTATTTCACGGTCGGAAGCGCCAGCTGGACGCCGTTGTTGGCGTTAAGTCCGACGAAGGCGATCCCGTTCGCCGGATTGGTGAAGATGTCGAGCGAGTTCCGCGCGTAGCGGAGCCCGACGTTTCCGGTGAACGGGACGATCAGCCGGCCGCCGACGTCCGCCTGGAGGTAGGCGGCGACGTCACGACTGTCGACGCGATACGACTGAGTCGGATTGGCGAACTCCCGAGTGCCGGGAAACAGCGCCTCGTTGAACTGTCGAACGTCGTTCAGTGCGGTCGGATTGATGGCCGGCAGCGCGGGTATGCCAGTGATGGGGCCGAAGCCGGTGGCCATGGTCGTCAGGCCGGGAATGTCCGCGAACTTGCGCACCGGCACGAGGGAGCGGTTTAGCCCGTTCACCCGATTGATGCCCGTCGCGTCCTTGAAGTAGTAGAGGTAGGGCGTCCCGCCGAAGGATATGGGCGACAGAAGCCGGAAGGCGTCGTTGCTGACGTCGCGCGTCCCGTAGCGGGCGCCGAACTGCAGCTTGCGCAGAGGGCCGTCGTCGCTGACACGGTAGGACCCGTCGAGGCGATACGCGTCGAGCTGGGCCTCGGACCGGTTGCCGAATGCCCACGTCGACGTGAGGGAGTAGAGCGCCGGGTTCGTCACGTCGCTTGCGAACGACACCGCGGGGTAGTGGCTGCGGAAGTCGATGCTGGCCAGGACGCTCGGAAGGCCGCCGGGATTGCCGTAGACGCAGGACGCTGGCGTCGCGGTGCAGTCGGCGACGCTTGAGCTTCTGGGGACCAGGATGCTCCTGGTGGCCCACGCGTCGACGTTGCCGGAGATGTAGCTCGATTTCGAATCCGCCTGGACCCACCGCGCCGACGCGGTGAACGGGCCGCCGTCGTCGAAGCGCAACTCGACGTTCGTGTTGAGCGAACGGGCCTTGGTGTAGTTGTTGATGGTCGAGGTGTGGAATCGGAAGAGGTTGGCGTCGCCGACCTCCAGCACGCCGTTTCGGTCGATGATCGAGCTGGACTGGTAGGCGTTGTCGGAGAAGTTGTTGTGCAGAACGGCCGAGACCCCGGAGTCGCGGTTGCGCAGACGGGTGAAGGCCACGTCCCCTATGAGCTGAAGCGAGTCCGATATCTGATATTGCGCCGACGCGTTGGCGCCCAGCCGCTGTCGATGGGTGATCGAGTTACTCATCTCGAAGGCGACGGGGTTGTAGAAGTAGTCGCCATCGGCGCGGAGGGTGCTGTTCGTGATGTCGCCGTCGCCGCGGGTGTCGAAGCCCGCTGCCCTGTCCGTCGTCTTGCGGATGCCGTTGGTGATGGACGGACGCTGGTTCGACAGGGTCAGATCGTCGTATGCGACCGCAAGCAGCCCGCCGAACCGCCCGCCGTTCCATCCCACCAGCGCCGAATACTGCTGGCTCCAGTCCTTGGTGCGGTTTCCGTAGACGTGCTGACCCGACACGGAGGCGGTGAGCCCCTTGGGGAGGTCGAACGGCCGGCGCGTCTTCAGGTCAACGATCCCGGAGACGCCCCCGGACAGGTTGCGCGCCGTCGGTGACTTGATCACGTCGACGCCGGCGAAGAGCTCCGACGGAACGTCGGTGAGGTTGGGCTGCGCTCCCGTGATGTTCGACGCCCCCAGGAACTGCTCGCCGTTCAGCGTCGTCAGCACCTGGCCCAAGCCGCGGATGTTCAGGGATGCCCCCTCACCTGCGGATCGCGTGATCTGGACGCCGGGCACTCGCTGCAGTGAGTCCGCTATGGTGGCGTCGGGAAGCTTGCCGATGTCCTCGGCAGCGATCGAGTCCACGATCTGCGCGGCGTCGCGCTTGACGTTGATCGCCTTCTGCTGTGCGCCCCGCACGCCCGTCACGACGATATCCTGAGCGACGTCCTCCTGCACGGGTGACGCGCCGCCGTGCTGCGCCACAGCGGTTGAGGGAAGCGTCATGACTATCGCCGATCCCGCCAGCAGACGGATCACGGTGAGATGTGTGCCCTTGCGCATTGTATGTTGTCCCCTCTGTCGATCGGACAGGACGGGACGAGCGCCGCGGTTGCCTCGGCGTCGGGTCCTCTCCTGTCTCGACCGGTGTCCAAGCCCTGTCTTAGGGGTGCAGAGGACCACACCAGGCCATCGAGATCAAGACTTATTCAATTTGATTGAATAAACTCTGGCGGCTGCTATTCCGGTCGGCGACGATCGATCATGGCTGCCCCGGAACGAGGAGGTGGCAAATGGTTCTGACGCCGAGGGAGGAAGCATGAAGTATTTGGCGGTAGCGCTTGCGGCAACTGCGCTGAGCGGATGGCAGGTGTCGGCTAGCGAGCCATCGGCCGCACCTGGCGGACCGATCAACATCGATATCGCGCGCGGCGGCGACAGCGTTACGTTCCCGATGACGTCCCCGGACGCGACCGCTCGGGCCGGGGACTTCACGCTCAGCGGCTGGGTCTGGCCCAAGGACGCCTCGGCAGGCGAGGCGCCGCTGGTTGCGGTAGCCGATCAGGGGACGGTGCGGTTCGCCTTGAACCTGGTGAAGGGACGTCCGACCGTCATAGCGGGTGCGACGAGGATTGCCGCCGGCGCGACGATGCCGGTCGGGCGCTGGACCCATTTCGCGGTGAGGAACGATGCCGACGGCATGGTCCTCTACGTCAACGGCAGGAGCGCGGGGCGGACGCGTCGCCTCGAGGGGTTGGCCGCCGGGGGGACGATGACCATCGCGCCGCGCCGGTCCGGCGAACAGGCGTTCGCAGGCCGCATGGCGGATCTTCGACTGGACCGGTCCGCGGTCCCCGTGGCCTCGATCGCGTCCGAGGCCGGCCGGGTTCCCGATGCGGATTTCGTTGGCTTCACGACGAACAGTCCGACGTGGCCCGTGCAGAAGAAGCAGCAGATCGGTCAGGAGACGCCGCAGTCCGCCGACACGCTGCCGAAGTCGGGCGCACCCTTCTCGACTCCGATCGCGAAGCCGATACCGGATCTGCCGGTTCTGGCGAGCGGCGCGGACGGCCGCTGGACGGTGAACGGCTGGCGGCTCGTGGCCGCTCCGGACGTCCGCGACGCGGGAGCGGTCCTGTCGAAGGCCGGATACGACGTCAGCGGCTGGCGCGTCGCCACGGTCCCGGGGACCGTCCTGACGACCCTGGTTGATCGCGGCGTCTATCCGGATCCCGCCTACGGTCTCAACAACATGGCCATTCCGGAGAAGCTCAGCCGTCAGGCCTACTGGTATCGGACGCAGTTCCGCGTGCCGGCGGGAGAAGCCGCGACGAACACGTTCCTCACGTTCAAGGGAATCAACTACGCGGCGGAGATCTGGGTCAACGGACGGCTGGTCGGCGACGTGAAGGGTGCGTTCGTCCGCGGCCGGTTCGACATATCGAAGGTGGCCCCGGCTGGCACCGTCGCCGCGGTGGCCGTGAAGATCCTTCCCCCGCCCCACCCCGGCATCGCCCAGGAAGAGTCCCTTAAGGCCGGCGCCGGCGAGAACGGCGGCATGCTCGTCCTCGACGGTCCAACCTTCGTCGCAGCCGAGGGCTGGGACTGGATCCCCTCGATCCGGGATCGGAACATGGGGATATGGCAGCCCGTGCTGATCGAGCAGGTCAGCGCGGCGCGGATCGGCGATCCGCAGATCGTCACGACGCTTCCGAAACCCGACAACAGCGTCGCTAACGTCGAGATCCGCGTGCCGGTCGAGAACCTCACGGATCAGCCCGTCGAAACCGTCGTGCGCGCCGGCTTCGACGACGTCGCCGTCAGCCGATCCGTTCGACTCGCTCCACGGCAGAGGACGGTCGTCTCGTTCATGCCCGCGGAGTTCCCGCAGCTCGCCGTCCGGAACCCGAAGCTCTGGTGGCCCAACGGCTATGGCAAGCCCAACCTCCATGACCTCCGCATCGAGACCTCGATCGCAGGGAGGAAGTCCGACGAGCACACGACGCGTTTCGGCATCCGACAGGTCACCTACGACATGTCGCTGATGGACGAGGCGGGGGAGCTGCGTCGGGTCGGCATCGACCTCTCGCGAGCCAGATCGCTCGGTCAGCACGTCGTCGACGGGACCCATGAGGGGATCCGCAAGGTGAAGGGCGGCTGGGCCGCGTCCCTCGCGCCGGGTGCGATCACGTCGCCCGCCGTCACGCGGATCGACGGCGAAGAGGAGCTGGCGCCGCATCTCGTCATCCGCGTGAACGGCGTCCGCATCGCCGCTCGGGGCGGGAACATCGGCATGGACGACTTCATGAAGCGCATCGAGCGCGATCGGCTGGAGCCGTTCTTCCGGCTTCATCGCGACGGCAACATGAACATCATCCGGAACTGGGTCGGCCAGAACACAGAGGACGTCTTCTTCGATCTCGCGGACGAGTATGGGCTGATGGTCCTGAACGACTTCTGGGAGTCGACGCAGGACTACAACCAGCAGGTCGACGACGTGCCGCTGTTCATGGACAACGCGCAGGACGTCGTCGCCCGGTATCGGAACCATCCGTCCATCGTGGCGTGGATCGGTCGGAACGAGGGCGTTCCGCAGCCGTCGCTCAACGTCGCTCTGCAGTCGCTGATCGAGAAGGAGGACGGCACGCGGCTCTACATGGGCTCGTCCAACAACGTGAACCTCGCCGGCAGCGGGCCCTACGACTGGCGTGAACCCGAGACCTACTTCACCGAGCACGCCAAGGGCTTCGCGGTGGAGCTCGGCACGCCCTCGTTCCCGACACTCGAAAGCTGGAAGCGCGCGATCCCCAAGGAGGACCTCTGGCCAATCAGCGACGCGTGGGCCTACCACGACTGGCATCAGGACCGGGGTGGATCGGTCAAGACCTACATGGACGCCATGCGCGTCCGCTTCGGCGAACCGACGAGCCTCGAGGACTTCAGCGGCAAGGCGCAGCTTCTGCAATACGACTCCTACCGTGCTATCTTCGAAGGATTCAACGCGGGGCTCTGGAAGACGAACAGCGCTCGGATGCTCTGGATGACCCAACCTGCCTGGCCGTCCAGCGCCTGGAACATCTTCAGCTCGGACTACGACACGCAGGCCTCATACCACGCGGTCCAGAAGGCTTCCGAGCCGGTCCACGTGCAGATGAACCTGCCGGATCACAGGATCGTGGTGGTCAACAACACGCGCGCGCCGCTGGCCGGGCTGAAGGTTCGCGTGCGGATGACCGATCTCGAGGGCAGGACCGTCGTGGATCGCTCGGTCCGGCTTGATGCGGCGCGAGAAGGAGTCTCGGAGGCCATGACGATCGCGCCGGAGACACTGAAGGCCAATCCCGTGACGTTGGTGAGCCTCGAGGCGACGGATGCGCAGGGCGTGAGCCTGTCCCGCAACTTCTACTGGGAGGGCCGTCAGCCGTCGGATCTCCAGAGCATGACGCGGATGCCGAAGGCCGGCCTCGCCGCGTCGGCGAGCGCGAAGGTCGACGGGAGCGAGACGGCGGCCACGATCACGCTTCGCAATGCCACCCAGACGCCGATCATCGAAGCGAAGGCCACCCTCTTCGACGCGGCCGGCAAGCAGGTCCTGCCAGCATACTTCACCGACAACTACGTCTCCCTCCTGCCGGGTGAGGAACGGGTCATCGACGTGAGATATCCGACGAGCCGCGCGACCGGTCCGGTCAGCGTCCGTCTGAGCGGATGGAACGTGGCGCCTTCGAGCGTGGCGGTGCGATGATGGAGACCTACGCCCAGGCACGTGGTGCGGGAGCGACCGACGATGCGGGCGGCAAGGGCTGCATCGTCGGAATCGAACTCGGCGGCACCAAGATCATCTGCACGCTGGCTCGCGGCCATGACGACATCGTGGAGACTAGACGGCTCCCGACGCGCGATCCCGCCTCGACGCTCGCCGACATCGAGGACGCGCTCGATGGGTGGATGCGCATGCATGACGTCCGGGCGCTCGGCATAGGCAGCTTCGGGCCGATCGAGCTGAACCGGGCGTCCGCTGACTTCGGCCACATCGGAAAGACGACCAAACCCGGATGGCACGGCGCCGACGTCGTCCAGCGCCTGACGCGACGCTACGACGTTCCGACCATGGCCGACACGGACGTGAACGCGGCAGCGCTCGCCGAAGGTCGATGGGGGGCCGCCCAGGGGCTTTCGAGCTGGACCTACGTCACCGTAGGGACGGGGGTCGGCGCCGGCATCGTCGTCGGCGGGCGGACGGTTCATGGGCTCGGCCACCCCGAGGCGGGACACATGCTGGTGAGGCGAGAGCCCGGCGACGACTGGGAGGGCGCATGTCCCTTCCACGGAGACTGCGTCGAGGGTCTGGTCTCGGGCCCGGCGATCGAGAGGCGCACCGGCATGTCGGGCGACGCCGTCGCGGACGACCATCCGGTCTGGGAAGCGGTCGCGGACGTGTTGGCAACGATGATGCACAACATGCTCCTGACGGTGGTGCCCGAGCGCATCCTCCTGGGCGGCGGCGTTCCATCCAGGCGTCCGTTCCTCATCCCGATGATCCGCAGCCGGCTGGAGCCGCGGATGGGCGGCTACGCCGGCGCCGACGCCATCGCGGCGCAGCTCGAGACGCTGCTGGTGCCCCCGGGTCTCGGGGACGCGGCCGGTCCGCTTGGGTCCCTCGCGCTGGCCTTGGACGCCCTGGACGCGGCGGTCGAACGGAATGCCCCCGCTTACGTCTGATCGTCCAAGGCCGGTGGGAACCGGCATGGACAGCCTTGAGATCGAGAGGAATGCGATGAACTTCCACCAAAGGCGCCTTCGGATCGCCTCGCTATGCGGTATCGCCGTCCTGGGTCTCGGCGCTTCGCCGGGCAGCGCTCAGGACCCGTCCGAGGTCGTCGATCGCGGCGAGTCCGCCGCCACGGGACCGCACAGCGCTACCATCCTGGCCGACGGGATCGGCCTAGAACGGGACCTTCCCGCGAACGCTCCCGGGCTCGAGGCGGGCGCCCCATGGACGATGTCGACCTGGATCAGGCCGAGCGTGAAGCGGACCGGACGCAGCGTCGTCGTGCAGGTGGGACGCGGGGACGCGGTCCGTGCCATCGTGATGGACGACGGCGATCTCGCCTTCTGGAACGGAAGAGGCGAACCGGCGCGGACGAAGGCGGCGATGCCGGTCGGCCGATGGACCTTCGTCACGGCGTCGAGTGACGGCCGATCGGTCCGACTGTTCGCCGATGGCGTGATGGTGGGGACGTCGTCGGCGAGCCCGTCGCCTATCGCGCCCGTGCTGGCCTTGGCCCCGGCCGCTGGCGAAGGTTCTGCGAGCGACGCCCAGCACTTTGGCGGTGACATCTTCGAACTCCGGCTGCAGGCGAAGGATGCGTCGCCGTCAAGGCCGCAGACGTCGCCCCCGCGGCCGCCCGAGGTCATGCCGGCCCAGCTCATCAAGCCCGGAGTGGGCTGGGAGTGGCAGGAGAAGCAGTGGCGGGGGTATTTCCAGCCGCAGGACTACTGGACCCTGCCGATGAGCGCGACGCCTCCCACCAAGCCCGTCGCCCGACCGCTCGGAGCGCGGCCGTCCATGACGCGGCTCGCGGAGAACCGGTGGCAGATCGGCGATTGGGACCTGGCGTTCGCGGAAGGCGTCTCCGCGACGGGCGCGCAGCTGTCCGCCACGGGCTTCCCGCATGAGAAGTGGTTCAAGGCGACGGTCCCCGGCACCGTCCTGACCACGCTGGTCGATCGGGGCGTGTATCCCGACCCCGCCTACGGCCTGAACAACATGGCCATACCGGAAAGCCTGGCTCGCCAGGACTATTGGTATCGCACCGAGTTCGACATGCCGTCGGACGCCGGCGCAAAGCGGTTCCTGGTCTTCAAGGGCATAAACTACGCAGCGGAGATCTGGGTCAACGGCACCCGGGTCGGCGACGTCCGCGGCGCGTTCGTCCGAGGGCAGTTCGACGTCTCGCCGCTGCTGCGCGCTGGGCGAAACGCGGTCGCCGTGAAGATCGTTCGACCGCCGCATCCGGGCATCCCGCACGAGGAGTCCATCGCCGCCGGGCCGGGCTTCAACGGCGGGAACCTGACCATCGACGGACCGACGTTCGTGGCGTCCGAGGGATGGGACTGGATCCCCGGCGTCCGCGATCGGAACATGGGCATCTGGCAGCCCGTCGAACTGCAGACGAGCGAGGCGCTTCGCATCGGCGACGCCCAGGTCGTCACCGATCTCCCCCTGCCCCGGACCGACAGCGCTGCGGTCACGGTGCGCGTTCCCGTGGTGAACCTCGATGCGGCACCCGTCGCGTCCCGGGTCACCGCGAGCTTCGACGGCGTCGCCGTGTTCAAGGACGTGGTGCTGGCGCCCGGAAGCACGACGGTCGAGTTCGCGCCTGCGGACTTCCCGGCGCTGAACGTGCGCAATCCCCGCCTTTGGTGGCCGAACGGATACGGGCCGCAGAACCTCTACACTCTGAAGGTGTCGGCGTCGCAGGGCAGCCGTCCCTCCGACATCAGGACGCTGCGGTTCGGCATGCGTGAGCTCAGCTACGGAGTGTCGCTCTTCGACCGCGCGGGATCCCTGCGCCGCGTCTCGGTCTCCCCGACGGACTCCAAGGAGCGGCTGGTCGACCCGCGGCACGAGGCCATCAAGCAGACGCCGGAGGGATGGGTGGAATCGCTCACCCCCGCAGGCGAGACTTCGCCGGCGGTGCGGCCGCTCGAGAAGACCATGGCGCTGCCGCACCTGACCGTGTTCGTGAACGGCGTGAAGATTGCCGCGCGCGGCGGGAACTGGGGCATGGACGACTTCATGAAGCGCGTGCCGCGCGAACGGCTGGAGCCGTTCTTCAAGCTGCACAGGAACGCCAACGTCAACATCATCCGGAACTGGGTGGGGCAGAACACCGAGGACGTGTTCTACGATCTCGCCGACGAATACGGCATGCTGATAACAAACGACTTCTTCATGTCTACCCAGGACTTCCAGGTGGAGCCCGAGGATCCGCAGCTCTTCCTGGCGAACGTCCGCGACGTCGTCAGCCGCTATCGGAACCACCCGTCGGTGCTTCTATGGTTCGGGCGCAACGAGGGCGTCCCGCCGCCCCTGATGAACGAGGGGATGGACGCGCTCGTCCACGAGCTCGACGGCACCAGGCTCTACATGCCCAGCTCGAACACCGTCGGACTTCAGGGTTCCGGCCCATACAACTACCGGCCTCCCGTCGGCTACTTCACGAACCTAGCGTCGGGCTTCTCGGTCGAGACCGGTACCCCGTCGCTGAACACGCTGGAGGCGCTGAAGGCGATGATGCCGAAGTCGGAGCTCTGGCCGATCAGCGACACGCTCGCGTATCACGACTGGCACTTCGGCGGGAACGGCGACGTCAAGACGTTCATGGACACAATGGACGCGCAGCTGGGCAAGGCCACGAGTCTCGAGGACTTCGAACGCAAGGCCCAGCTCATGAACGTCGCCGACTACAAGGCGATCTTCGAAGGCATGTCGGCCCATCTCTGGACCAAGAACAGCGGACGCATGCTGTGGATGACCCATCCGGCGTGGCCCTCGAACCATTGGCAGATGTATAGCTACGACTACGACACTCCCGGTGCCTACTTCGGAACGAAGTCGGCACTGGAGCCGATGCACGCCCAGATGAACCTGCCCGACTATTCGCTGGCGGTGGTCAACACGACGCTGGAGCCCCGATCCGGCCTTCGACTGACGACGAAGGTGGTCTCGGGCGACAACAGGGTCCTCCTTTCGGACGAACGGACCGTGGACGCTCCAGCCAACGCGACCACCACGCTCCCCGCCCTGAGGCTCCAACCCGTCCTTGATCGCGAGAGGCTCGTCTTCGTGTCCATGAAACTTGCCGATGACGCGGGGAAGGAGCTGAGCCGGAACTTCTACTGGCAGGGCGCCGACGACGCGGCATATCGCAAGCTGAACGACCTGATGCCGCAGAGGATCGACGTGAAGGCGGCGGTCGGTGCCAAGTCCTCGATAGGCGTGACGGTGACGAACCGCAGCAACCAACCGGTTCTGGGCATCAAGATGACGGTGCTGGACGCGCGGGGCGAGCGCGTGCTGCCAGCGTATTACGGCGACAACTATCTGAACCTGCTCCCCGGTGAGACGCGCACGGTCGATATCCAGTGTGACGACGCGCCGAACAAGGCGTCCGCGGTGTCGATCCGGGGGTGGAACGTGGTCGGTGCTGTCGTCAGGCTTCGTTGACCCGGGCCGCCGGCGGTTGCGACCGCCGGTTCAGGTCGCGGTCCTTCGGCGAAGGCCGGGACCGCGACGTTCTACTAGCGGTGGAGACGGTGCGTCATGCTGCACGGGATAAATCTGGAAGTCGCTGCCGAGTGGAACCGGCGGATGGTGATGCAGATCCTTCGGACGTCCGGGCACAGGACGCGTCGCGAGCTCGCGGCGGTCACCGGGCTCTCCATGCCGACCATCGCCAACATCGCGGCGCTGCTGATCAAGGACGGCTTCGTCCGCGAATGCGGCAAGACGAGGGGCGGAAGGGGCCAGCCGGCCATCCGGCTGCAGATGGTCAGGGACCGGGCGATCTGCGTCGGCGTGGACGTCTGCCATTCGGCGATCCGACTGGTGGCTGTCGATCTCGGCGGTCAGGTCGTTCATCGGCGGACTCAGGCCTTAGACGCCCTCGACGAAGCGCTGGTCTCCGCGGCGATCCTTGACGTGGTCTCCGATCTGACCGCCGCTGGAGTCCTTGATGCCCGCAAGATTATCGGCATCGCCGTCGCGCGATGCGACTTGCAGGTCGTCCTTCCCGATCGGAGCGACGCGTCCGCGTCCAATGCGATAGCGCGGGTGGGCGGACGCGCCGAGCAGCACGCGTCGACCAGCGGTCTGACCTTCGTCTCGCGATACGACGCGTTGGCGGCGATGGAGCCGTTCCATCGGGCCGGTCAGGAAATTGGACGCTTCGGCTACGTGCATTTGAGCGACACGCCGTCCATCGTGACCGTCACCGGAAGATCCTCCGGCCATCTTCACGTCGAAGCCAAGTCCATTCCCCAGGGAGCGAAGATCGCGGCGCGTCTGAACGCCGCGACGGACGTTCGGACGAGCATGGCGGCCGCAGGCGGGGGCGCGGTGGCCGACTGCGCTGGCGACCTGCATCTCGCCCTGCACGAGGCCTACGGCAGGTCGGTGCCCGCGACGTTGTACGTGGGCGGCTACGTGACGGATCTCGTGACGGTCGATCTTGCCGCGGCGCTGGGCAGGCTTCGCGGAAGCGGATCGTCGGTGTGCCCCGCGACCGAACCCGACTACGCGATCGCCATCGGCGCCGCTGCGATGCTGATCGAGGATCGGCTCATGCCACAGGGGGTGCTCTGTCCAAAGATCAACGACGACATCGGCGGAGAGCTGGATGCTCTGGCTTGGACCGGTCCGCGATCATCAGCCTTCGACCCGGTCGTTCGGAGGGTCGGACATTGATCGCAACTTACACTCCGTCTGCGTTCGGCAGCGGCTCTAATCCGTGCCGTTTACGACGCGCATCCGCGAGCTGCCGCCCGGGCGATCCGGTCCGCTGGAGTTCGACATGACCCTGCTCGCCGTCCTGGTCGCGGTCGGAACGCTGGTGCTTCTGATCGCGGTCGTGAAGCTGCACCCCTTCGTGGCGTTCCTGATCGCCGCGATCGCCGCCGCTCTGCTGCTGGGACGTCCGGTGGGCAGCATCACCACCAGCCTGAACCACGGGATCGGCGACATGCTCGGGTCGCTTACCGCGATCCTGTGCCTCGGAGCCATGTTCGGAAGGATCGTCGCGGACAGCGGCGCCGCGCGGCGGATCGCGGACACGCTCATTCGCGTCGCGGGCGTGAAGAGGATAACGATCGCCCTGGCGGCAGCCGGCTTTCTGGTCGGGATCCCCCTCTTCTACAACGTCGGCTTCGTCCTGATGGTCCCGCTGATCATGTCGGTCCAGCAGCGCTCGCGCCTGCCCGCGGTATACCTCGGCATACCGATGCTCGCCGGTCTCTCGATCGCCCATGGGTTTCTGCCGCCCCACCCCTCCCCAACCGCTCTCGTCGGCTTGTTCGGCGCAAGCATGGGGAGAACCTTAATGTTCGGGCTGATGGTCGGAATCCCGACGCTGCTGATCGCGGGTCCGCTCTTCGCGCGAACGCTGAAGGGCGTCGTCGCGCGACCGGTCGCGGATCTCCCCGAAGACGGTCCGCCGGATCGCGATGCGCCTGGCATCCTGGCGAGCTTCGGGGTCGCGCTCCTGCCGATCGCGCTGCTGGCCGGCGCCACCGTGGTCACCTCGTTCGACGACCTTCGACCGAGCGTCCTTCTGGCGGCCGCCGTCGCGGGCGATGCCAACATCGTGATGCTCGTCGCGCTGCTCATCGCCACGGCCGTGCTCGGCGTCGCGCAGGGTCGGCGGGCGTCCGACCTGTCGGCAGGATCGGTGGAGGCCGTCAAGGACATCGCCGGCATCCTTCTCGTCATAGCGGGGGCCGGCGCGCTCAAGCAGGTGTTCGTGGACGGCGGTGCCGACGCCGCCCTGGCCGGCTGGCTGGCGGGTCTTCACGTCCCACCTCTCGTGCTCGGCTGGACCATCGCGCTGGTCATCCGACTCGCGCTGGGATCGGCCACGGTCGCAGGACTCACCACGGCGGGCATGGTGCAGCCGCTGGTGGCGTCGCAGAACGTCGATCCCAGTCTGATGGTCCTGGCGATCGGGGCCGGCAGCCTGATGTGCAGCCACGTCAACGACTCCGGCTTCTGGATGTTCAAGGAATACTTCGGACTGAGTCTCGCCGACACCTTCCGGTCCTGGTCGGTCATGGAGACGCTCGTCGGCGTCTTCGGCCTCCTCTTCACTCTCATGCTGAGTCTGTTCGTATGATCGATGGATCCCCTTCGTTTCCGTGTTCGGCGATCGGCCGGTTGGGAGCGCTCGCCCGACTGCGCGAGCGGAAGATCGGCATCGCCGCCAATCAAGGAGAAACCCTGTGAAGCGTCTAGTTTTGAGGACCGTCCTGCTGTCGGTCGTCATCGCAGGATCGGTTGCCACGACCGCGCAGCAGGTGGACTGGGCTTCGCCGCGGCTGCCGCAACCGAAGCTGGACGTGTTCGGCCCCTACGACGCGGAGTTCATCGCTGGCGGCGACACCATCGCGAAGCGGGCGCAGGGCTACGCGGCAGGCGAGCGCGTTCCGGCGAGCGGAACCTGGACCATGGCCGCATGGATCAAGCCCGAACGGCGCGTGCCCGGTCGGGTCGAGGTGGCTGGCCTCGGCAAGGCCCGCGACGGCGCCTCGCGATCCCTCGATCTCGTCGATGGACGATCGAGCGTCAGCATGGGCGGCCGGACCATCGAGGGCGGCGCGGCCCTGACTATCGGCAAATGGCATCACGTGGTCGCCGTCGGCGATGGCGGAACGGCCCGTCTCTACGTCGACGGGCGCGAAGTCGGACGGGGACCCGCGTCCCCGTCGACGCCCGAGGCGCTGATCGTGCTCGGCGAGCGGAAGCTCGGAAAGCCCGGCTACGCCGGTCGCGTGGCGGCCTTCGTCGCCGCTCCGCAGGCCTTCGCGGCTGAGCGGATACGGAAGGAGGCCGCGGCACCGCCCGACGAGAGCCTGACCCGCTTCGAGACCAACAGCCCCGCCTGGCCCCTGCAGGTCCGGACGCAGTTCGGCGAGGCCGTGCCGCAGCGGGCCTGGACCCTTCCGAAGGGCGTTGCGCCGTTCTCCAGGCCGCAGGCCGCGCCTGCGGCGGAAGGGCCGCCGCTGGTTCGCGTTCGAGACGGCCTGTCCGCGATCGACGGCTGGAGGATGGTCGAGGCTCCGGGCGTCGCAAGCGCGCCGGAGGCGCTGTCGAGTCCAGGCTACGACGCCCGCAGGTGGTATCGCGCTACCGTGCCCGGGACCGTGCTGACGACCCTCGTCGATCGTGGAGTCTATCCGGACCCGCGCGTTGGCCTGAACAACATGGCCATCCCGGAACGGCTCGCACGGCAGGACTACTGGTATCGGACCGAGTTCATCCTTCCTCGGGACGAGGCTGGGAAGAGGCAGCATCTCGTTCTGAACGGCGTCAACTATAATGCCGAAGTATGGGTCAACGGTCGCAGGGTCGGAGACGTCAAGGGCGCCTTCATCCGGGGCCAATTCGACATCACGGGCATGCTGCACCCCGGTGGATCCAACGCGATCGCGGTCCGCGTGTCCCCACCGCCCCATCCCGGGATCCCTCATGAGCAGTCTATGACGGCCGGACGAGGCGAGAACGGCGGAGCGATGATGATCGACGGCCCCACGTTCACGGCCAGCGAGGGCTGGGACTGGATACCAGGCATCCGCGACCGCAACACCGGGCTGTGGCAGGGCGTCGAACTGCACTCCACGGGAGCCCTGTCCATCGGCGACCCCCAGGTCTCGACGGATCTGCCCAAGGCCGACAATTCGGCGGCGGACGTCTTCATCGACGTGCCCGTGACGAACGCCGCCGACGCCGCGCTGGACGCGACGGTGAGCGCCGCCTTCGACGACGTCTCCGTGGTTCGCCGGATCGGCGTGCCGGCGAGGTCGACCGTCGTCGCGCGGTTCAGTCCGTCGGAGCACGCCGCGCTCCACGTCCGCAATCCCAAGCTCTGGTGGCCAAACGGCTACGGCGCGCCGGCGCTGCACCGGCTCCGGCTGTCCGTCGACGCCGGGGGCGCCACGTCCGATCGGCGGCAGCTGTCGTTCGGCATGCGCAAGGTGACCTACGAGCTCTCCTCCCTGGATCGGCACGGCGACCTCGAGCGCGTCGAGGTCGATCTCGCTGCGGCGCGACGACTGGGAACCCCCATCATCGACGAGCGGAACGCAGCCCTTCGAAAGGTCCCCAACGGGTGGGCGAACTCCCTTCGGCCAGGCGCGGAGTTGTCGCCCGCGGTCCGCAAGGTCGTGAGCGACCCGCGTCTCTCACCTCAGCTCGTGCTCAGGGTCAACGGCGTCCGCATAGCCGCGCGCGGCGGAAACTGGGGCATGGACGAGATGATGAAGCGGGTGGAGAGGGAGCGGCTCGAACCCTATTTCCGTCTGCACCGAGACGCCGGGCTGAACATCATCCGCAACTGGATGGGTCAGAGCACCGAGGAGAACTTCTTCCAGCTCGCCGACGAATACGGCATGATGGTCCTCAACGACTTCTGGGAATCCACGCAGGACAACAACGCGGAGGCTGAGGACGTCCCGCTGTTCATGGACAACGCGCGCGACGTCGTCCGACGTTTCCGGACCCATCCTTCGATCGTGATGTGGATAGGCCGCAACGAAGGCGTCCCTCAGCCGATCCTTCAGACGGCGCTGCAGGACATGGTATGGGACGAGGATGGGGGCCGCCTCTACAAGGGCTCGTCGCGGATCATCAACCTCGGCGGATCCGGGCCCTACAACTGGCGGTCGCCGGAGGGCTACTTCACCGACTTTGCGAAGGGCTTCGCGGTGGAGGTCGGCACGCCGAGCTTCCCCACGCTCGAAGCCTGGCAGCGGGCGGTTCCCGAGCCCGATCGCTGGCCGGTGAACGACACTTGGGCCTACCATGACTGGCACCAGGAACGGGCGGTCTCGGTGGGCAGCTTCATGGACGCGATGAAGCTGCGCCTGGGCGAGGCGACCAGTCTGGTCGACTTCGAGCGCAAGGCGCAGCTCCTGAACTACGAGTCCCATCGCGCGATCTTCGAAGGCATGAACGCCGGGCTGTGGAGGACGAACAGCGCCCGCATGCTCTGGATGTCGCAGCCCGCATGGCCGTCGGCGAACTTTCAGATCTACTCGTCCGACTACGACACGCATGCCTCCTTCTATGGAACGCGCAAGGGCACAGAGCCGATACACGTCCAGATGAATTTGCCCGATCGCAGGATCGTCCTCGTGAACACCACCACCATGCCGCTGAAGGACGTCACGGTCACGGCTCGCACGGTGTCGCCGAGCGGCCGGGATCTGAGCGTGAGGTCCACCGTGGTGGACGCCCCAGCCGACGACATAGCCGACGTGCGCGATCTCGACGTCGGCGGCGATGGGGGATTGAGGATCGTGAAGCTCACCGCGACGAGCGCGAAGGGCGATCTGCTGTCCGAGAACCTGTATTGGGACGCCAAGGATCCGACGGCGTTGAAGGCGCTGAACGATCTGCCCAGGATCCGATTGGACGTCGCGTTCGGTCCCGCGTCGCCGGATCCGGACGCCGGGATTGAGATCGTCGTGCGCAACGCCTCCGCCTCGCCGGTGCTGCAGGCAAAGCTGACGCCGTTCGATGCCGCCGGGGCGCAGATACTGCCCGCCTACTTCACCGACAACTACGTGTCGCTTCTTCCGGGCGAGACGAAGCGGGTGCGTCTTCGGCTGCCGGCCGGTCGGCGGCTTGACGAGCTTCGCGTCCGAGGATGGAACGTCGAACCCGCCTCCCTCCCCTTCCCTTCCGGAAAGGGGGGATAATCGCCGACGACCCCGGCCCCGAGACCGATCCGAAGTCAGCTTTGCGCATGCAGCCCGGACGGATCGACGGCCTCGGAGCCCCATCACAGCAACCAAAGACATCAGAGAGACGACGACATGCCGATTGAGAAGCTCACGACGAAACGCGTCGAGAAGCCCTGGGGACGCCGCGACCTCCATGCGGGCTTCCCGAATCCGGTGGGAAGCGAGGGACCGGTCGGGGAGATCTGGTTCCAGTCCTCCCAAGTGTCGGACCCCGAGCTGCTGATCAAGTATCTGTTCACCAGCGAGAAGCTGTCCGTGCAGAACCATCCCTCCGACATGGAGGCCGGGAGGCGAGGCCTGCCTCGTGGCAAGGACGAGTGCTGGATCATACTCGAAGCCGAGCCTGATTCGACGATCGCCCTGGGACCGATCGGGTCCATGACGCGGGACGAACTCCGTGCGAGCGCTCTGGATGGGACCCTAGAGGGCAGGCTCGACTGGAAGCCGGTGAAGTCGGGTGACTTCTTCTTTTCGAAGTCGGGCGTCGTCCACGCGATCGGCGCGGGCATCACGCTGATCGAGGTGCAGCAGAACTCCGACACGACGTATCGTCTGTTCGACTATGGCCGTCCGCGGGAGTTGCATCTGGACGACGGTGTCGCGGTAGCGGATCTCGACCCATGGAAGCCGGAACCGCGGGCCGGCATCGTCGAGCCCGGACGCGAGATCCTCGTCGAAGGCCCGACGTTCGTTCTCGAACGCTGGACCGGCGGCCGACGGAGGATCGAGCTTCCCGGGAACGCCAGAGGATGGCTCGTCCCCGTCCGCGGCGAGGGGATGGTGGGCGGCGTCGCTTGGAAGGCCGGCGAGTGCCTAATCGTCACGGGACACGAGGATCTCGACGCATCGGACGACGCGGATGTCCTCTTCGCCTATCCCGGCGTCGAACGCATATGATCGCCGGGGACGACCGTTGGTCCTGAGATTCACGTCGTTCGACGTCGCCGAGAAGGCGGGGGTGTCGCAGTCGACCGTCTCGAAGGCGCTCCGCGATGGCGAGGGCGTTGGTGCGGAGACCCGCAGGCGGGTCCTGGAGGCGGCGGCCGAGCTCGACTATCGGCCCGACCAGCGCGCCGTCAGCCTGCGCAGCGGCCCCACCGGTCGCATCGCGGTCGTCATCCTGGGCGATCCCGACGCTCGCGGCGCTCCGGTGAACTCGCTTTCCATGGATCTGTTGGCGCACGTCGTCGCAGCTGCGGCCGACCGCCATCGGGCCGTGCTGGTTTCCTTTCAGCACGACGCCGGCGGTTTCCACGCCAGCTACGGCCGGGATCGCATCGCGGACGGGATCGTCGTCATCGGAACGGCGAGAAACTCGGCCGGCTGGCGACATTTCGCGCGAGCACGGTCCCAGGGCGAGAACGTCGTCTGCTGGGGTAGCCCGGACGACGCCCTTCCGACGGTCAGATGCGACAACCATGCTGGTGCTGCGACCGCCGTTCGACACCTGGTCGCGACGGGTCGCCGGCGCATCGTCTTCCTGGGCCCGGGCTGGCGTCGCCAGCATTCGCACAGGGATCGGAGATCCGGCTACGTCAGCGTCATGAACGAGCACGACCTCCCGATCATCGAGGCTCGTGAAGAATCGGCGAGCAGCCGAGAGACGCAGGGGTATGGCGCGACGCTCGATCTCATCGATGACGACGTTCCGTTCGACGCGATATTCGCGGCATCGGACGGACTCGCGGTTGGGGCGCTGCAGGCGCTCGGCCGATGCGGCCGCAGGATCCCCGAGGACGTCGCCGTCGTCGGCTTCGACGGGATCGGCTCGGCATCGTTCACGGTCCCCCCGCTGAGCACGATGGAGCAGGACGTCGCCCTAGCCGGCAGACATCTCGTCGAGGCAATCCTGCTGATGACGGCCGAAGACGATCGCAGCCTGCCAATCGTGCCCTCGACGCTGATGCGGCGGGCGAGCAGCGACGGGTCCTGCCCGAAGACTTCGAAGATCTGAGACCCGAAACGGACGACGCCAGCGAAGGCGGATCGCCGAACCTGTTGGAAGGATGCGATACGATGCACGTCAATACCGAAACCGTCTCCGCTGCGGATGGGGATGCCAGCCACGGCTACGACGCGCCCGACCTGCGCGTGTTCGTGTTCGCGCTGTTCTTCATCTTCGGCGGGATCACCTCGCTGAACGACATCATCATCCCGAAGATGAAGGAGCTCTTCACGCTCGACCATGCGACGTCGATGCTGGTCCAGTCGGCGTTCTTCCTCGCTTACGCGCTGTTCTCGATTCCCGCCGCGGCGATCGTGCGCAAGGCCGGCTACATGCGGACCGCGTCGATCGGTCTCGTTACGATGACCGCGGGCTGCCTGCTTTTCATCCCCGCCGCAGGGCAGGCCAGCTTCGGCATGTTCCTGTTCGCGCTGTTCGTGCTCGGTGCGGGCATCACCGTGGTGCAGGTCGTCGCCAACCCGCTGATTTCCGCGCTCGGCCATCCCAAGTCCGCCTCGAGCCGGCTGACCTTCGCGCAGGCGTTCAACTCGCTCGGCACCACCATCTTCCCGTATGTCGGCTCCGCGTTGATCCTCGGCGGGCTGGCGACGGTCGACTCGTCGACGCTCACCGGCGCGGCGCTCGACGCCTACCGGACGGAGTCGTCGCGGACCGTCGTGCACACCTATATCGGACTCGCGGTAGCGCTGCTGATCGTCGCCGCGGTCGTGTGGACCCGTCGTAACCGTCTCCAGGAAGAGCAGGACCGGACCGGCAGCATGTTCCACGCCTTCACGCTGTTGAAGCGCCCGCGCTTCGCGATGGGGACGGCGTGCATCTTCCTGTACGTCGGGGCCGAAGTCGCGGTCGGTTCGCTGATCGTGAACTATCTGATGCAGCCGAGCGTGATGGGGCTCAGCGACGTCGCGGCCGGCAAGCACGTGCCGTTCTACTGGGGCGGCGCGCTCGTCGGCCGGTTCATCGGTGCGTACGTGCTGAACAAGGTGTCGCCGGGCAAGGTCCTCGCGGGCGTCGCTGCAGGCACGCTGGCGCTGATCCTGATCTCTGCGAACACCGAGGGCGCCCTGTCCGGCTGGGCGTTGCTTGCGATCGGCCTGATGAACGCGGTGATGTTCCCGACGATCTTCTCGTTGGCGTCCGAGGGAATAGGCACGAGGGCGGCGGAAGGCTCGGGCGTGATCGCCACGGCGATCGTCGGCGGCGCGATCATTCCGTATCTGACTGGCGCACTCGCCGACAGTTCCGGGTCGCTGCACTTCGCGCTGCTGCTACCGGCGATCTGTTATGCCTTGATACTGGGTTACGGACTGTATGCGCGTCACCCGGCATCCTGACCTGCTGGAAGACGTGTTGCAGCCCAATTCGATGATGCCGGATACCGATGTTGGCGTGGCATGGCTGCTGATTTCCTCACCGCGGATTTCACCCCCCCACCAAAAGGGAGCGACGTGTCAGGCCATGCACGTCAATGCCCACGCCATTCGCGGCGTTTGCTCACTGCCGCCATCGTCCTTTCCGTCACGGGGGCCGGCACCTGGAACGACGCCGCGATTGCCGCCTCCCCTGCCCCGTCGGGATTGCCTGCGTCGTAAGGTGACAAAACTCTTCATCACGGCTTAACATCGGCCGGCTATGCGGCTTGGCTATCGTTCATTGGAGGCATGAGTTGTCCGAACCGATTCCCCGCAAGGCGAAGATCAACATCGAAATCAATGAGGGAGACTCGCTCGAATTAGGCTGGGACGAGGGCTCGAGTGTCGTGACGATCGCGGTCGGACGGGATGGAACTCCCGTCAGGCCGCGATCGGTGGATCTCTCCATATACTATGATGGCATAGGGAGGCGAAAACTCATTGCCGAAGTCCAGTCGCACGAGGGGCGCGGATTCTCGCTATCGGCGGAGGAGACGGTTCGTCGATACTCGCAGGTCTGGGCTATCGATACGAGTTATGCGACGGAATTCGGGAAGACCTTCTGCGTGTCAGCGATCTGCGCCCTGGATCCCGCTGGGAGCGGACGGGTCGAGCGGGTAGGCGGGCATTTGTTTGGCAAGGTCGAGGGCAACCCCGAACGCTACGGCTGGCGCCGCTGGCTTCAATATCTGTTGAGATCGACGGACGAGACCAGGCGCTACGCTATCATTGTCGACTCCGAGCAATCCTTGATCAAGGAAATGAACGACGGCACGTTGGCGATCCACGGCGGATTCATGCTTCCGGACAATTTCGATATGATCTACGCGACCGCGGATAAGTCCGACACCATCCTTAACCACGCCATCAAGGCGGCTGATCGGCTTTCGAAGGAGATGCGCGAGAGTTTCCAAGAGGTTGCGAACTGTAAGCACTTCGAGGATCTCGATGACGAGGAAGCCCACGTCCCCGTCTTCATCTTCTGTTCTGAAAGTGCGCGCGCTGGCTAGGCTCGGATGTCGCTCCCCACGTCGTCACGCCACAGAAGATGGGCGGCCGAGGGATGGTCGGACATCCATCCCCGGTCAGCCCTCTCCCAGGACCGCCGCGGCAAGCCGGGGTCCCTGCTCCAACCGTAGCGTATCATCGCCCTAGGTGTTTAGTCCCGGCATCTGATGGATCGGATCGACGACGAACCTATCCGACTCTGACGTTTGGATTTTGGCGATATATTCGTAGGGCGTGAGGCCCCTGAGCGTCGTGAGCCTATACGCGAAGTTGTAGGCCGCCATGAAGTCGGCAAGGTGCACCCGCAATACTCGTGGCTCTCGTGGTGAAACCGTTTTGACGGTCGCTTCCTTGATGGTGCGGTTCATCCGCTCGACCTAGCCGTTGGTCCAGGGATGGCTCGGTTGGGTAAGCCGGTGCTCAATGTCATCGGCTCCGCAGATCATGTCAAAGCGCACCTGACGCGACCAAGCGCGGTGCCGCAGCCGCCGGATGATCGTAGTATTTCAATGGCGAGCCCGGCAGGTGGTCGTCATCCGCTCATGCCGTCCGTTCCGCCTCCGAACAGTCGATACCAGTGACGATCTTTCCGATCGGTTTCCCCATCAACGTCCGTCCGGCACTCCAAGCCGGGTTTCGCTTGGCCGCTCGACTGGGATGACAGCCCGGCCGGGACCATCCTGATCGCGCGCCTGGCAACGTTCTCACTGCCCACAACAATCATGAAATTGATTTATGCATCTATTTATGCAACTCGATAGATATGGGCCGGCCGAAGAATTTAGCAGACGCAGATTTGGCAGATCGCTTGCGTCGATTCATGCGTGAGAGATCATGGACGGGGAGCGACGTCGCGGTGGCGTTGCTGGTTCACAAAAGCACGATCAGTCGGGCGCTCGATAGAGGAACCTTCTCGCCAGCATTGAGGCCGCATGTCGCCTCGTTGATTGCGGGCGGCGATGGCGAGGACGTCGGCAACTTGTTGCAAGAATCGTTGCGCATACTCGCAGTTTCAGATAGGCTCAAACTTGATGCAGAGGCGATGATCGCTCGAGCACTCGACCTTGCACGTCAGAACCAATAGGAGCGGCGCAATGGCCAGCAGCAAACAGCTGATCGCAATGATCCGAAGCCATGCGGCGGGCGACGACACACGTTTCCTCGCGGTTGCCGATCACATAGCATCAGACGCATCAAAGGCCGGCCATCACCGCATGGCCGATGAGATACGCACGCTCGTGGTTTCCCTGCGTGAGGAGGCCGGCGAACGGCGTGGCGCATCTCGCCCGACGCCAATCGCAGCACCCCGCGGCGAATTGGCCTCGCTGGTTCGGGCAACCTACCCGGAGACACGTCTTTCGGACGTCGTTCTGAACGACGACGTGGACACCCGCCTACGTCGCATCGTCCGCGAGCATCGTGAACGCGGCCTCCTTGCGGAGCGCGGCCTCAATCCGAGACGCAAGGTCCTGCTCTCCGGCCCGCCGGGGACCGGCAAGAGCATGACGGCCGCCGCGATCGCGGGAGAGCTGGGACTGCCGCTGTTCACGGTCCTCCTCGACGGCGTCATCACGAAGTTCATGGGCGAGACCGCCGCCAAGCTGCGTCTCGTGTTCGACGCAATGCAGGGATCTCGGGGCGTCTATTTCTTCGACGAGGTCGACGCACTGGCCACGCGACGTGGTGCGGAGAACGACATCGGAGAGGCTCGCCGCATGCTGAACTCGTTCCTCCAGTTCCTCGACGAGGACTCGTCCGGAAGCCTGATCCTAGCGGCAACCAATCATCAGGAGCTGCTCGATCGGGCGATCTTCCGTCGCTTCGAAGCGACGATCGGATACGACCTACCCCCTCCAGACCACGTCCGGCGCATCTTGACGCAGCGACTGCCGCAGTTCGATCTGTCCACCGTTTCCTGGGACGCCGTGTCTCACGCCGCCGCCGGCTTGAGTCAGGCCGACTTGGTGGCCGCCGCCGATGACGCCGCGCGTGACGCAGTGCTCGAGGAGGATGGTGATCTGACCGGGGACGTGCTGCTTCGCGCCGTGCGCGAAAGGATTCAGCCACAGCACGCATAGTAGTCTGGCACTCGATCTAGCTGACTGCTAGATTGCTGGAATGGTTCAACACAGACACGTGATCGTTCGGGGCTTGGGCAAGGCTTCGGAAAGCTTTGAACCCTACGGGGGCGGAAGCACAGACCGTCCCAGCCCGGTTGCAAATCGCGGCGCTCATGCTGGACGACTGCGCGGTGATCTTGGCAGATTGGCCGACGAAGCGAAGACTGCTCGGGAAGCGCAGGCTGAAGCGGGCGTTCCGAAGAAGAACCGAGGCGTTACTGTGGCCGTGACGGCCCGACCTACCGAAGACCTCGCGGTCGGCAGCTCACTCCGAGCGAACAGTCGCGGGATGCAACTGCTGAACGTCCAGCGCAGGGCGGGCGTCAACGGTGGCCGGGGGCAGGATAGGGCGGTCTACTATGTCAGCTCGACTGCCATCGAAGCGCTTGAGAGACAACTTCTCGGCTATGAAAACTGGGATGAGCCCGAACCGGACGAGGAAGTCGCTTGGGATTCGAATGAGCCCGATATTAGCTCTGCCGATCGAAGGCCGCGCAACTTCTGGCTTTTCGAGAGTGCCGAATCGTTTCGGGTGGCAACCATCGAAGATCTCTGGACGGACGAGCCCGACAGCTTTCCCCGCGAAAAGGGGGTCGTTGAATGGGAGATCTGGGTAAGAAGTTCGATGAGGTTGGCATTCGAGGCAGCCGTCGAACAACTCGACGTCGAGCTGACCGCCGAACCGAGCGAGTTCGTCGACATCCTAGTCTACAACGGCTCAACGACGAAGTCGAAATTGGCGAAACTGATCGCCCGCAGCGCCGCCGTCGTGGAACTGAGGGGCGCTTCAAGCTTCATTGCGGAGCACGGCGACCTGCCGCCGACGGAAAGACTCGATCAGATCAGGAGCATTGCAAAACGGGTCGTGCCCGCCCCTCCCAGCGCACCTTGGGTGAGCCTGCTCGACACGGGCGTAAACCCAGCGAGCGCGCTCCTCGCGTCCGCGCTCCCGCGGACGCGTTGTCGCGTAGCCGCAAGCGCGTGGGATCCATTCGACGCGGATGGCCACGGCACCAAGATGGCGGGCGTTGCCCTATATGGGGATCTCGGCACAATCGCACTTGGCTCGGGTGCCATCCACCTAGACATCGCCCTTGAGTCGATCGTCGTGTTCAACCCGGGAAGCACGGTGCGCATCCCGGCTCGAAACGCGATCCACCGAGGAGTGGTTCGTGCCGAGCAGGACGATCCGCACGCCAGAGTGTATTGCCTGGCGGCGACCGCAGTGGGGGAGCCTGAGGACGGACGGCCAGGAGCGACTTCCGGCACTCTTGACGATCTGGCGTTCAACAACGGCATCAAGACGCGTCTGTTCTGCGTGGCCGTGGGCAACGTGACGACGACCGCCCTGCAGCCCTACCAGATGTCTTCGTATGCCTCGCTCAACAAGGATCACGGCATCCAGTCGCCTGCGCAGGCGCTGAACGTCCTTTCGGTTGGAGCCGCGACGAACAAATGCTCTGGTCCTGCTCCGGTCGCGACTGCCGGGGGACTTTCGCCTCGCTCGCGGACGGCGCAGGCTTGGGACGGTAAGACCCATAAGCCGGACATCCTCATGGAGGGTGGCAACTACGGCCGCGATCCCGGCGGGAAGACCTCTCGTCCGCACGGTCCGGACATGATCGCGACGACGTCGAACATCCCCGACAGAATCACGCTCACTGGCGACACGTCCGCCGCGTGTGCGGCGGCGGCCAGGTTGGCGGCGCGGGTCATGGCTCGTTATCCCGCGATGCGAGCGGAGACCGTCCGCGGGCTGCTGGCGCACTGTGCGGACTGGACACCCACGATGTGGGCAAGTCGTCAGGCGTTGATGAGCAAGGGAATGCCCGAACTCGACGCGACCCTGGCTATGCTCGATTGCTTCGGTTGGGGCGTCCCGGACGAGGAGAGAGTGTTCTGGAGTGCCAGCAACGCCGTGACGCTGATCGCCGAAGACGAGCTGAGTCCCTACAAGAGGGATGACGGGAAGGGCGTGACGCTAAAGGAGATGAAGGCGTTCCGCCTGCCTTGGCCTGACGTCGCGCTTCAGGCGTTGGGCGCGACGGAGATCGAGCTGCGATGCACGCTGTCCTACTTCGTCCAGCCCGATCCGCACAGCGCGGGACTCGATCGTCGGCAGCTCTATCCCTCGCACGGTCTGAAGTTCGATTTTCAGCGCTTCGAGGAGACCGAGGCCCGTGCCTTGCGTCGAGTGAACAAGGCCATCAAGACGTCCGATCCCAACACGGACGACAACGGCTGGCTTCTCGGCTGGAAGAAGCGGCCCCGAGGCACGTTGCATCATGACGTGTGGCGTGGTCCCGCCTACCAGCTGGTCGGTCGCCGGATGATCAACGTGACGCCGATACGGGGCTGGTGGGGCAGCAGCTCGCAGATCGAACCGCAGGACGTGCCCGTTCGCTTCAGCCTGATCGTGTCGATCCGGACGCCTGAGACGAAGAACGATCTTGTGGTCGAGATGAGAGCCGCGGTGCCGGCCAACCTGCTCGTCGACGTGCCGAGCCTCATCAAGGTGTAGCGGGAAATCTCGCCATGACGTCGCCGTGCGCAAGGTAGGCGAACGCCGCGACGGACGTTTCGCTGGTTGTCAGGCGTCCACGCCTTACCGCCTCTCCGAGCCCGGCCGTGCCGTCGAGCAGCGGCGGGAGCGCGGCTTTCATGATCTCGAAAGCTGCCTCGTCCTGCACCTCCCACAGCGGCGCTATGAGACCGCCGAACGACCGGTCGGCGATCGCCGCCCCCCACCCGACGTTCATGCCGAGTAGCCTTGATCCGGCTGACGTCTCACAAGCGTTGAGCACCATCAGCGTCCCATCCCGCTGGCCCAGAACGACCCGTTGCTGGTGCACCTCTGTAACGCTCACTGTTCCGTCCTCGAGTTCGATACCGCCGGCGCTGACGCCGGTGTGCTCGCGTCCATGGCCGGCGAAATGCAGGAGACCGACAGGATGGTCGTGCTCGCCGTCCAGGACGCGGAGGAAGGTCTCGACGTTGGCTGACATCGCCAGCCCTCCAAGCTGGGCGCATATCCATTCGCCTTCGGCGACAGCGAACGCGAGTTCGTCATGCCCTTCGCATCGCGGGACGAAGGAAAGGATGTTGCCGCCTTCGAACCGGTCCAGTCGTCGGCCTACTCGTGAAAGTGGCCAGCGGGCGACCGGGTGATCAAGGAACAGATGCCTCGCCGCAGTCAGCCGCGGCTTCATCATCTCCCATGGCACGTAGGGGTCGTCAGTCACGAATTGGATCGCGAACGACGGGCCGAGCGAAGAGCGCCAGCCCGCATAGGCGGCGCGAAAGTCAGCGGGAGCGATGTCCCAAAGGTGTTCGCCGATGCCGTCCATGACCCGCTTGAACCTCGCGGGTTTCAGGTCTGGACAGGTTAGAAGGAGGTTGTCAGCGAATTCCTTGCCTTCGCCCTCGAGATCTACGCTGCCTGCCCCGTCAGCCGTTCCGCCTGGAACGAAGGCCTTCCAGACCCAGCTCTGACCGCGTTCGCCATTGCGCAATATGGAAACCGAAACGCTGGGGCCTGAAGCATCCGGCACCGCCCCGAAGCCGCCTTGGGATACCGACGGTGCGGACAGGGCAGCCTCTTTCGGCTGCGCCGATGCACCCTTCGTCCCCTCGGCAACATCTCGAACGACATGCCCGCATACCCGTGTCCCGTGCAGGAATATCGCGTCCACTTGAGCCGGCATGCCTTCCTCGTAGTCGTTCGACGCCTGGCAGAAGAAACGGGCGGCCTTGGAACTCCCATCGGGCAACAATGTGATCGTCGCTTCGATAGCGACGGTCTTGGCCGACCACGGAACGATCAGCTGCACCGATATCCCGATTTCATCCCAATCCGCGTCAAAGCTTCCCAATGAAAGCGCCGTGGATTTTTCGATGGCCACGTTCGACAGATCGATGATCAGTTCCACCCATTCGCCGGGCCGAGGAGTTCCTGAAACCTCGATCACGGGATGTCGCGTGACTTCCACTTGAGCCTTCGCCGTCAGGGTCTCGCCAACCCACTTTTCCATTTTCGGAATCGGATTGCGGCGACGAGAAGGCTTGGAAACGGCATGATCATCCTGATGACCATTGGTTTGCTCGACTGGGGGACCGGAATTGAAGTAGTCGTCCATGTCGGGATCGCTGGCGGCTTCCAGAAACGCGGCGACCACAAGCTTATTGCGGACCTTGAAAACTCCGTCGAAAGCGAGAGCGAGCCGTTTGGCGTCGCTTCTGCAGGCTTCGCTTGCCACCTCTCCGCTAAGCACGATGGTGTCGCCGTCAGCCTCAAGGCGCAGGTCGGTGACGAGGCCGGAGTGCCGGCTTTCGAGCAACCCCACCAGCGCCGCCCGAAGTTCCTCGATACTGCCCCAGCGATAGCTCACTCAATTCCCCCCGGTCCGTCCTCGTCGGCTGGCCTTGTTCAAACTCAGCCTCGTGGCAATCCGCAAATTGTCATTCGGTCGTGTCCTTCGTCCTACCCGTCATCGCGAGGAGGTCGATCTCGATCACCCCCGGCGCTTCGTCGTCCGGATAGTTCGCGACGTAGTCGTATCTTGACTGCGTTTCGGCTGAGCCCCACGGAAGCGTCCTCGGCGTCGCATAGTTGAAGTGGAGGGACTTTGAGCCCTCGACCCCGTAATGCAGGAATCTGGCGATCGACTGCGGGTCCGGATGGCCATGGATGATGCCATTGGTGGAGATCGCCATGTTGCGGCAGTCCAGGACTTCGATCAGAGGGCGCGACGTGTTCTTCCTGCTTCCGTGATGCGGGGCCTTTAACAGGTCGACTGCGTAGCGCCCACCCTCCGCGACAGCGAGAGGTCCAAGGCTACGGACGAGAACATCGGGATGCGCGTCGCCGGTCAACAGCACCCTCCTGCCGCTCCACTCCGCTATGAACGCGATGCTGGAGCCATTCGGCAACTCCGTGTCGGTTTCACCATCTGCGATCAGATCTGCAATCACTATCGGGCTCGGAATCGGCGGCTTCTCCTTTCGCGCCCCGCGCCGACCATTAGCGTCGCGTCTCGCTAGTTCCTCTTCCTGTTCCCTGAACTTGCGCAACTCATCCCATCGTGCCCCCAACGCCTCCAGGTTGGATGCATAGGGTGACAGGATCCGAATGCGGAGGCCCGCGATCTCGATGTCTCCCGGATCGGTCTCGACGGTGACGACGCCCGTCTCGAACTGGTCGTTCAGGGGCCATTCGAGCGCCTGCAACAGACTGGAATAGTCGTCCCCCTGCTTCATGCTGCGACGTCCACCGCCTTTGATCTGACGGTATCCGTTGAACCAGACGGCCTTTGGCGCGATCGGTCGACGTTCGTCCCTCAGGTATGAGAGCGCGCCGCCGATGTGATCCCCGTCGATGTGCGTCAGGACGTACAGGTCGAGAGAGCCGCCGTCTTGCGCGATGAGATCCAGTCGATCTGAGAGTTCGGGATATGCGCCGGTGCGGCCACCGTCGATCACCATGTGATGGAGGTGTCCGACTTCACCCCATGAGAGGATCATGCAGTCGCCATCCGAGGCGGGAAGAAGCGATAGACGGAACGTGCTCATCAGCCAACATCCTTTGAACCTCAACGAGGTTTTGGCGATCGACGTAGGCCATTTTGCGGCCATCAACTCGAACCTGAGCCGCAGAGATCGAGACCTTGCGACCGTTTCGCTACTGGGCATGCCCGGTAGCGGATGGGGACGGGCAAACCCATCGCATGACGCGGAATTGTCTTCGCCGTTCATTCGCCTCGACCCAAACCGACCGAGGCGACCGCCCTATAGCCCTTCGGAACCGCCTGAAGGACGGGGGCCGGAAACCCACCGATCTCAGCTTTCGCGTGGCAGAGCACCGTCCCTGGTCTTGCGGATAGCGCCCGACAGGTCTTGTCCGCTGACGAAGGTATTCATGTTGGGGCTAAACTCCGGTTTGATTGAGATCTTCCAATGCATCCGCGTTCGCCGGTGTTTCGGCATCCGGTGACGTGACAGCGGGATCGATGGGGATGATCTCGACGGTTTCGGCCGGTTTTGCCGCTGGGAGGCTGGCCTCCATCGCCGCGATGCGTTCGTCTGCTTCCGTCGCCGAAGCGCCCGCTCCCGTTACGGCACCTAGATACCGCGCAGCTGCGACTTCGCTCTGGAAGTAGGCGATCTCTCGACTCATCGCGGCGATGTCGTCCTCCGGCACGGACTCGATCGCCTTGAGGTCAGCGGCCCCACAGACGTCGAGGCGTCGCCAGCTGAATGCTCGCGACAGCGCGTCGTAGCAGTTCTGGCTGTAGATCATCGCTCCCGATAGGCCTTCGGCAGAGACGGCCTTGCGCATGTTCGCGAAACCGATCGACGCGCCCGCAGCGTTCAGGGCCTCTATGGGGTGCGGGGTCTGAGCGGCAACCGCTGAATTGAGCGTCTTTATCGTCGAATCGCTGACGGCCACATCGGCAGCGCTGGTCATCGGTGTGCTCGACGAGCACTTCGATATGTTGCCGATCAGGAAGAGTCCGCCGACGATCGCAATCAGCCAGCCTACGCCAGTTCCCGACGACTTGGCCGACGCAGGCGTTTTTCTCTCCGGCATGGCAGTTCCCCTTTTTCGGTGTCGAACATACCGGTCCTGCAGAAGTGCTCAACCGGCTTGTTCGCCTCGAAATCGATGTATCGGAGCTTGTGTAGCTGTTGTGTCACGCGTAGCCTTCGGCACTTGCACTCAGGGGGAGGGTGCATTGCTTGGGGACTGATCAAATCGAAGAGCTGCGGATAGGCGCCGCCGGTCCATTCGAGGCGGCTTTACATTGGTTGATCGCGTTTCATCCTTCGATTTCGGCGGATGGTGCCGAAGACGGCGGCATGGTGCTGCGATCTTCGCTGCTCAGCCGAGGTCAGATGGAGGACGCGTGGGCCTGTGCGCTTGCGAATGAGCGGCTTTTGGCAGGAAACGCCGAAGACCGTGAAGCCGTGCTTTCGACCTTGGTCTCGTGACGTTTCTTCCCGTCAAAGCGCGGCCCATCTCGCCCGGTCGGATGCTGCTAGTCGGCGATTCCGGCGCCTTCGCGCTGGGTCCACGGTCGATCGTCGAGCGGCTCGGCACTGACGCGCTGACCCATGAAGACCGGAAGTCGCTCGCCCGCGAAGGCCTGCTCGTTGCCGAAGAGGACGCTCTCGGACAGGTGGCTCATGGTCACGCCCTCGCGGGCCGGATCGGCGGGGCAGGAGCGCTCGACTATCTGATTCTCGTTCCCACGCTCCGATGCAATCTGAGCTGCAGCTATTGCCAGGTCTCTCGCGTGGCAGAGCGCAGCAAGGGCTTCGACTGGAACGACCGCACGTTGACGGCTGTGCTGGAGATCATCGACGCGTTGGAGCTCGATCAGATCAAGATAGAGTTTCAGGGAGGGGAGCCAACCCTGCGACCGGATCTGATCCGCGCGGTGATCGAGCGATGTGAACGCTTTGCCAGGCGCCAGTTCGTGATCTGCACCAATCTGCAGCGCCTCGACGACGAGGTGATCGCGCTGTTCGACCGCCCGGACGTGTTCATCAGCACGTCGCTCGATGGGGACGTGTCGACGCACGCGCGCCAGCGCACTGGTGACGCGGCGACGACGGACACGTTCCTCGAGAACCTGCGGTTCGTCGTCGATCGATACGGGGCCACCAAGGTGTCCGCGCTGCCGACCATTGACCCGGCTTCTCCGCCGGACATGGATGCGTTGGTCGACAGCTACGTGGTGCACGGCATCGACAGCGTCTTCCTCAGGCCGATCAACTATCAGGGCTTCGCCCGCAAGCGACATGCCGAGGTCCGCGAGCTGGATGCGGCGTGGCGGGACTATCACGCCGCGTTCGTCCGGCGGCTGATCGAGCGGAACTGGACTGATCGCAGTCGCGTGCTCGAGGAGACCTACTTCAGCATCTGCCTCCGCCGCGTCTTCCAACCCGGAGCGGACCGCCACGTCGATCTTCGGGATCCCAATCCCGTCGGTGTCGACTACGTGGTCGTGGACTATGACGGTCATGTCTATCCGACCGACGAGGCGCGCATGCTGACCCGGTCTGGAGTCATCGATCTGGCGATCGGTGATGTGTTCCAAGGGTGGCAGGGCGATATGCGCGATCAGCTGAACGCTCATGCGACCAACCGTTTCGATCCGACATGTCAGCGATGCGCCTACCAGCCATTCTGCGGAAGGGATCTGATCGACGATCTGTCGCGCTACGGGCGCATCGACCTGCCACGGCACGAAACTGAATTCTGTCGCCGTCACCTCGCGATGTTCGATCTCGTCTTCGAGTTCATCTATTCCGAGGAACCTGCCGTTCGTCATTCCCTTGCGCGTTGGCTGCGTCTGCCCGGAACGCCCAGCAGGTTCGGTGCAGTCCTGTCATGATCAGACTGACGCTTCCCGCCATGGCGGATGCGGAGCGCCCGTATGTGGCGCGACTTGGCCGCACTCGCAGCACGAATGGTGTTCACGATTTCGAACTGATCGACGAAGACGTCGATGGCGCTACGTATGTTGGACGGAACGGCTTGGTCGCGATCGATGGTGCGACGTCCGACGAACTCCAGGGCGACGTCGTCATAGTCGACCCGGCGGGTGGACGGGCCGAACGCATTCTGCGTCGAGGGTCCACGCATAACACCCTGCTGGTGACCGAGCGCTGCGATCAACTGTGCCTGATGTGTTCGCAGCCACCCAAGAAGACGCATGTCGACCGGTTCGCATTGTTCGAAGAGGCTTGCCTGCTGGCGGACCCCGGAAGTCTGATCGGCGTCTCGGGCGGCGAGCCGACGCTCTACAAGTCGGATCTGCTCGGCATGATGGAGCGCGTCCTGAGCGAGCGGCAGGACATAGAATTCCACGTCCTCACGAACGGCCAGTTCTTCGACGAGGCGGACATCGTCCGGCTGCGCGATCCCCGCTATGCCCGGGTGACCTGGGGCATTCCGGTCTATGCGGCCGAAGCCGTTCTACACGACCGTATCGTCGGAAAGGAGCGGGCCTTTGAGCGGCTCGAGACGAGCATGGCAATGCTTGCCCGAGCCGGTGCTCGGATCGAGCTCCGAACGGTGCTGATCTCGGACAACGTCCAGGCTCTTCCGAGTCTCGCGAGCTACATCACCAGACGTCTGCGCTTCGTGGAGGTCTGGTCGATCATGCAACTGGAGAACATCGGCTTCGCTCGCACACGCTGGGCGTCGCTCTTCGTCGATCATGCCGCGGACTTCGCGCCGATCGGGGAGGCCATCGATCAGGCGATGCTCCGCGGCGTCCGTGCGCAGCTTTTCAACTTTCCCCGCTGCACGGTGCCGGTCGCGTGGCGGGATCTGGCTCGTGCGTCCATCTCGGATTGGAAGAGGCGCTATGCCGATGCCTGCTCGCCTTGCCGCGAACGCGACGCATGCAGCGGTTTCTTCGAATGGCACCCCACGGAACAGGCCGAGGCCGGAGTGAGACCGCTTTGAGACGTATAAAATACCTTGTTTCAGGCCTGCTGGCGGCGGGTTTCGGCGGCGCCGATTCGGCCCAGGCGTTGTATGTCCGAAATCTCACGGGGCCCCGCGACGATCAGGACAAGGGCACGCTGATGGACGTCTTCCGTCAGGATCACACCGTTGTCCTGGCGGACCACCGCAGCCACTCAAGCCACTCCAGCCATCGCTCGGGCTACGGCGGCGGCGGGCACTACAGTCATACCAGCCATAGGTCGAGCACCGGGGGTGGATACTACGGCGGAACGATTGCTCCCGTCCGGCCCGTCTACACGCCTCCTGCAGTTCGATCCGAACCGATTGCGCCAACTCAACCGTCACCGCTGTTCTCGCCGACCGAGCGCGCTGCTGCGGTGGAGCAGGCGCCGAACACGCTGTCGGGACGCACCAAGCGGTTCGCCTCGATCGTGCGGCGGGTGCAGATCGCGCTGCTGGCCCGCGAGCTTTATGTCGGGCCGATCGACGGGATCGTCGGACCCCGGCTGAGGGCTGCGCTTCGCAAGTTTCAAGGGCAGCGGTCGCTGGCTGTGACGGGCACGATCACGCCACAGACGCTCGACGCGCTCATGGTTCCCAGTGACTGACGAAGAAGCCGATCCTACGTATCGCCCGCGGCGAAAACGAGACCGGCAAGGCTTGCGCTCAAAAGATTTCGCTCTTTTTGAATGGATGGTTCCGATCTGGACCAGGTTTGCTGCAATGCGACTGAAAATAGATTATATTCTCGATCTATGATCGAAGAACTCCGGATTCCCCTGGCCGCCTATTTCTATCGACGCAAAGCACGCATCACGCAGATTTCTGTCCGCACCCTCTTTCAGACCATGCAGCGCGAAGCTGAGAATGCTGCTCGGCCGATCTTCAAGGCCGTTAGAAGATCGCTTGGCGACGCCGTGTTCTCAGCGATCTCCTTCGCATACGACAGGCCTGTCCCCTTTCTCGAGAATGCAGCTGACCGGGTGGAGCGAGTCTACGGCTTTCTGTTGCTGGTCGAGAAGGACATGATGGTCACCGTCTTCAAATCGGGCCTCGACATATCCGCAGCCTTTAAGAAAACATACCTGGAGTCGGTCGATAGGGCGAACGTCGAGCGCGCCATCGCGCGCCACGACGCGATCTTTGAGAAGATCAGTTTGCGCAACATGACCACCTCTCCTCTTGCCTTGAGATCAAAGACCCTGGAATCGAGTGATCTGCAGAACTCGATCGCCACCACGAGTGCGGGAAGGTTCGTTCCTCACGGCTACAGGGTTCGGAGACCTGACGGCAGCTACTCCGCGACGCCGAGCACTGGTCGCATCGCGGTGCGCTCGGATCGAGTGGATCACGAACAGGCTGTGACCTGGGCCGTGGAGATTATGGGCCTTCTCTCGAACGACGTCGGTGAGGCGTCCGCGTTCATACGCAACTTCGCGAGACCAGTCGAGCTCTCCCGCATCGGTGCGGGTGTGATGCCGACCTATCTCGCTGTCGATACCATGGCCTTGGCGGATGCGATCGATGACGCCGATGTGCCGATCCGTCTGGTGACGCAGGCGGCCGGAGTCTGGCACGAGCTTACCCGAGCGGACACCGACGCCATCCTATTGGATCTTGAACCCGCGCTTGCGATCCAACCGTCCGGGACGGACTTCGGCATCGTCGACGCCGGAGCCGTCGTCATCGGCGCGATCAAGATCAACAAGGCCCGCATCGCGCTACGGACGCTCGCGATCCCATCTTTGACCGGAGTGTTCGTTGAGGATGGACGCCTCGCGATTGGAACCGACCCAAACCGTAGGACGCTCTCGAAATACATCGACGTCGAGGACATGTTTTCGGTCCTCTTTAGCGACCTGGCCCTTGCCTACATCGACGGCTCGCTCTTCCGCGATGAGGCGCTGATCGGCGGCGGCATCAACTTCCTGCGACACCTTCTCGCCGAACCGGTTCTGGCGACGACGACCAGTGAGAAGGGCACGTTCGTCGCTGGCCAACTTGAATTCACCCCAGGTTCGGTGTTCCGCGCGGTTGCAGACGGACTAGCCGGGGAGGATGTCCTCATCTGCGATGACTTGGGCGACGAATGGGCGGACTTCATCGGCGTGACCGCAGAAGCGAATCCTGCGATGATCACCTTCTACCACGCCAAGCATGGCGTCAGATCCCTCAGTGCCTCTGCGTTTCACGACGCTGTCGGTCAGGCGATCAAGAACCTCGGACGCCTAAGTCTCGTCGGCGACGTGATGGCGAGCAAGTTCGATGGATGGGACGTGACCTATAACCACGGGCACGCGGCGACGGCCATCGCCAGATTGATGCGAGGGGGCACCCGAGCTGAGATCGAGGAGCAGGTACGCTTGGCGTCCACTGCGCCGGCCGTCCTCAAGCGCGTCGTTCTCGTAACCTCTTCGCTCAGCCGGGCAGACGTGGAGAACGCATTCGAGCGGGTAGCGGCGGGCCTACCGGTAAGGCCAAACTTCGTGCAGCTCTACTGGATTCTAATGGGTTTTTTTTCGGCCTGCACCGAAATCGGAGCGGTAGGCTACGTGATTTGTCAGCCATGACGACACCTTCACCCGTTCGGACAATGCTGACACTCGAAGTCGCGGATACAGCGCTGCACCAGGTGGGGGGGGGTGCAAACCCACTACCGGCTCATGGCTCCCAACTGACAACGGCTATCATAGCGGCCCGCCGTGAAGCCGTCGGTCAGCGCGTCCCTAATCGGATAGGCTTGCGCAGCTTCACCCGGTCGAGGACGAGGATGCCACCGGGCGATCGGGCGCACGGTCAACGTGGATAGCGAATGGAGCCTGAAGTGACCCCGGAGCAAAGAATGACGACGGCCGACATCGAGATCGGCCGCATCTACTATGGCATACTCATCGACAGGGCCCCTTCCGGACGACTGCTGAGCTATGGCGACCTCGTCGCTGCGGCCAAGGCGGCTCATCCGGACAACGAGTTCGTCCAACGTGCGATCGCCGTTTCCGCGGGGCGGCGGCTGGAAGCCGTGCGCGTCTTCACGAACAGGCGTGGGTATCCGGACATCACGAGTCTGGTCGTGAACGCTTCCACCGGCGAGGTAGGTTCCGCCTTCGGGACGGATCCGGTAGCTCGCCGGGCCGAGATCGCGGCGTTCGATTGGTCGTCGGTCGATGATCAGTTCGGAGAGTTCATCATTCACCTCCGTGCCGAAACGCCGGTGAAGCGCAAGAAGGTGAAGCTGGACGAAGCGAAACGCCTCATTTGGGAGTTCTTCGACGAGCATAGGCGGACCCTGCCTCCGAGTCTCGCGATCGACCGGATCCGGCTGCAGGACATGGTGACGGACGGTCACGCGGTTGCGGACGCTTTCGAAGTCGTCGTTTCCGAAATGGCTTTCAAGCCGAGCCCTGGCTGAACTCCGACCGCACAATGGATGAGGAAGCCGACACCGTGGAGCCGATGCCCCGACACGGCCGGTCTCGCGGGATCGTAGTCCGTCGCAACCGATAGACTGGAGACACGGTTCCTGATCGTGATGGGCGGGGCTCGCTGGCAACGAATCGTTCGTGATACGATCTGCCAGCGGCACTGCCTTTTCCGATAGAGCCTTTCATCGGCAAAACCGGAACCGCGGCGCCATCGTTGGGTCGGGCCGCCGCGCTCGCCAGCCTCGCCTGCAACTGACTACCGTCAACTGCACTCGCCCATCCGATACGGTCTCCAGTATCTATCCCAGCGCACGGCCGCCCCAGAGGCGATTACGGCGCATGACAGCGACCGACCGTCCGGTAGTGCGCACCGAGCGACGACGCGACCGTAGCTCTTGCCGGTCGACTCGCATTCCAGCGTCTTGCGCAGCACAAGGCGTTCGACGACCTGCTGACTGCGTTTGGCGGCTGCGTCGTCGCAGAGATAGTTCGCCCGCCGCGAGTCCGCCGCTCGGCAGGGTGAAGCGCTTTCGAAGTCCGGGGCCTGAACGCCGGCGATCCGAACCTTGATGCCGTTCGAGCACCACAGCGGCCCGTCGCCGTCGTGGACGCGCGTCACCGTGCACGAGAAGGCCGTCGACGGTGCGAGGTCGATCATCGAGCCATCCGCCGCATCAGTGCTTCGTCCGGCTGGCATCGGCCACGGCGTTCAGGCAGTCTGCCAGCACCTCCCAGTGCCGGTATTGGTCCGGCCGCCCGGGGGGCGTCTTCTGCATGCCGGACGCTACGATCTCGCAAGCGCCCATCTGTCCATGGTCGGCCATCAGGGCGAAGGCCTGCTCCCACGCGTCCTGCATCAGACGGACAACCAGTCGGACTCGGCGTCGTCGACCGCCGCGAACATGTCGCCCTCGGCCTGCATGGCGCTGAGATGCTTCCGCACCGCTTCGGGATCTCCGCTGCGGGGGAAACGACGATCGGCAATTGCGCCCAACGCGAGCTGACCGACGAGGTCACTTCGGTCCTTCTGCGTCACAAGCCACTGGCCGAACGCGGGCCTGGGTTCCTGCGGGTCGTCATCGTAGTCGGCCATGATCGTGTCCTTCGAATCGTTGGCACGCCAATCGCATCAGATCGATGTTCTTGCAATGTTCTTGCGAATCAAACTGGATCGCGCCTAGCTATGGGCATGCCGCTCGCGGCGACTCGACATTGATGGAGCAACGAAATGCAGCACGATCTGCGGCTGCGTGCGGCTGCGCGCGCCATATACGACAACGTCCATCCGGCTGCGGATCCCGTGCCGTTTAGCTTCGACGAGGCCGAACGGTTCAAAACCGTGGAGTATCGGCAAGCCGTAGGCGCGGCACAGGATGCCCGGTCGGTTCTGGATGCGCAGCACGACCAGCTCACCCTCGCCGCGATCCTCTAGGTCGTGTTCTCCAGGACCCCGGAGCACCCGGTCGTCGTGCCGCTGCACCGTCGTGACGATGCGCTGCGGCTTCACGACGTCCCGTTCGAACTGGTGCCGTGCGAGGTGCCATTCTTCCTCGTCCACACGCCGGCAGGGTTTCCTTCGCCCGCGCAGGACGACATGCAGGAGCCGATCGATCTGGGCGCCTGGCTCGTCGAGCATCCCGCCGCAAGCTACATTATGCGTGTCGAGGGCCGGTCGATGACTGGCGCGGGCATCAATGACGGCGATCTGCTGGTCGTGAACCGCGCCAAGGCGCCGAGGACGGGCGCAGTCGTCGTCGCGCTGGTGCACGGCGAACGAACGCTGAAGCGGCTGCGCTATGTCGACGGTCGTCATTGGCTCGTCCCGGAGGCCGAAGGGTTCGCGGATATCCTGGTCGACGAGCATGTCGAGATCTGGGGAACGGTCGTCGGCGTCGCGCGCAAGATGGCATGAGCCCGCCGATCGCCCTGATCGACTGCAACAACTACTACGTCTCGTGCGAGCGCGCCTTCGACTCCAGCCTGGCGGGCGTGCCGGTCATCGTCCTGTCGAACAACGACGGGTGTGCGATTGCCCGGTCCGCCGAGGCGAAGGCGCTCGGCATCAAGATGGGCGACCCGATCCATCACTTGCGAGACGTGGTGCGCCGGCACGGCATACAGGTCCGGTCGTCGAACTATGCGCTCTACGGCGACATGCAGCGTCGGGTTATCGCCGCTTGCGAGCCCTTCGCCCGCGACTTCGAGATATACTCGATAGACGAGACGTTCCTGGACCTGTCAGGCTTCGAAACCCGTGATCTGGTCGCCCACGCCAATGCGATGCGTGCCCAGGTGCAGCTATGGACGACGATACCCACGTGCGTCGGCATCGCGGACACCAAGACGCTGGCGAAGTTGGCCAACGCAGCAGCCAAGAAGGACACGCGCTTCGGTGGCGTGGCTGATCTTCGTGACGACGACACGCGGCGCGACGTGATGCATGCATTCGCCGTCGGAGACGTCTGGGGCGTTGGCGGCGCAACCGCTCGCAAGCTGACCGACCTGGGGATCCATACCGCTGGTGCGTTGCGCGACATGCCCATGAAGCAGGCGCGCGCCATCGGGACGGTCGTCCTCGAGCGGCTGGTTGCCGAACTGCGCGGCGTCCCTTCCAACGCGGTCGAGGCTGTCGAGCCACGACGGAAGGGCATGGCCGTCACCCGGTCGTTCGGCACGCCGATCCATGACTTCGAGCGGATGATGGGCGCGCTGTCGCAATACGCGCTGCGGGCGGGCGAAAAGCTGCGATCGCACGGGCTTGTCGCTGCGCGGCTCACCGCGTTCTTCCACACCAACAAGCATAAGCCCGATCGGCCTCAATATGGCGGGTCACGGACGGTGACGCTTCATCCGATGACGAACGACAGCCTGGAACTGATCGCAGCGGCCAGGCGCGGTGCCGAGAAGGCGTGGCGCGATGGCTATGCCTACACGAAGGCGGGCATCATGCTCGACGATTTGCTGCCAGAGGACGAACGGCCGCGCACGCTGTTCGAAGCCGACACGGCCAAACGGGATCGGCTGATGGGGGCTCTGGATGCGATCAATGGCAAATTCGGCACGTGGACAGCGGTGACGGCATCGCAGGGGTTCAAGCGCGAGTGGAGGATGAGGTCTGAGATGCGCTCGCCGGCATGGACCACGGACATCGCCCAAGTGCCGACGGTGCGGGCTTAGATACGGCGAGACAGTATTGCATTCGGCCGGTTGCGCAACGAGTAGGGCGCATGCCCCATGCCAGCAACATCGTCCATTGTGCCGGCCCCGACAGCCCGCATGCGTTCGACATCGTTCCGCTCCAAGCCCGTAAGGGCAGCTTGGATGCCATGTGCCCCGTCTGCAAGGGCCGCGGCCAATGGAATACCGAGATCGATCTCGTGAGCTTCCGTTGCAAGCGCACCGCCTGCGATCGCTGCCACGGGGCGGGATGGGTGGAGACCGGCTCCGATCCCATCGGACTTCCCGACATAGAGATCGCACCAGGCGGCTACCCCCGGTGGACCTTGCGCTTCGAACCCGCCGACGAAGCCTCTTCGATCGATCCGGAGACGCCAGGCCTCTCGCAGGCCTGACACGTTACCGGCTTGATTCATGTGCACCGAGCTTCGCCGCGATCCGCGCGACCTCCGCGTCGCGGGGCGGCTCCGGCAGCTCCTCGCCAGGCAGGAGCGCGTCATCCGGAATGCCGGGCGCCGCGGCAGCGATCGGCTCGTCGACGGCCCGCTCGTTGGCACCGTCCGTGATCTTCTCTGCGTTCGCCACGGCGATCTCGTTCGCCGTCATCGGACGCACGGACGACGCCGAGGAGCCGAACGATTCTCGATGAACCGAGTGCGCCTTACTCTAATGTTTTGACGCCGCGGCAATGACATCAACCGCAGCGGCGATCCGGGGCCAATCCCGAGGATTGGCGGTATCCCGAAGGATGTCGAAGAGTCTCTCCGCGAAATGTTCGGGTTCATCGTCGCCAAACGCCGCCGCGATGGTCGACGCCTTCTCCCAGACCTCGAGTTCGGACATGATCGGGCGCTCAGGCAGAAGAGATATTTCCACGCGTGGGGAAGACGGGACCGCGCACGGTCATCTGCTCGGCAGGATACGGCCGCTGCAGTGCCAAGACGTCGTCATAGCTCCCGGTGAGCCAGCGCTCATGATCGGCCGGCCGCAGTATCGTGATCATTGCCTTGGGGTGGATCGGTGCGACCAGTTCGTTCGCATCGCATGTGACCATAGCGAAGTAGTGTCGGTCACCGACCTGTCGCCAGAAGCCGGCGATCGCGAACACCGGCTGATCGCTGACGGCGAACCACATCTCCCCCTTAATGGGTTTCTTGCCGTCTCCCAGGTCGGTGGGCTCGCGCGCCCACTCGCAGAACTCCGTCAACGGGATCAGACATCGGTTGGCGGGATCGCTGACGAGCGAGCGCCATTGCGGCAGATGCAGCGTTCGCACGTTCGTCTGCGCAACCTTACGGCCGGCCTGCTTCGCCTGTCCTGCCAGGACGTCCCATTCCATCACGTCGAGCCCCCGACGATCGTCTTCGTTCCGCACGACGTACGCCCGGCCGAAGGGACGCAGTTCCTTCGGATCGAACCGGTTGTCCATCGGCTTCTCGGCCAGCCACTCCGCGCCGAAGCGCTCGACGATCGTCTCGGGTTCGCCGCTGAACCTCGCTCTGTTACACATTGGAAACTTCCTGATCATCGGCGGGTCGGTTCACTCTTCGAGGTCCCGACGGCGAATCTCGTCTAGCAGTGTCTCGGCAGCCAGGTCTCCTACCTCGCCGCCGGTCTGCCGATACGCAGCGATGAGTTCATCATCCGTCGCGCTGGCCATCAGACCTTCGGTCTGCGACGCGAACGTATCGACCTCGTCGGCTGCCGCTTCCGCGGCGTCTTCGGATGAAGCCTCCCCGTTCACCATGTCGGCCGGTGCCATAACGGCATCCTGTTTGAACACGTCGAAGGCCTCCGCTGCCTCGTTGCGCTGCGCGATGAGCGAGCGAAGCTGGCCGAGAAGGTCGAACTGCGATGCGGTGTTTTCCATGGCGCAGCCTAGGCGGTGTTCATCGAGGCAAGCAACCGGCCTATGGCTCGCTGACGACAGAAGTTCACCCGGCCGATCACTGCGCCGATCGCGATCATCGAAGCGATGATCGCCCAGCCCTCCCATGTTCGAGGGGACCACGCCCATACGGCTTCCATCCATTTAAAGAAGGATCACACCATCGAACTGTCGGATCAAACGACCGGCCGTCCGGCAGTATCACTTGGTGAGATAGGCAATCATCTTTGAAAGGCCGATCTCGGTCAGCTCCAGATATTGTCGGCGGGCATCTCTGGGATCCTTGGCACGCTGGACGAGCCCTACCTTCTCCAACATCCCCACATATCGCAAAGCCGTCGATTGCGGCGTGGAGGAGGTAAGGCAGGCGCTGCCTACGCTTACAGGACGAGCCTTTCCTCGAGAAATGAAGAGATCCAGCAGGATACCCAGACGGTAGTGAGGGCGCGTGAGGCGGCGAAACGCCGTTTCGACGCCGCGCGGATCGCATGCCCTTCACTTGGAACCCGATGCAGGGCATCGTATCCGATGGCGAACCCGGTGACCGAGGAAGGCTCGAACGACATGACGATCTGGCGGCGACGTTACATGCTTCCCGCCAGTGGCCGCGGAACGGTCTTTGACGGCGGCGGACCGGACGCGGGCAGCCGAACGAAGGTCGCGGCCGGCTCCGGACTGTCCTACCGATGAGCGCGGATGCTTACATTATCAACTACAGGACGCTCCCCACGATCGAGAGAGCCTCGCGACGGACGATGGCCGATCACCTCGATCGCGAGCAGGGCGCATGGAAGCCGTTCCTCGACATGCTCGCTGTCGATTACGGGGATATGCAGATACCGGCGAGGCAGCAGGCCATCACCGGTCGGCAGCTGGCCACGGCCTTCGACATGCTGCGTGCGACGCTCGACGACCCGGACGGTTTCGGACGGCTCACCGCGGACTCGTTCCGCAGGACCACGGTCGCACCGCCTCCAAGCGGAACGACCGAGGGACAGCTCGTCCTGGGCCTTCATGCGGCCGGACGAACCAGCGATGCGGTTGCGGCATATGCCGGTTTCGTCGTCCTGGAGCTTTCCGCCGGGCATCACGTCCATCGTCCCGCTGAGGACTTCGCCGCATTCCTGAAGCTTGGGGGGACTCTTCTGGCCGCCGGTCACGTCGCGGCCGCGCTCCCGGCGTCGAAGCTGGCCTCGTCGGGCATCGGCAGCGCCAAGGCGAAGGCGGAGGACATGCTGGCCTCGCTCGACGACCAGGTCGCCGAGGCGTCCGCGATCAACGACGATCACGCGGCGGGCCTGTCCAGGATGCGCGATCTGATGGCCGCAGGGGTGGTCCGGGTCAGGAGAACGCTCCTGCGGGCGGAGCGCGAGCGTGACAGACGCCAGCGCGCGTGGCGGGCCGACATCGAGGCGGAGGTGGAGAAGCGCTTCTGCGAGGCGGAGGCGCGGCTGCAGGCGCTGGACCGCTTGGGGCGGACCCAGCATCTGTCGCGTCAGGAGTCCTTCGAGGAGCTGAAGGCGCTGTTCCACACGCAGCTGCGCCTCCGGGCGCCAGTCGCGTTGTGGGAGCAGCGATCGGAGACCCACCGCTCCCGTGCGGTCGCCGCCCAACGGCTGTTCTGGATCGCGACGCTGTTCGCTGTCCTGGTCGGGATCGGCGTGCCCTACTGGTTCGGCGACTACATCGCGGGCAGCTTCCACGCGGGCGGCTGCCCAGCCGGATCGCCGGCGGGATGCGTGGGGCCTTTCTCGGCCAAGGGCCCCCTCACCGTCGCAGGTCTTCTGCTGACGAGTTCGCTGATCCTCTGGGCGACGAGGCTGCAATACAGGATATTCCTCAGCGAGAGGCACCTGTCGCTCGATGCCGAAGAGAAGAAGGCGTTCGCGGAGACCTTCATGGCGCTGAAGGAGGGCGCGTCGGTCGATCCCGCGAACGAGACCATCGTGCTGGCCTCGCTGTTCCGTCCGACGCAGGACGGCATCATTAAGGACGAGCCCGGCGGTTTCGATCTGTCCGCGGCCGCGGTCCTCGCCAAGCAGATGGCGCGGTGACGGGTCGCTGCGCATGTCCGCATGGGCGGGGGCGTCGGCTGTCGGTTCGTGATGGCGGTTCGGATGGTCGGTCGCGATGATCGGTAGGTCCGACGACCATGTCAGATGGGGGTATCGTCGGCGGATCGTTGCGAACGGCGGAGTAATGCCTCAACGATGTGCCTATGGCCATCGATCCTTCGACCAATCCACCTAGAGCCTTCGTCTCCTACTCGTGGTCCTCGCCGACCCACGAGACCTGGGTTCTGGATCTGGCCACCCGGTTGCGGGAGGACGGCGTCGACGTTAGCCTCGACAAGTGGGACTTGAAGCCGGGCCACGACTCCTACAGGTTCATGGAGACGATGGTGACAGATCCCACCGTCACCAAGGTGATCATGGTATGCGACCGCAGGTATGCCGAGAAGGCGGATGCCCGATCGGGCGGCGTCGGGACCGAGAGCCAGATCATCTCGCCTCAGATCTACAGCGCCAGCACGCAGGACAAGTTCGCAGCGGCCATCACCGAGGGCGATGAAGCCGGGCAGGCCTACGTCCCGACGTTCTACAAGGGCCGCATCTTCTTCGACTTCCGCTCCGGCGACCGGTTCGAGGACTCCTACGAGGAGCTTCTGCGCTGGCTGGTTGACCGACCGCAGCATGTGAAGCCGAAGCTGGGCGTTGTGCCCGAGAGCATTCTGTCGTCGGCACCGACCGCTTCCGCCACGACGTCGCGCGCGCGTCGGGCCGACGATGCGATCCGGAAGGGCCTCGGTTCCGCCGCGCCCGCCGTCCGCGAGTTCGGCGATGCCCTGGTGGAGGAACTTGCGTCGATGTCGCCAAGGCTCCGGCCAGGGTCGGCGAGCGAGGAACCCGTCTTGGCGGCGGTGTCCGCCATGCGACCGTATGCGCGCCAGCTCTCGGATCTCATGGTGACTGCGATCAGATACCACGGGGATCCGAGAACCTGGGACGCGGTCCTGGACGTCCTCGAGCGCATCGGCCGGATGATGTTCCGGGACCAGGACGCTTCGCCTTGGCATTCGCATCAGGGGGACGCTTACAAGATCGTCGCGCACCAGCTGTTCCTCTCGCTCGTCGCGTCCACGCTGGACGAGGATCGGCTGGATCTGACGCAGGGCGTGCTCGTGCGGCCTTGGCTGGTCAGGGACGCCGCCGGAGGCGGCCGCAGGTCCACTTCCGACTTCTCGATCTTCCGTCAGCATCCCAGTTCGCTCGAGGAGCGTTCCCGCCGTCCCGGTCTCAGAGCCGCAGGCGTTCAGGCCGACTTGCTGAAGGACATGTTCCCGAAGGGTTCGACGCCCGGCTTCGAGTCCGTCATGCAGGCCGACTTCGTGATGTTCCTGCGCGCGCTCGGCCAGGCGACGGACGCGAACTGGTATCCCGTGTCACTGATCCATGCCGTCGACCGCTTCACGCCGTTCAGGACGTTCGCCCGTGCCGAGTCGGAAGCATACTTCGTCAGGCTGGGGCCGCTTCTGGGCGTGCCGGACCTCTCGGAGTTCAGGCGCAGGATGGTCGAGTTCGGCGGAATGCGGATAGTCTCCGACTTCTACGACGACGAACGTCTGCCCTTGGGCGCCCTTGCGAACGTCGACCATCTCGGGTCGCGAGCGTGACGAGAGCAGGTCGTCCCGCAGGTGGCGGACCGCAGGGCGTGGAACCGCAGGGGCCGGGCCGAACCCGTCGATGATTTCCTCACGCGCTGCGGTCGACGGCGACGCGATGCTCGCGAGATCGGGTGGGAACGGACGACGCGTCCACGGGCATGGTGCTTGCAGATCGTTTGGTAACGCATCCGCCGTATCGTCAGGGAATGAAAGCATTCGCACCTCTGCGGGAAGACGCCGATCGCGACCAGTCGAAGGCGAGTGACGAGTGCAGCCTCTGGCGAGGACGCTTCATCGAGGAGTATTCCTCGGCGGAAGCGGTGGTCAGCGAGGCTCTCGCGCATCTTTCGACGATCGCGACCGGTGGTGCCGAAAGCCTGCTGCCCCATCTGGTCGGCAAGCGCTTCGAAGCCCTCGGGATCGTGGTCGGTGGCAAAGGCCCGCTGGCGGCGGTCGGTTCGAGGGTGACGAGCGCGCTCGACGAGTTCAGGGACCTTCATGGATACAGGACCTTCCTATGTCACGGGAGCAGCGCGATCACGATCGATCCGTCCGGGAGGTGGCGCCTGGTCCTGAACCTGACCAGCTTCCGCGCGGCCACGGTCCAGCGAACCTCAATCGAGATCGGGGAGGATGAGGCCGCGGTGGTTCTCGCTCGTCTTCGTCACGCACGTCGCCGACTGGATGGCCAGCTTAGGGGCATGCTCGCGTCCTTCCGATGACGCCTCGACGCCGTGACGGCGGATACCTGTCGCTGTCGCCAGCACCGTCACCTTCGGCCTCTGATCGACAAGCGGCGAGCGGCGAGCTCGAATCGACTGCTCGTCGCGGTTGGTTGAGCGGTCTCGGAGTCGCGTGCCTGCTGAGGCGTTACGCCGTCAGCTCACGAGTCGGATAGATTGATCTTCGAACTGATCCTCTGCGCCGGGAGACTGAGCCTCGTTCTCAATGGCGCGCATCCCACCCGATCATCATCTCCGACCCAGTAGCCTATCGGGAGATGCACGATGCCGCATGTTGAACGTGTTCAGGGAGAGACCGTGCGGGGTGATCCGCACAGGGTTGGCGCAACCGGTCGAAAACCCGATGGCCTGACCGGCATCATGACGGTCGAACCGTTCGAGATATCGCCACGGCGTCTCCCATGGCTGGCCGCAGGAGCCTGGCCGCCTGCCGCTCCGAACCGGCCGGGAAATCATTCCGGTCCGCAGACCCGCGCGTGCTGCAACAGAGAGCTGTTCCAACGTTCCAGTCGGAAGAACCAGGCGAACATCCGCGCCGGCCCCGCTAATCGCGGCGAACATGGATCGCAGACCACGATCCAGTAATTCGTCATATCTGTGCAGGCGTCAGACGTTGGAAATCACCGATAGCGTCGGTGTATTGACGCTTACAGACCATGTCATGAGGTCGAACCTTCCGCGCGAACGGTTGAGGTTAATCGCCGTGTCGGCAAAGCGCTGGATGCCCCGTGAGGATTCGAACCTCAATAGGCGGTATCAGAAACCGCAGTCTTACCATTAGACGACGGGGCATCAGCGAGGGCGCGATCTAAGCGGGGGTTTGCGCCGTGTCAACGCC
>Ga0308170_10000474_pt1 | contig 51579 bp, 54 predicted proteins | sample PhyBR2_2_FD_202136 | JGI IMG/M metagenome (GOLD analysis project Ga0308170, IMG submission 202136) | Phyllosphere microbial communities from UC Gill Tract Community Farm, Albany, California, United States - DLSLSB.R2 | ecosystem: Host-associated > Plants > Phyllosphere > Unclassified | place... | reverse complement strand
TGTGCTTGAGATATTCAGAAAAAAGCTTGTGATTCGTTTCATTCTCGACGTCTCTTTCGCACAGCCACAACCTCGTTGCGATTGGCATATTCTGCGTATAAGTCGTAGTGGAGAAGTCGGATGCAGATTGACGAGTGTGAGAGAGCTGGCAGGATTATCGAATTTCGTGCAGGTTTTTACAGTAAAATCTTACATACTTTCAAAGGTCGTCACAAACGAGCGAATCTACTCAAGGTCGCTGCCTACGTCTCTCTGCGACTCGCGGTACTTCGCTCATAGACGCAGACGGGTGACGTTCAGTAGAGAGATAAACTATTCGAAGCGTTCTATAGCCGAACCTCGCATGTTCATGTAAGTTGAGCTGAATTCGCTACTCACTCACGCTCCCTCTAGATTGAGGAAACAAGTGTAAGCTAACGAAAGCATACGGTCACAAAATGCCCTCATGTCCAGCTGTGCCTCTGAGCGTTCGACCACGAGAAAGCAAAGTTTCGCTTCGCTTTCACTCCCAGACAGTCCTCCCAGCTAACGAACGATCACAGCTGTACAACATCTTTCAAGCTTACTTTCGGGTTGTACACAAACAGACGAAGCGAATCTCAATCCTTCTTTCACTTTCACTCATCAGAACTGTCCTCCTTCTTTGACTTGCGTTGCTTCTTGTCCTTGACTTTGGCAGGTTCGACTTCAGGTGCGTGCTCCTTCTATACGATAGTAAGAGTGGAGTCAGCTACGCAGATTTGTCGAGAGAGGTCGAGTGAGAGTTGTGAGGCTCACCTTCCACAATCCTTGAATTTGACGCCTCCTCCAGAGTCCAGTCGATTTTGGATGATCGACTTTCAATTTCTCGTTGTGCTCAGAGTAGTAGGCCCTCCACTCGGGATCAGAGCTAAATCGTGATGATGTTCAGTTCTTCCCCCTCAGAAATTCGAGAAACGATTCTTGAACTCACGGAGGAGGGAGCTTGATAGCAGCGGAGCCTTCAAGGACGCGTAGAGTACTGTCAGCTATACATACGAGTTAGTAGAACCGCTGCAGACTCACTGGAATTCTTCTTGCTAGGCATTTGTGAGCGGTAAGAGAAATCTATGACGAGGAGCTAGCAGAATCAGTCAGGAACTCTGTGACAAGGTCGGGAGGTACTCACTTGTGGATTGAGGTGGTGTGGTGGCAGAGAGTGGAGAGAAGGAAAGAGAGAGAGACAGATAGAGATTTGACTTCGCGCCTCCTTTTGCAATCTCCCAACTCGTTCATTCCCGCCTCTTAGCATCGAGTTCGCAGACTGACCAACATAGCCAGGAGACTATCTACTTAACCGTAGAACAAAGTAGAGATAGGATCATTGCCATCTTCATCTTCGAAAACTCTCTTCAACAGACAAGTAAGCTTCACTTCATCTGTTGATTGCGTTTAGAGAGAAAGATAGATCGTACAACATGTAACCAGCGTAAAATAGAGACAAAATAACAAGAGAGATTACGTTATAACTCAAAGAGAAGTGTCTATCCTGTTCCTATCCCTTCACTTCACTTGTCTTCACTTCGAAGCTTCGCTCAACTCGGTGTTCCACACTTCAACGAGCTTGTCCATATCCTTTTCCGTCGCAACGCTAACAACCTCCGTTTCCAACTCATCCTTCTCTGATTGCGACGCAGAGGGAGATGCTTCTCTAGCTTCCCTCAATAATTTGTGATCACGTCTTGCGAGGTTGGCGAGAGCTTGACCAGGACCGAGGAAGACTAGACGACGGATTCCGTGCGTTGTCGGGAGACTGTTGATGCAGGTCGACCATCGAACGGGGAGCGAGATTTGATCGACGAGATTTGAGACGAGGGTAGACGGAGAAGTGAGGAGGGAAGCGTCGAATCCGGATACGAGGGGTACAGAGGGAGTTGAGAGCTTGACGGCACCACAGGTGAGAGCGTGTCGCATACCTTCTGCTGCAGGCTTCATGAAAGAGCAGTGAAATGGTGCACTGTATCGACGAGGTCACGTCAAAATAGTCCGAAGTCGAGAAAGAGAATCTTGTGAACTCACGATACAGGCAAATCAGCCGCTCTACTAGCGATTTCCAACTCTTTCAGCATCTCGCTCGCCCTGAGAATTCCGTCTCGACTACCGGCAAGGATGACTTGACTGCTCGAGTTGAAGCTTGCGACCTCGACAGTTCCTTCACTACCTTCTTGATTCGTTCTACCCGTTCGAACCTTTCGAACGATTTCGGTGACTTCGGCGTGCGAGTGTCCAGGGTTGAGTACGAGAGCGCTCATTTGACCTCGGATAGTAGCAGGTGCGTCGAGCTCGGGTGAGAGGCCGATCGAGGGGAGGGAGAGAGCGTAACTTGTGAGGAGACCGTGAAGTCGAGTGAGGCGTACTCCGTCGGCGAAAGTAATGGCTCCAGCAGCAACGGCTGCGGAATACTCTCCGGAACTGTGACCGAGGACGAGGGAAGAAGAGTCGACTACAGAGGTCGAAAGTTGAGATTGGAGCGTTCGGAGGAAAGCGATCGAAGTGATGAGAATCGCAGGTTGAGCGTTCGAAGATCGAGTGAGTTCGTCCTATCGAAGGTATCTCGTCAGAATGAAAAACACGAGGAAGCTTTCGAGGAAGAGAGACTCACTTGGGGACCTTCAAAGACGATTCGTTGCATCCCGACTTCTTGTCGTCTCAGCCCCTCTGTTTCATCAAGCATTCTACCTAATTGACCCAGTTCCCCCTCTAGCTGATCCAACCTGAGACTCTTCCTCCACTCTTCAAACCCAGCAAGTGCAGCTTCTGCTTCACTCCAAACTTCTTTTCCTTTTCCCTTTTCTCGCAAGAAGTGACCCATTCCGACATATTGCGAGCCTGATCCGGGAAATAGGAGTGCATGTTTGGGTCTTGTACTTTGTGCACGATGTGATTCGAGAGGAATAGCCTAGATAATCGAAAGAAGTCGTTGTCAGACAAAGTCAGATCACGAGGATGAAAGAAAGAAAGCCGACGAACCGGAGAATAGTCTCCTCCACTCCAAAGAGCGTCGTTTGCGATACGATTCCTTCTTGACCTTTGTGCCTTACCATTACCGTTACTACCGCTTGCCTCTGCGAGGATCTTTGATGTAGAATTCGAACGGGAAGATTGAGAATTCTGAACGTCATGTCTTGAAGCGTTTCGATATCGAGCTAGGTAACCTGGATCTGACCATGTTGGGTTATCAGAGGATGGTGTAGGAGTAGTTGAAGGGGTGTAGAGTGCGCTGGGAGGTGGTGGAGGAGGAGCCGAAGTGGAAAGGGACGCGGGGTAATGAGACGCCAAACGACGAGAGGTTGACGCTGCTGAAGGTGTAGCGAGTGCTGGACGATATGCTCTTGTTGATTTCATCATTTTGAGAGTTGTAAGTGAGCTGTCTGTCAAAGGTTGAGTGTGAGTTGCGTGAAATTCAAGTCGAACAAGTTTCCACTGGTCGGCTAACGAGTTCAAGCTGTTTGAGAGCTCTGGTGGAGGCAGAGGACGCTGTCGAATAGTTGTGTGCGAGATCGGTTGATTCGTGAGATGCCGGATAGAGCAAAGTGAGGTGAAGGAGAGGAAGGGAGAAAAGGAGGGAGAGTGGGGGGGAGAGTCAAAGGAGAGAAAGACTTGCTCACCTGATGAATGTTCCAACTAGGAGGAAAGCTTGATCTTTCAGAGTTTTGGGTCGCAAGGTAGGAGAGAGAGAGGAAAGCGATGTCGGCTACTCGGGATATTGAAGTCGGAGGAAACCGCGGCCGCAAAGCCTTCGCACAGTTTCGTTTTTCGCTTTCCCATCTTCCGCGAAACGCCTGAGATTTACTGATGACTCCATTCCACGATTGTCCAACGTTCAATAGTCGAGGCGGAAAACCACTGCGAGAAAAAGCACTCGCTCGATTCGCATCCTGATTTCATCCATCTGTTCCTCCTGGATCGTGCTCAAGCTTTGGTCAGAGTGTCGGAACGTCGTGTTCCGAGGAGAGGTAGTGTCGAGGCGATCACTTACTGCTGAAGAAGCGTTCCCTCGCTCACGAAATCGAAAATCCCTCGGAAAAAGCTAAAGTGAGAAAGACCAACCCGATGCGACTGCGACCACTTCTTCCACTACGGGCAGATGCACGGTCGTCGAGTTACCTCAAGCGGACAATCAGCGAGCGTCGGAGGAGAGTACTGTGGAGTCGACGAAGAAATCCTCTTCTGTGAATGCGAACAGATAGTCTCGTGCTCGCAACATCGACACGACCGAGTGAGTGAGAGAGCAAGAGAACGGGGTATTCGATTTCGAAAGAGACGATGCTGAGCGGACAATAGTAATGGATAGTAAAAGGGAAACCAAGAAAGGAGATGCTACACAGAGAAAACCGGGAAAGAAAGCTATATACCTTTTTGTCGATAGGAAGATGTAGAAGGGGATAGGAGAGAGATCTAGTTGATGGTAGGGGAAACGACGAGAGCGAGAAGAGCCATTCGGACGAAAAGACCGAAACGCACTGTAAATCGCAAGTCCAGAGTCAGTTTCTGATTTCGGGCATAATTTCGGCATGAATGTTAGTAGGGACATATACACACTTTGCCTGAAATATGCAGCACGACGTTGGTCGAACTGTTATTAGGAGAAAAAAAGGAAAAGAGAGAAAGAGTCAGCTTCTGCCAACTTCGCAAAGTCAAGATGAAAGAGAGGAAATAGAGACTCACATCGACTCCGGGATCAAGTTCAGCGTTACGAGGAAGAGGATGCATAACGATACAGTGCTCTTTCGCTCCGGCGAGGAGTTCGTTGTTGACGACGTAAGCGTTCTTGACTCGTTCATACTCGGCGACATCGGTGAATCGTTCTTGTTGGACTCGAGTAACGTAGAGGACATCCGTCTTGGCGATGACACTCGCGAGGGAAGGAGTTTCGAAAACTTGGATACCTGCCTTCTCCGCCTCGAGTTTGACGGATTCCGGCATAGCGAGTCCAGGAGGTGCGACAAAGTTGAGGGTGACAGAGTAGAGTGACAAGAGTCGGACGAGTGAGTGAACGGTTCGACCGTTCTTCAAGTCTCCCACCATCGTGATCGTAAGACCATTGACGGTACCGAGTTCTTCACGGATCGTGTAGATGTCGAGGAAAGCCTATACGGCAACGAGAGTGATCAGTCAAAGAATAGAAGAAGAAGAGAAAGGGAAGAAAGAGCGCACCTGAGTAGGGTGTTCTCCGATACCATCTCCAGCGTTGATGATGGGAACGGGAGAGTAACGAGCTCCTTCTTGTGCGCTTCCAACACCAGGGTGACGAAGAGCAATCACGTCACCGTAGCAACCGAGAGTGCGAACGGTATCGGCGAGAGTTTCTCCCTTGACGACCGAGGACATTCCAGGAGTAACGGCGAGAGTCGATCCTCCGAGACGAGCCATGGCAGCTTCGAAAGATCCAGAAGTGCGAGTCGAAGGTTCGTAGAAGAGAGTGCAGAGTACTCGTCCTCGCATGATGTCGATAGGAATGTTTCGCTCAGTGAGCATTCGCATTTCGGAAGCGACACCGAAGAGAACGTGAAGATCATCTCGAGTGAAAGCGCGAACCGAAAGAACGTGTCGACGTTGATAAGCTCGGCTCGCGGTCGAGAGAAGCTTGATGAGCGAGTCGGTAGGAGAGGAGGAAGTGACAGGTCGAAGGGAAGGAGTGCTGGTCAACGACATGAGACTGGGTTGAAGGGAAGGATCGGCGGAAGCGTCGAGACGAGGGGATCGACTGCTGCCGAGTTTGGGAGAGCGGGTGGCGACAGCAGAAGAAGGGGTCATCGAGGGGGAGAGAGGAGTTTGAGTCGATTCGTAGGGTTTGCTCGAGAAGCCGAGGGATTGCATCGAAGGTCGACTGGCCGAAACTGAGAATCGAGCCTTGCGTTCCGATTTGCTAGCACCTGCGAGACCTGAGAGATCGCGACCTGCTGCCGAAAGGGTCGAGACGAAGGTTCCATCGAGGTAAACGGTTTCCCCACGAAGGACGACACGGTGGACAGCTCCGGAGATCTTCTTTCCTTCCAATGGCGACCAGTAAGAACGCTTGGGGGCGATGAGAGTTCGGCTGATCTCGACTTCGACGTAGGTATCGGCGGAAGCAGGAGGAAGGTCGAAAATCGCGCGAGGGTTCTCGGAGAGTCGAGCGGTGAGGTCGTCGAGGGTGAGTCGTCCATCGTTGACTGCCGAAAGGAGAAGCTGAATCGACTCTTCGTGACCAGCCTGAGGAGAGTACGATTCCTTGAGTTCAGCTGCGAGACGGTAAGGGAGGGATCCAGTCGAGAGAACGTCGATGGTGTCGAGGTGTTCCCAGAGAGCGGCTTGGTTCTTCTTCGAAGGGAGGCAAGTCGATCCAGGGAAGTCCTCCTTGGCGAAGAAGAGCGAGTAAATCGAGACATCGCAAGTGACCTTGAGATCCTTCTCCTTGCTGAGGGCGATGAGGAGAATGTCGTTCTCTGATTGGACGTTCGTGATGTGGACGCTGCGGTTGTGGAGACTGGCGAGGAGGAGAACTGAGGCGAGATCGGTAGTGCGAGCATCGGTGACGATAGGCTTCTTCGAAGGCCAGGCAGCGAAGTGTTGAGCGATGGTCGAGACTGCGTCGGCGGATGCGGAGAGCTTGTGCGAGGGAAGGAAGAGAGTGCGAGCGGCCGAAGTGAGGGATCCAGCGAGTTGACTCGAGTTGTCGGAAGTTCCGGCAACGCTGAGCGAGTAATCGCAGAACGACTCGACGGCGTTGTCTCGAGCAATCTCGAGTCCGTTGCTGTCCTCGACGGCTCCTTCGATACCAGAGGGAAGGATTTGAAGAGTGGTGAAACCTCCAGCAAGAGCGGCCTTCGATACCTCGGCGAAATCGGATGACTTGGGACTGACGAGGCTGGGAACGAAGACGCGAGAGTCGATGAGACCGGGGATAGTGAGGGTTTGATGAGAAGTCTTGAAGTCGACACTCGAGACCTCGAGGGAAGGGTTGCGAGCAATCGCTTCGATGAGGAGTTTCGCGCACTTGACGTTGGTGACGAGAGGAACTGCAAAGTCGACAGCCATTCGACGAGATCGGTATCCCTTCGACATGTAGGTAGCAGGACGACGGTATCGGTTCTTCGAAGGCAAGTTGACGTAGAGATCGATCAATCCGTTGGCGATGTGATCCCGAAGCGAGTACTCGGACTTTTGGTTCTTCTTTTCGGTTCCATCGTCCTCCAACTCCTCGAGGTACTTGACGGAAACGCCGTGCTCCTGAAGGAAATCGGCAGTACCGGAAGTTGCGAAGATGTTGTATCCGAGGGAGGTAAGCTTCTGGATCGAAGGGAGGAGTTCGAGCTTCTCCTTGTAAGGACCGATCGAGAAGAGGAAGTTCTTCTTGGGCAACTTCATTCCGGTCGAAAGCATAGCCTTGAGGTACGCTTCGTACTTGTCCTTTCCGAAACAGGCGACCTCACCGGTAGAGGCCATCTCTGTCAACGGGAAGCACTCTTCGTCAACGAGATTCTGTCGAAGCAGAGAAACGAAGGAAACGACTTACCGACACCGAGAATAGGATCCGCTCCAGCGAGACGACCAAAGGAGAATTGAGGTACCTTGATTCCAACGTAGTCCTTGGGGAGGTTGAGAGTAGGGTAAGGTTGAACGGGAAGACCGAGCATGATATCGGTAGCCATTTCGATAGCGTCCACGTTGGTAACCTTGGAAACGAAGGGGAACGAACGAGCAGCTCGAACGTTACATTCGATGACCTTGATCTCGTTGTCCTTGGCGAGGAATTGGATGTTGAAAGGACCGCTGACGTTGAGCGCTGCCCCAATCTTGGCCGTGGCGACCTCGATGCGACGAACAGTTTCGGGGTCTAGATCTTGAGGAGGAAGGATCAAAGTGGCATCTCCAGAGTGCACACCGGCGTTCTCGACGTGCTCCGAGACGTAGTGCATAACCATCTTACCGTCGAGAGCGACAGCGTCCATCTCAATCTCCTTCGCTTCTTCGATGTACTTGGTCACGACGACAGGGTGATCACGTGAGACGGCGGCGGCTTGGTTGAGGTAGGCGTCGAGGTCATCTCGGGAGTAGACGACGTTCATGGCAGCTCCTGATAGGACGTACGAGGGTCGAACGAGCACTGGGAATCCTACCTTGTTGCAGAATTCGTGAGCGGCTTCGAGGGTCGATAGTTCCTTCCATAGAGGTTGATCGACGCCGAGTCGGTCGAGCATACGGGAGAACTTGTATCGGTTCTCAGCCATGTCGATCATCTCTGGTGAAGTACCGAGAATCTTGACTCCTTGACGGTGGAGAGGAAGGGCGATGTTGTTCGAAGTTTGTCCTCCCATCGAGATGACTACACCACTCGAAGTTTCAGCCTCGTAGATGTCGAGAATCGTTTCGAGAGAGATGAGTTCGAAGTAGAGACGATCAGCCTCGTCGTAATCGGTCGAAACAGTCTCCGGGTTGTAGTTGACCATAACCGTCTTAAATCCTCGTTCACGGATGGTTCGGATAGCACGAACGGCACACCAATCGAATTCGACTGATGAACCGATACGGTACACTCCTGAACCAAGAACCATGATACCTTTATCGTTGAAGTCGACATCGTGTCCAGCTCCGTTGTAGGTCATGTAGAGGTAGTTGGTGAAGGCAGGGAATTCGGCGGCTACAGTATCAATTTGCTTGACGCGAGGAGTGATGCCGTAATCGGTACGAAGTCGTCGGACTGCGAGTTCGTTCGAACCTACAGCTTTCGCGACTTGAGCATCCGAGAAACCGACTTGCTTGGCGCAACGAAGGAGGCGAGGAGGAAGTTGCGAAGCGGTGTATTGTCTGATGGAAGAAGTAGTGTCGTTAGTATCTAGCTCTTTTCTCGCGAATGAGTTCATCGAAACACTCACTGAACAGTCTTCTCGACTCGAACAATGTGTTCAAGCTTGCGAAGGAACCATTTGTCGATGTTGCTGAGCTTGTGAATCTCCTCAACCGATCTACCAGCGTGAAGAGCGTTGGCGATAGCGAAGATACGACGATCAGTGGGGTTCTTGAGCTCCTCATCGATGTCCTCCATAGGGAAAGGGTTCTGTAGAAGAAGGAAGAGAACGCGCGATGAGAACAAACTGCGAATCGAGACGAGAGAGACGAGAGAAAAAACGACAATACCTTTCCGAATCCAGAGAACGAAGGGTCGAGCGATCGAATAGCCTTTTGGATGGTCTCCTCAAAGGTTTTACCGATAGCCATGACTTCTCCAACCGACTTCATTGAGGAACCGAGAGCAGTCGAGACTCGAGTGAACTTCTTGAGATCCCATCGAGGGAACTTGACGACGAGGTAATCGAGGGAAGGTTCGAAACAAGCTGAAGTGTTCTTGGTGACCGAGTTCTTGATTTCGTTGAGAGGGATGTTGAGACCGAGTTTGGCAGCGGTGTAGGCGAGAGGGTAACCGGTAGCCTTCGATGCGAGTGCTGAGGAACGAGAGAGACGAGCGTTGACTTCGATAATGCAGTACTCTTGCGAGTAAGGGTTGAGAGCGTATTGGATGTTGCACTCTCCGACGACTCCAAGGTGACGAATAACGTTGACGGCGGTCGTTCGAAGCATGTTATAATCGGAGTCGGAAAGGGTTTGCGAAGGAGCGACGACGATGGAGTCACCAGTGTGGATACCGAGGGGATCGAAGTTCTGTCACGCAAAAGAAGCTCTTTCATCAGTATCAAGGAAGAAGTGCGAGGAGAAGAGAGAGCAGTAAAAGACTCACCTCCATGTTACAAACGGTGATGCAGTTGTCCCTGCAATCACGCACGACCTCGTACTCGATTTCCTTCCATCCCTTCATACTGCGCTCAACGAGAACTTGAGAGGAAGTAGCGAATGCCTTGGTGCAGAGTTCGACCAATTCCTTCTCGTTGTAAGCGAATCCAGATCCCAATCCTCCTAAAGCGAAAGCAGCTCGAACGATGACAGGGTATCCGATATCGTTGGCAGCGACTACACACTCGTCGACAGAGTTGGCGGCAGCAGACTTTGCGCACTTTTCGCCAATCTCCTCCATGGCATTCGCGAACAGTTCACGATCTTCGGTCATGATGATGGTATCGATAGGAGTACCGAGAACCTTGACGCCGAGACCTTCGAACTCGTCCTTGAGTTGGATACCGACTTGAAGAGCAGTTTGTCCTCCGAAAGTAACGTAGATACCATCAGGTCGTTCATGTTTGATGACTTTGCGAACGGAATCGGCAGTGACGGGGAGGAAGTAAACCTTGTCGGCGAGACTGTTGCGAGATCGTGATCAGTTAGGAGTACGATAGGAGCAAGCGAATAGCAACGAACCCCTTGGAAGTTTGGATAGTAGCGATGTTAGCTGAAAATGCGAAGAAAGAAAGTTGGGGTCAGTATCGAGTAGCTTGGCTAGTAAGATCAAAGAAAGACTTACGATTGACCAAGATAGTGTAGATACCTTCCTCCTTCAACGCCTTGAGTGCTTGCGAACCAGAGTAATCGAATTCTCCAGCTTGTCCGATCGAAAGTCCTCCAGACCCGAGGACGAGAACCTTCTTCGCATCGACACGAGGGTTCTTCGCTGCGTTCTCAGCAGCGGTTCCTCCGGGGAATTCGACAGGTCCGGTGAGTTGACGACCAGCAGCTTGCGCTTCGAGACTCTTCTCGATGGCCGAAATGAAGACGTCGAAGAGGAATTCGGTATCGCGAGGACCAGGTGCGGACTCGGGATGGAATTGAACCGAGAAGAAAGGTCGTTCAGTCGAGTAGATACCTTCGTTCGAATCGTCGTTGGCGTTAATGAAGAGTTCTTTCCAACCGGTAGTGAGGGTTTGCGAGTCGACAGCGTATCCGTGATTCTGCGAGGTGATGTAGCATCGACCACTAACGAGGGAGGTACAAGGGATGTTGGCACCACGGTTTCCGTACTTGAGCTTGAGGGTTGAAGCACCGGAAGCTCGAGCGAGAAGCTGGTGACCGAGACAGATACCGAAGATGGGGAAGGCAGCTCGTTCGATAGCTTTGGCGAGCATGGCAGTAGTCGATTGGAGAGTGGCGGGATCACCGGGACCGTTCGAAACGAAGAGACCGTCGAAAGGTTCTTCGTCGGGCGAGAGGTAGTTGTAATCGTAAGGGATGACCTTGAGTTCGACTCCTCGCTTCGTGAAGCACCTGATCTGGTTGTACTTCATTCCGACGTCGACGCAGAGAACTCGAAGGGGTCGACCGGAAGGGTGTTGAAGGGGAGTGACACCTTTGTCGGCATGGTAAAGAACCGGTTCCTTGGTCGAAACGGCAGCGACGAGGTTGTCTCCGTTCGGGTCGTGGTACTCGAGCGAGTCGTAGGCCTCCCTCCAATCCGCTCCAGTGCTCTCCTTCGCTCCTTGCTTCCTAACGCTCATCCTTCCAATCGTACTTCCTCGCTCGCGAAGCTTCTTCGTCAAGTCCCTCGTGTCGACACCATAGACCGCAGGAATGCCCTCCTCCTTGAGCCAGTCACCGAGACTAGTGAAGGCCTCGTGGTTGGAGAAATCGTCTCCAGCTCCAGAATAGTTTGCGACGATCAAACCAGCGACGTGAATCTTGTAGGACTCGAACTCGCGGGGGAGATCTTTAGGGTTCGTTCCAGGTGCAGGTCGTTTGGGTACACCGTAAGATCCAATGAGAGGGTAGGTGAGAACGAGGATTTGTCCAGCGTACGAAGGATCGGTGAGTGATTCGGGGTATCCAACCATTCCTGAATTTCTCCTTCATTCTGTCAGCTTCTTCGTTCTCCCTGAATCATGTATGAGAGAGATATAGAGACATACCGGTCGTGAAGACGCATTCTCCTGCGATACTCTTTTCAGCTCCAAACGAGTAACCTTCATAAGCTGATCCATCTGCGAGCTCCAACAACATCTTGTCCGAATCCTTAGCTCCCGTTGATCCATTCAAAGCCGCCTCGGCTCCCTGGAAGAGCTGAGCAATCTCCTGAGAAGGTGGATAAGTGATGGGTTGAACAGGTCGGTTTCCGAGTCCTCTACCGCTAGGGGAAGCGGGGCGACTAGGTACGATGGAAGAGGTGGGTCGTTGGGGGATAGGTCGGTTCAAGTCGAGCGCTGGAGGAGTGCTGGTCATGATGGTAGAAGTTGATGGGTGAACTTTCTAAGTTGTGAGAGCTGTAAGGGGTTGAAGGAGAGTTTGTGCAGGTTCCGCAGAGTAGCTAGTAGGACCTCTGGGAGTTGTCTGATGGCGCTCAGCGCATGTACTGATGGGAAGAGAGGGAGAGGAGAGAAGGAGAAGAAGGCCTCGGTTCAAACTTTTTTTTTTGACTATTTCTCGCTCTTTCCCCTCCCTCCTGGCGTGACCCGTGCTCACAGCGACAGCGACTAGACGCAGATAACGGTGATACTATACGGTAGAACAGATAGATGGAAGCTAGAATGCTTCGAGTGAGAAGTGCTCTCAATGGAAAAGAGAGAGAAAAGTTGGAGTGAAAATGGGCTTGCTGCAAGAATGACGGACTACCAAGGTAGAGAGGCAAACTTGTGTGTGTAAAAGAGATGCCGCCTCCATTGAAGTAACCGAGAGGTGAACAAGGAGTTGGTCGAGGAGAGGGAGAAGGGGAACGAGAGAGAGAGAAAAGTTGGCGCGCCTCCGAGTTTCGACAATTGGCTTTCGTAATCTCGAATACTTTTCATTGCGAAATGCAGTATGTAATTTTTGGCAAGAAGATGCGGGAATTACTCTATGAAAAACTAAACGATGACGAGAAAAGCAAAACCATTACTACCACTATAGAGACGACATTAGGTGACCCTGTGAAGTAGAAAGCGAAAGCGAGTCAGTATCTCGCTCATCTTGAAAGGTGTTAGAGGGAGATGCTCACCATGAGAACTGTGAAAGAGTGCATTCGAGGAGATGTCAGCGACAGGTCACGAGACTGCAAAGTGAAAGAAAGGAGAGCTCACCCTCAGTTTCCGCGTTCGCAATTTTCAAAAGTACCTCTTCGAATCTGCGAGCAAACTGCCAACCTTCCTTCTTGCCTAGTTCCTCGTGACTGGCAACCTCCATCTTCCAGAGCACACTGTCTCGTTCCGCAACGACGTTCGTGTTTCGCTCAGTACGAGAAAGGAATGACAATTCTCCAGCGATGGTACCGGCAACCATCGACTCGCTGACAGTATGAGAGTGGTCAGGGAAGACATAGTTCGCGCGAAGCATACCAGACTCGATGACGTAGAAGCTACCAGCAGAAGGGTGTCAGCTCAAGACACATTCGAGGTAAAAGGGAAAGCAGCGGACGCATCGGGCTCTGAACCGATAGTCCAAAGAGTTGTTCCTCGTTCGACATTCATGCGTTTGAAGTAGCGAGCGAGACGCTGTCACGTATTTGAGAAGCATCAGTACATGCATTCGAGAGTTGTTCAGGAAAGCGTAAACTTACGAAACAATAATCTTCGTTGAGGTCAGGCGAATAAGGTCGAAGTGATTGCAAGAGAATCGGCATAGGTTGTTGGAAGTTCATGGTCGGTACCGCACTTTCAGCTCGAGAGATCGTCTCCTTCGCAGCGGTTCGAAGGTGATTCGCTCGAGGTGATCCTGCGAATCCTTCGATATCGCTGTCGAGGTCACTCTTCGGCATATCTGATCGCTCACACACGACGTTAGCATTGGCTAGAGTAGAAGAGATCGTTGTGACTGACCGATTTGTGAGGTCATGACGGAAGTACTGGCGGAAAGTTGAGCGGGTTTGAAAGTTTTCGAGTACAGACTCCTCAAGAAAGCGTTCTCGCAGTGCTGATCAGAAACGGGCTGATAAGCTGACGTTACTATCGAGACAACCCGAGAGAACTCACCTCGAGCGCATCGTTGAGATTCTCCAAAACGACAACTTTCTCTTCGGGACCGTCCGACCACAAATCGACACTTCTCAGCGCGATTCCGACCGAAGAGTCGAAGGGGCAGCCACAGAGGATGAGTTGTACTCCTCGCTCGTCGAGTAAGCGTTGCATGCGGACGAAAGCTTCGGCAGCTGAGAAGTCGACACCTGCGAAACGAAATTAGGTCAGTCTCCGAGATTTGTCTCTCTTGCTTAATGGAAGGGAAAGGTAAAGCGTACCACTGGCCATCGAGAAGTCGAGAACAAGGAAACGAATCGGGTCCTTCGTCCAGCTCGCAGCCTCGAGAATGTTTCGAATGGTCGCTTCACAGCTCGAGATCGTTCCGAAGAAGAGGAAACCTTGTAGCTTGATGACTCGAATCTGCTTACCGACTTCCTTCAAGAAGGCGGTCTGCTTCGGGTGCCTTCGCACTGTCGACCGAGCGACTGAACCGGTGAGGATGGAACGAATCGCTCGACGTTGACTGGACATGACGACGAAAGAGACGCAAGCGAGGATTAGACCCGCTGCCAATCCGATGACGAAGTCCCATACTGTCATAACGACCTGTGAAAGGGAGAACGATCAGTTGTCTGGGGATGGCTCGCTGAAAATTTGGAGAAGAAACGCACGACGATAGTCCAAATTGTAAAGTATTCGAACCGAGAAACACGTCCGTGAGTGTCCCATACCGCCTAGATCAGAGAGAGAGAGATGGATCAGTTGTGAACCTCACAGAGCAAAAGATCGGTGAAGCCGTACCTCCTTGACGAGATCGATTCCGAGGATGAAAATGAGAGCAGCGACGACACAAATCGGAAGGAAACCGATCACTCCTGGACCAGCGATGAGAACACCGAAACTGCTGAGTGCGAGGAGAGAACTCGCGACTCGAGTGGTTCCTCCAACTTCGTAGAAAAGTACCGAGTTGACCTGCAAGAAACGAAACTGTCAGATTTCTCGACTCGAAATGCACGACCTGATGAAGTTCAGACATACATAGCCTATTGGCAACAGCGAGAAGCGATTAGTAAGAATAACTGGAAGGTCGCGCCGAGGAGTGCAGACTCACAAAGATAATTGGGTACTGAACCAAGTAGTCCAGACGCAATATTCGAGATACCGTGAGACAGCAACTCCTTATCCGTGTCGACGTTATCTTCTCCGATCGAGATAGCGAGACTGGGTAAGTTGATGGGAACGTGAAGGAGGCCGAAGAACACCAAGGCGAGTTGAGTAGGGATAGTCTCGATGATAGCGACCCAATCCGTCTTCTTGAAGTCTGTCAAATCGTGTGCATTGATCAGCACACATAATTTAGCTCGATAAAAGAGAGAGACGTACTGTAGTGAGTCCAGTATTCGTACCACTTGCTGTCGACTCCGGACAGTTCGAAGACATAACCGTTCTCCCTCAGCTCTTCGACCTTGAAGCCGCACGATAAAGCGACGGCGTAGAACACTAGAGGAATCGCTAAGAAATAACCGGGGAAGATGAGAGGGTGTTTGTATCGAGCAGTGATTAGACGAAGGATAATAGCCAAAACGAGAGGAAGAGCCTATGACGAGAGAGGGGTGAGCTTGGAGAGTACGTGTCGAGAGAGTGGAAAGCTTGAACGTACCCAAAGGGCGAGGATCTTCGGTGAGAAGAAGTATTTGACGAGTTCTAGCGAAAATGCCGTGTCTTCCGAGATGCGAGTCGAAACTTGCAGACTGCGATAGACCGCCTCAGCGTCGTCAGCATCCGATACAGTCGCGAGATATATGAGAGAGATGTTGCGCACCCAGTCACAAACAAGAAAGCTCCAACACCACCAATAGTTCCGACGAGAATGTGTCGAGGGAAGAATTCACTCAATCTCCCCAATCTCAGCTTTCCGAGCAATCCGAAAGCGATACCAGTAAGAATTGACGACATCGAAAAGGCGACCAGAGTTGTCGCGACGAGTGTTTCGTTGTCGTTGATCCTCGAGTCGAGAATTGCAGAGATTGCATGAAAGAACGGGACGACTTCGATCATCATACTTGCGTTTCCACCTTTGAAGATTGATCCGAATCGTCCTCCTCCGGTGAAGACGAGTTGGGCGACGATACATGAGACGAAGAACATCGAGATACCGATTCCTCCGAAATCTTGGAAAGCAGGTAATTTCGTATTGAAAGTGATCATTCCGTATGAGACACCATCGAGGATGTTCATGAGAGTTCTGTGGTACGATTGAAGATTGTCAGTTGCTGTCGCATAGAGAACAGTAAGAGCGATTCTTCGACTCACCCTAGAATCACAGCTGGAATCGAGCTGACAGCAGTTTTGCCAAAGTCGACGAAATCCTCTTTCCTCGTCTTCTTCGCTTGCGCACCGAGACCATTTCCCCATTCGACCATCCTATTCCTCGCCCGGTGAACGAAGCCATCCTTGTCGACTGAAATTTCTCTTCCTCCTCTTTGTCCAGTCAATCCGAACAGAGGGGTTCGCTCTGACGGAGCTGACTCCGATCCGACCGTACTTCTATCACCCTCTTCCTCACCTTCGCTATCCTCAATTCCATCATACTGTTCATCTCGACTCCCGCCTCTCTCATCTCCCAGAATCCGTTCATGATCTCTTTCACCGTGTTCTTCCTTTCCTTTCTTTCCTCGTTTCCGTAAACCTTCGACTCCGACTTGTACATCTCTCTTCGGTGTCTGTCCAGATTTCCTTCGCTCTTTCGCCGCTTGTTGAATCATCCTTTTGGGAGTTGGCGTTTTCCCACCTTCTCCTCCCGACGCCGACGAAACAGGAGATGGGTCGTCTTCTTTCTTCCCGATACCACCGTTTTTCGCATCCTCGGAGGTGAAAGGGAGGGCGAGTTGCGAAGCTAGAGGAGTTCTCTCGGTCGAGGAGGAAGGGGAAGGTTCGAGAGAGCCTGGCTCTTCGGCGATGGGTGAGGGAGTCGAAGTGATCTCGCCCGAGTGTGGATCAGGAGCGGGTATATCGAGGTGTGAAGGTCGGGCTTTCGCAAGGTTCGAGGTAGAAGAAGGGTGAGGAACTGAGGTCGAAACAGAGTTGAACGGGTCTGAGAAGGAAGGCGAGTCGATGGAAGGGGTAGATGCTGGCGCTGAGGAAGAATGGGAAGTAGCCGAGTCGCCTGAACCTTGCTTTGGAGGGGGAGAGTGAGCTGAGAGGGAAATCGCAGCGAGGCGAGCGGAACCTGAGAAAACGGGAGATAGTCAGCTCTAGTTCACCTGTGCCGCCGAGACAGCTCCTTCTATAGCTTTTCGAGTGTTCACCAGGCCAACTCGGATGAATTCGCCCTTATCCTCCCGAAGTTTGTTCGAAGGAAATTGATAAGGAAAGTTGATAGACTCACCATCTCGAATCTCCTCCCTTGTATGACTGAATGATCCAAACATTCTCATCATTCCAGTCTCACTGCCTCCCTCACTATCTGAGAAAGCGCTTTCATCGACTGAATTTCTGCCTCCTGCCGACCCTGTCCTCCTCATTGATCCGTACGAGATAGGTTTACCTCCAAGAGATGAGCGGAATACTGAACCTTGTGATGACCGAGAGATTGACCTGCGTCGAGTGTGAGGTAGAGAGGGAGTCTGAGACGGTGGAGATGAAGGAGGAACTGTAGAGATGTCGGGAGCCACAGGCGTTGACTGTGATGTCGGCATACGCTGTAGAGAGCTACACTGCTCACTCGCTCGACGGAAGAGTCAGTGAGAGGTGGTGGTGGGGAAACGAAATCAAGCCGTTGGCATTTTGCAAAAAGATTTCGCAATGAATCAGTAATTTCATCGATGGAAGCCGCTGCGTTCGTGAGAGACAGCATGAAGCCGTCAAAGGGTTCCTTTAATGGTCGGAATAGGATCGAAAGCTGCTGATATGAATTATATATTCCCTTGCGAAACCAAAATGAACGAAATCTATGCTGGTGCCCTCTCTACCCAACTCAAGCCTGAGCCTTCTTCTCTGCCATCTCCTTTAAAGCCTCCATCTCTCCAGACTTCTCGCAAAGTGCGAAGAAACTGCTCTTCTCGTCTGCGAGCAAGTTGAGCGGGGTATCGTACTCGAGCACAACTCCGTGATCGAGAACGAGCACCTTGTCATAGTCGATGATGGTACGGAGACGATCTGGAGACGAGCAAGGCTCAGCGACATGCATTTGGGAGCTAGGGAAACAGAAAAAGAAAAGAACTCACGAGCGATACAAAGAATCGTAGCTTCTCCGAGTTCGTCTCGAATAGTATGTTGTATCCGCTCGTCCGTAGCATGATCGAGAGAAGCGGTCGACTCGTCGAGAATCAGGATGGAGGAGTGAGAGTATTTGAGTTTGAGCATTCCTCGAGCGAGGGCAAGCAATTGACGTTGACCTAAAGCGACGATACCGAGTCAATCATTTGTTCGATCTATTGGAAGGGATCGAGATGGTAGTGAGACGCACCGGCACTGAAGTTCGTTCCACCTTCTTTCACCTCCATCGCGAGATCCTTGACGACGAATTTCTCGCGGTCGTCAACCGTCACTGTACCCTCCTCATCTGAACCAGATTCACTCGGTGGACGTGAAGGAGCAGGCGTCGACGAAGTCCCTGATCCAGCCATAGAGACTCGGCGGAGAACGTCCCACAGCGCTTCGTCTTCGTATTGGTTGAAAGGATCAAGATTGAACCTCAAACTTCCGGCAAAGAGGGCTGAGTCTTGCGCTACAATTGTGATCGATGAGCGGAGACTCTCCAACTTGAGCGTGTTGATGTTGACCCCGTCAATTTCGATGTGTCCCGACGTTGGCTCGATAAACCTCTGAGTATTTCGCTCGAGAACACAATTAGTGTCTGCGGTCGAAGTTGAAGAGTGACAGAGAACCGGTGGGCTTACGAAGAAACTGAGACCAAGCGTTGATTTGCCGCTTCCTGTTCTCCCAACGATTCCTACCTTCTCTCCTCCCTTGACTTCGAACGAAACATCCTTCAAGACTGGTGGGAGCTCGGGAGCGTAACTTGCGGTGAGGTTCTCGAATCGAATCGCTCCGAATCGTGAGGGCCAGATCGCGGGAGGGAGAACACCACCAGGCGACTCTTGCTCGACCCGCATGTCTAAGATTGAGAGGAAGAGATCAGCTCGTGGATCGCAGGAACAAAAGGAAAGTCGACGCACATTCTTGTACTCGTTCGAGCGAGTTTGCGTTGACTTCCATACTCGAGAAGAGACGAACAAGCCATAGGATACGCTCTTGGAAAGCTGTTTCGCGGAAACAATTTGGTCGTCAGCTAAACATCGAGAACAAAGAAGCGGTGGACAGCTACTTACCGAGAGCGAAACTCATGATGAACTGATCGTTCGAGGGCGTCAGTCAGCATTCGCTTGCAAGAGTATTCGAAGAGAGTGAACTTACTCCGGCAAGACCAGGATCCATTCTTGGGGCAAAGATGATGAACAACGCCGACAGGAGGGCGACGAGAGCTCCGAAGATATCGACCCGTACTGACAACCATCTGTTGACTGCCCATAGCATGAAGAAAGGTCGATTGTTGCGATCGAGATAACCGGCGATGTTCTCGATGAACCGACTCCCGTCTCCATACGCGCGGATTGTGGCGATGCCGACCAGCGACTCGCCGAAGAGGGAGAAGATGGGGGACTTGGTGACCGATTCCGTTCTCTTTAGCTCTCGACTTGAGGCGCGATAGCTCAATCCAAGGAACCTGTTCCCTCAACGTCAGCATAGCTCGTTGAGGCCTGAAGGATCGCGGCTTACCAGTACATGAGAGAGATGAGAGCGGCAGCAGGAAGGAAGGCTGGTAGAGAGAACGAGATCGTGATGATTATGCCCCCAACCTATGCAGCACGAGGAACGGTGGACCAGATATCACAGGAGCGAGATAACACAGTCAGAAGAGAACACGGTTTAAGATCCGAAAAGAAGAAGAGAAAGTACGGCGAAGAATTCGAATACGAAGAAAGCTCCAGTGGTCGAGAAGTCTTGATCGACTGTCTCCATGTCTTTCGAGAGACGATTGAGGATACGGCCTGTAGGAGTTGAATCGAAGAAGCGAACTGCGCGACGCTCTTCGTTAGTTGATGGACGGAGACAGACTCGATCGACAAACTCACTTCTTGCTCCGAGAATCTTGGTAACGAGTGACTGATAGATTGACTTTGACGCTCGGACACCTCTCCATAAGACTGCGGAAGAGCAGGTCAGTTCTGCTCTGAGTCAAGGGGCTCCGGAAAGCGAAGGGAAACATACAGAACGCCATTCGAGCGGAACTAAGGATAACACTGACGAGCGCTAGCACGCAGTAGACCGTAAGCCAGAAGTCTGGTGTGTGTCGAGAGGTGTGTTCAACGACGTTTTGAGCATGAACGATAGGCGAGCGAACGGCAGTAACAAAGAATGTTTTGGCTGTCGCTTCGAGAGTGTCGTAGGATCGAGCCCAATACCTGAGGGCGAGGTTGACGGCTATGCATGTAACAGATAAGTTCGATGTCGGTGTAGATACTCAAACGAAATAGGCCAACTCACCGACATCGCTGAATTGCGCTAGAATGAAAACTCCAACGATAATCCCAACCCAACTCCATCCTCCCAGAGCTCGGATGTAGAGCATATAGACCTCCGCCGAGACCGCACCTTGTCCTTGAGTCTCGTCTTTGACCAATTTGAGCTTCTCCGTTCTCTTCCTTCTTTCCTCTTCCCGCTCTTGAAGCACAAATTCGTCCGTCTCTCCTTCGCATATAGCCTCGATCGTTATGGCGCTCGCCTCTGCAAGTTTAGCTTCATCGAGATCGTTGTGACCGAGTCTGCGGATGGTCGAAGGAGTGAGGGTGCCAGGAGAGCCATGAGAAGTGACGATTCCGCTCTCTCCCATCGAGACGTAGAATGAGGCGTAGGGAAGGCAGAGATCAACAGCATGCGTGACCAGCACACACGTGCGATGCCGCATGATCTTTCCCGAGAGACACTTTTCGACGAGGTGTTGAGCACTACTTACGATTTCAGGTCAGCTGGAGTTGCAGGACAGAGGCGGAGAACGATGCTCACGTGTGACTATCGACAGCACTTAAGACGTCGTCGAGTAGGACATACTTCGCAGAGCTATAGATCTGTAGAAGCGGATCAAATTTGTCAGTTTCGTAAATCTCTCGTCTCGCGGGAGAAATTGATGCTTACCGCTCGAGCGAGACTGATCCTCGCTTTCTGTCCACCGGAGAGTACTGTTCCCCTCTCTCCGACCTCTGTGTCGTCTCCGAGCTCGAACTGCTTGAGATCAGGATTGAGAGCGCACGCCTCGAGAACGCTCTTGTATCGCTTTTCGTTCATCTTTGCTCCGAACAGAATGTTATCTCGAATTGAGGCACTGAGAAGCCACGGTTGTTGTGTTGCGAGAGCGGCAGTAGCGGTGAGGATAGATGGGTTGGCTGAAGTCGAGCGAATGACGGGAGAAGGGAGAAAAGCAGAACCGGAAAGTCGATTTGTTTCGCCGAGTAAAGACATGAGGAGAGTGGTCTTGCCCGATCCGACTGTTGTGGGAGTGATTCCTGTCAGCCATTGGGATGCACGTGAAAGCCGCAAGCTAAACTTACCAGGTCCTAGGATGATACTCAAGCCGTTTTCGGGGAACGAAAAGTCGAGTCCGGACACTCTGAAGACGCTCGGGTCTTCCTTAGCTTTCTCCTCATTCGCCCAAGTGAAAGTTGCGTCGACAAATCCGATCACTGGGTCGTCTTCGCCAGCAACTTCCCGAAGTACCGAGTATTTCGCGGTTTCCTCCTCGTCAAGGAATTTGTCGATACGCTTGAGAGAGACGTAAGCTTGAAGCACGTTGACAAACATGTCGGTGAATCCTTCGAGAGGAGATCTCAGGACGTTGAACAAAGCGAGGGCCGTGAATGCAGTTTCGGCGGTCAAATCTTCCTTCATGACTGTTTGAACTCGCAACCTCTGTCAACGCTTGCGGTGCTGAACGCGAAACGCCCAGAGGGGAACGTACCTTTTGTCTGGAAGGTGAAAGTAGCTACACTGACGAAGATGGGAGCTCCAAACATGACACCTTGTCCGACAATCATTGTGAGGGCTCGATGCCAAAGAGCAGCCAACTCTCGCCTCCTCGTCTCATCCATCTTCTGCAAGAACTTAGTCTCCCATGCGAAATATTTGACGATTCGAACTTGACTGATGACTTCGGTAGCGAGGGTGAGTCGATCATCGGCAGCTGCGAGAAGCTCTTCTTGATACTTGTTGTAGAGTTTGGCGATGACTGTTTGAGCGGGAAGGAGGAGAACGAGGACTGCGACTCCGGCGATCGCGCTCCAGCCGAGAAGTCGGAACAAGAGGTAGACTACGGAAACGATCAGGGTGAATTCTAGCTGCAGAGACGTAGAAAGCGAGATTTGACGTACCGATAACGACAATCGACAAAGGCATCTCCGTCGTGAGGAAGTGCAGGTAGGCGCAAACTTCTGAGACTCGATACGTATCGACCGAGATCAAGTTGATGATCTTTCCTGAACTCGCCATCGTTTCCTTCTCGTCCTCCGTCAATTCCTCCTTTGATTCCCCCTGACCTGACTTCTGCGTCTCGACCCCCTCTGCATCAGCAGCTTCTTTCGAACGAGCCGAGCTTCCAGCTTGATCCTTTCGACGAAGCGCCTTCGTATAGCATTCACTGACGATAACGGACCTCAATCGGATACAGATCCTCCTCCCGATGAACAATGCTTGACTCGAACCGAGTGATCCAATCACAGTCGTCATGAACAATCCCCATGCGTAGAGGACGGCAACGTGAGTCGGTGATTCTTCTCCTCTTTGACGTCGTGCGAGGTGAGCGAGGATACCTTGGAGGAAGAGGGGAGGTGCACCGTTCAATACGACTCGCACCATCGCCCAGATCTGTTGACCGAGTAGTTCGGGGATGAAGTGGTAGAGTAGTCGACCGGTCAATCCGAGATCTTCGACCGAGTTGAATTTGAACAGTTTCTTGAGAGGTGAGGGAAGCTTGTGAATGAGTTTGTCGAGTCGTTGCAGTGAGCGACGATACGTGAGGAAGACTCGAGCAGTCTTGTCGTCGGGTCGGAGATCGGGAGTTGTTTCGAGGGTAAGGGGAGTCGAGCCAAAGGTAGCTTGGAATTGGAACTTTTCGAGCCAGGAAAACGTTGCGATACTGAAGAGGGAAGCGTGCATCTCGGGAGAGACGGGTGTGGGAGAGGGAGATAAAGTTCTCGAGGAGCGGGAACGAGATGAGAATCGGGAAGGACGAGGGGCGAAGAGTTCGAGGAGGAAGAGGAAAGAGGAAACTGCAAAGAGCGAAGCTTCGATCGCTAAGCTCTTTCGGTCGAAGTGAGAGGGACGAGAGTGAGGTGGTCGATCGTAGACGATGAGTAGAGCGGTACGGAAGTCGAAGAAAGCGGAGAGACTCGAGTAGAACATGAAGAAAGGGATGACATGTCGTTCGAGAGTCGTATAAAAGGCAGGGAGATTACGGTGAGGGAGGGTAGGATACGTGAGGGCGTGAAGTCGATGAGAGAATGAGATGGAGAATTTCGAGGTGACGAGGAGGAGAGTCCATGCCTGTAAAGGATCGATCAGTCGGGAGGTCACTTTCGTAAGAAGGAACGAAACTCACCCAAGCTGTGACTACGACGACCGTCCACCCTGACCCATCAATCCGTGGCCTACTCCTGAGCTCCTCTACCAACTTCACTACCGCTAAAGCGACCATTCCCGCCGTCGCAAGGACATTCAGCAAATCCTTCTTCGAACCCCAAACGGCTCTCAACGCAAGGGCGAACGTAATCCTCCCTCTCCCCTTGTCCAAATCCTCGTCTTCCAGGTCTACGGTAGCTGCAGAGCCTAACAACTCCTTCTGAGTTGCCGGACTGGACCAATCTGGCGATTCCTTCTTGACGATTCTCACGAGAACTTCGTTTTCTGCTATTGAGATGGCTGATGCTGGACTCTTATCGTTCTGAGGTATCGAAGGGATCGGCAAGTACTTCTTCGAGTGCTTCGAGCGTGTTCCGAGTCGGACAAAGAGTCGGATGAGGTGAACTGAGAGGGAAAGGATTGACAGTATGAGGAACAAGGATGGGATCAAGCCGTCAAATATTCTGGAATTCGATCCATATCAGCTCTACTATATCATCAACGAGAGATGATCTCGCTAGAGAGGGTTGTGTGCCGTTTACAGAGAGGTTGAAAGATTGTTCACTCACCTTTTCCTCCAACACTGATCGAAATCGACACCATTCCATACTTCATTCGATCTTGGAGTACACCACAAGCTACCCTTGCTATTGACCGAGTCGTCTAACAAGCTGTTGAAGGTGATTTGCTGCACCATGTGGGTTTGATATCAAAAGGTGAATCAAAGGAGAGGAGAGCCGACTTCTGACGGCAGAGTCAGGCGGAAGGATATATCGAGTCAGTACGCTGTCGATCAAGCAAGAAGTCGCGTGGGATTGAGGTGTGGAAGGGGTTGAAAGAAGAACAAAATCGAGTCGACATTTTCTTTTCCAAACTTCTCACCCGCTTCACCCGGTCGGTCAACTACGCCTCTTGATGGTCTCGTATTGTAAGCAATCCATTCTCTCTCAACCTCACAGCCGACTGGCTCTGATCCGCTCTCCTCTAGACGACGAACTCGAGATCGAAGATTTCGCTTGGGACGACACTAAAAAGGTATGCCGTCCTCTCACAGAGCATGTGACTAGCAGCTAACGATTGATCTGATGCTCTAGGTCTTTCACTATCCTTGTCCTTGCGGAGATCGATTCGAGATTACGAGAGTGAGCAAAAATCTTCATCAAAAAGATCTTTCCTCTCCTGATGAGGCTGACGGGGGTTATCGTTGTACAGGCTCAGTTGGCAAAGGGAGAGGAAGTAGCTACGTGCCCCAGCTGTAGTCTCCTTGTCAGAGTTGTGTACGATATGGTTCGTTCTTTTTTCAACTTGTTGGTATTTGCAGGTGGCGAGACAGGGACTACAGAGGCTGATCGATCACTCCTGTCTGTAGATGGACTACGAAGATGATGGGGATGACGAGTGAGGGAACAACAAGATATGGAGTTCAGAGAGGATTCAGCAGAGGAAACGAAGTGCGGGGAGACAGCCAAAGATATACACTCGTTCATCAGAAGACACGATTTGTCGGAGGGAGCTGGTACGATGGCAGGGGGAGCTGGTGAGAAAGTGGAGGCACGTAGGGAAATTATCGTCAATTTCGACAGGTGAGATGGTTTCTCAAACCTAATTCATGATCTGCTGGGCTGACGCCTGTCTCTCTCGGTGCAGACTGTCTCGACGTCACAACTCGTTCCCATACAATCCAAACGACCATTCCCCGGCAGCTCAGCCGATTCCACTCCTTTCCGAACCATCCTCTTTCAAATGCCTCCCTCTCTTTCACACAACGTCAAACATTCTCGCCTTTGCCACACCTCAAGGCACTACTCCCGAATCTGTCATGTACTCAAACCCACGCTGTCCATCCCGTCTCGTCGATACCATCGAGCACCACCTCATCCGATTCTCCGCACCGAAAGTGAGCAATCGCGCCGATCTCCACGACAGAACGACTTCGACATTGGAAGTGTCCGCTTAGAAGCAGTAGCAGTACATTGCGGCTGCTGCGTGGAGGCGGTCAGGCGGAAACATCAAAGGCAGGAGGGATGAGATTGATTGAGCTACCCGGACAGTGCGTTAATGCACGCAACTACGGAAGAGCAGGAGTCCTGGTCTTGCTCAACTACTCATGATGCAATCATTCTTTGCTCGTCGGAAGCAAGACTTCACCTGCAGCTGAACGAGAGATCCCGCCTTTTTGCGAGAGCAGACAAAATCGCCGCATTGCTCTTCGCTCGTTTTCATTCGTCGAGTTGAAAGTGATCCACGCACTCAACGATCGCCGAGAGAGCGAAAGAATGAACAAAGTTTGGCGCTTGCGAAGCGAGTCCGAACGAATCGAAGGAAGCATCCTTTCCTCCACTCTACCGAAAGCTCTCGCTTCTGCACAGCGATCTGTCTAGTACCTCAGCTGCCCGACTCAATACTTCCAAGACAGCTCCCACCTCGACTGAGACCGCCACCCTTTCCCCAGAACTCCTTTCAACCCTTCCTCCCTGCCACAACTCGACAGGATCAGCTGAGGGATGGCAGCAAACTTCAAGAACTTACTCAAAGATGGACAGGACGAAGCAGTGTCAGTGAATCAGCGAGCACTCGTTGAGAAAGTGAGTAACGATTCATCCTTCAACACTTCGTCCCATCTCGCTGATCTGGCGTTGAATGAGTGCGTGATAGATCCTGGCGAGGTACAGTGGAGAACACACGGTATTCAGGGAGCTGCTGCAAAACTCAGACGAGTAAGTCATCATCCTTCGCTCGGTTCCTTCGCATGGAGCTGATGGCTCGCTTCTCTCCTTCAGTGCTACGGCTTCTCACGTCGAGCTACACTTTCGAACAACAGCCAACCCTGACGCGGGTACAGCGCAACCCAGTCATTCCGCCGACTCTTTGCCCGATCTCAAAACGACGAAATGTGCGAGTATCATGGTTAGGAACGATGGAATGGTGTTTAGAAAGGAGGATTGGGCGAGATTGACGGAGATCGCGTCGGGTAATCCAGACGAGACAAAGATCGGAGCTTTCGGTGAGCAGAACCTATCGATTCGAAGGCAAGGCAGCGAAACTGACATCTCGTGAGAATAGGTGTTGGGTTCTATTCCTTATTCTCGCTTTGCGACGAGCCAGTCGTGAGCTCTGGGGACAAGGTACTCGGGTTCTACTGGAAAGGAGGAGGAGATCAGCTCTAGTTAGTCGATTTTCCTCTCTACTCATCTTCGCTTCTCCCTAAACTTCCCTATCAATAGCGTACGTTCTGCCGTTGACGAATCTGGACCGTCGAATCTATCTCCGGAAGGCAAGCCATGGTCAACATTCTTGATGGACTTGAGGGAACAACAACCTATGCCAGAACCAAACGACTTCTCCCGCTTCCTCACTTCCTGCCTCGGATTCACCTCGAATCTCCGCACTATCTCCCTTTACTTCGACTCACACCTCCTCTTCCGAATTCATAAGACCCTCGCTCCCTCTCGAGCAATCGCCCTCAAATCGAATCTGTCCAGCTCTTCGCCCCTCAAAATCCTCAAACTCACGGGAGTCGAAGAAGCGCCGATTCAACTCAAGGCCGAAGTCTCTCGATGGATGGTACAATATGCTACGAAGCCCAAACCTCCGCCTCCTACACTCGCTTCCGCAGCAGCCTCGACCACTTCATTCGCGTCGAAAATGCTCGCCGCCTTCTCCTCTCGAACTTCATCGAATTCCCCTTCCTCTACACCTACCATTTCGTCTCCACCTCCGATAGAGAAGAAAGTTCACAGCCCTCTATCTTTCTTGACTGTCACTCTTTTCCTTCGAACGGTCGCGGCAACCCTTAAAGTCTCTCCTTCGAGCCATTTCAGTCAGGAGATGATGCGAGCGACTAAGAAGGCCTTACCGAGCGTCACGAAGTACTCCTTGATTTGGACGGGAAAAGACGAGTTCGAAGCGAGTCGAGGTGGAGGAGGAGGGGATAAGGCGGAAGAAGGGGAGGAGGAAGCCCGACGAGTTTTCGGTGGTCTCTTATCGACGCTAGATGCCCAAGGACGAGTTAGTATCGGGTTTCCGACGTTTCAGACGACCGGGTGCGCGAGTTCAGTTGGAGCGAGATTCATTTCGACGGTCGAGAGTGAGCACTCTCCTGATCTGTATCTTCAGTGGCCTCCTCTGACGACATGATCCTGTAGGAGAGAGTCTGGATTTTCAAGCGAAGTACGTCAGTGATTGGAATAGGGAGCTGTTGTGGGCAGGAGGAGTGCTAGCGAGAACCGTCTTCGAGGAGGAGATGTCAGAAATTGGTCGACTATGGCATTCGAAGCCAACTCCAGACATCGACGCTCGAAAGCGCTTGGAGGAGAGAGCGCTGCATCTCATCAAATTCTTCACATTCTCGACTTCGACTCCTCAAGAAATCGTCGGAGGTCTCACAGAATCCGCATTCTTCGCTTCAGCCTCGGGCACTTCTCTTACTCTGATCTCCAACATCGGACCTACTGCCGCAACGAAACTTCGCCTTCCGAATGCCCAACTCGCCGGTTTCATCAAGGAGATTCCGGTTGTTCCCGAATCAGTCGCTACTGGAGCACCTCGGTTCCTCGCAGTGTTGCGCGACAAGGGCTTCATTCGGGACATCGACCTCGACGACGTCTTCTCCGACCTCTCCTCCCATTCTCTGACGATCAAAGAAGCCACGGCCTGTCTGCAATGGTGGCTCAATCTCGCTTCAAACAAATCGTACGAATCTCGACTCCTCACTCGCCTCAAGGACGCCGCGATGCTCTCTGTGTCATCTCCAACGAAAGAAGCAGACGTTTCAATCTATCCATTCGGAGGATTCAAGACTTTCTTGAACGCCAAAGTCATTCCCGTCGATCTCCCTCTTCCCGAGCACACCCTACCCTTCGAGCTCTCTCGTCAATTCACCTACAGCGATCTCAACCGCGTCTTCCAATTCTCGGAACTATCCCTCGCAGACTGGCTTCGACATCTCCTCTCTTCCTCGATGACCGGCAAAGACGCTCGAATTGACACAAACATCTTTCAATCTCCACCATTCGCCGAAAGAGTCCTCTCGGTCCTCGCCAAGTCATGGGCTCAAACCTCGGTCGTCGCTCAACAAGAAATCGTCTCTATCCTCGCCGATCAGCCCATCATTCCGACTCGTACTGGTGCTCGAAAACCTTCCGAATCTTACTTCCCCAATGTCAGTCTATTCGATGACTTGGCCATTGTTGCACTTCCGAGTGGTACAGTGATCAAAGGCAACATGGAGAAGTTGCTTCTCGCTCTCGGTGTAAGAAAGCACGTCGAGGTCAGTTCACTATTCGCTCCACATCTTTACCAATGCTCGATCGGACTGACTCGATCCTTGCAAACAGCTTCAACTTGTCTTCACTCGACTTCTCGGCGCAGGAGATTGGTCTCACGTTCAACTCGTCAAATACCTCATTTCTGTTCGAGATACGCTGAGCGCGAATGAGACGGATCGATTGCGCAAGACGACTTGGCTGCCGCGAGAAGGGGAAGGAAAGGTTGAGGCTCCGCCGGGACCTAACGGCGAAAAGGGGAAACCGAAGACGATACGTTATCGAGCTTCAGATCTCTACGAAGTGGGTTTCAGCCATGCCTCTTGCGCACGACAAGCATCGACTGACACCGTCTTACTCTTCCGCTAGCCTACGGAAGCGCTACGCGAGCTCGGTCTCCCACTCGTCGATTGGACAACATCGCAAACGAAATGGCGAACAAATTCTAATGAAGGTTCGTTCTCATCTCCTTGCAATCAACATCGTTCTCCGGCTGACTGTGTCTCTTCCTTCAACAGCCAAGCTACTATTCGATCTTGGACTGTTGCGAACTCCTCCAGTCGAGGAAGTCCTAAAGATTGCGGCATCTTCGTCGAGTGCAGAGAAACAGCAAAAAGCCTTGCGGTACTTCCTCGACGGATGCGTCACGATGGGGTACGGAAGCGCTTACACTCCTACCAAGCATGACCTCGCCTTCGTCCCGGCTATCGAGAAGGGCAAGGAGATCCTAGCGAAACCGACCGAAGTTTTCGGAAATCCAGAAGCAGCTCTCCTCGGTTTCCCAATCTTGTCAATGAAGTACGCAGCAGAAGAATCTCGGTTCCGCATCGCAAGAGATCCGCCGAGCTCAAAAATCGTCTCCGCTCTCGTCGCTTCACCACCTCAAGATATTGCTTCAGCAAGCAAGATCTTCGCCTACCTGTCAAGTCAAGTCTCTCGTGAGCCCTCGTCCCTTTCACGATCCCCGACTCGAAAACTGATAAGAGTGCTATCACAGACTTCACCCCTGCCGATATGGAAACTCTTCAATGGGGCTCGTTCGTACCGATTCGACATCCGGGAGGCAAAATCGACATCGTTTCTCCCCTCAACTTGTTCTTCAGTTCCGACTCGACACTTCCTGCCGGTCTAAGAAACCTTTTCACCACCGTCCCCGACTTTGGTCCAGCTGCTCGACCTTTCCTCGTCGCTTGTGGAGTCAAGGAATCGCCTTCGACGTCGGAAGTTGCGAACATGCTGATTGGTGATCCTTCGAAGTTCTACGACTTATGTGGCTCGGCTGAGCGATACCTCTCGAGTACGTCTCAATGGTGTCTCGCTTCTTCTCTAGACTCGCCCTGATTTAGCAATTTGCGCAGTTCTCCGATTGCTCGCGGTCAACTACTCCTCTCTTCCTTCAACCCTGCGAAGTCGAATGAAGCTCTCGTCATTCTTCCTCGGTACCAAGCGGATTTCTTCCGGCACATCGCTAGCAGCAAAGACGTTGATCGATGAAGAATCGGACGACGAAGATGGAGGAGAGTCGACTCTGGTCTATCAGCTTGCACGTGCCTCGGAGCTTGCTATCAACGACGAACCTGCTGGTGAGCTACTGTTTGTGACTCTACTGCATGGAAACCGAGCTGATGTCACGGTCTGACGATTCGATGCAGCTTTCCGAGTCTTCCAAGCAGACGTCCTCGCTTGTCCGCAAGAAGATGCGCTCGAATCGCTTGCAGAACAGCTTGGAGCGCACCGAATCTCGAAGTTGATCACGGAGCACTATCGCACAGTCGGTGAGCCGAATGATGGAGCGAAACGAGCAGCTGAACTTCGTCGAAGTGAGTTAGATTCGCTTTACCCACTGTCGTTCAATAGAGCCTGACGGAATATCCGCAGCCGTCGGCGAACGCACTTCTCTCTTCCTCTCTGAGCGAAAACAGCAGTACGGGAAGAGCGAAATCAAGAAAGATCCCGAGTGGATCCAAAGTCACCTTCGAATTCTCGAAGTCCGCTCAATCGAACTCGTTCGTACACTGAAGAGCGCTCAAGGCCTCAAGAAGCACTCAACTGCTGCATCAGCCTGCGCTCAGTTGGGCAAGAATGGTGACGTCGAACTTTACATCGCCGAATCTCTCGATGTCGATTTCTACGAAGTTGCACTCGGGATCTGCAAAATCTCGTGAGTGTATCATTCCTTTCTGTCTCGATGTATCCGCTGATGGCTCCCTTCCTGCGTAGCCTGAACAAGCTGCGACCAAACGATGCGCTCCTGCTATTGACGATTCTGCAAACAACGTGAGACTTCTCCTTCGCTTCGTTGTTGCACCCTCGCTGACCGGACTGACTCTATAAACAGACTCAAGAACCTCAAACGACGTGGCTTCAACGTCGATCGTATCCTCAACGCTCGGAAAGCGGAACGAGAAGCGGCTGATCAGAGGATGCGAGAAGAACGACTCCAAGCACAACTCAAGGCGGCTGAACCATCTTCACAAATCGAGAAGAATGTATCAGAGTTGAGCGAAATGTTCCCGGATGCCGATCCCGACTTCCTACGGACTCTGCTGCAGACTCAAAACCCTCCTCGAGTCGAAAACGCCGCGAATCAGCTTCTCGCTTCTCCTCAATATCCGAAACGACGAGACTTGGTGACGAAGGAGACGAAGGAAGCGAACCCATGGCAACAAGTCGGAGCATCCGCGCAAAGACAAGCTACTTCCTCTCAACAAGGAGGACTCTTCTCGAATCTCCGCAAGCAGTTCACTCGTTCGGAACAAAAAGGAGTCTCGCAACCCTTGCCTCCTCCTCCCAGTCTCACTTCCGATTCTCCCACTCGACCGGAGAGGAACAGCGGAATGGTTCCGTCGTCGACGAGTCGACCTGGTTCGACACCAACTCCTACCGATGCTGTTCGAGCGAATCTCACTCGAGCTATACAGGTACGCATTCCTTTATCGGTACGAATGACTTCTCGAGCTAATAAATTCTCTCACATAGGCCGCTCGACCCGAAACAGCTCAGAACGTCAACAACTCGGTGGAAAAGACTGAAGTCAAGGAGAGCGACAGTTATTGCGACACTACCGCTTCAGCCGCTCTCACCTTCGTCGCCAACATTGCTGGAATGAGGTTCTATTGTAGTCGAGATGTACCTGATCCGTGAGCTATCCTCTCTAATAACGAAGTTTTCGAGCGAGACCTGACGGACGACTCGAATTGGAACAGCGCAACGTTCGTTTCCGAGAATCACGACGCACTTGCACGATACGTTACGAAGATCCTCAACCCCATTGGTGAAGTATTCGGAGTCAATCCTCAAGCCTTGAACGTCTTTCACGATTTAGAAGGACCTTTGATCGCGTTCAATCGAAATGGAACTCTCTTCTTCAATACTCGTTACTACATCGCTTGGCACGACGAGCAGGTACGGCAAGGCCAATACACCGAAGCGATTATCAGCAACTTCCACACTTGCGCTCACGAATTGGCTCACAGTGAGTCCCTCAATTCTCTTCTTCGTTCCCCTCTCGCTGTTGATCTGACTCGCCCCACTCCCGCAGACCTGGTCAAACCTCATGACGCCCAACACTCGTTCTACTTTTCGAGCTTCTGCGAGGAGTACTTCATGCGATGCGCTCAGCTAATCGCTCAAGTTGGTTTCTCGCAACAAACTTCTTCCTAGATTCTTCCTTTTCGTAGATACTTTCTCGTCCATGCTTTGTGCACGTCCGCATATCCTTACTCTTTTGTCGTATCATTCGCAATGCCCTTTTCTTACCTTGCTCGCTGTTGTCGAGCGTGGTTTGAGAGAACTTTCGACGAGTTTTCGTCAATTATGGCTCAAATCGATCTCTTTCCTCCTTCTACATTGGTCCCTTCAAATCAAACGGGCTCTATCGACCATCGAAGGGCACTCGTTGAAAGTGTATGAAAATTGAATGACTTCACTCTCGAGCGAAGTTGCTTCTTGCTTTCTCTCTCTTCACCCCGATCTCTCCAAACATGAGTTACCGATTAGACTACGGAAAGGTGAGCAACACTCTCTCAAGCCCGCTGCAAGGTTTCCTCGCTGGCTGTCTCCTTCTCCTTGATTCCCCCGCTCTGCTTGATCAACAAACCTGAGAAATTCGCTGACAACTCCCTTGTCTTACCTTCGATAGCGAGTTGCTAAATGCAAAGGACCTAAACCTTGTAAAGATACCCCTATTCCAAAGGTCAGCTTCATCTCTTTCATTGGAGAAAGGAGGAGCGGGTGTTGAATGATTCACAAGATCGATCAACTCATTCTGTAAACGAGGTGTATCGGTTGTGTTCTCGTGTAGGGTTCTCTCCGTTGCGCTACTGCTGTCACTATCGGTCAGTCTCGCGCTTTTCCCCCTTACTTCGAAAACATCGCTCATACCCTCTCTCTTTCTGCTCTCTCGTAGCTGGAAATACTTCGTTTCAATACCGTCACTGGGGATGTGTCACCGCTAAACAATTCGAGAACATGGTTAGTCTCCCCCTTTCTCGAATCCTATCTTTTTTGACAATTCTGATCTTGTGCTCGTTTTTATCTCGTCAACAGAAGAAGGACTTCACCGATGCTGCCGATCTCGACGGATTCGAAGACTTGACCGAAGAAGATCAACAGCGAGTAAAGACTGCGTTCGAGAATGGTCATGGTGAGTCTCTCGTTTCTTGGATTCAGTGACCGCTTTTCACTGACAATGATGTCGGATCCTCAGTCGCCGACGAGGACATCCCTGATTCTGCTCGCAAGCCTGACCCACCTTCCGGTGAAGAGGACGAGGAAGATGAGAAACCGAAGAAAAAGGTTCATAGCTTCGTTCGCTCAACTTATCGATTCTTTCGCTGACTCTCCAAGTTGTTCACAGAAGACCACCAAACGCAAGAAGAAGGAGGAAAGTGAAGACGATGATGAAGAGTTCGAAGAGAAACCCAAGGCTAAGAAAAAGGTGCGTTCGAATTTTCCCGCTCTCTCGCCGTCGAGATTCGCTGATTCCGTTTCCGTCAATTGAAAGGCTCCCGCTAAGAAGGCGCCCGCTAAGAAGAAGGCTAAGAAGGAGGAAACCGACGAGGAGAGTGAAGCACAAGCTTCTGAATCCGAGGAAGAGGTGAGTTTCGAAATTCTCTTTCCTCCCTTGACCGGAATCTGACTCTGCTCTTTCGCTTCGTTCGTAGAAACCCAAGAAGAAGGCGAAGGCTACGAAAGCCAAGGCAGCTCCAAAAGCTAAGGCTAAGGCAGCACCGAAGAAAAAAGTCAAGAAAGCTGAGAGTGAGGAGGAAGAAGAAGATGAGGACTAGATCTCTCACAATCACGTCAAGTTCCAGACCAACAATCTTGCTTGAATACATCGCTTCACGATACCCTCTACTCCCTTTCACGCTAATCAAATTCTCCCCTCTGTTTCCGCATCTGTACCTCCTCTCTCTGTCTCCCTCTCTCTCGAATCAAATGGAAATGTTACGTGCTACTCTAAGCCTCCTTCTTCTTCTTCGATGACTATGTTGAGCTTGAGTTCACCTCGAGACCAATGTTCGTTTCCGGCGATGAAATCAGGTCGAACGATCTTTGACCTTTTCGTGAACCGAGGTGAGCGAGGGTTCAGACACTTACCTCGTCTGATGCAAGGAGGACAACATACGTACCTATCGATGACCCTCTCTGAGCTTTCGATCTTGATGTAGACTCCCTCCCTTCGCTCAGAAGACGAAAAGCTTGATCGCTCCTGTATCATTTCGAGAAGTCTATCGGTGCTCGGCATCCTATCGCCACAATAGGCTTCAGGTACGATTGAGACTGAAGATCCTTCGAGGCGGCGTATGACGGTGGATCGAGGTAGAAACGTCGAAGTCGAACGGTCGAAAATGTCGAATGCGACGAACAAGTCGGGAAGACGATCGTATGAAACGCTGTAATCGGGAAGTGTAGTGTCAGAGCAAGTGTACTAGACTCTCGAGTAAGACAGATGATATACCTGTGCGTTGCGACCGGCCATTCGCCATAGAGAACGAACCGTTCAGGGAAAGATTCGTCTGATCCGAGTATCGCTTGTAGCTCGAGTTCGTGCGCGTCGACCCATGTTCCGAGTTTCTTGAACTGCCGATGCGTGGTCGAGTCGACGTAGTGTGATCGGTTCTGAACGATGATCCGGCGGTTCTCATCGAGGGAGAAACCCATGTTCGCTCCGTCGATTTTCTCGGTGATCACGACGATCTGACCCTCAGTTATTGGTCTCGAGGGAAGCTGTAGTAGCACGAGATCGTCCGAGGTCGCTGCACCGAGATCAAGAAGGTGAGGAGTTCGAGGGAATTTGAGGAGTTTGATCGGAGGGGAAAGAAGTCGAACGAGGAAAGAGGCGGCCGGTATCGAAGGGATCGTGACGACGGCAGAGTATCCTTCGTCGAGAGAGGGTGGGACGAGTTGTGAGGAGAATTGCTTGATGGCAGCTTTGACCGCTCCTGGCGACAGACTCGGATGGTTTGGTCTGAGCTGAGCTCGTTGTTGGCAGAGTTCTGGACTCGCTGAGAAGCAGACTACGATGGGATGAAGGGAGTGCTGGGCGAGGGCGAGAAGCTCTTTGCGAGAGGCGATTGAAGGATTACATTGATCGATGATGAGCTTGTCGCGAGGTCGAAAGACGGATGCTGCTCCGAGTACAGCTGATTTGCCTCCATCTTCGTCACCGGAAACAGTCCTCCACGAAGAATCCCTCGCGACCAAAGCTTGACTAAACGATGTCTTGCCGGAACCAGGGAGTCCAACGAGAACGATCAAATCTGCACCCGCAAGACTGCCTTCGATCGTTGGTTCAGGCTCGGTAGACTCCTCCAGTAGCGGCAGAAACGGTACGCCGTCCTTTGACATCTGCTGGTAGAATCGTTTGATCCCTTGCTCTTGATCTGTCGTTTCGATCGATCCCGGTCGGTTCCGTCGAAGGAGCTCGATCGCCTGAGCTGGGGCGAACGCTGGATATCGCCATACTCGAGGTGGTCTCGAGAAACCATAGGCAGTGATCCAAGAAGCGATCATGACTCCAGCGCGCCCTTTCCCTCCTCCGCAATGCACGAGGATCGGTCCTTCGTCGGGATCTGAAGCGAGGCGCAGGAAGAGCAGCATTTGTTCGACTGAAGGAGAGCGTTGGTCGGTGATAGGGAGGAAGGTATTGCGAATAGCTGAAGTTGAGGAATGAGAGCGAGATGTCGAAGGAGGAAACCAAGAAGGAGGCAGTGGTGTTTCTTTCGTGAGGGTGATGATGTGTCGAATTCCGATGAAAGGAGAGGAGAGCAGCCCGATGTTTTCTTCAGTTCGAGGAGTGGAGGAGACGGCGAGGCGAAACGGAACGATCCAACGCTGCCGACGCGCGACGAAAAGAATGAGGTTTCACTCTAAAACAGGAAATGAGCACGGCTTACGAAGAAGCGTTGCAACTTGTACTCCCCACCAGCCGTTTGTACGTTCACCCTCTCTCTAGACTCGATCGACAAGACTGGCGCATCTAGCGACTCTGAAAGTTCGGTGCACCTTGTTTTCAACTCTTCGCTCCATGGCACAAGAAATCTCTTCAGATTCTCCTCCTCAATGTCATCGAACTGAGGCCTTTCCCGTTCGAGATACGTCGGACCCCACTCGGTGAATCGAGAACAGCGACCGATTTGCTTGATAGCATAGTCGCGAAGTGATGCTTGAGATGCTTGAGTGAGATCGAAGGTTCGAGCATACGCTACCATCGCGAGCTTGTATCGATCGAGACGGAAGGCAGCGTCGGCGATTCGGAGAAAGGGCTGAGGAGAGGAGGGAAAGCGGGAAGAGGCGAGAACTGAGGTTGCGAGGGATGCTGAATTATCCTTCCGGAGGAGGTGATGGAGGGCGAGCGTGTCTAGTGTCGAAAGAGAGGTCGTATCAGAATAGAGGGGATCAACGAGGAGGGTTTCGATGCCATGGTAGACGTCCTCAGGTCCTGTTCCAGCGAGAGTCGAAAGCGAAATGTGGAAATTCTTGGTGGGAAGACCATTCTTGAGACGAAGTATGTTGACCTTGTTGATCAAGACTACGACGAACTTGGCTCCACGGTCGCTTCCAAGTCCGAGAACGACGAGATCCTTCGATTCGATTCCGAAGTTGACGAAAGGATTCACGACGTTGCGCTCCTTCAATTCTCGAGCTTCGACTCTGGTGAGAAGAGTGATGTGGAGGGAGTGGCCTGAGCTCGGTAGTTCCTTCGTGAATTTCGAGGCGATGGAATCGACGAAGTCGCCGACAAGCGAGGTGAAGCCAGAATTTGAGATTCGAAGTCGAAGGTCGGCCATAATGTCAGTGAAGAGTAAGGTTTGTAGAAGAGCTAGTCGAGGAGGAAGCGAGGCAGTCCGGACGAGATGTTGAAATGAAGAGAATCGAGTCAGAGCGCGAAAATGTCGAGTCGAGTTCAAGGTCGAGGGGGTGAAGCACTTTTCTGCCTTGTCGAGCACACAAATGTCTAGGATTGAGAGATTACTGCAGTGAGCTCTCCTGAGAACCAGTGAGAGAGAAAGAGAATCGAGTGAATAACAACAACAAGGTTTCGTACTGCTTTGCGATGTGGTTGAATAATAACAGCTCCCACTGGGTTGCCTCCTCCTCAGAAGGTCGACACGTCTCGAAGTCTCGCTCTCCCTATCCACCCTCTCGACCACCAACTCGTCTGATCGTCTAACCCTCTCCGATCATCTCCATTCGCCCTCGGAGGGTACGCTGATTGATCCCCATTCTCGTGCCCTCCTGAAGCCGATGAGCTACTTTGAGAAGACTCTTCATCCTCCCATCCTGCATCTCCCTCACCGTCTCCACTTCCCTGCAATCGTTGACCGCCTTCCAATTCGAATCCAGCTCTCCTTTCTCCCGCATCTAGTTCCGCTCCATCCCTGACCATCCCTTGCGCAGCTTGTCTCCGTTCTCCTCTCTCCTTCTTCCCTCGCATCATCAGCGCTCTGATTCCCCATCCTCGACGAATCTCCTCTGGCAGTCCTGGAGGTTTCGCAGCTTGAGCAACGGCGGCAGCATCGTGTGCAGTTCGAAGTCGAGTGAAGAAAGGTACGAAGAGATTGACGAATGGATCGTAGAAGTGATGAGAAGTGGGTCGAGATGAAGAGAGGGTAGAATCTGAATCGGTTCCTCTTCGTGAAAGAGTCGGTCTTCGAGGTGGAGTTGTCGTTGTCGTTACTGCTGGGGTCGTATCAGTCGGTCCTCCTTCGCCGGCAGTATTCGACAAGTCCCTCAGCTCGATGTTCTCTCCTCCTGCACTCGCCCGTTCGTCCATCGTTGCTGTTCTTCCTAACCTTCTCCTGAGACTCGCTCCTCCCGCTACACTTCTCGTAGTACTTGTAGATCCCAACGCCTTAAGTGCCTCTGCCGCCGCTTTCTCCTTTGCCTCTTTCCTCCTCTTCTTCGCCTCGACCTTTCTCTCCGACTTCTCCCTTCTCTTCTGAACATCTTCCGCTTCTCCCGCCCACATTCCCGCTCCAACCCACCACCAGAACCCTACCCAACTCTGCCATAATAAGATACACGTGACGACTCCAGGTAACCATTTCATTCGATCTTCTTTGATTTCGACGAAATTGACAGCGGTTCCCAAAACTCCGAGAGTCAACGCGAGGAAACCAAAGATTGCGGTCCCTCCTTCGGCCCTCCAGGCTCGAGATCGATTCAGCGTCAAGCCCCAGATGAAGAGTGCCATCGTGTAGAGGAGGGTTAGGGAAGAATTGGCAGTGTTCCAAACTGCATCTCCGAGATCGTTGACTGCTGGATTTGTCGAAAGGGTAGTGAAGCTAAGTGCGAAGGTTGACAATGCGAGTGGACCTGTTGAGAACAAGATCGATGAATAATCTGTAGGCGATGAGAGGAACGAGAGATTTGGTGCGAACCGAGTAAACCGAGAATCAATCTGGCTTCGAGACTTGAGGGGAACAGCATCGTCAAGAACTGGATATGCGTCGAATGTACGATCAAAGCGTTCAATCCTTGCATGCAGAGCCAGCCTCCTCGTTGAGCTTTCGTCCAATCGTCGTCTGGTAACGAGATTTCGACTAAAGGAAGTTGAAGCGTCAGCGACCGAGACTCAATCCGAGCGCAGAGGAAGTCTTTTAGCTCACTGTAATCAAACATGAAAGGCCATTGTCGACCGTTGTTGTAAAGATCGACCATTACGAGACGAAGTTGAATCGCAATGTTTGCGAGCGAGAGCATTGTTGCGCCAGTCTGGAGAATGAGTACGACGTCAGTGAAAGCTTTATCGTGAGAGCCACGTTGGAAACTCACTTGTAAAGCATAGTTCATTTTGGAAAGAGGTAGATGATATCGAATCGTGAAGAGTAAATGAATCAACAGCATTCCTAAAAGGCACATTGTGATTCCTAAGATGACCAGTTGTACAGGCATCGCATAGACAAAGTTTGGTAGAGCAGCTGGTCGATCAGAGATGAAAGATTTTGGAGATGAGGATCGGTCTCGAAGAGTTGAATTAACAGTCGAAATGGAACTCACCGAGTAAAGGATCGAGACCTGCATTCTCTGCCGCATCCGATTGTGTTGATATCGCAGAAGCGAGTGCGGCAGATACTGAAGGAGAGAGTGCAGTTATAGTTGCATTCGGAGGGAGGTTGAGAAATGTTGCGACCGCGGATGAAACTAAGGGATCTGTTAGGTCCAAGCCCTTTTCGAGACCCATCGGCGTAGGTTACGCGGTTCTGCTAGAGGTCACTGAATGATGGCGAGGTTGCAGAGGAGAGTTTAGATGAGGGAAACGCGGAAGTCGGATTACGACGTCGGATCGATGTAGGCTGAGAAGCCGCCTATTGGAGTATGTGAAGAAAGGTTGAGAGTAGTCTCTGGAGTTGGTCTGGCGGTGTCGAGTGGTTGTGTTGAAGAATCGAAGTTGTTGGTTGTTGACGAAACGAACGATGCCTCTGTCCCTTCCTCCACTTCACTTCTGTACCTCCGATATAACTCTAACTCAGTTACGACAGCCTCACAGCTCACTTATCGCGTATCGACGACCTCCTTCGACTCGGAATCCCGCTCAGTGGCCACTTTCCCAAGCCGAATCTTCCGAACCCAAGCCTCGAACTCCAGACCCCTGTAGACGAGCAGTACACAAGTGGAGATAGGGTGTTAGAGAAGGATCTATATGCCATGAACGACTCAAGTCCACCTGATTACTCGAATCCTTCAGGAGGAGATGGACTAGTTTCGCAGTCCTCCTCGGTCTTGATCAACCTCACTCCTCCTCAAGAATCGACTACTTTCCAACTAGGGTACCTCGGACATGGAGCGGCATTCATCACTGGAGACGTTCAGGTGAAATACGCGGGAAGCAGTTTGGAGGAGAGACCAGCTTTCGATAAATTGGTCATTTCATTCAGAGGGATTGAAAGGGTCGATGGAGCAGAAGACATAGAGTTATGCGAACAGAGTGAAGTGTTGTGGGGAGTAGGAGCAGCGGGAACTTCGTCAACTTCGACAGACAATTCGACAGATTTCCCTCCGACCAATTCTCCTTTCAAACTCAGCATCACTCCAGATCTACCCGTTTGCCTCCATTTGACTTCTTCGGCTCTTGAATACTCCCTCACCGTCGAATTACACTTCTCCGATTCTTCCTTGCCTCCTCTCGTTCGATGCGCTCCCGTTCACCTCGTTCGAACTTCCCCTCCCGGTTCTCTCCTTTCGGCTTCAAACTTCTCCTCGTCCTCCGGCCACTCCACTTCTTCGACTGTATCCGCACAAGATCCCCTCACATTCAGCGTCAAACTCCCTCGAACCGTTTTCAAACGAGGAGAACCGGTTGAACTTGTTGCTCGGATCGAAGTCCCGACTGCAAAGGCAGTTGGCGATGGTCTACGACTACGAACTGTCAGCGCCGAACTCGTCCGGAGTATCACAGTCAAGCCCGTCTCGTCGACGTCGAATGGAGCAAGCGGAGAGATACCGTCGACTGCATCAGACTCGATTCATCGAACGGTCCTCGCCCACTCCGGGAAATCTGCCCGCTTCTCACCAAGTCGGCCGATCGTCATCCGTCTTCTCCTTCATCCTCCTGCCGATCTAGCCTGCGAAACAATCACTCAGGTACGCTTCTTCCTCTATGCGAAACACACATTCAAGGCTAGCTCGCTAATTCTCAATTCGTCTGTCCAGTCTACTATCATACATTCCGTCACGTTCGCCGTCGTTGTCACCGTAGGATTATTCAGTCTCGGTACCTCGACCTCCTCTTCATCCGGATCGACTTCGACCCCTACCTCGTTCGACGCAGTTCTTTCCCAACCCATCACAATCGTCCCTTCTCCCCCCACCTCTCGAACCTCCCGAACCGACAAACAGAAAGAAGCCGAACGAGACCTTCATGCCGATTCTTCCCTTGGCTGGTCCTCATTAATCCCTCCTTCGACGACAGAACAAGCAGAATCTCCAGGAGGTGGAGAAGGTCCAGTCCCATCCTACGTCGAATACAGCGCAGACGATCCCGGTATCCCTGCTGCTGTCGCAAGCAGTTCTTCCCACCGGACTTCCTTTCAAACCGAGGAAGAAGCGATTCAAAGACTGGTGCAAGATTTCGAGAGGAGTCAAGGAGTTGGTGGTGGAAGTGGAGGAGGAACTGAACATGGTGAAGAGGAAGAGTATGATGGATATGAAGAACTTTCGATTCCAATAGCGAACCCTCCTCCCAGAATCGACGAAGACGTTTCTCCACCTTCGCCATCCGATCCTAGTCACCCCGAGATGTACCCTGGTATCACTCCTCAACTACTTCAGGATGCTACTTCAGAAGAAGAACCCATGACACCTCCACCCAACGATTTCGCTACTCTCGACTTTAGCGAACATCTCACCTCTTCAAACCCTCTACCTCCTTCAGCACCGTCCTCCTCAGCTCCCTCCTCACCACCTCCACCGCTCTCTCCTCTCTCGACACTATACCCTCGCCCACCCGCATCTCCAGATCATCCCGCTCCTCCACCTTCCCTAGGTCATTCTCATCTTCCTCCACCTTATCCGCCTCCTCGTAGCCCTCCACCACTACCACCGAGATCGCAAGAAGAAGGAATGGAGAGAAGGGATAGCGAGAGCAGTGAGACGACTAGTTTGAGGGATCCACCTCCGTATGAACAAGGAGAAGAAGCAGAATTCGAACTGGTCAGGTTTGGAGTGAACAGGAGAGGGGAATTGGTTTTGTAGAACAACCGGCGTAACTTTGTTGAAACGGAGGATCAGCGTAAAGGGAGTCTGAATCGGTGTTTTTTCTGCGCGAGAACCATGCGAGAATTACAACATGCGAAAAAAGAAGAAACAACGACAAAAATTCTCCTCTAACAACAAGTAAGGGGCTTGCGGGGCTTGTTTCGCCTCCTCCCATTTTCTGTGCATCGCGCGAGGAGCACGAGGTAAGAGGAAGTAGGCCTTCTATTGTAAACTCCTTGCGAGTTCTCTGTAATGTGCAATCTCCCTCTGTACTCTTTCATGTCGACTCAATCCGCCGGACTGTCAAGGCAACATCGAATCTATCAACTCGAGAGAGTCAAGTGGAATGAGAGACGTAGAGTAGAGCTTACAGAAAGTCGTTGAACCAATTCCTGATATCCTGTAATTAAGAACGCTCTCTGTTTCGAAGTATCCGGAATCTTCTTGCTTTGATGTACGAGTAACTTGTCCAGCTCTTTTCTCAATCTCATCAACCTACGTTCATCACAAAACTCTTCAGCTCAAGATCGACGAGAACTGAGAGAGAGCAAGAGTTTGAAATCGTACGGTTGAAAGATATTCTCCTCATCACCTTCCTCACCTATCGCTTCCTTCTCACTTGACTCCCCCTCCCCTTCTCCACCCGAGAAGACCTCGACAACCGTACCAAACCACTCTGCATACCTCTCGACGACACCTTGTACTGTCGAATCTTTGACACTCGCACCCCATCCTCCTCCCGTAACTCTTCCCAGTAACCCAGTCGACGCAGAGGGAGGAGCAGGGGATCCGTTGATTTTCTGAAGGGACTCGATTTGGGTATTGAGGGTTTTTAAGAGGAGCGGCCAGAGGAGTAGTCGGATCGAGTAGAGGTGAGAAGTTAGGGGCGAGGAATGGAGGGAAGAAGTCGGGGAGAGGAGGAGGGAGTTTAGTCTGATCATGGAGAGTAATGAGAGGGGGGAGGGGGAGGGAGTTGGTGGTGTCAAGAGGCCATGAATGAAATTCTACGCATTCCTCGATTCCGAGAATGAGTGAACAGAAGTAAGGAGAGAGAGAGAGAGAGGAAGGGAGATAGACCGTACGAATGAGTATTCCAAAGCGGGTTCCATAACTGTTTTCCACATTCCCTCTATCACGCTCTTTCTCATCTTGTCATCACTCTCCCCCCTCCTCTCTCCCATCGTACTAGTCACAGTCCTTCCACTCTCACTCTCCGGTCCCCCCGCTGCTTGACCCTCAAGAACAGAATGTAATCCAGTTTGAGGTGGTCGACTTTCGGTAGAGAGGGTGCTGATGAAACTCCCATTTGAACCCAAACGGACCATTCGGGACTTCATGATTGGGGTTGAAGGACCTGGAGGTGTCGGCGTAGGAGATGGGGAGGGGAGAGTCGAATGGGTACCGAAGAATGTAGAGAGGAATTCGAAAGCTGTTGAGGAATTGTGAGAGAGGACGAGCGAGATCGATTTGAACAAATGCTCGGGAGTAGGTTTCTGTACCGCGCACGATCCTTCATCACTGAGCTTTCGAGTGATGTGATGAGTAGGGAAAGGGATATTGAAACGTACGAAAGTTTTGTCGTTTGTTTGAGCCAAAGAGATGATTTCCGATATTCCCTCATTTCCATCGATCCTCGAGTTCGAGATTGCTGATCTACTAGCCGCCGAAACAGTAGCAGTAGCAGCAGTAGGAATCACCATTCCACCTCTCTTCTTCGCATTCAACAAGGCTGTTTCCCCTCACAAAAACTATCAGCTCTCGTTCCCTCGCTTTCTTCAGAAAGGTGAATTCACCTAAACTAGCCTCACTACCCCCACTTCCAACACTAGTGATCCCTTCCCACTCGATCACACCCCTCGCCCTACACCCCTCCAAACTTCTCACGTACCTCCTGAAACTAGTCTCGAAATACCACCTCATCGTGTTCAAATAGTTCTTTTGAAACTCGTGTGCTTGACGTGCTGAATGACGACGGAGGAAATCGAATAGGGGTTTGTAGGATTCTAGGGAGGAGTGGAGGGGAGAGAGGGAGGGGAGAGATATAGTGTAGGGTTTGAGGAGGGAGTTTAGGTGGGAGAGGATTTTGGAGGTGGCCTGTACGCGCGACTCTCCCTTCAGATGGTGGGATAGTGAGCTGAGAGGAAAGGTGGACGCACGGCTAATCGTAGGTTCTCTGCGGTTTGATCAAGGTTCTTTCGGTTCTCCACCCTGACTCCACCCCTGATACTACCCAACTTCAAATCCAATTCGGTGATCGCATCTATCCAGTCAGGAGAAACACGAGTGTCCATAATAGTATTGATCAATTGAGGCGAAATCGTGATTGAGTTTAAATAGGGCGATAAAGATTTCTCTACTTCCTGTAGTTCCTCCGCAAAAACCTACTCAGATGATGAGAGGAAGAGTAGAAAGGGAGAGGAGGGACGTACTCGTCGTGCGTTGAGACGGCCTTCGATCGTTTTGCTACGAGATTGTAGTTCGGATATGTGACCTGAAACTTGCGACAAATCTGCTTGAAAGTTACCGAGGAACGTTGACAGTTCACTCAGTAGTTGTGTACTAGTCTACAGTGTCACTCAAATCAGCCCAGAGGCGGGGGAAGAAGAATAAAGGAGGGGGAAACCTTACTTGAACTTGATCATTCAATTCTACGAATTCTCTCGCTCTTTCGAGGACTGCCGAGCTCTTCACCGAGTCAGTCCCAAATTGAACAGCGTGACTGAGTAAAGGGAAGAGAGGTTACTTACATTGTCTATCGAGTTGTTTCTCTTTGAGTTGTTTGTCTAATAATTCATCTGAATAAGCGATTCTGATATCCTTGTTCAATCCTTTCGCTTGGTTTGCGAATGATGGATAATCTTCTGGATTTACGGTCGATTGAGAGATGTACGTAGACTAGGAGGGACAGAGAGAAGAGGAGAGAGTGAGTTGACGAGGTGGGGAGAATGGAGAGAGAGAGGAGGAGAGGGACTGACTGCTGAAGTGGATGGATTATGGGTATCTAACCCTATTAAACTTGATATTGAAGTCATTGAGAATGAGTGAAGCGTTGAAACGAGTCCAAGAGATGAATCGACTTCACTTCTTGCTTTGCTACCTCTCACTCTCTCCACATACTCAGTCGACTTGTATGGCATCATCTAAACGTGCACCTTCTCTCTCACCAGGTAACCTATACCTCTCTCGACTCCTCTCCTATTGATTTGCTGACTGATCTCAAGTCACTCCAGATCCTTCCACTTCCTCGGCCCCTACTACTCACAAACGACAGAAGAGACAAGCAGCATTAGAAGCTACGTTCGCAAACAAACAACAAGCAGACCCTCAATCATCAGGATCAGATGATGATGATGAAGATCCAGATCGAACAGACGAGTTCAGATTGAATAGGAAATTGGTCAGGGAAGAGAGGGACGATTCAGATGATGATGCAGAGTTCGGAATCGATCAACAACAATTAGCCGAAGAGGCGAGAGACGCTCAAGAGGAATATTATAGGGATGATGGCGAATTCGATAGTGAAGGGGATGAATTCGTACCGGAGAAGAGAGGAGGAACTGCGAAAGGGAAAGGAAAGGCAACGGGAACAGCAAAGGGAAAGGGGAAAGGGAAAGCAAACACTTCGAAACAAGGAGGAGGAGGAGGAGGAGGATTAAAAGTCAAGTTATCGAAAGCTTCGAAAGCAGCTTACGCTACAGGAGGAGGAGGAGACACTGGTTCCCTCGCATCCTCTTCGAAACTCCCTACGATCAAGACTCCAGCCGTACAAGCCGCCGACGCATTAATCAGTTCCACCTTCCGACAAGATCGAGATTACGGTTATCTACCTTTGAGACCCGATCAAGTTTCTCGACCATTCTACATCGTCCCTTCTACCGGTCACATCATCCTCGAAAATTTCCACCCTCTCGCCAAATACGCAACTGACTTCCTCGTAGCGATCGCCGAACCCGTCTCTCGACCCAAATTCATTCACGAGTACAAATTAACTCCTCATTCCTTATACGCCGCCGTATCAGTAGGACTCGAAACGGAGAACATTATAGAAGTTTTGAATCGAATGTCGAAAGTACCCGTTCCGGAAGAGCTGAGTGATTTCATTAGGGAATGTACTCACTCTTATGGCAAAGTGAAAATGGTACTCAAAAAGAATAAACATTTCGTCGAATCTGGAGATCCGGAAACTTTGAGGATCTTGTTGAGGGATGAAGTGATTGCGAAAGCTAGGGTTCCCGTAGAGGTTCAGGAGGAACAACAACAGAGGGAGAAAGAGTTGGATGGGACGGCGAGTTTCGGATTGGAGAAAGAGAAAGCTCCGAGGAGGGATGGGTTGGTCATTCCTGGAACTAAGGAAGCGGGTGCACCTAACTTACCTGGGAAGGATGGACAAGCTCAAAAGGAGAAAGAGGGGGATAAGAATGGGAAAGGGAAAGAAAAGGAATCGGATGAAGACTTGTTCACTGCTGTTGTCGGATTGGAGAAAGGTAAGGCAATCCTTCACAATCTCCCTTCTTCACTTTGCCAATCACTCACACTTTCCGAGAGTTTGTGTAGACGACGACGTCGATGATGATGATGAAGTTCACGCCTTCGAAATTCAAGAAGCAGAAATCGAAGCTGTCAAACGAAGATGCCTCGACCTCGACTACCGTATGATGGAAGAATACGATTTCAGGCATGACGACGTCAATCCGACGCTCGAAATCGACTTGAAGCCTACAGCTGCTTTGAGACCTTATCAAGAGAAATCTTTAGGGAAAATGTTTGGAAATGGGTGCGTTCCTAGTTCTCTCCACGCACACATCTCTCTTCAATATACTGAGTGAGTGGTGGAACCATGGGCGCAGTCGTGCTCGATCAGGAATCATCGTTTTACCTTGTGGAGCGGGCAAAACTCTAGTTGGAGTAACTGCAGCAACGACGATTCGCAAGTCCTGTATCGTCTTGTGCACGAGTTCAGTATCGGTCATGCAGTGGAAACAACAATTCCTACAATGGTCAACGATCAAAGAATCCTCAATCTCAGTTTTCACCGCTGATCAGAAAGAAAAGGTACGTCTTCAATACTCTCTTTTCTCATCTCTCCTCGTGACCACGACAGGCGCTGATGTGAATGGATGTATCGAGTACAGTTCACGGGAGATGCAGGAATCGTAGTATCGACTTATTCAATGGTTGCGAATCGACAGAAGAGGAGTCACGACAGTCAGAAAATGATGGACTTCTTGACTAGTAGGGAATGGGGTTTCATCTTGTTGGATGAGGTACACGTTGTACCGGCAGCTATGTTCAGGAAGGTCATTACGAAGATCAAGGCTCATACTAAATTGGGATTGACTGGTGAGTTCAATACTTCCCTCTTCTCACCTCTTGAGCGCTCCTCACTCGAATGAGAGAGAAGAAAGAGACTGCGACGGCTGACTCGAATGGTCGATTCGTGTACAGCCACCCTCGTTCGAGAAGATGACAAGATTGACGATTTGAACTTCTTGATCGGACCCAAACTCTACGAAGCGAACTGGATGGACCTCGCCGAGAATGGACACATCGCAAAAGTTCAATGTGCAGAAGTATGGTGCGACATGACTCCCGAGTTTTACCGTGAATACTTGAGGGAGAAATCGAGGAAGAAAATGTTGCTCTATTGTATGAACCCGAAGAAGTTTCAGGCGTGTCAGTTTTTGATTCAATATCATGAGAATCGTGGGGATAAGATTATCGTTTTCTCGGATAACGTTTTCGCTCTCGAGGTAAAAGTTCCTACTTTTCTCTCCTTCTTTGAGCCCAGCTGACTTTCTCGCTTTTGACATTGAGGCTTACGCCAAGAAACTCGGTAAACTCTACATTCACGGAGGCACTCCTCAAGTCGAACGAATGCGTATCCTTCAAAACTTCCAACATAATCCCATCGTCAACACGATCTTCCTTTCGAAAGTTGGGGATACTTCGATCGATCTTCCCGAAGCGACGTGTTTGATTCAAATCTCGAGTCATTTCGGATCGAGGAGGCAGGAGGCTCAAAGGTTGGGAAGGATCTTGAGGGCAAAGAGAAGGAACGATGAGGGATTCAATGCGTTCTTTTACAGTTTGGTTTCGAAAGAGTGAGGACGAAGATCTACATAACTTCGAGTTTGAGAGTGGGTACTGACGTTAGTTGGTACTTTCGTTCTCAGCACTCAAGAGATGTACTACTCTTCGAAACGTCAAGGTTTCCTCGTCGAGTGAGTTCAGATTCCCTTGTCTTTCTCTCTCAATCTCGTCTATAACGCCTCTTCCCATCTACAGTCAAGGATACGCATTCAAAGTGATCACCTCCCTCGAAGGTTTGAACCAACTCGACAACCTCGTCTACCCAACGAAAGCCGAACAAATCGAACTACTTCAATCAGTCCTCCTCGCTTCAGAATCAGATGCAGATCTCGGTACGGACGTCAGTGCTAAGAAGGACGACCTCGCAGGTACGATCACTTCGAAATCGTTTGGTGGACCAAGTGCTGCGAATGGAGGAGGAGGAAGGAAAGATGGAGCGGGTCAAGCTACGAGGGTCGCTGGTTCTCTTCAAGCACTATCTGGGTGGGTCCTCGCTCTCTCTCAGCGCGACTGCTTTACCTTGCTGATAAAGTGGTTTATTGGATCCACAGTGGTCAATCTATGGCTTACTCTGAACGACAGAAATCAGCAAACAAACAACTTGCGAAAGATACGGCAAAGAACCGTCATTCATTGTTCAGGAAGAGGGACGAGGCTGCAAAGAAGCGCGCGAAGGACAGAACCTAGGGTGTCGACCTGTTTGTGTATAGAATAGCTTGTAGTTCCGTCGTCGTCGTCCTGTTGTTTCCCCCATTTCTTTCGCAATTTACCTTTCTTCGCTTTAATTCAGCTCGTCTGCTCTTCTCTCGCAACTTCGCTTTCGTTCCATTGTGGAGCAGTATCACTACCTATATGCAGCGGTCTCAACTGAGAACAAAAAGAGTAGATTGTTAAAAGTCGTGCGAAGTTGGGAGAAAGCGAAATTCGCAAGTTCCTCTCTTGACACCTCACTTGAACCTTTCGTACCGACTTTCGACCTCTCCAGCACATCTTACTCTCTCTAGAGATTACACACGACTGTCAGCAGCCCCCTCTCCCTCTCCTGGTCAATCAACCGGCAATCAATTCAACCCCCGGACGACGACCTCGACACTCTCCCTCTTCAACAATGTGTGATTGCGAGTGTGGGCATCATGATTGGGCAGATGATGACTCTGTACATGGCCAACTAGTATACGATTTGAAGGATCGACCGATTCATCCTTTGCCCAAGAGGAAGCGATTACTCGACCCCGCCTCCCTCGACCCTCATTCACCTGATCAAGTCCCGAGTGGTATCACAGGATCAATCAGTGAGTATGGAAGTGATCAAGATCAAGAAGAGGAGGAGGAGGATCGATCAGAACGAGGAGTCAGATCTCTCTCGTCAAAGTCGCAGGAGCCAGCTCTTGACCTCAGAACATCAGGAGAACAAGAGTATGGAGATGGAAGAGCTTATTATCCCCCTCGTAAACGTACCGAATCACCTTCAGCGAGCCGACACCTTCTTCACCAACCTCAATCAGATTCAACTTCAACTCCTCCCGCTGAATCAACTCGTCAAGATCTATCTTTCCCTTCCTCCGATTCCGCTCCGACGACCCCTTCTTCTCATCCTTACCCTTCATCGGATACCTCGAACCAGGAACCGGCAGAACCGAAAGACTATGGCTTGTTTGGAGAAGATGGGGTCAAGATTGCGAAATCTCTCACGAGTGCTTCATCGTTCTCAACAGCTGGACTGTTCGGAGGATTAGGCCTGGCGAGCTTACATCCTACAGTTGGCTCTCCGTCAGCAGTGGAGAGGCATTACGAAGAGGAGGAAGACGGAGATGAGGATACCTATGGAGTCGTTGATCGAAGTCGTCCTCCCGTCGAGCCTACTCCGGAGAGCACGGTCGCTGCGACTGCTCTCGGACTAGGAGGTAGCAACAAGAAGAAGCGAAAGATTCCAGGTCTCATCGCTGGCAACGCTCCTCCTCCGATGGAACCCTCAGAAACTCCCATTTCAAATATTCCTCCAGCACAGAATCGAGTGAGAGCGAGGGAGGAGGAGCCAAGTCCTACAAGAGAGCATACGAGGGATACAAGTAACGAATGGCTACCTCTGAAAGGTGAGGCGATGAAAATGGGGAAATCGCTTCGAAAGTTATTTCAACTGATCTTCCTACTTCCTCCTTTCACAGCTCCCGTCAATCCTCCTACCACCGCCAAAGCAGCACTCGCCAAACTTCGCGTTCGACCACCTCACGTCTCCCTCTGTTCTTCCTGCTTCACTACTCGTCGACATCGCCGAAAACGCTTTCGCACGACTTGCTCGAAACAACAACCACTCCCTCTTCCCTCAGCACCCAACTTTGTTCCTCCCGCCATGCCTCGAGAAGGTCCTCCGAAACTTCCTCCAGGTTCAGGTTTGAAGGGGAGTAAAGCGTTGAAAGCGGCAGCGAAAATGGCGAAAGAACGAGAGAAGGAGAAGGAAAGGATCAGGAAGATGTTTGGAGGAGTCAAGTTGCCAGACTTGTATGATCCAGAAGGGAAGGAGAATCCGGCACCTTCAGTTGTGTCGAGGATGATTGCGAGGGAAATCGAGAAGAAACGGTCAGAAATCAACGAGGCAGCAAGATCAAGTTCAGAATCACCAGCGAAGAGTCCTTCAGGTTATCCGACCCCTCCAGCATCTTCCGACGATGGAGAAGGAGATCACTCTTTCCCTTGGGCTTTCGAATCTTCACCTCCCGAACTCGACACTTTCGACTTTCACGAACCCGCATCGGAATTGATCGAGAGTAGGTGGGCAAACTTGAGGGATCAAAAGAAACGGATCAAAGCAGCGAAGGAACGAGCAGCGAAAGCGAGGGAGGAAGAGAAGGAACGTAGGCGTGAGAAAGAAGAGAGGGAAAAGGCAGAAAAGGCGGCTGCTATCGCTGCACCTCCCACACCAGCTGCAACTCCTCAACGCAAATCTACCACCATTCCTCCCCCTCCTCCTCTTCATCAGCATCCTCATTCGACCCACTCTCAATCTTCCGCTTCACGACTCCCTCCTCCAACTCTTCCTCCCACCGATACCCCGCCAGCTCCTCCCCCAGCTTCTGCTCTTCCTTCACCTCCCCTCGCTCCCACCTCGAGTTCCCCTCTTCCTCCTCGCAAAGCTCCTCTAAAGAAGGGTCGCAAGAAGCGTTCAGCCCACGCCAACGCTCACAACGTTCACCACCGAGACAACTACGTTCCCTCTCGAGTTCCCGTCGCTTCCGCTCAGCAATCCTCCCATTCAAACGATCCTTCTTTCGGACCTACATCTTGGCCGGCATCTGAAGAAGCAATCGCATCTGCTGGTCCCTACGCTTCAACTTGTGGAGGAGGTCATTACTGTAGTCCAGACGAATGGCTGTGCTTGTTCTGCGAGTATGAATTGTTCTATGGGGAGGAATCAGCGTTATTGAGGGCAGTGAGGAAGAGGAAAGGAGTTTTGAAAGTTAGGCAAAAGGCGAAAGATCGAGCGATGAAAGCCACTCAGGGGAAATCACATTCAGTACCGGTGTCGATGCCTGAGGGGTCGAGTCAGG
>Ga0308170_10000470_pt1 | contig 51889 bp, 41 predicted proteins | sample PhyBR2_2_FD_202136 | JGI IMG/M metagenome (GOLD analysis project Ga0308170, IMG submission 202136) | Phyllosphere microbial communities from UC Gill Tract Community Farm, Albany, California, United States - DLSLSB.R2 | ecosystem: Host-associated > Plants > Phyllosphere > Unclassified | place... | reverse complement strand
CCTTACGAAACCCATCATCGCCGTTGAGGTACGCCTCGGCGACGGTGATTTTGAACTGCACTGAATACTTGCGCATGAGGACACTCCGAAAAGCCGGATTGGTGTCCAAGTTTTAGGGGTCAGTTCATTCTGTAGGAGCCGGCTTGCTGGCGAACGCGGAGGGTCTGCGGCGAAGATACCGCCTGACACACTGTTTTTGCCAGCAAGCCGGCTCCTGCATGTTTTGCATTGATCGTGCCCACGCTCCACGTAGGCATGTAACCCGTGACGCTCCGCGTCATCGTGCAGGCTGTCACCTCTTACGGTTGCTGGTCGGCGTAGCCACGTGGGCAGTTGGCCGCTTAGACTGCCCCTTCTTTCTGTTTTCAAAGGATGAATCCAGTGAATGCGGCTGTCGATCAGGTGGTGATCCATCGTTTTACCGAGTCCCATATCGAGGGCGTCACGGCCCTTTATAACGACCCCGTGGTGTGCCGTCAGGTGCTTCAAATGCCGTATCAATCCGCTGAGGTCTGGCGCAAGCGGCTGGCGGGCGCGGATGAGCGTTCGGTAAAGCTTGTGGCTTTGCATCAGGGCCAGGTGATCGGCAACATCGGGCTGGAGCAATACGCGCGCATTCGACAGCGGCACGTAGGCGCCATTGGTATGGGCGTGGCAGCGGCGTGGCAGGGCAAAGGGGTTGGGTCGCGGCTGATGGCTGCCGTGCTGGAAGTCGCGGACAACTGGATGAACCTGCACCGTGTCGAACTGACCGTATTTGCCGACAACGAAGCCGCGCTGGCGCTCTACCGCAAATTCGGTTTCGAAACCGAAGGCCGTCTGCGGGACTACGCCATCCGTGACGGGGTGCTGGTCGACGCCATCAGCATGGCGCGATTGAAATAACCACATAGCGTTTTCGGAAGAGCAACGCAAGGCGTCAAAGGATGCATGCCCACGTGAAGTGTGGGCACGATCAACGCAGAACATGCACAAGCCGCCTTGTCGGGGGAAAACAGTGTGTCAGGCGGCATCTTCCCCGCAGACACTCCGCGTTCGCCAGCAAGCCGGCTCCTACAGAAAATTGCATTCACCCAGTGCATTTGATCGCGTCCAATCCGGCCCCTTCCCGGCTAAAGCCGGTCCCACCAGGGCGTCGTATGCGTCAAAGGATGCATGCCCACGTGAAGTGTGAGCACGATGAACGCAGAATGCAGGATTCGGCCTGCTGGCGAAAGCAGTGTGTCAGGCGGCATCTTCCCAGCAGACCCTTCGCGTTCGCCAGCAAGCCGGCTCCTACAGAAGACTGCATTCACCCAGTGCATTTGGTCGCGCCCAAGTCGGCCCTTCCCGGCTGAAGCCGGTCCCACTAAAACAGCGGGCGCGCATTCAGCGGCACCGAAGGCGCACTCCTGTGGGACCGGCTTCAGCCGGGAAGCCTTTGATCTGCTTCTGATCTGCTTCTGATCTGCTTCTGATCTGCTTCTGATCTGCTTCTGATCTGCTTCTGATCTGCTTCTGATCTGCTTTTGGTCTTCATACGCATAAAGCCCAGCCGCCGCCAATCGCGACTTGGGTGCAGGCTGAACGTAGACGATGCGCAGTGGGTCGAGCCGCATGGACGCGGCGAGAGCGCCGTCAGGACAGGGATGTCCGTTCGGCGCGGGCCCACGGAGCATCGTCGGAGTGAGGGAATTCCGACGAAGGAGGAACCAAACCAGGAGCAAGCACCCTTGGTTACTTGGGGACGGTGCGACTTTCGACGGTTTCCAAGTAACTCGCCGAAGGCGAAACAGTCTGCCCCCAGGCAGACGCCCCTGATCTTGATCTCCAAAACGCAAAAACAAAAAAGCCCCGCATCTTGCGATACGGGGCCTCTGTTTACAGCAAGCTAACCATCAAACCACCGACGTCTGCCCACTCATCGCCAGGTCCAGCAATTCACGGTTGGCGACCGCATACATCGCATAGTCATTGCCACTCGCCGCGCGCAACTCAACCAACATCGCGCGCCAGCGCTCAACCATCTGCACGTGCTGCTCCAGCCACAGCGTCAAGCGCTCCTCGATGTCCGCAGGACCGTTCGGCATCTGCAACACAGAGACCGTAATCGCCCGCTGCTGCCAATCGATATCATCACGGAACGCCTCACGCGCCAGCGCCTGCCAATTATTCTCCACCGGCAAGGCACTGATCTGCTGCAGATACCAGGTCACGTCCAGCGAACTGCCGACCGCGAAGTACACCTTCGCCACATCCGCCGCATTCTGACCGGTGACATCAGACGCTTCGATGATCGGCAACAGCGTGTACAAGTGACTGGTGCCCGCGACCATCCGCGCCAGCAACTCCGGCACACCGGCGGCGACGTACTCTTGGTAGCGCGTCTGCCAGACCTCGCGGGTCGGGCCTTCCAGCAACTCGTCCAGTTTCAGGCCCAGCGCCGCGATGTGCGGACCGAAGTGCGCAACATCGCGCGCCGCGTCCAGCTCGTTGCGACGGCTGCGCAGGAACCAGCGGGTCGCGCGACGGCCCAGGCGCATCAGCTCATCCATCAGCGCCAGCTGAATCTCGGCCGGGACCTTGTAGTCCAGCGCCTCGATCTGACGGAACCAGTGCGGCAGGTGGAAAATGTCGCGCACGATCACATACGCACCGGCCACGTTGGCTGCCGTCATGCCGGTCGACTCTTTGAGCCGCTGCACGAAGGTGATGCCCATGTGGTTGACCAGATCGTTGGCGATCTGCGTGCTGACGATTTCACGCTTCAGACGGTGGCGACGCATCGATTCCGAGAACTTCGCACCCAATGACGGCGGGAACGCGGTTTCCATGTCGCGGGCCAGATAATCGTCATCCGGCACGCGGGATTCCAGCAGCGCTTCCTTGAGGTCGATCTTGCTGTAGGAAATCAGCACCGACAGCTCCGCGCGGGTCAGACCTTTCTTCTCCGCGATGCGCTCGGCCAGTTGGTCTTCGGCCGGGAGGAACTCGATGGCACGGTCCAGCTTGCCACGCGACTCCAGATCACTCATCAGGCGCTTGTATTCGGCGATGCGCTCGTAGGCGCGGCGCTCCGCCAGTGACAGGGCCTGAGTCTGCTTGTAGTTGTTGCCGAGGACGAGGTTGCCCACTTCATCGGTCATGCTTTCGAGCAGCAGGTTGCGCTGCTTCTCGGTCATGTCACCGGCCTGGACCACTTCGTTCAACAGGATCTTGATGTTCACTTCGTGGTCGGAGCAATCCACGCCACCAGCGTTGTCGATGAAGTCGGTGTTGGTCGCGCCGCCCATCAGGCCGAACTCGACGCGGCCCAGTTGGGTCATGCCGAGGTTGCCGCCCTCGCCCACCACTTTGCAGCGCAGCTGATTGCCGTTGACGCGCAATGCGTCGTTGGCCTTGTCACCCACATCGGCATGGCTTTCGCTGCTGGCTTTGACGTAGGTGCCGATGCCGCCGTTCCAAAGCAGATCCACAGGCGCCTTGAGCAGCGCGTGCATCAGTTCGGTCGGGGCCAGCTTGTCAGCGGTAATGTCGAAGCGTGCTTTCATCTGCGCAGTGATCGCAATGCTTTTGGCGCTGCGCGGGAAGATGCCGCCGCCTTCGGACATCAGGCTGGTGTCGTAATCGGTCCAGGCCGAACGCGGCAGGTCGAACAGACGCTGACGCTCGGCGAAGCTGCTCGCCGGGTCCGGATTTGGATCAATGAAGATGTGCAGGTGGTTGAACGCCGCCACCAGTTGCAGTTTGTCGGACATCAACAAGCCGTTGCCGAACACGTCGCCGGCCATGTCACCGACGCCGATCACGCTGATGCTGTCCTGCTGCACGTTGATGCCGCGCTCGCGGAAGTGGCGCTGCACACCGACCCACGCGCCCTTGGCGGTGATGCCCATCTTCTTGTGGTCGTAACCCGCCGAGCCGCCGGAGGCGAAGGCGTCGCCCAGCCAGAAGCCGTAATCGATGGCGATGCCGTTGGCGATGTCGGAGAAGGTCGCGGTGCCCTTGTCGGCGGCCACGACCAGGTACGGGTCATCATCGTCGTGACGCACGACGTTGGCAGGCGGCACCAGCGCGCCTTCTTTCAGGTTGTCGGTGATGTCCAGCAGCCCGGAAATGAAGATGCGGTAGCAGGCGATCGCCTCGGCCTGGATCTCGTCGCGGGTGCCGGTGGTTGGCAGACGGCGCGGCAGGAAGCCACCTTTGGCGCCCACCGGCACAATGACCGAGTTCTTCACCTGCTGGGCTTTGACCAGCCCGAGGACTTCGGTACGGAAGTCTTCTTCGCGGTCGGACCAGCGCAGGCCGCCACGGGCCACGTTGCCGAAGCGCAGGTGCACGCCTTCAACACGTGGCGAGTAAACGAAGATTTCGAACTTCGGTACCGGCTTCGGCAGTTCGGGGATCAGACGCGGGTTGAACTTGAAGCTGAAATAGCTCTTGCTCTGACCGTTGGCGTCGGCCTGGTAGAAGTTGGTGCGCATGGTCGCCTTGATCAGGTCAAGGTAGCGACGCAGGATGCGGTCTTCGTTGAGCACCTGCACGCCATCGAGCGCGGTCAGGATGGCCTGTTCGAGACGTTGTTGCATGTCGTCGAGGTCGCCGCCGCTCAATTTGCGCGCCAGGTAGAAACGGGTCTTGAACAGACGCGTCAGCTCACGGGCGATGTCGGCATGGTTGTTCAGCGTGCTGGCGATGTAGCCAAGGTCGAAGCCCAGACGGATCTGCTTCAGGTAACGCGCGTAGGCCCGCAGCAACGCCACGTCGCGCCACGGCAGACCGGCCGTCAGCACCAGACGGTTGAAAGCATCGTTCTCGGCTTCGCCACGGACGATGTGGACGAACGCGTCCTGCAGCGTGTCATTGAGTTGTTGCAGGTCCAGCTTCAGGCCTTCGCCATAGGTGAACGCGAAATCATGAATCCAGAATTCGCGGCCATTGGTATGGCGCAGGCGGTAGGGGAATTCGCCCAGTACACGCAGGCCAAGGTTTTCCAGAATCGGCAAGACGTCGGACAGCGCCAGCGGGGTGTCGGCGTGGTACAGCTTGCAATGCAGCTGCGCCTTGTCGCCTGACAGCGGCTGGTAGAAGCTCATCACCAGCGGGTTGGCTTCGGACAGGCTCAGCACATGCTGCATGTCCACAACGGCTGAGTGCGCCGCGAAACGCTCGCGGTAGCCGGCCGGGAAGCCTTTCGGGAAGTCGGCCAGGACGTTGGTGCCCTGCGCCTCGCCGAAGCTCTCGATCACCAGGCTGGCGTAGTCGTCTTTCCACGACCGGCACGCCTGGATCACTTCGTTTTCCAGTTGCTGCGGGTCGATGTCGAGGGTGACTTTCGGGTCCACGCGCAGGATCAACTGCACGCGCGCCAGCACCGACTCGGAGAAGAAGGTCCAGAACTCGCAGTCGCTGGCCTTCAGGCGCTCCATCAGCACTTGCTGGATCTTTTGACGGACTTCGGTGGAATAAACGTCGCGCGGCACGTACGCCAGGCAGTAGCAGAAGCGGCCATACGGGTCTTTGCGCAGGAACACGCGAATCTTGTTGCGCTCCTGAATCTGCACGATCGACATCACGGTGGTGAACAATTCGTCCACTGGGGTCTGGAACAGGTCATCGCGCGGCAGCACTTCGACCACCTGCGCCAGCTCCTTGCCCAGGTGCGCCTTGGCGTCAAACCCGGAACGGCGCTCGACTTCGGCAACCTTGCGGCGGATGTACGGGATATTGCGCACGCTCTCGCCATACACCGACGAGGTGTACAGGCCCATGAACCGCGATTCCTTGATGACCTTGCCGTCGGCGTCTATCTGGCGGATCGACACGTAGTCCGGGTACGCCGGGCGGTGAACACGGCTCGGGTGCGCGGCTTTGGCGAAGGACAGCAGGGTCGGCTCCTGCAGGTAGTTCACCGCATAGCCTTCGATGTGCAGGTCTTCGGCGGTAAGTCCTGCGCGCAGCAGCTTGGTCAGGCCCAGGAAGGACGACGGGTCATAGCTGAGCTGCCCGCCTTCGTCTTCGCTGCTGACTGTGAATTCTTCATAACCGAGGAAGGTGAAGTGGTTGTTGACCAGCCACTCGAGGAACACCTTGACCTCGGATTTCTCTTCGGGGTCGACGTTGTATTCGGTGGCGTCGATGCCCGCCAGAAGTTCGTGCAGCTTGGCCTTCATCGGCTCGAAGTCTTCTACCGCGACGCGCACTTCGCCCAGCACTTGCTCAAGTTCACGGGCCAGCACATTCAGCTCCGCGGCGTTGGCGCAGCGGTCGATCTCCAGGTACATCAACGATTCTTGCAGCACGTCATCGCCGCTGGTGCCTTTTGGCAGCAGTTCCAGCAATTGGCCTTTCGCGTCACGGCGCACGCTCAGCACGGTGGTCTGCAGCGTGTGGATGCTGTAACCGCGACGGTTGAGCTCGGTACGCACCGAGTCCACCAGGAACGGCAGGTCGTGGTGCAGAACTTCAACGGCGGTGTGCGTGGACTGCCAGCCGTGGCGCTCGTAATCGGGGTTGTAGACCCGCACCTGCGGCGTGCCGTGCTCGAAGCGTTCGAGCAGGCGCCAGGCCGAGAGGGTGCAGCCGGCCAGGTCGGACAGTCTGCGCTGGGTAAGTTCGTCGAGGGAAATGATGCCGAAGAATTGATCGGCGAACAGCGCCACTTGTGGCAGTGCCTGTTCACTGATGTGCTGAGCCAGTGCCGCTCGCAGTTGGTGCTGGAAGTCGGACTTGCTGGCTGCGGTGAAGAACGCCATCTGTGGTACTCCGCTTGGCTTGAGCTTTTATATAGGAGAGATGCGTGTGTCGGGTGGAGCTGGTGCGTTTGTCACGTTTGCGTCTGGTCGATGATAGTCAGCATAACGTGACAGTGGGCAATGCGATTCGCACTGCGTGAATTACTAACGCTTTTGGTGTGTGTGCCGTCACATTTGTTCGGCTTGGGTGTACGTCGGTGCGGTTTCTGCCCAGGCAGGCTCCGCCGCGCTTTTGTGCACTTGCTGCGCAGCTTAACGACAGGGGGGCTGAATCTGCTTGCGATGCTGCGACATATTCGGACATCGGGTTGCAGGCGAGGTGTTTCGCTGGGTCTGTGTCGTGAAGATCAAGAGCTTCGGCCTAACGGCCTCGGGTTTCGCCTTCGGCGAGTTACTTTTAAAAAGCCGGGAGCCGGACCAACTAAAAGTAACCAAAAGTGCCTGCTCTCGGTTGGGCCCCTCCTTCGTCGGGGTTCCTTCACTCCGGCCTCGCTCCGTGGGCCCGCTGCCATCCGCCATCCATGGCGGGGGGCAGCTCTCGCCGCATCCATGCGGCTCGGCCCACTCCACGAGACCTGCGTTCAGCCTGCACCAAAGTCGCGTTTGGTGTCGCTTGGACTCTTTGTGTATGCAGATCAAAAGCAAAAGCTTCCCGGCTGAAGCCGGTCCCACAGGGGTACGCGTTGCTTTTAGTGGGACCGGCTTTAGCCGGGAAGAGGCCTGTCCAGTCGCCCTCAAAACCGTGGCGGCCGCTTGATCGTCCCCACGCTCCGCGTGGGTATGCATCCTGTGACGCTCCGCGTCACCTGAAGCCGGTACCACAGGGTGTACGCGTTGCTCTTAGTGGGACCGGCTTTAGCCGGGAAGTGGCCGGTGTGGACACACTCAAAATCGTAGGAGCCGGCTTGCTGGCGAACGCGTCGGGTCAGGCGCCACTCGGTAATCTGGCCGGCGAGCAAACGCAATCTTCAGCAAATCTCGTGCAGGACTGGCAAAATCCCAGCTGCCCTGAACCACGACAGAGAACTTGCCGCCATGCACATGACCACCGACAGCTTCATCTACAACCCATGCGACGAAGAAGAAGACGACATGGCGCTGGCATGCTGTCATGGCAGCAGCACGGGTGATTTGTTTTTGCTCGCGCGCTTTCCCGACGAGGATGAGGTCGATATCACCTTTCGTGACGACACCATCCACGTCGAAGACAACATCACCGTCACGCTCAGCGCCACTCGGCTGTTGGTGGAAATCGACGCCAGCGATGCCAAACCCCTGGGCGGCGACACGGCCTACGACATCACCCACAGCACGCCCGCCAACGAACTGGCCGAGCTGGACGCCACGTTGCGAATCATCCTCAAGGACGTCGGCACCTACGTCAGCCAGATCAACTGAGAGCCTGTCAACTACGGGCGCCCAGTGACACAAATGTAAGACAGTTCTTGTTTTTGCCCAGTCCCTGGCTGAAAAGCCGAAAAAAGCCACCGGCCGATTAGTCGGCGCCCTTGCGATGGATTAAAGTAACGCCCCCAGCTTCGGCGCCACCTGGCGCTGCTGCCTCTCCTGCCAGGAACTGTCATCGATGGAACATCGTGAAGCGTTGATCGCGCTGCGAACCTTTCTCTCCACCCAGATCCTCGGGCAGGAGAAACTGGTTGAGCGCCTGCTGATCGCGCTGTTGGCCGACGGCCACATGCTGGTCGAAGGCGCACCCGGCCTGGCCAAGACCAAGGCGATCAAAGAGCTGGCCGAAGGCATCGAAGCCCAGTTTCACCGCATCCAGTTCACCCCCGACCTGCTGCCCGCCGACATCACCGGTACCGAAATCTACCGCCCCGAAACCGGCAGCTTCGTGTTCCAGCAAGGCCCCATCTTCCATAATCTGGTGCTGGCGGACGAGATCAATCGCGCACCGGCCAAGGTGCAATCGGCGCTGCTGGAAGCCATGGCCGAGCGCCAGGTCAGCGTCGGGCGCAGCACTTACGACCTGTCGCCGCTGTTTCTGGTGATGGCGACACAAAACCCTATCGAGCAGGAAGGCACCTACCCGTTGCCAGAGGCTCAGCTCGACCGCTTCCTCATGCACGTCAAGATCGGCTTTCCTGACGCAACCGTCGAACGCAAGATTCTCCAGCAGGCCCGTGGTGAAGCACTCAACGGCGAAACCAAGCCGGAGCGCCGGGTTAGCCAGCAGGCTATCTTCGCTGCACGCAAGGAAATTCTCGGCCTGTACATGGCCGATGCGGTGGAGGAATACCTTGTGCAGCTGGTGATGGCGACCCGTACGCCGGCCAAGTTTGACGCCGAACTGGCCGAGTGGATCGGCTATGGCGCCAGCCCGCGGGGTTCGATTTCACTCGACCGCTGCGCCCGCGCCCATGCCTGGCTGGCAGGACGCGACTTCGTGAGTCCCGAAGACATCCAGGCGATGGTCTTCGACGTCCTGCGCCACCGCATCATCCTGTCGTTTGAAGCAGAGGCGGCTGGCATCGACCAGGACCGTGTGATCCAGCGCATCCTCGACGTCGTGGCCGTCGCCTGACCCCATGCAACCCTACCTGATCTCCCAACCGGGCATCCGCATCAGCCTTGCCGAGCTGATCGAGATGCGGCATCGCGTGCGTGAAGTGCAGTTGTTTTCGACCCCCAGCCAGCGCAGCCCGCTGATTGGTCTGCACCACTCCAAACTGCGCGGGCGCGGCGTCGACTTCGATCAGGTCAGGGTGTACCAGGCGGGCGACGACGTCAGGACCATCGACTGGCGCGTCACCGCACGCACGCAGGAGCCCCACACCAAACTGTTCCATGAAGAACGCGAGCGGCCGATCTTCATCATGGTCGAACAGAGCCGGCGTTTGTTTTTCGGCTCCGGGCTGATGTTCAAATCGGTGCTCGCCGCGCAGGCCGCGGCGTTGGTGGGATGGGCCGCGCTGGGGCACAACGATCGCGTCGGCGGGCTGGTGTTTGGTGACAACGAGCATTACGAAATCAAACCCCGACGCAGCAAGCAAAGCCTGCTGCAGCTGCTGAACCGGCTGGTGCGGGTCAATCAATCGCTGCACACCGAGGCCGCTGCAGACCGCGACACGTTCGGGGTAGCGTTGCGCCGCGCGCGTGAGGTCATGCGCCCGGGCAGCCTGGCGATCATCCTTTGCGACGAGCGCGCGCTGACCGATTCCGCCGAGCAGCAGTTGGCCTTGCTGTCGCGCCACTGCGACCTGCTGCTGTTGCCGCTGTCCGATCCGCTGGATCATGCGTTGCCGGCCGCCGGCCTGTTGCGCTTTGCCGACCGGGGCGCACACCTGGAACTCGACACCCTTAATGCCGATTTGCGCCAAAGCTACCGTGCCCAGGGCGAAGCGCGTCAGGCGCGCTGGGAACTGCTCGCACAGAAGCTGCGGGTGCTGATGATGCCACTGAGCACCCAGCGCGAAATGGTCGAGCAACTGCGCGAATACCTCAACGGGCAACGTCCGGTGAAACAGCCATGAGTGCTCTGGACCAGTTGCAGCCGCTGATTCTGCCAGAGCCGATAAGCGCCTGGCCGCCTGCACCCGGCTGGTGGTTGCTGCTGATTTTGCTGCCGGCACTGGCCTATAGCCTGTGGCGCGCACGCACGCTGCTGCCCAAAAAAGCCCCGCGCGAGACCGTTGAAGCGCTGGATCCGCTGCGCCAGGCCGCCCTGGTCGAACTCGCGCAGATGCCCAAACCTTACGACGGTGCGCCAGCCGGTGCCTGGCTGCAGCAGATCAACGGTCTGCTCAAGCGCTTGTGCCGCAATCATTACCCCTACAGCCAGAGCCACACGCTCAACGGACGCAAATGGCTGGCCTTTCTCGATAACCGCTGCCCGGCTGCCGGCCTGACACGCTGGATGATTCTCGTCGAAGGCGCCTACAAGCCTGAGTGCAAGCTGGACGACAAGGCCATCAACGGCCTGACTCAGTCGGTCGAGACCTGGATTCGCAAGCATGTTTGAGTTCGCCTGGCCGTGGCTCTTCCTCCTGCTGCCGCTGCCGTGGGTGATGCGCCTGTTGCTGCCCCCCGCAGACAGTGGCGAAGCTGCTTTGAAGGTCAGCTTTCTTCAGGAGCTGGAAGGTCTCGCCGGCCGCCGTGCGCGAGGACATCTGCCGGGCTGGCGACGGCAGCTTCCGTTTATTGCTATCTGGCTCCTGCTGCTGATGGCCGCCGCCCGCCCGCAATGGCTGGGGGAGCCTTTGCCGGTGGCTGCCAGTGGCCGCGACCTGTTGGTCGCCGTGGACGTATCGGGTTCGATGGATTACCCGGACATGATGTGGAAAAACGACGAGGTCAGCCGCCTGGCGCTGGTAAAGACGCTGCTGGGGGATTTTCTTGAGCACCGCCAGGGCGATCGCATCGGCCTGATTCTGTTCGGCAGCCAGGCCTATCTGCAGGCGCCGCTGACCTTCGACCGCAAAACCGTACGCGTCTGGCTGGACGAAGCGCGGATCGGCATCGCCGGCAAGAACACCGCCATCGGCGATGCAATCGGCCTGGCCCTGAAACGCCTGCGCCAACGCCCGGCCCAGAGTCGCGTTCTGATCCTGGTCACTGATGGCGCCAACAACGCGGGGCAGATCGACCCGAGAACCGCTGCGCGTCTGGCCGCCAGCGAGGGCGTGAAGATCTACCCGATTGGTATCGGCGCCGATCCTGACAAGGGCGCGACCAGCATTCTGGGCCTCAACCCGAGCCTCGACCTGGACGAGCCGGCCCTGCGGGAAATCGCCGCTGTCAGCGGCGGGCAGTACTTCCGGGCGCGCAACGGCGCCGAACTGGCCGGCATTGGCAAGGCGCTGGACCGGCTGGAGCCTGTCGCGCAACAACCGACCCAGGCGCGCCCTGCCCACTCGCTGTATCACTGGCCGCTGGCAATGGCGCTGCTGCTGAGCCTTTTGCTGGTGATCCAGGAACGCTGGCCGAACAACGCGCTGTATCGCTTGTTTGCCTTCGCCCCGGTGTTTGCGCAGGTCGCGCGCTGGCGTCAACGCGTGCAGCGCCTGCTGAGGCGCCCATGATGGAATTTCTCGCCAGTCTCTGGCCTCACTGGCTGCGCCCCGGCTGGCTACTGCTGCTGCCGCTGCTCGGCTGGCTGTTGTGGCGATTGTGGAATCGGCAAAAGCGCGTGGGCCGTTGGCAGATGATTTTGCCCAGCGCTTTCCACTCGGCGCTGCTCAGTGGCGGTGGCGGCCGAGAAAGCAAGCTGCCATGGATCGTGCTGGGGATTAGCTGGTTATTGGCGGTGTTGGCCTTGCTGGGTCCCAGCTGGCAGCGGGTCGAGCAAAACAGCCAACGGCCGGTCGACCCGCTGGTGGTCATGCTTGAGCTGACCCCGGAAATGCTCGCGGCCGACAGCCCGCCTACGCGCCTGGAGCAGGCGCGTCGCAAGCTTCTCGACCTGCTACAAGCGCGCAGCGACTCACAGACCGCGATCATCGTCTACGCCGGCAGCGCCCATACGCTGGTGCCACTGTCCGACGATCTGGCGACCAGCAAAAATCTGCTTGATGCAATCAGGCCGTCGATCATGCCCGAGGCCGGTCAGCGCGCAGACCTGGCCGTGCGCAAGGCGCTTGACCTGCTTGAACAGGGCGACCTCGGTCAGGGGCGTTTGCTGTGGATTGGTTCATCCCTCAGCGAGGCCGAGCGTCAGGGTATCCGCGCGGCCATGACCGGCCGCGACGCGCCTGCGTTACTGATGCTGGGGGTCGGCACTGCGGAAGGCGCACCGGTCACCCAAGAGAAAGGCGGCTTTCTGAAAGACGCTCAGGGCGGCATTCTGGTACCGCGTCTTGACGGGCCGGTGCTGAAAGACTTCGCCGACAGCATGGCCGGCCGCTACACCGCCCTGCGCCTGGACAATCAGGATTTGAACGACCTCGGGCTGCTCGACGGCCCGAAAAGTCTCATCAGTGAGGGCCAGAAAGTGCGGCTCGACCGTTGGGCCGATCAGGGTTATTGGCTGTTATTGCCGCTGTTGCTGCTGGCCGGCTGTGCCGGAAGACGCGGCTGGCTGTTGTGCCTGCCCTTGCTGTTGATGACCGTGCCTCAAGCCAGCTATGCCTTTGACTTTCAGGACCTGTGGCGCCGGCCGGACCAACAGGGTGAGCGCCTGCTCAGACGCCATCACCCGGCAGAAGCCGCACGGCATTTCCAAGACCCGCACTGGCAAGGCGTTGCGCTCTACCAGGCGGGAGATTACGCAGGCGCCGCCCAGCGCTTTGCCCAAGGCAGCGGCGCCGTCGACCATTACAATCGCGGCAATGCGCTGGCCCGCAGCGGTGAGCTCGAAGGCGCCATCGACGCTTACGCACAGGCGCTCGATCGTCAGCCGGACTTCCCGGCAGCGCTGGCCAACAAGGCATTGGTGGAACAGGTGCTGAAGCTGAATAAAACTGCGAACCCGTCGGAAACCGAGACCAAGGCCGAGATTGACGAGAATGGCAATAACGCGCGCCAGGGCAGCGCCGGGGATTCATCGTCGAGCGCGTCGTCAGCACCGCGCGACCCGGATGAAAACCGCCCGCCGGAGGCTGAGCAAAATGCTGCCGCCCAGGAGGCTTCCGGTGCGGGTGGCGACGCCGACGGTCCGGCCCGCGCCGCTGGCAGGCCCGCCGAAGGGCAGGTTGATGGCGAACAGAAACAGGCGCTTGAACAGTGGCTGAGGCAGATTCCCGACGAACCCGGTGAACTGCTGCGGCGCAAATTCTGGTACGAACAACAGCAGCATCAGGAAAAGACCCGATGAGTCGTCTGCACAGGTGGTTGATCGCAGGGATGTTATGCCTGTGCGCAGGGCTGGCCCAGGCCGACAGCGCTGGCTCGACGCTGCTTTCAAGCGTCGACCGCACGCGTGTCAACACCGGCGAGACCGTCGAGCTGACCCTTGAAACCGACGACGCCACGGTCTTCGGCAGGCCCGACATGAGCGGGCTTGACGCTGACTTCGAAGTGCGCGACACGCGCCAGCTCAATAGCCTTACCACGCTGGAAGGCAATGTCCACGCCACCACGCGCTGGCTGATTACGTTGATGCCGCGCCACAGCGGATCGATTGAAATCCCGCCGCTGAAGCTGGGGGAAATGACCAGCCAGCCGATTGTGCTGCAGGTGGTCGATGTCGGTCCGGCGGCGCAGGGCCAGGCGCAAAAACTCGACCCGGTATTCATGGAGGCGAGCCTGGACCAGGACAGTGTGTACGTTCAGGCCCAGGCACTGCTGACCGTGCGAATCTATCACTCGGTGTCGCTGTTCGACGACAGTAGCCTGACACCGCTGCAAGTGCCGGATGCGCGCGTTGAAAAGCTCGGCGACACGCGCACCTACGAGAAGCAGATCAACGGCATTCGCCACGGCGTCATCGAGATGCGCTACGCGCTGTACCCGCAGCACAGCGGCGACCTGACCATACCGGCGCAAGCGTTCAGCGCGACGCTGGTTCAGGACACCACCGATGCGACAGCAGCGGCGGCCATGGGGCCGGGAGCGGTTGCAAGCGGGCCGAAACCCGGTCGATTGATGCACGTCACGTCGCTGCCGTTGACGCTTAACGTCAGGCCGCAACCGGCGCACTACCCCACTGACGTGCCGTGGCTGCCCGCGCGCAGCGTCAGCCTCAGCGAAAGCTGGAGCCCGGAGCCGGCCCATAGCCAGGTCGGTGATTCCCTCACCCGCACCTTGCAACTCAAGGCCGAAGGCCTTTCGAGCGCGCAGTTACCGCCGCTTCCGGCCACCGACGTCAGCGCGCTGCGGCGCTACCCGGACCAGCCGCAGTTGAGCAATCAGCCCGGTGAGCGAGGCTTGACCGGCGTGCGCGAGGAGCGCGAGGCCCTGGTGCCCAATCGTCCCGGTGCCATCGACATTCCGGCGGTGGATCTGGTCTGGTGGAACACGCAGGAAGATCATCTGGAGCACAGCGCCCTGCCCGCCCGCACATTGCAAGTGAGCATCAACCCCGCACTTGCGGTGGACACGCCGGTAAGCGACAACAACGTCACCGTGATCGGCCCGCCGGTCTGGCCGTGGCAGCTCAGCACGGTGCTGCTGAGCTTTACCACGCTGCTGGGCTTTGGCCTGTGGTGGCGTGGCCGCTGGCAGCCGGCCCTGGCGCGGGTCGCGCAAACAGGCCCGAGTCCGCGTACAGTGCTCGACGACCTGAAACGCGCGAGCCTGGCCAACGACCCGCATGCTACCCGCCAGGCACTCGATGCCTGGGCGCGTCAGCAGCCCGAAACCCTGGCCGACATGGCCGCACGCTTCGTGCCGCTGTCCAATGCGCTGGACGGGCTGAACGGTGCGCTTTATAGCGAGACCGAAAAACTGTGGCTGGGTGAAGACCTCTGGCGCGCTGTCAAAGCGCTGCCCGCCATCGAAAAAAACCAGGACCCGGGCGGAGGTGACAGCTTGCCGCCGCTGTATCCGAAATAATTTCACCGATCAGCGCGTCCCACCGTCGGAGCGCGCTTGCCCATGAACAGGGTGTCGGGTCGCGAACCTGGCACAGACCCACCGCCATCGCGGGCAAGCGCGTTTCCACAGGCTGTGTTGGTCGTTAAACCAAGGTACCCCCATGCGTCTGTTCCACACCTCCGACTGGCATCTTGGCCAGAACCTTCACGGTCAGGAGCGAGATTTCGAACATGCCGGTTTCCTCAACTGGCTGCTGGCCCGCCTGGCCGAGCGCAAGCCGGATGTCCTGCTGATTGCCGGCGACATCTTCGACACGGTCAATCCGCCGGTCAAATCCCAGGAGCGCCTTTACGACTTCATCGTCAGCGCCCACGAGCAGAACCCCCAGGTGACCATCGTGATGATCGCCGGCAACCACGACTCCGGCTCGCGCATCGAGTTACCCGCGCCGCTGATGCGACGCCTGCGCACCCACGCGCTGGGCCGTGTGCTCTGGCTCGACGATGGCGTGCTGGACGTCGATCGCTTGCTGCTGCCACTGACCAACGCCAAGGGCAAAGTGCTGGGCTGGTGCCTGGCGCTGCCCTTTCTGCGCCCGGCCGAAGTAACGGGTGCCGCCTTGGGCGACAACTACCTGCGCGGCATTGGTCAGGTCCACGAGATGCTCATCGCCGCAGCGAATCAACGGCGCAAGAAAGGCCAGGCACTGATCGCCATCAGCCATGCGCACATGGCCGGCGGCTCGGTATCGGAAGACTCCGAGCGCAGCCTGATCATCGGTAACGCCGAAGCCCTGCCCGCCAGCCTGTTTGGCGAGAGCATCACCTACGTCGCCCTGGGGCATCTGCACAAGCCGCAGCGCGTCAACGGCGAGGACCGGATTCGCTACAGCGGGTCGCCCATTCCGCTGTCCTTTTCGGAAATCGGCTACCAGCACCAGATCCTCGAAATCGAATGCGAAGGCGACAAGCTCGTCAGCGTCAAACCGCTGCTGATCCCGCGCGCGGTGAACCTGCAACGCATAGGCCCGGCGCCGCTGGCCGAGCTCTTGCTGCAGCTGCGCGACCTTCCGGACATCGACCTTCTGGCGGACGTCGACCGTCAGCCGTGGCTCGAAGTCCGCGTGCGCCTTGACGAGCCGCAACCCGACCTGCGCAACCAGATCGAGGCTGCGCTGGAAAACAAGGCCGTGCGGCTGGTGCGCATTGCAGCCGAATACGCCGGCAAGGGCGGTCGCGATGAAGACGCCCGGCAGGACCTGATCGAACTCGACCAACTGAGCCCACAGGAGCTGTTCAGCCGCGCCTGGCAGGACAGCTACGGCAGCGAGGTCGACGAACAGACCCTCCAAGACTTCGCCACCCTTCTTCAAGACGTGCAGCTGGAGAGCGAACAACCATGAAAATCCTCGCCATCCGCCTGAAAAACCTGGCTTCGCTGGCCGGCCCGTTCGAGCTGGATTTCACCGCCGAACCCCTTGCCAGCGCTGGCCTGTTTGCCATTACCGGCCCCACCGGCGCGGGCAAGAGCACGTTGCTGGATGCCCTGTGCCTGGCGCTGTTCGGCGCGATTCCCCGACTAAACAACATCGGCCAGTCTCGTGTGCCGGAGATCGATGGCGACATCAGCACCAACGACCCGCGCAACCTGCTGCGTCGCGGCACCGGCAGCGGTTACGCCGAGGTGGACTTCGTCGGCATCGACAAGCGCCGTTACCGCGCACGCTGGGAAGCCAACCGCGCCCGCGACAACGCCACGAAAAAGCTCCAGGCGAGCCGCCAGACGCTGATCGATCTGGACAGCGAGCAGATCCTGAGCACGCAGAACAAGACCGAGTACAAAACCCTGCTCGAAGCGCGGCTGGGCCTGAACTTCGAGCAGTTCACCCGCGCCGTGATGCTGGCGCAGAGTGAGTTCAGCGCCTTCCTCAAGGCCGACGACAAAGAACGCAGCGAACTGCTGGAAAAGCTCACCGACACGGCGATCTATAGCCAGCTGGGTCGTCGCGCCTACAGCAAAAGCAAGGAAGCCGAAGAAGCACTGAAAACCCTTCAGGCCCAGGCCGGCACGCTGACACCCATGGAGACTCAACAGCGCGCCGAACTGGAGCAGCGCTTCGCCGAAGCTCAACAGCAGCTCAAGCAGGTTCAGGCACAGCTGCGAGAACTGGAGCTCAAGCAGCAATGGTTCAAGGAGCTGAGCCGGTTGCGCGACAGCCATCAGGCCGCCAACGAACAACTGACCAGCGCACAGCAAACCTGGGACGCACACAGCGCGGATCGCCAACGACTGGGCCTGCTGGAGCGGCTGGCGCCACAGCGGCATCTGTTTGCCCAGCGGGCCAGGCTTCAAGCGCAGGTCCAACCGCTGACGGCGACCATACAAGCTCACCACGTGCAGCAGACCGCGCTCGATGCCCGAATTGCAGAGCTGGACAGCCAAAAAGCTCACGCCGAGCTCGCCTTCCAGCAAGCGCAGGAACAGCTTGGCCAGGCACGGCCGGGGTTGAGTGAAGCGTTCGAGCAGCAGACCCGCTTCGCTCACCTGAATCAAGAACTGCAGCAACTCGACGAACAGGCGCAGGCTGCGGCCAATGCCAGTCGCGAGGGGCAGGCAACGCTTGATCAACTCGCCGAGCAGCAACGGCAGCTTGAAGCACGCCTGCAGGTCATTGCCGAACAACTGGAGCACAGCGCAGCGCTGAGCACCCTGAGTCAGTCATGGAACGCCTACCGCCCGCGCCTTCAACAGACCGTGCAGCTCAGCGCGCGACTGATCCAGGGGCGCGCCGAGCTTCCGCAGCTGGAGAAAAACGCCACCCTTGCCGAGCAGACGCTCAGCGAACGCCGCAGCGCTTTGCAGGCGCTTTATGACGGTGCCGAGGTCAAGGCGGATGCGGTCAGTCAGGAAGTGGAACGGCTGGGGCAGCTCCTGCAGAACAATCGTCAGCAGCACGGTGCCAGCGACACCCTTGAACGCCTGTGGCAGCGTCATCAGGAGGTCGCCAACCGCCTGCTCGACCTTCAAACGCGCCAACAAGAGGCCACCGAGCGTCGTGCCCAGCGCATCGCCCAGGGCCTGAAACTCAAGGCCGAGCACGAGACCGCCGAGCAAGCGCTGAAGGTCACCGTCGAACTGCTGCAGCGTCAACGGCTTGCGCGCAGTGCCAGCGTCGAAGAGCTGCGCGGGCAGTTGATCGATCAGCAACCGTGTCCGGTGTGCGGCAGCGAAGAACATCCGTATCACCAGTCCGAGGCGCTGCTTGAAGCGCTGTCGGGCCACGACGACGGCGAAGAAGCGCGCGCGCGCCAAGCCGTCGGGCAGCTCAGTGAGAAGCTCGCCGAGCTGCGCGCGGAAGTCGCCGAACTGAACAACCAGCTCAAGCAGGCCAAGCCGCAACACGATCAGCTGGCCGAACAGCTGCAAACCCTCGCCCCTGAGCTGGAGGCACACCCGCTGTACCCGCGCCTGCTTGAACAGCCCGAGCACCTGCGGGGGGATTGGCTGAGCGAACGTCTGCACCAACTGGCGCAGGACATCCTCACCGCCGAGCAGCGCCAGGCCCGTTTGCTGAAAGTGCAGCGCGACGCCGAGTCACTGCAGCAACAGGTGCTCGACGCGCGCGAAGCCAGTCAGCAGGCGATGAAAGGGCTGGACGATCAACAGCGCAACATCGCGCTGGACAATCAGGCGTTCGAGGCGGCGTTGCAAGAGTTCGAGCCGCTGCTGCCTGCCGAGAGCCTGACCCAATGGCGCGACTCGGCGACGCAGAGTTTCATGCAACTGGACAACGACATCGCCGCGCGCGTCGAGCAGCTCGACCAGCAGAAGACCGAGCAGCAGGAGCACGCCGAGCGCGCGCTGAAACTGGAGCGTGAGCAGACAGCCCAGCAGGCGCGGCAAGCTGAGCATCAGAAGCTGCAGGCGCACGTGGACAGCCGCCGCGAGCTGCAACAGACGGCGCAGCAGCGACTGGCACAGGTGTTAGGCGAATACCGCTCGCCGGAGCATTGGCAGCAAGCGCTTGAGCAAGCCGTGGAGCACGCGCGCCAGGCCCTGGCGGCCAACGCAGACGGATTGCAGATCGCACGGGGCGAATTGATCAAGCTGACCGCAGAGCTCGACGGTGAACAGCAGCGGCTGCAGGCTTTGCAACAGGAACTGACGGAGCTCGAACGGCAGATCGCGGAGTGGCGCGCCAGCCACAGCGAGCTGGACGATGCCGCACTGGACACCTTACTGGGCCTCAGCGACGAGCATGTCAGTGGCTTGCGCCAGCAGCTGCAGAGCAGCGAAAAAGCGCTGGAACAAGCCAGGGTGCTGGTGGACGAGCGCGCCGCGCAATTGCAGCAACATCAGGCGCATCACAGTGATGGCGTCGATGCCGAGCAGTTGCTCGCCACCTTGACCGACGTGCAGGCGCAGTCGGGGGTTCAGGACCAGCTGTGCGCGGACCTGCGCGCGCAAGTGAGCGAAGACAACCGCCGACGCGATGCCAGCAGCGAACTGCAATCACGCATCGCCGGGGCGCAGGCCGAGTATCAGCGCTGGGGCCGGCTCAATGCGCTGATTGGCTCCGCCACCGGCGACACCTTCCGCAAGATCGCCCAGGCCTACAATCTGGATCTGCTGGTGCACCACGCCAACGCGCAACTCAAGCAACTGGTGCGGCGCTATCGCCTCAAGCGCGGCGGCAGCATGCTCGGCTTACTGGTAATGGACACCGAAATGGGCGACGAACTGCGCTCGGTCCACTCGCTTTCGGGCGGTGAAACCTTCCTGGTGTCCCTGGCGCTGGCGCTGGGCCTGGCGTCCATGGCGTCCAGCACGCTGAAGATCGAATCGCTGTTCATCGACGAGGGCTTTGGCAGCCTGGATCCCGAGTCACTGCAACTGGCCATGGACGCCCTCGACGGGCTGCAGGCGCAGGGCCGTAAGGTCGGGGTGATTTCCCACGTGCATGAAATGCACGAGCGAATTCCCGTGCAGATTCAGGTTCGGCGCCAGGGCAATGGCCTGAGCACAGTCGAGGTCAGCGGCGGCTAAAGCTTTTTTTCACGACGCACGGACACGCCCAATGGCGTTTCTGTGCAACCCTATACCCCTTGCGCGACAGTCGCGCCAAACTCGATAGAAGGTAAAACCACGTGGCAAACTCCAAAGTATTTTTCGACATCACCGCCAACGACGAGCCAATGGGCCGCATCGTGATGGAACTGCACAACGACGTCGTGCCGAAAACCGCCGAGAACTTCCGCGCCCTGTGCACCGGTGAGAAAGGCGACGGCCTGAGCTACAAAGGCTCCTCGTTCCACCGCGTCATTCAGAACTTCATGCTGCAAGGTGGCGATTTCACCAACCACAACGGCACCGGCGGCAAGTCGATCTACGGCAACAAGTTCGAAGACGAAAACTTCACCCTCAAGCACACCGCCCCGGGTGATCTGTCGATGGCCAACGCTGGCCCGAACACCAACGGCAGCCAGTTCTTCATCACCACCATCGTGACCGAGTGGCTGGACGGCAAACACGTCGTCTTCGGTAAAGTCATTGAAGGCATGGACGTGGTCAAGGCCATCGAAGCCCTGGGCTCGCAGTCCGGTCGCACCAGCAAGAAAGTCGTCATCGCCGACTGCGGCGAGCTGACCGAGGCCTGAGCATGACGTCGGCGCCTCAGCCTGCATCGACGACGCCGACGCTCTACTCGTTCCGCCGGTGCCCCTACGCCATGCGTGCGCGCATGGCGCTGGGGTATTGCGGCGTGACGGTCAATACCGTCGAAGTCAGCCTCAAGGCCAAACCGCCAGAGATGCTGGAACGCTCGCCGAAAGGCACGGTGCCGGTTCTGGTGCTGCAAGAAAACGTGCTGGAGCAGAGCCTGGACATCATGCGTTGGGCCTTGGCACAACACGACCCGGATGACTGGTCCATGACCGGAAATGACGAAGCGCAGCGACTCATTGCCGAGCTGATCGAAGAAAACGACAGCCGCTTCAAGCCTGATCTTGATCGTTATAAATACTCGGTGCGTTACCCCGAACACCCCCAGGAAGCCTACCGATCTCAGGGTGAGCACTTCCTGCGTCGTCTCGATGACCTGCTGGCGTCACGAGCCTTTCTGATCGCCGACCGACTGACCCTCGCCGATATCGCCATCGCGCCCTTCATTCGGCAATTCTGCTCGGTGGACGCAGACTGGTTCTGGCAAAGCCCCTACCCTCACCTGCAACGCTGGTTGGGTTGTTTTCTCGAATCCGAGCTGTTCGTTGCCGCAATGGCCAAGCGCTAAACGCGGTCGCTTCATCCCTCCACGACGTCCCACTGGAAGATCGACGAAATCATCTCGCCGTGCCTGGGAGGCGGATTACCCGCGTTGAGCTGTTGCGAACGCTGCATCTCCACCGCCTCGGCGACCTCGGTCTTAAACTCCATACTCCGCGCCACGCCGCCCACTGAGCCTTCGCCATGGCCAAGCAATGAGCAGCCATTGTTGATCACTGCGAAGAACACGATTACCCAGAAGTTCGCGCCTTTCACGATGCACGCCCCTGGGACTGAACAGTCGCACCACTGATTTCAACGGATGCCGTTTGCGCTGACACAGTCGACGGTGAGTTAAGTTGTGGGTTCATGCTGACAACGGTCACCACTGCGATGAATACGACATACAGCGCGATGGCGGTGTAAGCGCCGTGTTTGATTGAATCAAGAATGGCAGTGGCCATGGATGCAGCTCCGGGACATGTTTATTTCAGGCGCCCAGAATGCGTGAAGCGATGAGTATTAAAAAACGATGGCTGGCAATTCAAAAGATCGATGTGGTTAATTATTTAACTATTCAATCGGGCTAATAGTTTCGCTCGCAAGCCGGCTCCACCAGATTGAAGCCGACGCGGATGATGTGTTGAAGAAAGGCCCTTGCAGGAGCCGGCTTGCTGGCGAATGTATGGTGTTTTGCACCGCCACCTAATATTCACGCATAAAAAAATCCCCATCGCTTATGCAGCAGACGGGGACCAAAGGGAGGGAATTCAACGCTTTCGCGAACAAGCTCGCCGGCACTTGATGCATGGCCTGACACGCAGTGGTCAGTGGGTCGCATCAACCTGTTGAAGACGAAGTTGCTCGCGAAAGCGTTTTCCTGAAACCAAAGATTGCGGTTTTAACCTGGACTCTTACAAATCCATTCCCCGGCAACGATACATTCGTTAACGGGGAATGGATTCACTTCGGCGTTCTATTCATTGCTGAACTTTGTGATCCAGAGCGGCATAGAAGTTGGCGCTTTGTTGCAGGTACTTTGGGGTGTAGCTCTGGGTCGAGCTGACTTTTTTGTCGGTCGCTTCAACACTGGCACTGGCGGGCAATGCGACAGTGGCGGAGATGGCGGACGCGGCGATGATGGAGAAGATATTGAAGTTCATGATGGGTACCTCGCTGTGGTGTGTCGTTTCAAGTCTTGACCGTCGTGGCCGTGGAATGAAAGTTACGCCCGCGCCTGTTCCAGAAAAAATCTTTTCTGGCACTAGCCCTTATCACTTCAATTGATACATAAAAAAAGCCCTTGAAAATCAAGGGCTCAGACTGCGTCAAAGGGTCGCAGGGTGTCAGTGAGCAGTGAGGAAATGGAAGTCAGACGGCGAGTCGAAGTCGACTTTCTGCACGGTGTCTCCCAACAGGCCGGTTTTCGGGTCGACGCGCAGGGTGACGATCTGGTTGCTCTTCTGATTGGCGATCAGCACGAAATGGCCGGTAGGGTCGAAGGCGAACTCGCGTGGTTCCTTGCCTTCCACGGTACGGCGCTGCACTTCGTTCAACTGGCCAGTACCGGCGTCAATGGAGAACACCAGTAGCTCGTTCACTTCGCCACGGTTGGCGACGTAAAGGAATTTGCCGTCAGGCGAGGTGTGCAGGCCACCCGCGGCGCGGTTTTGCTGACCGTCCTTGTTGGCCAGTTCGACCAGTTGGGTACGCTTGAACACGCCGTCGTGGTAATCGAACACGGCCACTTGGGCGCTCATTTCCATGGTCAGCCAGGCATGCTTGCCGTCTTTGCTGAACGTCAGGTGACGCGGACCACTGCCCGGCGGCAAATCAACCGAAGGCATTTTCGCGGGCTGCAGCGGCTGCGTCTTTTTGCCGTCGTAATTGAAGACAAACATCTTGTCCGCGCCCAGATCCATGGCAATCAGGTATTTGCCATCCGGGGTAGGCACAGCGGCGTGGACGTGGGACGACGCCTGGCGCTCAGGGTTGACCTTGCTCGCCTCGTGGGTTGCCGTTTGCGCGACTGGCGCAAGCTTGCCGTCTTTGCCGACCGGCACCACGGCGAGCACGCCACCCGGATCAGGATGAACCGCATAGTTGGCGACGAACAGAAAGCGCCCGTCCAGGCTCAGACTGGAATGGGTAGGCTCTTCGCCCTTGGTTTCGATCTGGTTGATGAACGACACCGCATGGGTCTTGGGGTCGATGGCGTAGCTGCTGACCTTACCGACAACGTCGGTTTGGCCCGGGCCGTTCTCGTTCACCGCAAACAGATGGCGCTGGTCTTTGGACAGGGTCAGCCAGGAGGGGTTTTCGCCTTTGATGACCTGGCGCGGCTTGGCGTCGAGCTGGCCGGTCTGGGTGTTGAAACCGAATCGGTAGATGCCTTCGCTGGCGCCGGCAGTGTAGGAGCCGACCAGTACGTCGTAATCAGTCATGGGCTTGGCCTGAGCAGTGAGCGCGGCAAGGCTGCTGGCGAGCGCTAACCACGGCAGAATTCTGGGAGTCATGGGGCTGTTCTCTTTTTGGAGTTGTTGGCGCGCCGTAGACGCGGAAGTTCACGGATATGACAGCATGTTGCTGAGAGTAGTTGCCTGGCGGGTGCTGTGGGTCGCACGGCAAGCCGCGCCCCCGGGCACGCAAACATATCTGTAGGAGCCGGCTTGCTGGCGAACCGGGCGAATCTGTCACCGCTGCGGCGACTGGAAGAATGCGTTCGCCAGCAAGCCGGCTCCTACATAGCACCTCCATCGCCGCGTATTCAGTCACCCAGGTCAGGCAGGTAAGCAAGGTCAGGCAGGTCGGGCAGGTCGGGCAGGTCAGCCAGGTCAGCCATAAAAATGCCGATTCATTGCTGCAAGGTCTACGAAGGCAATGCCGAGTTAGCCCTGCACGCCCTCTTCATCTTCATCCTCATCACTCGCCGAAATGCCATTGAGCACCACGATGCGGTGGTCGGCATTGCCGTCGTTGATGACCCAGCTCTGCAACTGGCTGTCGTATTCCGCAGCGTCGATCTGCGCCAGTGAGAAGCGCCAGACCTTGCGCTCGCGTCCGTCCATGCTTTCAATCTGCAGCATTTCGTCGAGGCTGAAGTCGAAGGCGTGCAAGCCATCGATCTCCAGCATGCTGTGGGCGGTCAGTGCGGTCTGGAGTTCAGTGCGCAGCGAGTGTGGCGTGGTGGTCATGGCAGTGGTTCGCATCAGTGAAAGCGCGAATGATAGGTGAAAAAGCGTCCAAGCGCTGGCCTCGACGCTTGCTTCATGTGGCTCAGTCCTGCACCGCTTCCCTGGCGTAGTAGCGCGCGGGAATACCCCAGACGATCAACGCGATGGCCAGCACGCTCACCGCAAACAAGGCGAACAGCGCAGGGGTGGCCGTCCCGGTGAGGTCCTTGATGCGTCCGACCATGAACGGCGCAATGATGCCCCCCAGTTGGCCGAGGGAGTTGATCAGCGCGATGCCGGCGGCGGCAGCGATGCCGGTCAGAAAACGCGGCGGGATGGTCCAGAAAATCGGCATCCAGGCAATGATCCCGGTCATGATCAATGTCATGCCGATCATCAACGGCACCAACTGACCCGGAAACAGCGCGCACACCAGATAACCCGCCGCCGTCATCGTCGCGCAGCCGGCCATGTGCCAACGGCGTTCGCCGTGGCGGTCGGAGCTGGCGCCAATCAACAGGTTGCCGATCACTGCGCCCACATACGGGATCACCGTCAGCAGCCCGATGTTCAGGGTGTCGGTTACGCCGGCGGTCTTGATCAGTTGCGGCATCCAGAACAGCAGCCCGGTCAACGCCATGACCAGGCACAGGTAGATGCCGGACATGACATAGGTGGTCGGGTGTTTCCAGATGTCTTTGACCTTCTGCGTGACAGCGGGCTTGGCTTCCTTGGCCATACGCGCCAGCACCACCTGCTTTTCCTGCTCACTGAGCCAGGTGGCGTCTTCGATACGATCCTTGACCAGCCAGAACACCACACCACCGAGCAGAATCGACGGGATGCCTTCGATCAGGAACAGCCAGCGCCAGCCGGCCAGGCCCATGACGCCATCGAAATGGCCAAGGATCAGACCCGCAATCGGACCGCCGACAATCCCGCACAGGCAAATGGAGCTTTTAAAGTAGGAGTTGACCCGTGCCCGACGAGAACCCGGATACCACTGGGTGAAGAAGTACAGCACGCCGGGGACGAACCCTGCCTCCATCACGCCGATCAGGAAGCGCAGCGTGTAAAACCAGAATTCGGTCTGCACGAACATCATGCAGGCAGATGCGATGCCCCACGACACCATAATCCGGGCGATCCAGATCCTCGCGCCGATCTTGTGCAGCAGCACATTGCTGGGGACTTCAAAGAGGAAGTAGCCGACGAAGAACAAGCTCGCGCCCAGGCCATAGACGGTTTCGCTGAAGCCCAGGTCGCTGGCCATCTGCAGCTTGGCGAAGCTGATGTTGACCCGGTCCAGATAGGCAAACAGGAAACAGGCGATGAACAACGGCACGATGCGCCAGCTCACCTTGCGATAGATGCTGTCCTCGAGCGCGTCGGCGTCGAGCTGGTCCAGCGGGATGGCAGTGGCGGTCATGGGTCGCACCTCGTTTTGTTTTATGTGGGTGTCCGGGGTGTGCAGGACGCGGAGCCGAAAAACCCTGCAGGAGTGAGGACTAACGCGGCCAACTGTAGGAGCGCGCTTGCCCGCGAAGAGGCCGGTACATCCGACGCATATCGGCAGCCCTTACCTACGCCTTCGCGGGCAAGGTGGAGCGCCACCCCGGTCGCTCCTACAAAATCCGCGTCAGCGAACATTATTTCGCTCACGCCCTGCCCCACGTGCAGCCCAAAACCCACGCACTCAGTGGGACCGGCTAGCGCTGCTGCAGGGTTTGAAGCATCAAAGCTGCTTGATACCACCCGGCTGGAAAACCGCCTCGGCCGGTTTGATGCCGTTGATCAACGGCGCACCAAACTCATGCTGGCTGATCTCGAATTTATCCCCCGGCTGGGTCTTGATACCGTCGGCAAACGACAGCGTCGCGGTGCCGAAGAAATGCACGTGTACATCGCCCGGCCGCAGGAATTGCGCGTATTTGAAATGGTGGTATTCAAGGTTTTCCAGGCTGTGGCACATGTTGGTCTCGCCGCTGAGAAACTCCTTCTCCCACAGCACTTGCCCGTCGCGGTGGATGCGGCTGGTACCGGCAAGGTTCTGCGGCAGATCGCCGACGCGCAGCTCAGGGCCGAACGAGCACGCGCGCAGCTTGGAATGGGCGAGGTACAGGTAGTTCTTGCGCTCCATGATGTGATCGGAGAATTCGTTACCGATGGCGAAACCCAGACGATAAGGCTTGCCGTCGTGACCGATCACATAAAGCCCGCTCAGCTCGGGCTCTTCGCCGGCATCTTCGGAGAAAGGCGGCTGCGGGAACGACTCACCGGGACGGATGACGATGCTGCCATCGCCTTTATAGAACCACTCCGGTTGCACGCCAGCCTGGCCCGCCGCCGGTTTGCCGCCTTCCAGGCCCCATTTGAAGATGCGCATGGTGTCGGTCATGGCCGACTCGTCGTTGCCATGCTGGTGCATTTTGTCCCGCGCTGAGGCGCTGCCCAAGTGGGTCAGCCCTGTACCGCTGACCAGCAAATGCGCAGGATCGGGGTGGTCCAGCGGCGGGAGGATCATCAGATCGGCGCGCAGTTGAGAATAGTCGTGGTTGTCACCCAAGCCCAGGCTGTCGACCTGCTCGGCCAGGGAAATGTTTTTGTCGATCGCCGCCAGCGCCAGATCACGGGTGCTGGTTGCGCCCTGAATCTCACGCACCAGCGGGCCGTCTACCAAACCGACCCGACGCTGGCCGTTGCCCAGTTCGAACTGTACTAAATGCATGGGTTTCTCCTATTGGTGTCTACACGGTCTCCGTGGGAGACGCATGGGTTAACGCGGACGCGCGCTGGCGGCAAATTTCGACTCGGGCAGGACGTGCTTGCGCTCCAGGACACGGTAGACCACACCTGTCAGGATCAGCCCGCAGATCATCACGCCGGAAAGGAAGTACAAGCCGCTGGCGAGGTTGCCGGTCAGCTCTTTCAGCCAGCCGATCACGAACGGGCCAATATAGCCGCCCAGGTTGCCCACCGAGTTGATCAGGGCAATGCCCGCCGCTGCGCTGGCACCGGCAAAGAAGCGCCCGGGTAATGTCCAGAACACCGCCGTGCAGGAAAACAGCGAGAACGCCACCAGCGACAGCGCCGCAAGCTGCAACACCGGCACGCTCAGGTACGCGCTGAGGAACAGGCCGATCGCGCCAATCACATACAGGACGGCCAGATGACCGTAGCGGTCGTTGAGCCGGTCCGAGCTGCGCGGCACGATCAGCAAGCCAACGATGCCAAAAATATAAGGTACGGCCGAAATGAACCCGGTTGTCAGGTCGCTGCCGCCGAACTGTTTGATCAGCGTCGGCAACCACAGTCCCAGGCCATAAATGCTCAAAGTCACGGGAAGGTAAAACAGCGCAAGCAGCAGGACGCGCTTGTCTTTCAGCGCATGCAGCGGGTTGCCGTGGCGGGTCTGGCCGTATTCTTCCAAATCTTTTTTCAGCTCGCCGGCGAGCCAGTCCTTCTCCACCGGGTCCATCCATTTCACGTCTTTCGGGCCGTCAGGCAGCCAGCGCAAGACCGGCAGGGTCAGCAGAATCGCCGGCGCGCCGATGCACAGAAACAGCCACTGCCAGCCGTGCAGACCGGCCACACCTTCCATGCCCAGCAAGCCGCCGGAAATCGGCCCGGTGATCATCATCGCGATGGGTTGAGAAAGAATGAACAGGCCCAGGATCTTGCCGCGATGGCGGACCGGGAACCACTGAGTGATGTAATACAGCACGCCCGGGAAGAAGCCCGCCTCGGCCGCACCGAGCAGAAAGCGCATCACATAAAAGCTGGTTGGCCCCTGAATGAACGCCATGCCCATGGTGATAGCACCCCAGGTCAGCATGATGCGCGCGAACCAGCGGCGCGCGCCGAAGCGTTCAAGCATCAGGTTGCTGGGGATTTCCAACAGAAAATAGCCAATGAAGAACAGGCCCGCGCCCATGCCATAGGCCGCGTCACCGATGCCAACGTCCGCGCCCATGTGCAGCTTGGCAAAGCCGACGGCGGAGCGGTCAACGTAGGCAATCAGGTAAAGCAGGATAAGAAAGGGAATGAGTTTCAGGGTGATGCGACGTATAAGCCTGAGTTCCTGGCTCATGGATGCGGTCCTCATTGTTTTTGTTATGGAAGCCTGCGGTGATCGCCTCTGCCCTCGTGTGCGCATTGCTGCGAATAAGGCTGGCAGGGTCGTCCCTCGGTCTGGATCGACTATATAGTATTACTATTTAAGGTGACAACTCTTCCACTGGCGACATTTTCGGCCTATTTTAGTCGTCAGCCGCAGCCTTTAGTCTTACAAATAAAGCCTTACAATAAGAGTGCTGATTTATGTCCGATTCCAATAAGAAACCCGTCCTGCGCTCCGCCCAATGGTTCGGCACCGCCGACAAGAACGGCTTCATGTACCGCAGCTGGATGAAGAACCAGGGCATCGCCGACCATCAGTTCCAAGGCAAGCCCATCATCGGCATCTGCAACACCTGGTCCGAACTTACCCCGTGCAACGCCCACTTCCGCACGATCGCCGAACACGTCAAACGTGGCGTCATCGAAGCCGGTGGTTTCCCGGTCGAATTCCCGGTCTTCTCCAACGGCGAGTCCAATCTGCGCCCCACCGCCATGCTGACGCGTAACCTGGCGAGCATGGACGTCGAGGAAGCCATCCGCGGCAACCCCATCGACGGCGTGGTTCTGCTGACCGGTTGCGACAAGACCACCCCTGCACTGCTGATGGGCGCTGCCAGCTGCGACATTCCGGCGATCGTCGTCACCGGCGGCCCGATGCTCAACGGCAAGCACAAGGGCAAGGACATCGGCGCCGGCACCATCGTCTGGCAGATGCACGAATCCTACAAGGCCGGACAGATCAGCCTCGACGAGTTCCTGTCGGCTGAATCAGGCATGTCGCGCTCCGCGGGCACCTGCAACACCATGGGCACCGCCTCGACCATGGCCTGCATGGCTGAAGCACTTGGCACCTCCTTGCCACACAACGCTGCGATTCCCGCCGTCGACTCACGCCGTTATGTACTGGCGCACATGTCCGGCATGCGCGCGGTGCAGATGGTGAACGAGGACTTGCGCCTGTCGAAAATCCTGACCCGCGAAGCCTTTGAAAATGCTATTCGTGTCAACGCCGCCATCGGTGGCTCGACCAATGCCGTGATCCACTTGAAAGCCATCGCCGGCCGTATCGGTGTAGAGCTGGAGCTCGACGACTGGACCCGTATTGGCCGCGGCACCCCGACGCTGGTTGACCTGCAGCCGTCCGGGCGCTTCCTGATGGAAGAGTTCTACTACGCCGGCGGCCTGCCTGCCGTATTGCGTCGTCTTGGCGAGAACAACCTGATCCCGCACCCGGAGGCACTGACCGCCAACGGCAAAACCTTGTGGGAAAACGTGCAGAACTCGCCGATCTACGGTGACGACGAGGTCATCCGCGCCATCGATAACCCGCTGGTCGCTGACGGCGGAATCTGCGTCCTGCGCGGCAACCTAGCGCCGCTGGGCGCGGTGCTCAAGCCCTCTGCCGCGACACCTGCGCTGATGAAGCATCGGGGTCGCGCGGTAGTGTTCGAGAATTTCGACATGTACAAGGCGCGCATCAACGATCCGGATCTTGATGTCGACGCCAGCAGCATTCTGGTCATGAAGAACTGCGGGCCCAAGGGTTACCCGGGCATGGCGGAAGTGGGCAACATGGGGCTGCCAGCCAAGTTGCTCGCCCAGGGTGTGACCGACATGGTGAGGATTTCCGATGCGCGCATGAGTGGCACGGCCTACGGCACGGTTGTTTTGCACGTCGCGCCCGAGGCTGCTGCCGGCGGCCCGCTGGCGGTGGTGCAGGAAGGTGACTTCATCGAACTGGACAGCGCAACCGGCCGTTTGCACCTGGACATTCCGGAAGCGGAATTGGCCGCGCGTCTGGCCGATTGGCAAGCGCCGCCACAGCTGTTGATCGGCGGGTACCGTCAGCTGTACATCGATCATGTAATGCAGGCGGATCAGGGTTGCGACTTCGACTTCCTGGTCGGCATGCGCGGCTCGGAAGTGCCGCGGCATTCGCATTAATTGAGGCCCAGCAGCCGGGGCATTCGCATTAATCCGAGGCCCCACGGCCGGGGCATTGAACTGTAGGAGCCGGCTTGCTGGCGAACGCGGTGTGTCAGCAAATCTGCTGCCGACTGAAACGCCGCGTTCGCCAGGAAGCCGGCTCCTACAGGGATCGGCGTCTCACCTGAAAATCAATGCACCACGCTGCTGCAAAAGCAGGCCCATCCGGGCGTGACCCGCCAATGCTATGATGCGCCGCATTCACCGCTCAGGATCGTCCCGCGCCCCATGGATTACCGTAAGCCCTCCGACCGTAAAAGCATGCACTCGCGCATTGTCCAGGACATCGGCATGCAGATTGTCTCGGGCCGTTTCAAACCGGACGACAAACTCCCCGCCGAAGCCTTGCTCTGTGAAGAATATGCAGTCAGTCGCCCGGTGCTGCGCGAAGCCACGCGGGTCCTGGTCGCCAAAGGTCTGGTGTATTCACGGCCGCGGGTGGGCACAGTGGTCAAGCCACGCCGCGAATGGCATATCCTCGACCCGGACGTCCTGCACTGGCTGATGCAAAGTTCGCCGCAGAACGAATTCTTCGCCCTGCTCACCAGCGTGCGCAGCATCATCGAACCGGCCGCCGCCGCACTGGCCGCGCAACACGCGACGCCTGAAGACCTCACCGCCATCGGCGAAGCCTACGAGCGCATGGCCGCCGCGCCAACCGTTGAAGACGTGCTGCAGCCCGACCTCGATTTTCACAGCCGGATTGCCGACGCCACCCACAACGATCTGCTTGCCCACCTGTGCAACATGTTGTCGCTGGCCCTGCGCGAGGCGTTGAAACATTCCAACAAGCGCCCGAACCTGCATGAACTGGCCTTACCCCGTCATCGCGCCATCCTCACGGCCATTGAAAACCGCGACGCGCTGGGCGCTCATCACGCCACGCTGGTGCAGCTGGACGACGCCCGCAACGCACTCAACGTGGTACTGGGCCAAGGTGTAAAGCTGTAGTTCCACGAGAACCACGCGCGCAGCCCGTAGGACCGGCTTTAGCCGGGAAGCCTCTGGACTCCTGTTTATCCCGCCAAGGCGATGCGAAGCTCAGGGCAGATAAATACTGAACAAACCGCCGCCCAGCTCACCGCCGTTGGCGATTTCAATGTGGCCGTGCACGCCCTTGCGCTGATGCTGTCGGGCGATGTTCGCCGCGAAATACAAGCCCAACCCGGTACTGCCGCTGTTCTGGTTGATGCCCAGCACGTAATCGGTCTGCTGATCGATCATGCGCGCAGGAAAGCCCGGACCGTCGTCGTTGATGCTGATCACCAGTTGCTCGCCGACTTGCCTCGCTGTGATCAACACTTCGCGGCGTGCAAAGCGAATCGCATTGATCACCACGTTGGAAACCACCGACCCCACCAGCTCGCGATCAAAAAAGCCCGGCAGACCGAAGTCATCCAGCGCATAGCGCGCGGCGATGCCACGGCTATTGAGCACTTCCTGATGGAACGCCAGCTGCGCCTCGATGAAATCGTCCAGCTCGTGGTAGTCCGGGCGCAACGGCAACTGGTTCACCCCCAGTTTGTACAGCCCCAGCAATTGCACCAGCATGCCGTTGAGGTGGGCGAACTCATAATCGATCACGCCTTGCTCCGGCGTGCCGCGATAAGCCTCGGGAAGCTGCTTGACCCACTGACCGTGAGCCTGAATCAACGATCCCAACGAGTTCTTCATGTCGTGAACGGTGGACGCAATCACCATCGAAAAGTCGAGCCCGAGATCCTCATCTTTCATTCGCCGAAAGCCCTGATTCGTAGTTTCTGGAAGCGCTCGAAGCGTGGATCGGTCTCCGGCATCTTGCCGACCAGCTTGAGGCTGTTCTGGCACTCGGCCAGACTCGCCGCGTCGAGATTCTTCACGCCCATGTGCAACAAAGACTGCGCCATGTTGAGGGCGATACTGATGTTTTTCGGCTGCAAGGCCAACCCTTGACGGAACAGATCCTGCGCTTCGCCCAGCTTGCCGGCGCGGTAGCAGCGAATCCCCTGCAGGTTGAAGTCAATGGCCGCCTTGCCGGCACCAAGAATCTCCGGGTCGTCGGTCTGCTTGGCAATGTTCTGCATGACCAGTGGATCGTCGCCATAAATTTCGGCACAGCTTTTCAGAATGCCAGCGCCGGCATCTGCCTGACCCAGCGACTTCAGCTGCGACGCCACGGCCAGTGCAGCATCGGCGCTGAGGAACTGCTCCATGCCTTCCAGGCGTTCCATCGCCTGCTCGGTCAGCTTGGCCGCCATTTCAGGGTCCGAAGACGCGACGCTGGTGGCTTTCATCAGGCGCGCGCGCACTTGCAGCCCGGCGTCGTTGCCGTTCTCCTTGGCCACTTCGGTCAGGGTCTGGTTGATCTCCACGCGGGTGCGCGCATCCAGCCCGCGCTCACCGCCCCGGCTGATCAACGCCTGAGCCAGGCCCAGATTGGTTTCAGGGTCTTTGAACCGTGAAAACTGGCCTTGGGAAACGGCCTGGCGATAGGCCTTTGAGGCGCCGTCGAAGTCTTGATTTTCCAGTGCCAGCTTGCCCAGCAGCCGCTGACGCCGTACCGCGTAAGGCGACAGGCGCACCGCTTCTTCGAGCATCTTTTGTGCACGCTTGTTATCGCCGCTGGCCATCAACACATCGGCGAGCCCGTCGTACAACACCGGCATGGCATTGAACGCGCGAATGGCCTCTTCGTACACGGTCTGCGCTTCGGGATTGCGCCCGCGCTTGAACAGCAGCTTGCCCAGCGCTACATACGCCCAGGGTTGCGGCCGGTCGGCCAAAATTGACTTGAGGAACGTCTCGAGCGGCTCGTGCTGGTTGAGATCACGCAGCGCATCGGCCTTGTAGCGCAGGCACAGCGGCGCAAACCGGGGGTCCTGCTTGGTCAGGGCTACACAGGCCGTCAGCACTTCGGCCGGATTGCCCCGGTCCAGCGCCTGCAGAATCGGCTTGAGCAGGGTTTTGCGCTGGACAATCTTTTCCAGGCGCTGGGCCAGGCTCGCGCGGTTGAACGGCTTGGTCAGGTAGGCATCCGGCTCCCACTCCAGCGCACTCATCACCATGGCCTGGCTGTTCTCGGCGGTGACCATGACGAACACGCTTTCGTGGCTGATCAGCCGATCGGTCATCAGGTCTTCAAGCACCTGCTGGCCATTCTTCTTGCCGTCGCCCAGATTGAAATCGTGCAGGATGAAGTCGTAGCGCTTCTGCGAGCACATCTTCAGCGCCTGTTCGCCGGTGTCGGCGGTGTCCACTTCCTTGACACCCAGCTCGCGCAGCATCGACCGGACCGAGCTGCGGAAGTCGGAAAAGTCATCGACGATCAGAAAGGTTTTTTGATTCCACGCCAGCATCGAGATTCCTGCAACGGATAAAAGTCGGCCCTGGGGCACTTACATGAAGTCGGCCATCCGCGCGGTACTCGGCGGAAATAGCCAATGAAGGTGCGGCATGTGCCGCTTGTCCGAGTTATCGGCGGCAGCGAAGCAAAACTTAGCCACGCAACGCCGGAATGTGATGCGGTTCGGGCTCCGTCGAAGTGTGGCCGGTGGCCATCTGGGCGCGATTTCATGGGTAAAGTCCTTGAGGGCGCCGCCGATATCCATTCATGCAATGCATCGCCCAACAGCCGTAACCCCTATCCTCATCCGAGTGCTCTCCATGTCCTGGCTGACCGACCTGAAATTGAAGACCAAGCTGCTCTCGGCTTTTTGCCTGTGCGCATTGATCACCGTCGTCGTGGGCGTGCTGGGGCAGAGTGGTATCGCCCGGCTGTACGATTTGTTCCAGGGCACCGTCAACAACAACATGGCCTCGATTGCCAAGATTGACTCGGTCAAAGCCAATGTCATTGCGACCAACCGCGACTTCTTTAAAGTCATCGGCCTGAGCGCACTCAAAGCCAGCCCCGACGATATCAATGCAGCGATCCAGTCGCTGAAAGAAAACCAGGCCCAGGCCGAAGCCGACTTCAAGATTTACCGGGCCACACCCCTGCAGGCCGATGAAAAAGCCGCTGGCGACGACTTCGAGCGTGACTGGGTGACCTACATCAGCGCTGCGCTTGGCGCACTGACGGTGGTGCAAAGCGGGGATCTGGACCAGGCCAGCAAATTGGCAGCCAGCAGCGTGACGCCGAGCTACCGCAAGACCATGGGCGAGCTCAAGATCATGATTGAGTCCAACGCCAGGCAAGCCAGGGAACAGGCCCAGGCCGGGGTTGAAACTGATCGCCAGGTGACGTGGACGCTGATCATCGGCTCCTTGATTGCAGTGATCTGCGCCATCACCCTTGGCCTGTTGGTGACGCGGATGATTACGCGGCCGATCTACCAGTCAGTGGCCAGCGCCACCCGAGTAGCGGGCGGCGATTTGAGTCAGGCCGTCCAGCTCGGCGGCCAGGATGAAACCGGTCAATTGCTCAAGGCATTGGCCGACATGCAGGGCAGCCTCAAGGGCACGGTCCAGCAAATCGCCAGCGCGTCTGACCAACTCGCGTCCGCGGCCGAGGAACTGACGGTGGTGACGGACGACAGCAACCGCGGGCTGATGCGTCAGAACGATGAAATTCAGCAAGCCGCGACGGCCGTCAACGAGATGACCGCCGCAGTGGAAGAAGTGGCGCGCAATGCCGCCAGCGCGTCGCAAGTGTCTGCGCAGACTTCCGAGGATGCCATCAAGGGTCAGCGACAGGTGCAGCAGGCGGTCAGCGCGATGAACACGATGACGGTGGAAATCACCGAATCGACCCAGCGTGTCGAAGCTCTGGCCGGGCAGATCCGTGACATCACCAAAGTGCTGGACGTGATCCGCGGCATCGCCGAACAGACCAACCTGCTGGCACTCAACGCAGCCATCGAAGCCGCCCGTGCCGGCGAGCAGGGTCGAGGCTTTGCGGTGGTGGCAGACGAAGTACGCGCCCTCGCCCACCGCACTCAAACCTCTACCGGCGAAATCGAATCGATGATCACCAAGGTGCGCAATGGTGCCGACGAAGCCGTGCAGGCCATGGGCAAGAGTCAGGCGATCGCCGTGCATACCCAGTCATTGGCCACCGAGGCCGGACACGCGCTGGAGCGCATCAGCGAAGGCGTCAGCCAGATGAACGAGCGCAACCTGGTGATCGCAAGCGCGGCCGAAGAGCAGGCGCAGGTCGCCCGCGAGGTGGACCGCAATCTGGTGAACATTCAGGACCTGTCGACGCAAACGGCGGCGGGCGCCAATCAGACCAGCGCATCGAGTCAGGCACTCTCGCGCCTGGCGGTGTCGTTTCATTCAATGGTCGGCAAATTCACCCTGTAAGTGGCCGGCGATTTAACGCCAAGCCAGCCAATCGCCACCCTGAGACAAAATGGCGTATTGACTAATTCGTCGTCCGATTTGTCGAAAATGACATTTCGGGTACAATCCCCGCCCGCCGCAGGGGATGGACCTGATGACCAGGTTCTGCGGTGACTCATGTTTACCCAAGCTGCTGAATCCAATGATCGAATAAAAAGCACAGCGCCAAGGGACATGGAACACGAGGTCGACCCGTTTCACTGGCCTCATGACCCTTCCTCCTCGTTTTCCGAGAGCGAAGCCTGCCTGACGTTCGCGCCGCAACCGGCGCCCGCCAACGCAGGACGTTGCGCGACGAATGCGGCAGGCGGATAACTTTTTATCTAGTGGATGATTCGATGTTCAAGAAAACCAGCACGGCTCTGTTGGGCCTGGCGATTTCGGCAACCTTCCTGCAAGCCCATGCCGCAGAAAGCAAGAAAGTCGATGTACTGCTGATCGGCGGCGGCATCATGAGTTCGACCCTGGGCGTATGGCTCAATGAGCTGGAGCCGAGCTGGTCGATGGAAATGGTCGAGCGCCTCGACGCCGTCGCAGAAGAGAGCTCCAACGGCTGGAACAACGCCGGCACCGGTCACTCAGGCCTTGCCGAGCTGAACTACACGCCGGAAGACAAAGACGGCAAGGTCAACATCGCCAAAGCCATCGAAATCAACGAAGCCTTTCAGGTCACCCGTCAGTTCCTCTCCTGGCAGGTTCGCCAGAGCGTCCTGAAGAACCCGCCTTCGTTCATCAACACCACTCCGCACATGAGCTTCGTGTGGGGCGATGACAACATCAAATTCCTCAAGAAGCGTTACGACGCGCTGCAGACCAGCCCGCTGTTCCGCCCGATGCAGTATTCCGAAGACCCGGCGCAAATCGCCAAGTGGGTCCCGCTGATGATGGAAGGCCGCGATCCTTCGCAGAAGCTGGCGACCACCTGGACGCCGATCGGTACCGACGTCAACTGGGGTGAAGTCACCCGTCAGTACGTGTCCTACCTGCAGACCCGCCCGAACTTTGACTTGAAGCTGTCCAGCGAAGTCAACGACATCACGCGCAACGACGACGGCTCGTGGCACGTTGAATACAAGAACCTGAAAGACGGCACCACCACCGGTACCGACGCCAAGTTCCTGTTCATCGGTGCAGGCGGCGGGGCGCTGAAGCTGCTGCAGAAATCCGGCATCCCTGAAGCTCAGGAATACGCAGGCTTCCCGGTTGGCGGCTCGTTCCTGGTGACCGAGAACCCGACCGTCGCCATGCAGCACATGGCCAAGGCTTACGGCATCGCCTCCACCGGCGCGCCGCCCATGTCGGTTCCACACCTGGACACCCGCGTGCTCGACGGCAAGCGCGTGATCCTGTTTGGCCCGTTCGCAACCTTCTCCACCAAGTTCCTGAAAGAAGGTTCGTACCTGGACCTCTTCAGCAGCATGACCACCCACAACTTCTGGCCAATGACCAAAGTGGGCATCGAACAGTACCCACTGGTCGAATACCTCGCCGGGCAGTTGATGCTGTCTGACGACGATCGCTTCAAGGCGCTGCAGGAATACTTCCCGCATGCCAAAAAAGAAGACTGGCGCCTGTGGCAAGCCGGTCAGCGCGTGCAGATCATCAAGCGTGATGCCGACAAGGGTGGCGTGCTGAAGCTGGGCACCGAGGTCGTCGCTTCGCAGGACGGCACCATCGCCGCATTGCTGGGCGCATCGCCAGGCGCTTCGACTGCTGCACCCATCATGCTGAACGTCCTGGAGAAGCTCTTCACAACCCAGGTCGCGACGCCGGAATGGCAAGCGAAGATCCATCAGATCGTGCCGAGCTATGGCACCAAGCTGAACGACTCACCGGCCGCGGTTCAGCAAGAGTGGAACTACACCGCCGAAGTCCTGCAACTGGGCAAACCGCCTGTGCTTGACCCAAGTGTCGGCACCAGCACTGCTGCTCCGGGCAAGCCTGCCGAGAGCAAAGCTGCCAGCGACATGGCGCTCTAATAACGCCGAACCGGTGCGCATCGACGCTGATGCCGCCGTTCATTGAAGCCACGAGACTCGCGTCTCGTGGCTTTTTTATTGCCCGCTCATAGCGCCTTTGTCGCCGGCTACGACCTTCTCGCCTGCCAACACGCGCATCCAGACCTCCAGTCGCCAGTTCCGAAGGAACGGCAAGCGCGTTTGCCGTGTCCACCGTGTACAACCCTTCAGGAAGAAAGGTATGGACGCTCACAACACTGACGTACCGAGAGATATCCTTGTATTGGCAGGCTCGCAAGGCGCGACGGAAGCGCTGCGGATCATGCTTGCACAGTTACCTGCCGATTTCCCTGCCGCGATACTCATCGTGATTCACACCAGCCCGTCGAGTCCCGGCTATCTGGCTTCGGTACTCAATCGCTACTCCAACTTGTCCGTCGAGTACGCTGAACATGGCCAGCCCGTGCTGCCAGGACACGTCTACCTCGCCTCGGCCGACCTTCACCTGGAGGTCATGGCGCCGGGCATCATCCGCCTGAGCGATGGCCCGAAAGTGAATTTTGCCCGCCCCGCTGCCGATCAGCTTTTTATGAGTGCAGCCGAGGTGTACGGAAGCCGGGTCATCAGTCTGGTACTGTCAGGCGGTGACTCCGATGGTTCGGACGGTGCGGTGGCTGTTTTGAACGCCGGGGGGCTAAGCTTCGTACAGCGGCCCGAGGAAGCAGCGGTGCCGAGCATGCCCATTCAAGCCATGCAGAAGGTTCCTTCCAGCGTGAGTGTGGGCGTAGCGGAGTTGGCGGATACGTTATCCACAGCGGTCGGCCGCATCCGCCGCTGACGCGTTAACAGGAGGATCGAGAGAATGCCAGGAGGCGAACACCATCAGCCAGCGCCAGGCGCCTTCGATCTGCTCGACCTGGGCCCGGGACGGAACACAACGGTGTTTCGCCTCACGCTGGCCTTCATGATCCTGGTGCTGGTGACATTCATCTCTGTTGAGGGGTGGCGTGCCTGGCGCGACTACAGGCACGCCTACGACTTCGCCCGGGACTCGGTCACCAACCTGGCACGCGCCACGGCACAGCATGCCGAAGATGCCATCAGGCAGGTTGACATCCTGACCTATACGTTGGGGGAGCGCGTTGAGGGCGACGGCCTGGCGACCATCGACGTTCCGCGCATCCACGCCATGATGGTGCAGCAATCCAGAATCATGCCCCAGCTGCATGGACTGTTTATCTATGGTGCCGACGGTCGCTGGATCGTCACCGACAAGGACGTGACCCCGGACACGGCAAATAACGCGGACAGGGAGTATTTCAACTATCACCGCACCCACACCGATCACCGCGTTCGCATCGGTAATGTGGTCAAAAGCCGCTCCACCGACGAGCTCATCATTCCCGTGTCCCGAAGGCTCAATAACCCTGACGGCTCATTCGCCGGCGTGCTCCTGGGGACGATCAAGCTCAGTTACTTCATGGACTATTACGGCGATTTCAAGATCGATGATCGCGGGGCACTGGTCTTGGCAATGCGTAACGGAACAATTCTGGTCAGGCGCCCTTTTGTGGATTCGGTGGTAGGCCAAAGCCTGGCGGACAGTGAAGTGTTCAAGAACTATCTGCCTTACGCCAACGAGGGCGTTGCGGAAGTCAAAGCGGTTGTGGACGGTACGCACCGGCTGTACGGATTTCGCGCGCTCTCCAGCTACCCTTTGGTAGTCGAGGCGGGGCTGTCGAGGGAATCATTCGTCGGGCCTTGGCGGCATGACCTCCTCAAATCAGGACTGGTGCTGTTGTTGCTGGTTACGGTATTCATCGGGTTTGCCTTCATCGTACTCAGCCAGCTGCGCAGCCGGATGGCCATGGAAAGCGAGATTCGTCTCGCCCATCAGGCAGTCAAGGACATGGCGCTGACCGATAGCCTGACGGGGTTGGGCAACCGGCGGCGTCTGGACATGGCGCTGCAGAGCGAGATCGGACGCGCTAAACGACAGCGTTATCCGCTCGCGCTGATCATGTTGGACATCGACTACTTCAAGCGCTTCAACGACCGCTACGGGCATGCGGCAGGCGACGACTGCCTGCGTCAGGTCGCCCAGGCTATCAACGGCGTATTGAGGCGCCCTGCTGACCTTGCAGTCCGTTACGGCGGTGAGGAATTCACCGTGCTCCTGCCGGACACTGACATACGCGGCGCGGGCCGTCTCGCCGAGAACATCCTGCAGGCTATTCGAGGACTGGCTCTGGAGCACGCGGATCACCCTGAACAGTTCGTCACCGCAAGCGCCGGCGTTACGGTCAGATCACCTGCGCTTGAAGACACGACCTCGGCAGGGATGATCAAAGCCGCGGATGCCTACCTGTACTTCGCCAAAAACAACGGGCGCAACCGCTGGTACGCGGACAAGGATGTGCAGGCGGGCGCTGAAGGTAAAGTTTGAGGGAAGACGGGACTGAGGCAGCCTGTGAGGGCGAGCTGGCCAGCGGGAGCGGCGTGCGAACAAGGCAGATATGTCCCCTGCAGGAATCGAACCTGCATCTAGCCCTTAGGAGGGGCTCGTTCTATCCGTTGAACTAAGAGGACACCAAATCGGACGGCGTGCATCTTAACGACAAGGCGCTGGCTTGTCATGTCGTCATTCACAACCCGAGTTGTAGCCCTTCATCTCCGTGCATATCATCGCGCCATCGTGCAGATTGCAATGAGGCCTAGTGACATCATTGCAAAACGCAACCCTACAATCCGTGAATAGCTTTATATCTAATTGATTTATAAGGAATTTACTACGCTGTGAATTTGGCATGCAGGCTGCATTAGTATCTTGGCGAATTGCCCACTAACGCCGCCATCGCGAAGGTATCCGAGATGAACATGACGCTCTCCCTGCTCAACGCCGCCGCACTCATCGGATTGGTAGCTTTTCACTTCCAGGCTGATGGTGGCAAACCGGAGAGCGTGGCGGTTCAAGCTCAGCCTCACCACCTGATGCAGCAGGGGCCGCGCTTCGCGACGATGCCTAGCCAAAGCAGTGAGGCCATCCTGGCCCACGACAGTGAGGAATCAGTTGCAGTGCCACGGTCAGAGCGTTGGGTGTTCTGATTGCTGTTCAAAGCACGCCAGCCAGCCTTATAAGCCCCAGCAAAATTTTAGAGAGCAGCCATGTCCAAAGCAGCAATTTCCTTTTTGATTCTGGCCTTGATGGCCGTCGCTACAGATCAGTTGCTGCTTCCCTCCGCGGAAAGTCTGAGCACCTTGGCGAAAGCCGCCGCTGGCATTTTTGCGAGCCTATTCATCGCCGCGCTCTTCGTCGGTCGCCGCATCAAATTTGATCCGGTATTGCGCCAAGCCAAGCCTTGATTCACCCCACGTCGCTCTATGGAGCGTCGTTGCCGCAGACCGCAGCGTCATTCACCGCCGGCTCCGCACTTCCGTTGCTGACTTTTTGTAAGACCCTTCGTCCTTTTCTCACCTCTCCCCTCGTATTCTTCTCACTTTCCCACTACGCTGAAGACAGATAGCCATCATGGCGCTCGTCCAGCACTTTCAGGGCTCCCGGCGTGTATGTTTGCAAACTGGGGCGCATTTCTGATGATTGGTGCTGGCTAATCGCCTTTATCTAGTTCAATATTTGTCACACATTTGACGCCAAGGATTCGACGCATTGGTGCAGGATGGCGATCCTTTATGCGGGCCGGTTGAACATTTTGGGCGAAAGACAGTCAGAGACTGACATCTCGCGGCCTAATGCAAGAACCGCCTCTTTCTTTTGAACTAATTCGGTTAAATATATGAGCCCTATGAAACAGGCCAATTATTCAAGTCGCACAGCTGACAAGTTCGTCGTTCGCCTTCCGGAAGGTATGCGCGAACGTATTGCTGACGTCGCCAAACAGCATCACCGCAGCATGAACTCGGAAATCATCGCGCGCATCGAGCAAAGCTTGCTTCAGGAAGGCGCTTTGGGCGACGAGCCAAGCCTGCGTCTGGACAGCCCGGAGCTCTCGCTGCATGAACGTGAGCTTCTGCAACGCTTCCGTCAGTTGGCCCACCGCCAACAGAATGCATTGGTTTCGCTGATCGCTCATGACACTAGCCTGGCGAACGACGAAGAATAAAGTCGGTTCATCCAGAGAATTGAAAGCCAGCGCCAAGCTGGCTTTTTTGTGTTCGAAAGGCATTGATCCGCCGGAAAGCGCACAATAAAAAACCGCCTGAATGGGCGGTTTTTTGGTTTAAAACACATGAGGCGGACGCGGTTACAAGAGAAAGAGCGTGGCCAATCCCAGGAAGATGAAGAAGCCGCCGCTGTCGGTCATGGCCGTGATCATGACACTTGCCCCCATCGCCGGGTCGCGCCCGAATCGAACGAGTGTCATCGGAATCAATACCCCCATGAACGCTGCAAGTAGCAGATTTAATGTCATCGCCGCGGTCATGACCACACCCAGTGACCAGCTGTTATAAAGCAGGTAGGCCACGATACCGATCACCCCACCCCATACCAGACCGTTGATGAGTGCCACCGCCAGTTCCTTGCGCATCAAACGGGACGTATTGCCGGTGCTCACCTGATCCAGCGCCATTGCCCGAACAATCATCGTAATGGTCTGGTTGCCGGAGTTGCCACCAATGCCTGCCACAATCGGCATCAAGGCTGCGAGCGCAACCAGCTTCTCAATGGAGCCCTCGAACAGCCCGATGACCCGGGAAGCGAGGAAGGCTGTGACCAGGTTCACCGCCAGCCAGGACCAGCGGTTACGCAATGAACGCCACACCGACGCAAAGATGTCTTCCTCTTCGCGCAAACCCGCCATATTGAGGACTTCGGTTTCGCTTTCCTCACGGATCAGATCGACCATTTCATCGATGGTCAGACGGCCAATCAGCTTGCCGTTCTTGTCAACCACCGGGGAGGAGATCAAGTCATACCGCTCGAACGCCTGCGCCGCCTCGTAACCATCGCCGTCGGGATGGAAGCTTACCGGGTCACTGGCCATCACCTCCGACACTTGCTTCTCGGGGTCATTGACCAGCAAACGCTTGATCGGCAGCACACCTTTGAGTATGCCGTCGGAGTCAACTACGAACAATTTGTCGGTATGACCCGGCAGCTCCTTCAGGCGGCGCAGATAACGCAGAACCACTTCCAGGCTGACATCCTCACGGATGGTCACCATCTCGAAGTCCATCAGCGCACCGACCTGCTCCTCGTCATACGACAGTGCCGAGCGGACCCGCTCGCGCTGCTGAGTGTCCAGCGCCTCCATCAACTCATGGACGACGTCACGCGGCAGTTCTGGTGCAAGGTCGGCGAGCTCGTCGGCGTCCATCTCCTTGGCTGCCGCAAGCAACTCGTGATCGTCCATGTCGGCGATCAGGGTTTCCCGAACGGAGTCGGACACTTCAAGGAGGATGTCACCGTCGCGCTCGGCCTTCACCAGCTGCCAGACCGTCAGGCGGTCTTCGAGGGGAAGTGCTTCGAGTATGTAGGCGACGTCGGCGGAGTGAAGATCATCGAGTTTGCGCTGCAGTTCGACGAGGTTTTGCCGATGAACGAGGTTCTCGACACGGTCCTGATGCTGGCCTTCCTGACGATGAGTCAGGTCTTCGACGATGCGCTGACGCTGCAGCAGATCGACGACCTGGGCCAGACGATCCTGCAGGCTTTCCTGCGTTTTTTTTACTTCTACTTCGGTCATAGGCGAACTCCACTCCCAGCAGTGGAACACGCCAGAAGATCAATCAGTCGATTCTTGATTGGTGAAACTTAGTGTTGAGTGACTACTGGGTAAGTCCATGGAGGTATTCCACAAGCCCCGGCGGGGCTGACGGGCGCAATCATACACCGCTTGCTGTGGGGGAAGGCTAAAAATTCAACGTGGAACAACCGGTTGCAACACAATGTTAATAACCCGCCGAGTCGCAATCCCAATGGCGTCACATCCCGTGAACAAAACCCGCTCGCCGCGATAAACACCCGTCGCTAACCTTCCTCGACGTTCGTCAAGGAGGACACTGCAATGCCAATACACCCCATGCTTTCTTTAACCGGCCTGCTGCTTTTGCTGCCGCTTCCCGCCGCAGCCACAACAGTCAATCGGTGCCACGATCAAGGCGGGAATGTGACCTTCACAACGTTGAGTTGCGGTGCGGGACAGGACACAACAGCCGTGAATATCAACCCGGCATCAGGCATGACCTTCACCCCTCCGACGACGAAAGCAGACGCACTGCATCCGCTCAGAACCAGGGAGGCGGTCGTCGTGGGGCAGCGTGATGATGGATGCGGCAATGTCTTGAACGCACAACAACGCCGCAAGGCGATCATCAATTACAAGACACCGACGGGCATGACCAAACGAGACGTGGAGAGCTTGCTGGGCAAGCCAGACAAAATTGTCAGCCGCAACGCTGAGGTGAGGTATGTCTACAGCGAGAAGAAAGGACACAGCAGGCAAGTCATCTTCGACGAGCACGGCTGCGTAAAAGGTAAACGCTAGACAGCAAAAAGCCCGCATTTGCATGCGGGCTTTTCCTTTTATGGTGCACTCGACAGGATTCGAACCTGTGACCGCTCGGTTCGTAGCCGAGTACTCTATCCAGCTGAGCTACGAGTGCAGATGGCGCTTGATAAACCAGTTCACCTCTGGCTGCTGCGTTTTACTTCCGGAAGTGAGTGGTGCTTCCGAAGACCTGTTGAAGCCAGGCTCTTTCTAACTTAAGACAGTCACTTGTATCACTACAAGCAACGCTTAAATGGTGCACTCGACAGGATTCGAACCTGTGACCGCTCGGTTCGTAGCCGAGTACTCTATCCAGCTGAGCTACGAGTGCATTTGTTGCCGCGCATTATAGGCCGTCAAATCTCTTGGTCAAGCACTTTTTCTAGTAAATTCAACAACTTACCGATCAAGCAAGATTACAACGTACTAAGCAAATAATGGCGGAGAACGGGGGATTCGAACCCCCGACACCCTTTTGAGGTGTACTCCCTTAGCAGGGGAGCGCCTTCGGCCACTCGGCCAGCTCTCCGCAACACGGGGCGTATAATAACCACCCTTTTCCCCGTTTGCAAACCAAAAATTCAATAAAAATTAATGGCTTGGTTCTTCGTCCTTCTCCTTCTTTATACGCAGGTAAATCTCTTCACGGTGAACAGCCACTTCCTTGGGCGCGTTAACCCCGAGGCGTACTTGATTACCTTTGACACCGAGCACGGTCACGGTAATTTCGCCGTCACCAATGATCAGACTTTCCGCGCAACGGCGCGTCAGAATCAGCATACCTATCTCCTTACGGCTTGCATTCGAGGGACTACAGTCTGCACAACAAACGGCACAGGCCCGAGCCGCAAGCGACGCAGGTCCATACCTGTGTATCGACCAGCGCCGGAAAAAGAACAGCCTCTCTCACACTTAGACCAGGCGAGGACGCGGCCATGACCGCGCCTTTCGCCGGGGCTTACTCGCCCTGACGCGGGGCGTCGAGCTCGAACGCCGTATGCAGTGCGCGCACCGCCAGTTCCAGGTACTTCTCTTCGATCACCACCGACACCTTGATCTCGGAAGTCGAAATCATCTGGATGTTGATGCTTTCCTTGGCCAGTGCTTCAAACATGCGGCTGGCCACACCGGCATGGGAACGCATGCCGACACCCACGATGGAGACCTTGGCGATCTTGGTATCGCCAATCACTTCACGCGCACCAATTTCATTCGCGGTGTTCTGCAATACCTGAAGTGCAGCCTGGTAATCATTGCGATGCACGGTGAAGGTGAAATCGGTGGTGTTATCGTGCGAAACGTTCTGCACGATCATGTCGACTTCAATGTTCGCACCGCTGATCGGGCCCAGAATCTTGAACGCAACGCCCGGGGTATCTGGCACGCCACGGATGGTCAGCTTGGCTTCGTCGCGATTGAAGGCGATGCCCGAAATGATCGGCTGTTCCATGGATTCCTCTTCATCAATGGTAATGAGGGTACCTGGACCCTCCTTGAAGCTGTGCAGTACGCGCAGCGGGACGTTGTACTTGCCGGCGAATTCCACCGCGCGGATTTGCAGGACCTTGGACCCCAGGCTCGCCATTTCCAGCATTTCTTCGAATGTGATCTTGTCCAGACGCTGGGCCTGAGACACCACACGCGGGTCCGTCGTGTAGACGCCGTCGACGTCGGTGTATATCTGGCATTCGTCGGCTTTCAGCGCGGCTGCAAGCGCGACACCCGTGGTATCGGAGCCACCACGGCCGAGAGTCGTGATGTTGCCGTCTTCGTCAACGCCCTGGAATCCGGCGACCACCACAACCCGGCCGGCCTTCAGGTCGGTGCGAATTTTCTGGTCGTCGATCTGCAGGATGCGCGCCTTGTTGTGAGCGCTGTCGGTCAGGATGCGAACCTGATTCCCGGTGTACGACACTGCCGGAACACCACGCTTGATCAGCGCCATGGCCAGCAGCGCAATGGTGACCTGCTCGCCGGTGGAAACAATCACGTCCAGCTCGCGCGGCACCGGCTGATCACTGATCTGCCGGGCCAGTTCGATCAGGCGATTGGTTTCGCCGCTCATGGCCGACAGCACGACCACCAGATCATCGCCCGCATCACGGAATTTCTTGACCTTGTCGGCCACCTGTTCGATACGCTCTACCGAGCCCACCGAGGTGCCGCCAAACTTTTGTACGATTAGAGCCATCTCAAAGCCGCCTCAGCCCATGAAGGGCGCCCGTTATCATTCAAACCGCGAAGCGCCGGAGCCCGAACGACGGACCCCGGGTGGGTCGACTTAAATACCTTGTTCGGCGAACGGAACAGCCAGTGCCAGCGCTGCTTCGAGTCCGGCAGCATCAACACCGCCGCCTTGCGCCATGTCAGGGCGACCGCCGCCTTTACCGCCAACAGCGGCAGCTGCCTGCTTCATCAAATCACCGGCTTTGAGTTGGCCAGTCAGGTCTTTGGTGACGCCTGCCACCAGCACGACCTTGTCTTCATGCACCCCGCCGAGCAGGATCACTGCGCGGCCGAGCTTGTTTTTCAATTGATCAACCAGCGCCAGCAGCGCCTTGCCATCCTGACCGTCGAGACGGGCAGCAAGCACCTTCACGCCTTTGACATCGACAGCCGAACCCGACAGGTCGTCGCCCGCAGCGCTGGCCGCTTTGGCCTGAAGCTGTTCGAGTTGTTTTTCCAGCAGACGATTTCGCTCCAGGACTGCCGACAGCTTGTCCAGAACGTTGTCGCGGTTGCCTTTGACCAGGTTCGCGGCTTCCTTCAGTTGCTCTTCAGCCGCGTTGAGGTATTCCAGCGCCACGGCGCCAGTGACTGCTTCGATACGGCGCACGCCTGCGGCCACGCCGCTTTCGCTGACGATTTTAAACAGCGCGATGTCGCCGGTGCGGTTGGCGTGGATGCCGCCGCACAGCTCGACCGAGAAACCGCCGCCCATGCTCAGCACGCGAACGCTGTCGCCGTACTTCTCGCCGAACAGCGCCATGGCGCCCTTCTTCTTGGCGGTCTCGATGTCGGTTTCTTCGGTCTCGACGGCGGTGTTCTTGCGCACTTCGGCATTGACGATGTCTTCAAGCGCCTTGATCTGATCGGGCTTGATGGCCTCGAAGTGGCTGAAGTCGAAACGCAGGCGCTGACTGTCGACCAGCGAGCCTTTCTGCTGGACGTGGTCGCCCAGCACCTGGCGCAGCGCGGCGTGCAGCAAGTGCGTGGCGGAGTGGTTCAGCGAAGTGGCCTGACGAACTTCGGCCGCGACTTCGGTGCTGACGGTGGTGCCGACTTTCAGGCTGCCCGACACTTGAACACCGTGGTGCAGGAACGCGCCGCCGGTCTTGGTGGTGTCGCTCACGTCGAAGCGTACGTCGCCACCGGCAGTCAGGTAACCGCTGTCGCCGATCTGGCCGCCCGATTCTGCGTAGAACGGGGTCTGGTCGAGGATGACGACGCCGTCCTCGCCTTCACTTAGCTGCTCGACCGCGATGCCGTCTTTGTAGAGCGCGACGACCTTGGCCTCACCTGCGGTGGCTTTGTAGCCGGTGAATTGCGTGGCCACATCAACCTTGACCAGGCTGTTGTAGTCCATGCCGAACGAACTGGCAGAACGCGCGCGCTCACGCTGGGCGTCCATTTCACGTTCGAAACCGACCTCGTCGATGGTCAGGTTGCGCTCGCGGGCGATATCGCCGGTCAGGTCCATCGGGAAACCGTAGGTGTCGTACAGCTTGAACACCACGTCGCCGGGGACGATGGTGCCTTTGAGCTCGGCGAGATCCTGCTCCAGAATCTTCAAGCCCTGCTCCAGGGTCTTGGCGAACTGCTCTTCTTCGGCCTTCAGTACGCGCTCGATGTGCGCCTGCTGGTTTTTGAGCTCAGGGAACGCTTCGCCCATTTCGGCGACCAGTGCCGCGACGATCTGGTAGAAGAAGCTGCCCTTGGCGCCCAGCTTGTTGCCATGACGGCAGGCGCGGCGAATGATGCGGCGCAGCACGTAGCCACGGCCTTCGTTGGACGGGAGCACCCCGTCGGCAATCAGGAAGCCGCACGAACGGATATGGTCGGCGACGACTTTCAGGGACGCCTGATTGTCGTTGCTGCAACCGATGGCGTTGGCAGCAGCGGCCAGCAGGCTCTGGAACAGGTCGATTTCGTAGTTGGAATTGACGTGTTGCAGCACGGCGCTCACGCGCTCAAGGCCCATGCCGGTATCAACCGATGGCGCTGGCAACGGGTGCAGAACGCCATCGGCCGTGCGGTTGAACTGCATGAAGACGTTGTTCCAGATTTCGATGTAACGGTCACCGTCCTCTTCAGGCGAACCCGGCGGGCCACCCCAGATGTCGGCGCCGTGGTCGTAGAAAATCTCGGTGCAAGGGCCGCACGGGCCAGTGTCGCCCATGGTCCAGAAGTTGTCGGAGGCGTATGGCGCGCCCTTGTTGTCACCGATGCGCACCATGCGCTCGGCCGGCACGCCGATTTCCCTGGTCCAGATGTCGTACGCTTCGTCATCCGACGCGTATACCGTGACCCAGAGTTTTTCCTTGGGCAGGTTCAGCACGCCGGTGAGGAAGGTCCACGCGTAAGTAATGGCGTCGCGCTTGAAATAATCACCGAAACTGAAGTTACCCAGCATCTCGAAGAAGGTGTGGTGACGCGCGGTATAGCCGACGTTTTCCAGGTCGTTGTGCTTGCCTCCGGCCCGGACGCACTTCTGGCTGCTGACGGCGCGGGTGTAGGCCCGCTTTTCCTGGCCGAGGAAGCAATCCTTGAACTGGTTCATGCCTGCGTTGGTGAACAGCAGGGTCGGGTCGTTACCCGGAATCAAGGAGCTGGAGGCGACTCGGGTGTGGCCTTGCTCTTCGAAGAAGCGAAGGAAGGCTTCACGGATTTCTGCGCTTTTCATAGGTTCTTCCACGGAAACTTCGGCCTGGCACATGCATAGCGTCATTCGACGCAGCGACGGCAAAGGGCCGCATTATATAGGCGTTGTACGCTCGGTACAGCGTGTTATTCGATAGAAACCGGCAATCGGGCTGATGGCACCATCAGCGAACGCCGAATTCGGCAAACGCCGAGACCACTTGATCCAGATGCGCACTCGTCACATCCATATGAGTGACCATGCGCAGGCGCGGCGCGGCGCTCAGGACAATCCTCCGCTCCGCACACAGTGCCTTGAGGGATTGAGCGCGATCGCCAAGTTGCACATAAACCATATTGGTCTGCACCGGTTCGACGTCGAAGCCAAGCTCCGCAAGGGCCTGACCGAGGGCTGCCGCATTGGCATGGTCCTCGGCCAGACGCTGGACTTGATGCTCAAGTGCGTAAAGACCCGCCGCGGCCAGCAAGCCCGCCTGCCGCATGCCACCGCCGACCATCTTGCGCAAGCGTCGGGCCTTGCCGATGAACGCGTCTGACCCGCACAGCACTGAACCGACCGGCGCGCCGAGCCCCTTTGAGAGGCACACGGAAACGGAATCAAAATGGCTGGTGATCTCACGCGCGTCGACGCCCAGTTTGACCGAGGCGTTGTACAGACGAGCGCCATCAAGGTGCAGGTTCAAGCCTTTTTCGCGGGTCAATGCCCGTGCCGCCGCGAGGTATTCAAGCGGCAGGACCTTGCCGTGCATGGTGTTTTCAAGGGCCAGCAATCGGGTGCGGGCGAAATGAAAGTCGTCCGCCTTGATGGCGGCGGCGACCTGCTCCAGATCAAGGGACCCGTCCGCCTGGTTGTCGAGCGGCTGAGGCTGAATCGAGCCCAGCACGGCCGCGCCGCCACCCTCGTATTTGTAGGTATGGGCCTGCTGGCCAACGATGTACTCGTCGCCGCGCTCGCAATGGGCCATCAGACCAAGCAGGTTGCTCATGGTCCCGGTGGGCACGAACAGCGCGGCGGAGAAACCGAGATGCTCCGCGAGCCAGGACTCCAGCCGATTCACCGTTGGATCCTCGCCATACACGTCGTCGCCCAGTGGCGCACTAGCCATGGCGTCACGTATGCCGGCCGAGGGTTGGGTCACGGTGTCACTGCGCAGATCGATAACCGCCACGATGAAAGCTCCCATGCAAAAAGGGTCAAGCCTCTGTTCTAAGGCCCGGGGCAACGATAATCAAGGCTTGGGGGCGCAATGCCAAGCCGCCTTAGAAGAAAAGCTGATGAAACCCATCAAAAAGGCTCCAAGCGAATCACGGAAATCTATGTTACAAACTGCACGCCGGCGGAGATTGCCGTCGGCAACGTTCTCAGGGCGGGGTGCGATTCCCCACCGGCGGTAATGGCGCGCAATGCGTCTAGCCCGCGAGCGCTTGCAGCGACTTCAGCGTCGATGCAAGGACAGCAGACCCGGTGTGATTCCGGGGCCGACGGTCATAGTCCGGATGAAGAGAGAACGGGACTGGCACAACAGGATCGTATCGAGACGGGCCGGGCGCATGGCGTCGGGCACACGTTCGAACGTCCCCTGGCATCCCATTCGATCCAAAACGCCCTGTTTTTTTCATTAAACAGGAGTCAGAACACATGCAACCTACCGCCATTCACGCTCACGAGCGCGTCGCTTTCATTCAAGCCGGCTGGCACAAGGAAATCGTCGATCAGGCGCGCAAGGGCTTCGTCGCCGAAATGGCTCAGCACGGCTATGCCGAAACCGATATCGACTTTTTTGAAGTCGGCGGCGCCTTTGAAATCCCCCTCCACGCGAAGTTGCTGGCCAAGTCGGGCCGCTACGGCGGCGTTGTGGCCGCAGGCCTGGTCGTCGACGGCGGGATCTATCGCCACGAGTTCGTCGCGCAGTCGGTGATCAGCGCGCTGATGCAAGTCCAGCTGGAAACTGAAGTGCCGGTGTTCTCAGTCGTGCTGACGCCGCATCACTTCCATGCCGGTGAAGAGCATCAGAAGTTCTTCTTCGATCATTTCGTACACAAGGGTCAGGAAGCAGCAAAAACCTGCGCCGACACGCTGACTAAATTGCGGGCGGTGCGTCGGGTCGGTGAGGTGCAGAAGGCGGCGGGTTGATTCCGCAGCTTTACCGTGCACACGGTATAAGCCTGTAGGGGCCGGCTTGCTGGCGAATAGGGCGGACAGCCAGCGATATGTCGGCTGGCACGACAGGTTCGCCAGCAAGCCGGCTCCTACAGAGGTCAGCGGTGGTCGTCGGTGGTCGTCGGTCGTCAGCGATGGTCGGAGGTCGTCACCGGTGGTCGTCGGTGGTTAGCGGTGGCGGCGGTAGTCGGACTGAGTAGTGTCCCTGCCCCAGCTTTACCGTGCACACGGTGTAAACCTGTAGGAGCCGGCTTGCTGGCGAATGGAGCGGACAGCCAGCGATATGTCGGCTGGCACGACAGGTTCGCCAGCAAGCCGGCTCCTACAGAGGTCGGCGGTCGTCAGCGGTGGC